>WNFO01004413.1_pt1 | contig 18167 bp, 15 predicted proteins | sample 5400251 | NCBI WGS metagenome assembly WNFO01 (sample SAMN13153354, study PRJNA577476) | soil metagenome | isolation source: 100 cm saprolite under Madrone tree | place: USA:California | collected 2016-06-14
CTGAGCGAGTCGCCGCAGGCGACGAGGAGTCCTGAAGAGTTACCTTTACTCCTTGATGAGGTCCAGGGCGCTGGTCATCTGCTCCCACTCTTTGAGGAAAGCATCATGACCATGCGGCGAGTCGAGTTCGACGTAGGTGGCATCTCCACCACATGATCGTACCTGGTCGGCCAGCCAGCGCACACGTGCAGCAGGGAAGAGAAAATCCGATCGAATCCCAATAAACAGCGCCCTGCTACGCAAGCGCTGCAGCGCAGCCTCTAGCGAAGGATAGTCCTCACTCACATCATACAAATCCATGGCGCGGCTAATGTAAAGGTAGCTGTTAGCGTCGAAGCGTTGTACCAGCGACTGGCCCTGATAATACAGATAGCTCTCCACATCGAAGCGACTCCCTAAATCAGCTGCCCCGCTCGGAGTGGCAATACCTCTGCTGCGAGCAGGCCGTCGGGCGAAGCGCAGTTCCATTGCTTCCTCGCTCTGGTAGGTGATCATCGCCAGCATACGCGCTATCGCGAGGCCCGCCTCGGGTCCCTGTCCTGGCGCATAGTTGCCCCCCTGCCAGCGCGGGTCCATCATGAATGCCTGACGGCCAACCTCGCTGAATGCCACCGCTTGCGCCGTTAGGGCTGCCGTCGCCGCCACTACGACGACGTTGCGCACCAATGTGGGATAGGTGACGGCCCACTCCAGTGCCTGTTGTCCGCCAATCGAACCACCAGCGACCATGGCCAGTTCACGCACGCCGAGATGTTCAAGCAGTCGCCGTTGGGCATGCACCATATCGCGAATGGTGATAATGGGAAAACGCATGCCATAGAGCCGCCCGCTGCGGGGATCAATGGACGACGGGCCGGTACTCCCGTAGCAGCTCCCCAGGACGTTCGAGCAGATCACGAAGTAACGAGACGTGTCAAAGGGGCGTCCTGGCCCGATCAATAGGTTCCACCACGCGGCCTTTGGGTCGTCAGGATGTTCGGCGTCGTAGGCATGTGAATTACCGGTCAGGGCATGGACGATCAGAATGGCATTATCACCCGTGGCATTCAGTGTCCCCCATGTCTCATAAGCCAGCGTGACGGGGCCGAACAGCCCAGCATGCTGTAATGGCAGTTGGTCGAAGGTGTAAGTACCCAGCGGGTTTGCCAGGGCAAATCGTGTATTGACTCCGTCACTGTGCGCAAGTTGTGTTACCATTGCCACTCCTTTCCTTACCTAAAAGAAAATGGGGGCAAAAAAACCCTCACTCCAGCAGGGGTGAGGGTCAAGACGCAGTTTACAAAAAACCCCTGAGATTCAGGGGTTCTAGCGTCATCGCATCCCCTCATCTTGCGGAATGTTCCGCCGGAATTGGCACCCATCCTGCATTGTTGCAGACGGGTTGCCGGGCTTCATCGGGCCGTTTCCCTCCACCTCTCTTGATGAGAGCAGATCTCATTGCAGTATTCGGTTGTAGGTGTGCCTTTCGGCTTATGCTTAAGTATAGCCAAGAAGACACTGGGAAGTCAAGGGTTCGTGGAAGCGGAAGCTACTACTGCCGTTGATATCCGTAACTCGGTCGCCCGAACATTACCCGCTGCTGTCGCTGACCAAAAAGCAGGTAGATCAGCGGTCCAATCACTGGTGTCGACCAGATGACCACCAACCAGAGGATGGTACCCGCCGGAGAGTGTCCGTCTTCAAGGACCATGAACGTCTCGATGATGTGCCCCACGATGGGAATGAAGACGATGACCAGGAACAAGAGTGAATTGGCTAGACAGCCACGATCTCTAGACATGAAAGACCTCCTCATAGTGAAACGTTACCCCTGGACGGCTGTCTCTGCCGCCAGGACTGACGCTATCGTATTCTCAGTTCTTCACACAATCAGTATACGGGTGAAGGGGCCTTGACGTTGCAGGAGATCAGCAGTGTTCACCTCATGTGCGTCCGAGTCACACAAGCCGGTAACCGTGCCCTGTCCGGCATTCAATCATGGTTGGACAGCCAGGGCCAGGGACAGCGGTCACTTTTGAGCGAATTCTGCTGATGGCCTTCTGGACAGCGGCCTCTTTATCGACCGGATCAGGAACTCTTTGGGATTTTCCGGTTCTCTTATCTTTTTTGTAGCGCGGCGGGTACACCTCCCTGGCTAACCGGCTCAGCGAACACCAGCCGCAATGGTGGGGGGAAGAAAGCCACGTATCCAGCAGACATTCAATAATCGCGTATTCCAGTGCGGTAAGACGAATACGCACACCATTGCAGAGAATGACCTTATCCTCGCGATCAATGGTAATGAGCGGATGGATCGGGATATATAACGCCTCCTCTTCTGGGAGTGCGAAGGTGATTGCCATACACATGCTCCTTTTGCTCAAGCCAGGCTGTCGCTATGCATCTAGTTGGTCTGTCAGCCTGCCAGTCGTCACTAACCAGCGAACAAACGCCAGGCGACGCAGGTCTGCAGAGACGACGCGGTCTTGCTCTTGTTCAGAGTAATCTCTCCGCAGTCGACAGAGCCGCTCGATTTCTGCTGCCGTGAACCCATTCTGACGCAAGAGTTCAAGTGCTTCTTGATAGTTCCTCTGGTCCATAGAATCCTCCGTTGCCATCTCACATGCTCATTTCCCGCATGCAAACAGTATAGTGTTCAGCGCAGGAGATGTCATGACACCGCAGAGTGATTGTGGACTCTGACCACTCCTCCCCCATTAGGGGGAATCCCTTTGGTTCTCCATCCTTCGGGGTGAGGACTGTTCCAGAGGCGCAATAAAGTGCGCCCCATAGGCATCACTCTAAGACACAAATTCAAGCTTCCGTAGGGGCGAGGGCGGTAGGGTGGTGCGGGGAGGGCCTTTATGGTCGCCCGCGTCCCCCTTCATGGCTGCCCACCGTTGCCCTGCCTCGTCGCTCTTTTCACCTCTGTGATCCATGGATCTCCAGCCACAGGCATCGCGGGCGACCATAAAGGCCCTCCCCGCCACTCCTCACCGCCCTCGCCCCTACAGATATCGATGGGCTTTTCGTGAGGGTGATGCCTATGGGGCGCAATAAAGTGCGCCCATGCTAGAACCCAATCACATTAACGGAGGGGATGGGTAAACGTGATGGGCAGATGCTTGATACCAAAGAGGGTGGGATGCTCGATCACCTCGAAGGCAAGCTCAGTTCGCGGCTGAGGATCACCAGGGTGCTGGATCAGCAGGGATAAGGCTATCCTGGCGGTCAGACGAGCCAGCCCCGCCCCCAGGCAGGAGTGGATGCCGTCGTCACCAAAGCTCAGGTGCCGGTTGGGGATGCGGTCGATCTCAAAGCGCTCCGGGTCGGCGAAATGCCGGACATCCCTGTTGGCCGAGACCAGCCAGGCACAGACCCGCGCCTGCGCGGGGATGTGCTGTGAACCGAGCATGACCTCACTCGTGGTCATGCGCCTCGCCATCCAGATGGGAGGAAGATAGCGGAGTACTTCGTCGATCGTGCTATACATTGGCGCGGGCACATGGTGTAGGCGCTTGATGACCTCGGGATGCTCAAGCAGGCAGAACATGGCATTGCCCAGCAGGTTCGTCAGTGTTTGCTGACCCGCCAGCAGCAGGAGACAGCAGGCCACAATCTCTCTCTCGCTCAGGTCTACTCCATCGACCTCTGCAGCCAAGAACCGGCTCATCAAATCCTGTTGAGGGGAAAGACGACGCTGCTCAAGCCAGCGCATGAAGTATGCAGAGAGCTCCTGTACCGCTAAGTCGGCCTGTGCGCGCTGTTCCACCGGCGGAAATATCCCTGCACTCAGGGAAGCCTCCAGGGCGAGCGTCCACTGCTGGAAGGCTTGTTGATGATCAGCGGGGATATTCAGGAGTTCTGTCAGGATGGAAAGGGAAAGGGGTACAGCCAGATCATCAATGATATCTATTGAACCTCCAGGATGAACCTGATCCAGCAAGGCGCGCACACGCTCCTTGATGTGCGGAGCAAGCTGGTTTATAGCATGTGGAGTCAAGGCTTGTCCCACTCGCCTTCGCACCAGTTCATGACGTAGGGCATCCAGCGCGATGAGATGGGAGGAGCCGAGCAAAGCAGCGCTATCGGCTCCTCCCGCGGAAAAGTGGGTCGAGTCGGTCAAGACCAGCAAGACCTCATCGTAGCCAAAAAGATGCCAGCTCGAGGTCGCTTCGTCATAGCAGACCGGTTGCGCTTCCCGCATCTCCTTGAACTGAGCAAAGACATCCGCGAGCTGGTCCGTGAATGAAGGCCGTTGGATCATGAGGAGAGAGTCCTTTCTTGTTTTTGAGGACTGCACCATCCTTTCCCTGCCTATCACAGTATAGAGTTAAGCGCGAGAGCTGTCATCACCCGAAAGGTGGATCGTGCGTCACAGCACCATTCCCCTTTTCGGGTGAGAACCGCGCGAGCGGACACCTTCCAGGGCGCACTTCAGTGCGCCCCTACTTTCAGGTGGAAGCAGTTGAAGGCTCCTCGCAGAGCAAGCTCAGGGCGCGAGCCCGTGCCACCGCCTGGATCCGGTTCTTCACCCCGAGTTTCGAGAAGATGTTGCGCACATGGCTTTTGACAGTCTGGAACGAGAGCACCAGCACCTCCGCAATCTCCGGGTTGGAGTCTCCTCGTGCCAGCAACTGGAGCACCTCCAGTTCGCGTGCACTCAGCGGGTCCAGCAGCGGTTGCGCCGTCGTGCGCTGTCCCGCCCGCTCATGCACCGTACCATCCTGGCGAAACGCAGCAAGCACGGTGTCCAGATACGGGGTCGGCCCGCGCTTGCGTTGCTGCTCCCGCAGCCTGCTGAGCAGCGCAGCCATAGGCGCGCCTTCGTCCACAAAGCGGCGGATGTAGCCCTCCGGTTCGGCCAGCCGCACCGCCTGGGCAAGGACGGTGAGGGTCTCTTGCCCAGATGCCCCCCGGGCATCTGTCGAGTCACACATGTGATGAGCCAGGGCCTGCAAGACCTTCATCTCGATGACGTGGCTCCAGCGTTCCTGCTTCTCTGCATCGACCTGCAGTGGTTCCAGGAGCGAGAGGGCCTCGGTGGGCTTCTTCTGAGCCAACAAAATGCGCGCTCGCGCCACATCCTCGCGCTCACGGGCAAATGGAGAATGCACTCTGGCCGATTGCGCGAGTTCCTCTGCCCAGTGGGTGGCGCGATCCAACGCTCCACTCGCCACCCAGAACTGGACCCAATCACCGATGACATAGACATCGCGCCGGTACGGGCTGTAGGTTTTCGCCAGAAGCTCTTCTGCCTGTTGGAAGGCAGAGCGCGCTGCCTCCAGCTCTCCTCGTGCCAGGTAGATACGCATCAAGACTGTGTATCCTATGTATAATGTAACGAGGGCTTCAGTCTGCTCACCCAGCCGCACGGCCTGTAATACAAGCTCCAGCGCCTCGTCAAGTCGATTCCACTCTCGCAGGACATCTGCGTGAAAGATATAGGCTGAGCACACCATGGCAGGCGGCAGTCCGACCGGCGTTGTTCCCAGCAGAGCAGCTTGCCGGGCAAAGCGTACCATTTCATGCAGCTTTCCATGTAAGAGTAAGGAATACGCCGTTCTGCTCGTATAGAGAATGGTTGATGAGATGTCCCCGGCAGCTTGCGCGAGCGCCGTGGCCTCCCTTGTGCTCTGGATAGCTGCCACAATATCACCACAGGCATGAGAGGCCAGCGACTGTGCATAGGCGACTTCTGCCCGGGCGAGGAGATTCTCTGCTGATAGATGGGCGAGGGCCTGCTGGCAGCAAGCCAGGGTGGCATGCCCCTCACCGAGATAGTAGCCGGTAATGATGGCACGATAGGCGGCGATTTCTCCCAACAGGTTGTCCCGCTCCTGTCGTTCGGACGGTGGAAATGCTCCAGGTTCAGCGGTTTCGTTGGTCGAGGTCGTTACCGTGGCCTGCAAAGCCGTTTCGGCGTCGTGCAGCCAGCGTTCCATCGTCATGTACGGGGCAACCATGAACAGGGTCTTGGCATACGCCAGGCACAGACGCGGCCGTGAGCGCACCACCTCGACAGGCAGCTGCTCCAGCCAGTGTCTCACCCTCGCATGCTCACTGTTCCCCCAGATGGGCGCAGAGACTTGCTCGAGCAGGTCAGCCGCCCACGGCCACTCCCTGGCGGTGATGGCATGAGAGATCGCCTCGGTGGTCTGACCGTGCTCGGCATACCAGACACTGGCTCGATGATGCAAAGCAGGCGCGAGCTCGGCCTGCGTGTGCTCCAGGCGGTAGCGCAACGCCTCGGCAAAGAGCGCGTGGTAGCGATACCAGCGGCGCTGCCTATCCAGAGACACGACGAATAAATTGGCTTGTTCCAGGAACTCGAGCAGCTCCTGGCTGCCACCTCTTCGAGTTCCTGGTCGGCAAGGGTGAGTCCCATCACCTCGCGCAGAAACACACGCGCCTCCTCGAGGGTACAGCGTAACTGGTCGGTGCGCACTTCGAGCACCTGGCCACATGCTCGCAGCCGGGCGAGCGGCAAGGGAGGATCACTACGGCTAGAGAGGATCACCCGCAGTTGCGGGGGCAGATGGTCCAGCAGATACGAGAGTGCGCGGTGAATCGCCTGCTCCGTGATCAGGTGATAGTCGTCCAGGACCAGCACAACCTGCTCTGTTTGTTCCACAAGTCGATTGATAAGCGCCGTCAGGATGGACTGCACGGGAGGGGATTGCTGCGTGTGCAAGTAGCTCACAAGCTCTCTATAGCGTCCTGGTTGCACGTGGTCCAGGGCCGTGAGGACATAGGTCCAGAAGCGGACCAGGTCATTGTCTCCCTCATCCAGGGACACCCAGGCCACACGAGGATGATCTTCTTGAAGCGCATGCACCCAGGCGGAGAGCAAGGTGGTCTTGCCAAAGCCTGCCGGGGCCGAGACCAGGGTGAGCGGGCACCCGATCCCCTCATCGAGCAGCCGCGTCAGGCGAGGACGGGGGATGAGGGCAGACGAGGAGGAGGGCACGAAGAATTTGGTGGAGAGCAGTTGCTCATCCAGCCGGTCGTCCACCTCTTGCCAGCTGGTGGGCTGACCAGTCGAAGAGGACGAGGAGGCAGCGGATGCCGAGCTGTCCGGCGCTGCCGGGGAGGCTGCGACCAGCTCCAGCCAGTCATTCCACACGTCGCTCTCACCATGCACTGGTGCCGCGACGATTCCCTGTTCTGTCTTGTCACCGATCGTAGTCGCCCGATTTATCGCGGCGAATTCCTTATGTGCGTTCCAGGCTCCACTCTGTACCGCTGATTTCCGCATCACGTACTCCTTTTCCTATCAGTTTGCGGCTCGCAAACCGTAGAATCCGGGTAGCCGCCCGCTTGGTACGTGTACCGACGGGTGAGTCCGCAGCGCATCGAGCACGCTGGCACCATCAAAACGCCTCAGATCATACTGACACACAATCGTGACACCTGGATACTTCTCCACCAACGGGTTGAGCAGTGCCTCGTAGTGCATCATCCCCTCAGCACCTGGCGCATTCGGCAGCGACCAAGTCATTTCGCCTGTGATGAACACCCGATCGTACCCCGCAGCTTGTGCACCCAGGATAGCCGACTCTATAAAGGCAAGCATGCGTTGAGGGTCGAGGCGACCTTTCAGCAGGTAGGACTCCTCGGGCGGTAGGATCCGCAATACCCCACGGGCGATGAGATCGTCCACAGGCAGCCCCTCGGCACGCAGGAGCTCCCTCAATCGCTCTGGTGAGGTGCTGTCCTGGAGATAGAGCACTGGCATACCCGCACCAAGGTGCTCTACAAGGTATGGGCGCATCATGTGCCATTGTTCATCCTGGTTGCGAAAGAACAGGCAAATATGCCGCTCCTGGGAAACGGGGGCGGAAAGCGTCTCAGATTCGGCCAACTGCGGCTCCGATGGGACAGGCGCAGTCGGCATGAACGCCAGTAAATCCTCGATCAGGAAGCGTCGCTCGTTTCGACCACCGACGCGAAAACACCGTAATTTCCCGCTCCTGGTCCACCGCCGCAACGAGGTCTCACTGACATGTAAGAACTCAGCCGCCTCTGTAATCGTCAGAAATCGCTGTTTTTCCGGCATAGAGCTGTCCTTCGTTGGCCATTGTTGAACTTTATTGGTCTTTGTTGGTCTTTCTAGTCTTTAATATACAATTATTCTGTCAAAAAGTCAAGCCTTTCAGACTGACATTTCCACCAGCTACTGGGGTGCTACCACGCTCTTGCAACAAGAAGAAAATTGGAAGAATCAGTCAGCTACTCAAGAATATTTTGAGAACTTTCAGCGAACACCATCTTTTATGCTGGGACTGTCCGAGAGAGGACAGGGAAGTAGCGATTTTTAGAGAGTAGTACCAGTAAGGGCTGAGGTGAGAAGAAAGAGAGGAATCAGATCTATGGCTGTTGATACTTCAACTACCTGGGTCGAGAAGTTTCGGAGTCAGAGTGATAGCGATGCTGTAAAGGAGGGCAAAGATGTTTGCTAACACCGGGAATCGCTCCCCCCAGGCCATTACGGCTGGCGATCACCAGTTCCGCATCGGGACTGAGGTAGCATCGCTCTACGGCGGGGCGGTTCACTATTGGAGATTGGACCGCGACAAATGGGACGACATCCTCGACAAAGTGAGGAGCATGGGATTTACCATGATCTCGATCTACATCCCCTGGGAGGCCCACGAGATCGAGAAGGGGAAGTTCGACTTTGGACAGATCAATCCGAGCAACGACATTGATGCCTTCCTGACGTTGTGCGAGGAGAAAGGGTTCATGATCGTCGTGCGCCCCGGGCCGCAGATCAACTCCGAATTGACCTGGTTCGGGTATCCACGGCGCATCCTGGAGGATCCCGAGCTCCAGGCCCAGAGCGCCCAGGGCAGCAAGGCTGTCCTGACTCAAGTCCCGCGTCCGATTCCGGCGTTGAGTTATGCGGCGGACAAGTTCTTCGACGAGACGGCCCTGTGGTACGATGCCATCTGTCCCATCCTCGCCAAACACACATACCCCCAGGGCCGCCTCGTGGCCGCGCAGGTTGACAACGAGATGGCCTTTTTCTTCCATGTCAACGCGTATGCCTGCGACTTCAGCCCCGCTTCGATCCAGAACTATCGTGCATTCCTGCAAAACAAGTACGCAACGATCGAGGCGCTCGCCGATCTCTACGGACAGAATTACACGGCTTTCGACCAGGTCGAGCCGCCGCGAAGGTTCGAAGGGGCTAAGAAGGAAGACATTCCGTATTACACCGACTGGATCGAATACCGCGAGCGCTATCTGATCAATTGTCTGGACCGGCTGGCCAACATGATGAGGGAGCGAGGGCTGAACGGCATTGCTCTGTTCCACAATTACCAGCACCCGCTCGGCCCGGGCGGTGCCGCTAGCGGGTTCACGACGCCGTTCAACCTCATGGGGCTTGAGGAAAAGCTGGATTTCGTCGGTTTCGACATCTACTCCCGCAAGGAGTTGTATGACCACGTCAAAACCGTCGTCTCCTACGTCGTCGGCTCAAGCCGCTATCCGTATATTCCCGAGTTCATCGCCGGCGTGTGGCCGTGGTACCTGCGTCCGGGCGGCCTGGAGGATGAAGCGTTCGTCACCAAGGCGGCGTTGATGCACGGCATCAAGGGGTTCAGTCGCTACATGCTCGTCGAGCGGGATCGCTGGCTGGATTCTCCGGTGCGCCGAGACGGCCGGGTGAGGGAAGAGAAGGCCGCGATGTTGGGCCGCGTCAACGAAATGGCGACACACCACCGCTTTGCGGACCTGCGGCGGCAGGCCGACGTGCTCCTGCTGGCGAACCGGGAGTATGATCGACTGGAAGCGGCAAGCGTGCTCGTTTCCTTCCCCGGCGACTTCCTGGAGACGCCGAGCAGCTTCTCCGAATATGCCAACTTTATGACGGTCTCCGAAAAGACGCTTGGCTTCCAGGAGCCGGTGCAACTCGCCAAGGCCGATTGGTTCGCCAGGTGTTATCGTGGGCTGACAGAGGCCGGATACGGTTTCCTGCTTTCGGACACCGCGCTTGCGCCGGAGCGATGGCAGCGATTCAAGGCGCTGGTCCTGAGTTCGTTTGAGTATATGAACGCATCTCTGCAGCGCAATCTGGTCGAGTTCACCGGCACCGGCGGCGTGGTCGTTCTGGGCCCGCGCCTACCCAGGATGGACGAGCGCATGCGCCAGGATGAAACGCTCGTGTCCGCGCTGCAATGGGCCGAGCAACAGCCCTTGACGGCAGGCGGCGCAGCCGCCGGGACCGTGTACCGCGTCGGTCGGGGACGAATCGTGCACCTGACGGACTTGACGAATGCTGCCCAGGCGCTTGCGGCGGCCTTGCAGGGCCTCGACATGGTCCGCTTTACCAGAAACGATGTCCGGCTCGACGTGGCCATTCACCGCGCCACCGATGAATCCAGGCGGCTGGTTGTGTTCGTCGCCAATCCGACGGCCGAATCCATCAACGCGCAAGTGGGTCTGAGCGCCGATCTGAAATCGGTCCAGGACATCTGGGAAGACCGAGCGGTCCAGGCGAATGGCCACACGCTGAGCGATATGCTGCCGCCGTACACGATCAAGATCTACGAGTGCACCCTATAGTTCTGGAGGGAAGATACCATGTTGCATGCATACGTACGGATGACTGATATTGATGTGGATCACTGGCGGAATCTCCAGGCGTTGCTCCTCGAATCGGCAAAAGAGAAACGCCGCATCATCCTGATCCACGAGAACGGCGAGTTGCTCAAGTTCGTTCACTCCCAACGCGCCGATATCGTCCGAAACGTCGATCGGGTCGACCACCCCCTGGAGGTAGCCCAGAAAGTCTATCGCGCCAACGCCGACAAGGCCGACTTTGTCGTGGTGTTTGACCGCCGGGCGGTCGACCGCTTTTTCGGGCAGGTCCAGGATACGTGGAAGGCTGACGAAGACCTGGACGAGTACGTGCATCGAATGTATGCCACCCTGGACGAGTATTCTGAAGGGATGGTGACCTACCCCGGCCCGGCAAGGACGATGCTCGGACTCCAGTGGCGCGTGGGTGCCAGCTACGAAGACATCAAAGCGGCAGTGGAGCGTTTTGTCACGCCGAATACTACCGTTGTCTTTGGTGTGTTTGCGGACAATGTGCTCTGGGCGAGCCTGATCCTGGGGTTTGACGCGGATAGGCGCGTCGCGCTCATTACGACCGCCGACCCGTCGGAGCTCACCGCCAGCGGCGGAACTGAGGCCGCCGCCAAAGAGCTAGTCGGATGGGTGAGCCGAAAGTACTCTCCGTGTTGTCTGGCATTGTTCATGGATCTCGACGGTGCCAGGGCCCTGCTGAGCAGCCAGGACAAACTAGCAACGCTTCGTGACATGGTCAGAAAGGGAAGGCTGGTTGCTGGTCCGCTCCCGGAGCCGCTGACACGCTCGTTAGCAGCTTCCTGACGGCTCTTCGAGCCTGGGGGGGCAGCCTGGTCCTCGCCGACGTCCAGCGGTCGCCCCGGGTGCAGTGCTACTCGGTCGTTGTAGTCCTTTCGGGTTCTTGAAACCACAGTCAAGCCCGACTTCATCACCAAATCGGGCTTGAAACGGTTCTGAGAAAGCGCTGTGGCGTTCACCACTCGCAATGGAGCAATGAGGATGCAACTACAGGAATTTGCCGGTGTCGCTCGACGACACCAGAGAACTATGGCACTACCAACAATACTTTTACTATTGGTACTTGTACTTTCAGCATATGGAATTCAAGAGCAGACGGGAGGTCCGCCGGGGACAAATAATGAAACGGCGTCGAGCAACTTGCCGCCGATTGACCCTAACAATCCTCAAGCCGCATTGTCTGCATTACAACAACGTGTGTACAGCGTGGGTCCTCATGGTGAGTCCGCTACCCCAGCTAGCCAGGTGCAACTCACACCACAGGAGTTGCAGAAGATACGGGGCATGAACGCGACGGCCGCCATTGTCCTGCATTACGGTGGCAACGACTGGTCAAATGCGCAGGTCGATGGCCTTAAACATCAGTTTGCCGCCATGGGTATCAAGGTGATCGCGGTTACAGACGCAAGCAATGACCCCAACAGGCAAGTATCGGACATCGAGACCGTGCTGAATAAGAAGCCGAACATCATCGTGTCCATTCCGACTGATCCTGTGGCAACAGCCAGCGCCTACAAGAAGGCAGTCGATCAAGGGGTCAAGCTAGTCTTTATGGATAACGTCCCAAGTGGCTTCAAAGCAGGTACGGACTATGTCAGTGTGGTATCAGCAGATAACTTCGGGAATGGAGTGACCGCCGCCCTGCTCATGGCTAAAAAGCTCAATGGCAAAGGCAAGATCGGCCTCATCTACCACGCAGCTGACTTTTTCGTGACGAAGCAGAGATATGAAGGGTTCAAGGCGACTATCGCGAAGTTCCCAGGAATCCAAATCGTGAGCGAGAAGGGGGTTCCAGGTCCTGACTACACCACACAGGCGGAGACGGCGGCCTCGGCTATGATGTCCCGGTACCCTGACCTCAACGGTATCTGGGCCGTGTGGGATGTCCCGGCAGAAGGCGTCCTGTCTGCCGCACGAAACAACGGTCGTGAGGATGTCGCCGTCACGACCTGTGATCTGGGGCTGATTGTGGCAGTCGCAATCCACAAAGGCCAGCTCGTCTATGGCCTGGGCGCTCAGCGGCCATTCGACCAGGGCACAACTGAGGCGCTCCTCGCAGGATATGGGCTGCTTGGGAAAAAGGCTCCGCCGTATGTAGCGCTCAACTCCCTTGCTGTGACCCAAGCGAACGTGTTGCAGGCATGGCAGACGGTCTATCATCAAGCCCCACCAGCGTTTTTGACAGCTACCTAACGTTGCTATTGGCTGCGAAGTAGGAATGGGGCCTCACGGCATGTCTACGTGAGGCCCCATGTAATAACCACACAGTTTCCCAGGAGACTTCTCCATGACAACATCGACCATATTACAAATGAAAAAAATAGTGAAGGCTTTCGGCGCAACCACTGTGTTACGAGGTGCGGATTTTGAACTCCAGCGGGGTGAAGTTCACGCCCTAATGGGCAGCAACGGTGCAGGCAAATCGACGTTGATGAAGATTCTTGAAGGGGTCTACACCCCGGATGAGGGCGAGATCGTGCTCAACGGTACACCTGTGAGCATCCGGTCTCCTCAGGAGGCGCAAGCCCTGGGAGTTGGCATGGTCTTTCAGGAGTTTAGCCTGATCCCCACCTTAACCGTAGCGCAGAATGTCTTCTTAACAAGAGAGCCGCGAACCGGCACCCGTTTGCTCAATGATGCCGAATGCGTGCGTCGTACTCAAGCCCTGTTCGCTGAGATGGATGAGCAGATCGACCCAAAACAGGTGGTTAGCCAGTTGAGTACTGGATACTGGCAGTTGACCGAGATAGCGAAGGCACTTTCACAAGAGGCCAACATCCTGATCATGGATGAACCAACCGCCTCACTGACGAGGAGCGAGACAGAGGGGCTCTTTGAGCTCATCAGAAGACTGAAGGCCAAAGGCATCTCGATCGTCTACATTTCCCATCGGATGGAGGAAATCTTCGAGATAGCCGATCGCATCACGGTCATGCGGGATGGAATCCGCGTCGCCACTGAGCGTATTGCCAACCTCACTATGGAGCAGCTGATCGAGTACATCGTCGGGCAAAAGGTCGAGCAGATCCTGGCGTGGAAGGATCGGCATGTGAATCGTGCCACCGCTCCTCTGTTGGAAGTGGAGGACCTGGTCGCCGTTAACCGGGTTCGTAACGTCAGCTTCACGCTCTCTCCAGGAGAAATTCTTGGGCTGGCAGGGCTCATGGGGAGTGGACGGACGGAATTAGGACAGGCACTCTTTGGCATCAACAAGATCACCAACGGGGAAGTGCGGATTCGCGGACGACGGGTGGAGATCGGCAATCCTGATGATGCCATAGCGGCAGGGATGTGTTTGATCCCTGAAGACCGGCGAGTTCAGGGCCTCGTGCTCGACCACTCTGTCAAGGACAACCTGCTGCTGCCATTACTGGACCGACTTCAGCGGTTTGGGCTGGTTGATGACACACGGGGAGACAGACTCGTGCAGTCATATGTCAGCAGCTTGCGCATCAAAACCGACTCGATCTACAAACCCATCCGGCTGCTATCAGGCGGTAATCAGCAAAAAGTGGTCATCGCCAAATGGCTAGCAGCCGAGCCTGAGATACTCATCATGGACGAGCCCACTGCCGGGGTTGACATAGGGGCGAAAGTTGAGATCGTCGATGTCATCCGACAACTTGCCGATAGCGGCAAGGGAGTCATCGTCATCTCATCGGAGTTCCCCGAACTGCTGGCTCTGAGCGACCGGATACTGGTGTTGCAGAATGGCACAGTGAAGCTGCAATTGCAACGCCGTGAGATTGAGTCAGAACAGGAGTTGCAGCAAATCGTCCAAACTGTCGGCGAACACGTGTACAGCCTGGGTCCTCATGGTGAGCAGGCTACGCCGGCCGGCCAGGTGCTACTCACCCCAGAGGAGTTGCAGCAGATCCAGGGGATGCACGCTACGGCCGCCATTGTCCTGCATTACGGGGGCAACGACTGGTCGACTGCGCAAGTCGCTGGTCTGAAACAGCAGTTTGCTGCCATGGGCATCGAGGTGATCGCGGTTACGGACGCAAACTTCGATCCCAGCAAGCAAGTTTCGGACATCGAGACCGTGCTGACGAAGAAGCCCAATGTCATTGTGTCGATCCCGACTGATCCTGTGGCAACAGCAAGTGCCTACAAGAAGGCAGCCGATCAAGGAGTCAAGCTGGTCTTCATGGATAACGTTCCGCAGGGCTTCACCGCTGGTACAGACTACGTCAGTGTCGTGTCAGCCGATAACTATGGCAACGGGGTAACCTCAGCCCTGCTCATGGGCGAGAAGCTCGTTGGCGAGGGCAAGATTGGCCTCATCTACCACGCAGCTGACTTTTTCGTGACGAAGCAGAGATATGAGGCGTTCAAGGCAACGATCGCGGAGTTCTCAGGAATTCAAATCGTGAGCGAGAAGGGTGTTGCAGGCCCTGACTTCGCGGACCAGGCGGAGACGGCTGCTTCGGCTATGCTGAGCCAATATCCTGACCTCAACGGTATCTGGGCCGTGTGGGATGTCCCGGCAGAAGGCGTCGTGGCGGCTGCCCGGACCAACGACCGTCGGGATCTCGTCGTTACGACCATCGATCTGGGGCTAAACGCGGCACTTGCCATCGCCAAGGGCCAGTTCATCTATGGTCTGGGCGCTCAACGACCATTCGACCAGGGCGTAACTGAGGCAACTCTGGCTGGATACGGGCTGCTTGGGAAAGCGGCACCACCGTATGTAGCACATAGCGCTCTTCCTGTCACCAAAGCGAGCGTGTTGCAGGCATGGCAGACGGTTTATCATGAGGATCCGCCGCCAGCGTTGACGTTGACAGCGGCAGCCCAACCTTCGCTGGTTGCGAAGTAGGGACGGGACCTTACGTGTCCTATGCTGTGAGATCCTGTGTGGCAGTGTTGCTTCCCAGGAGACTTCTCCATGACACCATTGGCCATACAGATGAAAAGAATAGTGAAGGATTTCGGCGCAACTGGAACGCCGTGAGATTGAGTCAGAACAGGAGTTGCATCATGTCGACCCAAGCACCAGTGTCCCCCCCGCCTAGCACAGAGAGTAAAGCCGTTCGCATTGCTCGCTTTGATTGGCGGCAATACGTAGTATACATTGGCTTTGTCGTTCTCTTGTTGTTCTTTAGTATCGTACTGAGTGGTTCAGGCTTTCTGAATCTCACCAATTTGCTCAATATTGTCCGCCAAACCGCCATCATTGCAGTGATGGCAGTAGCCATGACCTTTGTTATTGCAGCCGCAGAGATTGATCTGTCAATCGGTTCGCTGGCTGGCCTCACTTCTGTTGTCACTGCTCTGGCGATCCTGCAGTACGGAATCCTGGGAGGCATTGTGGCTGGTCTGCTGGTCGGGCTGATAGTCGGTTCGATAAACGGCTTCCTTGTGACCCGGATCGGCATTCCCTCCTTCCTGGTCACGTTGGGCATGCTTAGCGCCGCACAAGGTGCCGCCATGTGGATCAGTGCGACTGCGCCCATTCCTATCGCGAATGATGTATACAATAACATATTTGGCTCCGGCGAGGTTGGGCCGATTCCATCGCTGGTCATCTGGCCCCTGGTGTTTCTTGCCGTCGGTCATGTCGTCTTACGCAAGACCGCGTATGGCCGACAGGTGCTCGCCACCGGAGGCAATGCAACGGCGGCGCGTTTCAGTGGTGTGAATACGCGCCGGATCAAGTTTCTTGTCTTCCTGGTGTCAGGTACTGTCGCAGCCCTCGCCGGCATGCTCTATGCCGGACATTTACAGTCCGGCCGCTTCGAATGGGGCCAGGGTGATGAGTTGTCGGTGATCGCCGCTGTGATCTTAGGTGGCACCAGCCTGTTCGGTGGTGCTGGCACGGTTGTGGGGTCGGTCTTTGGCGCCCTGCTGATCGGGCTCATTAACAACGGTTTAGTCCTTATGGGCCTTGACGTTAGCCAGCAACTGATCATCCGGGGACTTATCATCATCCTGGCAGTTGCGCTCGGCCGTAAGAGCACATTCTAGTAGCCTCGAATACGTAGTAGGCTTGGGGTCAGGATATCGAAACCTGAAAAGTGTACGCTTCTGATCATGGCCTTAATGCAGCAGGTTCGGAAGCACTCAATTTTGATAGGCTCGGCTGCAAATGCCGTGATGATGTAGTAATGTTCACTCTGTTTCAGTTTCTAAAAGTTAGAGGGACAATATCCGGTTCCTCTCAAGTCGGAATCGATAGAAGGAGAACAAGGTCATGCTCCTTGCTGGCGATATAGGTGGAACCAAGACCAGCCTGGCTGTTTTCTCAACGGAGAGTGGGCTGCGAGCGCCCTTAGTGGAGGCCACGTTTCCCAGTGCCCAGTACCCGAGCCTGGAACTGCTCGTTGGGGACTTCCTGGCTCAGCTCAGTCTACCCATCGACCGAGCCAGCTTTGGCGTGGCTGGCCCCGTCCTGGCTGGTCGCGCCACGATCACCAACCTGCCCTGGGTCCTAGAAGAGACCCACCTGCAGCAGGCGCTCAATATCGCATCAGTCCGTCTGCTCAACGACTTAGATGCCATTGCCCACATGGTACCTTCCCTCGAACCGCTCGACCTCTACACCTTAAATGAAGGCCAACCCTCCCCCAACAGGACCCTGGCCGTCATTGCCCCAGGCACTGGTCTGGGGGAAGCCTTCCTCACCTGGGACGGAGCGCGCTACCACGTCCATGCGTCCGAGGGGGGGCATACCGATTTTGCCCCCTCCAATGCTTTGGAAGCCGAACTGCTGCTCTGGCTCTTCAAACGCTATCCGCACGTCAGTTACGAGCGCGTCTGCTCCGGGTGGGGACTGCCCAACCTCTATACCTTTCTCAAAGAGCGCGGCTCTGCCGAGGAACCCTCCTGGGTCAGCGAGCAAATAGCAGCAGCACCCGATCCCACGGTTGTTATCGTCAATACTGCCCTCCTTGCAGACCCACCCAGTGCGCTGTGCACCGCGACCCTGGACACGTTTGTCTCTATTTTGGGCGCGGAAGCTGGCAACCTTGCTCTCAAGGTGCTGGCCACCGGAGGAGTCTACCTGGGTGGGGGCATTCCTCCACGCATCTTACCGTTGCTGAGTCAGGGACAGTTTATGCAGGCCTTCAAGCGCAAGGGACGGTTTACTGGACTGACCACGCGCATTCCCGTGCATGTCATCCTCAATCCCAAGGTCGGGTTCCTCGGGGCGGCTTGCGCGGGCTTAGAAATGTGAGAATGAAAGTGGGGGTTGCGGTAGCTAGTGGTGAGCCAGCACCGTGAAGGGGAGAAAGCAGGCCACCTGGAAAGCAGACAGCGGGCCTCCCGATGCCGCCTTCTCCCCGGCTGCTCAGGCAGCAGTCGGTCCCGTTATACTGTTTCACGAGGGAAATGATATGATAGTGTATGTGATCTTAGCCTGTTGGAGCGTTGTACAGCGCAATAACATATCATTCTCATCGTGAAACAGTATTAGTGGTGGGTCATCTGCTACGGGAACTCCCTCTTGCAGACAAGGGGGGATGGCACTCGTGCATCCCGGAAAGGAGTAGAATCATGTCGAATCTCAAACGGTTGGCCGTCTTGACCAGTGGTGGTGATGCACCTGGGATGAATGCCGCCATTCG
>WNFO01002772.1_pt1 | contig 18162 bp, 22 predicted proteins | sample 5400251 | NCBI WGS metagenome assembly WNFO01 (sample SAMN13153354, study PRJNA577476) | soil metagenome | isolation source: 100 cm saprolite under Madrone tree | place: USA:California | collected 2016-06-14
GCCATACCGTTGCGAACGATGTGGTGTCATGTTCGCGCAGTCTTCTTTGCGTTCCGAGCACCGCCTTACGTTACCGAGGACGTTCAAGTTCGGATGGGGGAATCTTTTCCCAGATCTGGGCCTTGCCTGGCGCGTACGATATCCTAGTAAGTTACTGTAGAGTACGGGATCAGAAAATCGGAACTGGCTCGACATCTCGCGTTACGTTGTCCAACTTGAAGGCCGCGGGCTCAATGATGGCTTGCAAATGCAAAACTCGGCTCCGAGTGTTCCGACATGCTCCGTCCTTTCCTTTGCCTTCACGCTGCGAGCTGGTTCAATTTACACCTCTGCCTGGTTATAATCTCTCCGAGTCTCATAACCAGTCATTTTCTTCAGGGAACTTTGATTGGCGTTCGTCAGTGGCACGCGACCACTATTTAGGATGTTGTTTATTTGGTGGCTTCACCTGCCTTAACTTACTCCCTGTCCTTCTGCCAGTGGCACAACTCAAGCTGCGGACTTCTTCCGACCATCACGGATAGATAGCAATTGAACCATCACTAGGTTAATTATTCTTCGTCCATTGTGAGGCACATTTGGCAGGACATTTCATGAGAGGTTCCGAGTCGTTCACGACTTTATTTGCTAAGGTCATCCTTGTCAGACTCGGTGCTTTCGTGCCTCCGAGTCTCCAGCCGATTGAGGACCCTATGCACGAGGTGTGCATCCTCATATCTGATGATAATTTGGCGGCGTAGTGTGCATCTTCTGGTGCGAGCTTGACGGCAGGATTAAAGAGATGATCTTCGCTCCCCGCACATTCGACGTCCTCATGCGATGGATCACTCCATTGGATGACATGCGCCTGATGTCACTTTGTCCGTGATGTGTCCTTGTCGTATAGCGCGTAGTCCGCAGGCTCTACGCGTAATGGATACGGCGTCTGGTTGCGAGAGAACTTCAAGCTGTTGGGCCTTGTTGCGCGGGTTCATATCGGGGTCACTCCGCACCCCGTTTGTAAACGCGGTCAGTAAGTGAGCTGAGCATTTGGGTAGGAAGGAAATAAGAGGTACCATAGTGTGCACGTGATGTAGATGTGATAAGATAAGATAAAGCATCGCGTCGCGGCCGAGTCAATTCGACTTAGACTTACACTCATCTATTTTCACATCTTCAAACCGTCTAGTCCTCAAAATTGATAGATATGGGGTCAGAAGAAAGGACCGAACCTGATAATCTTGCAGAAAAGTTGGCGACTTCGGTCTCAGTTGGGTGCGTCAAATCAGTATTTTTTCAGACCTCATTACCCGACCGGGGCTCAAGTCTAGCAGGGTTCCCACTGCGACACCTACCAGCGCGATCAAGCCTGCTGACCCTTCGACGGCGCATGAGCAGATCGTAACACCCTGGGATGTACAGGGTTCCGTCTCGAGTGATGGGCAACAGCTGGCTATCGACTATGACAAGCTCATCGACCAATTCGGCACGCGGAGAGTGGATGTTGCGCTTTTGGAGCGCTTTGAACGCCTTACGGGGCATAGACCACACGTTTTCCTTCGTCGCGGGACGTTTTTCTCCCACAGGCGCGTATTGCGCCCGATGTTAGTGTAATGACATGCTGATATTGTACCGATTTATAGAGACTTCAACATCATATTGGATCGCTATGAACAGGGCAAACCGTTCTTCTTATACACGGGTAGAGGACCCAGTAGCGATAGCATGCATCTGGGACATATGATACCCTTTGTCTTTACCAAGTGAGTCACATACCCTTCCAAATCTCCTAGCGCAGAATTCATACGGCTTTGAAAAGATGGTTACAGGACGTCTTTGACGTTCCTTTGGTAATACAGCTGACAGGTAGCGATAAACGTCTTTCTTTGATGGTCTTTCCTCACGTATCTCTTCAGATGACGAGAAATTCCTATTCAAACACGAACTCAAACCGGAACAGACTCACGAGTTTGCACTGAAAAATGCGAGAGACATCATCGCTGTTGGGTTCAAGCCCGAAAAGACTTTCATTTTCAGCGATTATGAATATGTCGGTGGTCCCTTTTATAAGAACGTGTCGAAAATTTCGCGTCAGATTACTCTTAGCCAAGCAAAGGCGACATTCGGTTTCGGCGATTCGTACGCTTGTTTCTCTCTAAACCGCCCCTCTTCGTTATGGCTCATCTCCTCGACTCTCTTGTCTCTCTCTTTTCGTCTTAGTGATAACATCGGCAAGATACATTTTGGCGCGATTCAGGCAGCGCCATCCTTTTCCAACTCATTTCCTCAGATCTTCGGCACAAAGTCCGACGTTCCATGCCTTATCCCATGTGCGATCGACCAGGATCCCTACTTCCGCCTTACGCGCGACGTCGCCCACAAGTTGCGGTACCCAAAGCCGACTCTGCTGCACGCGAAATTTTTTCCCGCTCTGCAGGGCCCGCAGACAAAGATGAGCGCGTCCGACGTCAACTCGAGCATATACATGAACGACATGCCCAATCAGATCAAGAATAAGATCAACCGCCATGGGTTCAGCGGAGGCCGTGAGACGGAGGAGGAACACAGGCGGCTCGGCGGGAATACGGACGTCGACGTTAGCTACCAGTACTTGGGCTTTTTCCTTGATGACGACGAGGAGTATGCCCAGATTGGGGAGGTGAGTTTGGGGTAACGCAATAAACCGAAACAGATTCAGAAGCGGGTTGTATTAGGATTACCGCGCAGGGCGTCTTCTTACCGGTCAACTCAAAGCACGTTGCATAAAGGTGCTGCAAGAGTTTACTGGCGCTTTTCAGGAGGTATGTTGTCGCTCTTTCACATGGATAGGTTCTGTTTTAACGATTGTATGCAGCGTAGGAAGAGGATCACGGACGACGAGGTCAAGGCATTTATGGATGCGAATAGGCAAATAGTGCCAACCTTAGGAAAGAAAATTTCCGAATAATTCCTGTATTGGACGAATTGAGAATAGTCCAAGGTGTACTCGCATTGTTAACTACTTTAATCGAGCCCGTTCTAGATCACAGGCTCAGACTCTGCACGACAAATACAATACTAAGGACTCATGTACCGGGATTAAGGCCAACAAATAGATTTCCTCTAGGTGAATAACGATAAAGATATTCTATCTGGCCGGGGTTTGAGGGGGGGTAGCAAAGTCTAATATATGGCAATGCCATTTGCATCTAAAGGGGATAGAGTCCAAACGAAATATCCTGGCCCAGGGGACCGCCAGCTATTCAGGGCGGAAAGTGCGGCTGCACCCCAGTCGAAAGTCGCAGGGTCGACCCCGGGCGGGCAATCAACGAATGTTATAAGGTTTTCATTTCGCGCTTTTATGAAGCCAAACGACATAGCGTTCTTGATCAACGCGCGCAGTGGGTCGAAGAACCCGAGAACATTAAGGAGAACGACCGCTGCGGCAGGGAGAGATATTATTGGCAGTCAGTTTCGCGATTGACTCGAAAGAAGAATTTGAATCATACGTTTGGTGTGGATCCCGAGTTGGGTCCAAGCGGTCACCTCCATAAGCTGCACACATACGACGTCAAAAAGCGAGGTTCACACAGGGATAAAATAAGAGCGTGTTTGTCTTACCTCTTCAAATGTGCCGTATCCACCAGGCAGAGCAATAAACCCACTAGCTCGGTTCGCCATCTCCACTTTGCGTTCATGCATAGAATCTACGAAGACCTATATCCAGCCAGTCCAAAAAATATCATTCGCTTGTCCCCATACCGTCGATCACAAACAGTACGTACTTTGCCTTGACCTTTTTCTTCAAGTTCGTTATGACCGATATGACCCCAGGTAGAGCGCAGCTCTCCCTCGCCGCCCGATCGCAGCATGGCGTTGGGAACGACGGCGATGACTGACCCGTCGTGTTGTAGGACCGAGTCTGAGATGATGCCCATTATCCCCCTAGTACCACCACCATACACAAGCGGGCGTGATTGCGTGGCGAGGGCGTGCCCCAAGGCTAATTTGAAAAAAAGTAATTCAGATATAAGTCAGCGAGAGTAGCGGAGTTGAACAGTGGCACTGCAATAGGAAACAAATGGAACGACAATCGGACAAGTTGCTGCGTGATGGAAAGTGGGCTCGGTGCCTGTATGGGCACCGCAGTAGACGGCTACAGGGGTAGTGGGCTTGTCGTTCAATGAGATACAATTGGTCCCATTTTCAATTGAGAGTGCAGGAGACATTGTTGGCGAAGTTTTCTAGAGTGATGTGATGGGATGGGATGGGATGAGATGAGATGCCAAAAGTCGCTTCACAAGGTGGCCCTTTTAAGCCAGGCACTGAGACACTGGATATGGCACCCGTGATCAAACCCGCATAGCTCCACTGTAATTTGACCATTCCGTTCTTGAAAGTCTGATCAAATCAGTTATCGAATGCTCATGGTGGGAGGATGACGCACAGCAAGTCGCCTGAGATCCGCGGACAAATTTCGAGTCGACCACGAAAAAACGGGGGGGGTGATTCCAAGTGTTGGGCCAGAGTTACCACTCTGCCAGTGCTCTGCTTTGGAGCTGAGTATAAATCAGTTTAACTGAGCAATGACGAGTGGAGTAGGAGCCTATAAGGTTTGCCAAGTAGATCCCGTGATGATGCCAGACCCCCATTCGGACAGAGTTATGAATACACTGGCAGTCTGGCAATGTCCTCCGAATCAAACATCAACATCAAATGCACGACGTGGCATTGCAGGTCCAGCTCACATGTCCAGTCACATGGGTCGGTCATCATCACCTCTGGAAGTTAGTCTAACGTCTAACGTGTCTACCCGTAGCGCTGGCAACTGGGGTAAGTCCACAGCCAAGGCTAATCGACTCGCGAACGACGTCTTCACACGTCGCAGACTTTTCAGAGTAGGGTAATTGGCAAATATCCCTCTCTCCCCGGAATTATTTTCGTCGCTATTTGCGTTATGGTGCTTGATATCCGCGTCGGAGGAATGAGTAAGTCCTCAACTAGGTTTTTGCCTTGTTTTTTTTGCCTTGAACTTCTTGTGGTTGTGGTTGTGGTCCGGGGGTGAGTCAGACCGGGCACTGGCAGTTGTTGCCTTGGCTGATACGGCCGTCATGGTCACCGCATCATACTCGCATCACCTATTCACCCCACACCCACATGCTCGCATGCCCGGGGCCCCAATTATTACTAACTTACTAGTAATATTTGACTCATTTCGTAACACACCGACCATAGCCAGAGCTGCCCAAGTTGCTTGGTCCTCCTAGTGTCGCACTTCCGTGCAGCCTGCCAGTGGATAGTGCGCGCAGAGTCTGAGGTCACGACTGGACTCGGATACTGTAGTAAGTTTAAATCACACTGTTGGGTGTCTACTGCATGTTGATTGCCAGTGGCACGGCGCCTGAAGGCCCGGGCCGCCCGGCGATCATATATTTCGACGATAATCACCTGTGCGCTGCATCACGCGTGCAACCGTCACTTTGGGGACTCAACCAAACATATTATAGTCTTTTTAATCAACCTAACCAAAGGTTATCAAGCGGGACAGTCCGCGGGAGTTCAAGCTTCAAGCTTCAAGTTCGTCCCTCCGAGGCTCCGTTCGAGTCGGCTGCTCCTTGAACCTGGGTCTGGGCCGCTTGTAAGCACTGTGCATTCTTTGATCTGTAGACGCTTGTAAGGTGGTCGTTGTGGCTGCGCTTGCACAGACCGCTCCAATGCCCCTAATCTAACCGCACGATCTGAACCGTCCGGGGCGTCCTAGCCTCGATCTCTCCTCCGACATGTTGAGTCGATCTCACCTCGGATCGCTGGACTTGGTTTAGCTGCCCTTGGTGCTGTGTATTTCTTTCTACTTTAGTTCCCCGTTGCGTTAGTGGTCCCTCTCACTTCCTGAGTTTCGGTCTAACTCTCATTCATTCTCTCTGTTACCGCTCGTTTTATATCTTTCGGTGTCGTCGGACAACTCTCGGACTTCTCGGGCACACTGCCTCGGCTCTCTTCTCTCTGCTGTACCCTACGATATTATAGTACGACAGGACGTGATTGCCGGAGACGCTTAGCTGTGCGCGCATGACTTAGCGTTGTAGAGTATTCATTTTCGCATCGAATGCCACGTGCAAGTCAAACGCCTGGCTGCGAGTCGCAGCCGTCTCAGGACGCTCTCTCCCTTTTTCTCTCTCTGATTGGACTTTTCGCTAGCATTGTCATCGCGACTTTGCACCGTCCGCACCGCCGGGTCATAGTACGATCCTTCTACCGTTCTTTACTGGTTTCCTCTCTCTAGATCTTATCTCTGCCATCCCGGACTCACTCGCGCTGCAACTTAGCACTTCAAGCTGTAATGGCCATTTGAAAATTTCGTCATCTTACGATAATGATCATTTAGTATTTTAGATGGCCGTGGAGTAACTGCGTACGCGCGTACAGGTTCTTCGGAGACTTGAATTCACACGCTGTTTGTGGCCGTACTACCTCTTGTTGCGGACAAGGCAGTCATACAGAGATGATGAAGAGGACTGGTCATCTCCAGCCTGAGGGAGACTGTCTTTTGTTGTTCTTAATCAGTGGGCACAATGTCTTTATTTTTGCATTTGCACCATGCAGCGAACTAGTCCTAGCCTTCCTCTGACTGCTCGTCATCTTTTGACTGGTTGTTGCCATCTGACTGCTTCTCGGGCACAGGCTGTCTGTTGTGTTCCCAATCCCATCTCGGCATGATGTGCCGTGCCAGCTGGAGTATCGGCACCCACATGCCCTTTGAAATGTGAATCAGACCAATTATGGTAAGTTCGTTCGCTTGGATCCCATCATCTCCCAGCTTCCATCGCTCGTTGAACTGGAACGTATCTGGGTCACGCTTGCCTTCCTAAAACGTAAGGAACAAATCGTCAATATCCGCGAGAAGCCCGTTTTGTTGGGTAAGAGTGAACAAGAAACTATGGTGAACGAATGGCTATTATTGACTTACTATAAATAGGCGGTGAATTCCCCGTATGACGCGCTCGACGAGGCGGGACATCGTGATGGGCACCTGTTTCTCTAGTCGTCTATCCAGTATCCTAAACTCGTATTGGAGCTGTTGATACCCAGGCCACTACAGGAGAAATGCGAAGAAAAAAAAGCATTAACAACGGGTCACACATACTAATACCCTCCGCGCGAGAGCGTCTCGCAGGAGAAGGGGGCGCACCTGCAGCCTTATCCGCGCGTTCTGGTTTCCCCTTTTAAGTATTGTAGTCGCCAGCGCCGTCGCATTATGGAGAGTGGATCGCTTCGGAAAAGGGAACTCGTACGGTATGCCGAGAGTGCCATCGCGCTGGATGAAGAATATCGGGCTGAGCACGCCCGTTTTCTTCGAGATGCCGATCGCTGAGGGTTGAGGCACGATGGTGCCCATGTGGAGATTGACTTTGCGGTCGAATATTTCGTAATCGGTATCGGCGGCACTCTTGACGGGTATGGGCTTTGATGCGGGAGCCGAGGGACTGGCTTTGCCCCGTCGCCGTTTCTGCTGTTTCGGCTGCTGCTGCTGCTGCTGCTGTGCAATCTTTGGACGCGCAACGATCCATTGATTGTTATATACGAAAAGTGATCCATGTTGTTTGTTAAGACCGCTCATGAAAATATTCAAATATTCTTCGGTGTAGAAAGGGGTAAGCGTCTGCGCTATGTATCCATCCAGCATGATGTCCATCTGGCTCTGCTCCAGCTTGCGAAGTAAAGTTTTGTCAGCGGAACTGCCGACGGAAGTTGAGATGTGAGCGAGTTCGGATGTACCTTCCAATTAGCCATGTTTGCCGCCATAATAAACGAAAATGCGGATGAATGATAAGAAGGAAGCCTGCGATGAGTAAGAGGGTATTGTGGGGATGGGGAATTAGAGAGGAGGTCCGTAAAATGAACGAGGCCCCGAATTTAAAATCGGACGGTTGCATTGACTTTGCGGTCTGGCTTTACACTACAATAGTTCTTGTGGATGTTTAGAACTGCGGGCGCATAGAGTGCAGAGTTGGGAAATGCGTGTGCCAATCGCGCCTGACACATTTTCAACCACCCACGACCACTTCAGATCCACGCGCACAGATATAAAGCCCCGAAGAAAGTCCCAACTTACCGAGACTACGGCGGAAAGAGAAAAAGCGCACAAGACAAAGCCATCCATCGCAAGCGAAGGCCCTTGAAAACAAAAGGGGGATGAAAAGAGAATTGACCAGGTCCAGCACGGGTATTATTAGTGCACTCGCAGTTAGACAAGGGGGTAATATAGAAATAGGTGGAAAGAAGAACAAAAGTATTAACCACAAATGGAATCGATAGCGCGCCCTCAGACACCCGCCACAATCCTGTAAACAATGCAAATGAAGTGTCACCAATCCAGACGCGGCGTGGCAAATAAGGAAAGAGGACGCACTCCTCAGCCTTATTGAGCGCTGAGACCATTCCAACGACTTCCTTCCGACGCGCGACGACAAGCTCGCTCTCCTTGAGCAGGTCCTCGAGTACGTCGGGCTTGTATAACTCCTGTAAGAGTTCGCGCTGAAGGTCCTCCTTCGAGTGATTCACGAGGGTCAGTGTGATTGCTTTGGGCACCATGTCTATCATCTCGCGCTTTACAATGTTGAAGTACGAGTGGATGAGCAGCTCTACAACATTAGGTCAGCAATGCTTTGTGTAGCAAGTTGCTAAAGACGCACTGATGACTTCAGTTTCGAGCGTTTCGCGCTCGTTCAACGCAGCCTGCGGGCGAATGACCGTGGGTGGCTATATATACATAGAGACACTCAGCCCACGATGCCATAGGCATATAAGAAAATGTAATTACCGCCTCCATTGGCTGCGGACCCTTCTTCGCCTTCTGCTGTTGGCTCTTTGCTGAGCTGAAGAAGCTGCCGAAGAAGCTCGGTTCTTCTTTCTTGATGTCGACTTCAAGGTCCTTGTTGTTATTCAGTTGCGCGGCGTTCAACTTTCCTCCGGGCTTGGGCTCCGGTGTCGCGGGCTTGTTTGCGTTTAGGCGCTCTGTCACGAGTGCCATGGCCTTCGGGGGTGAAAAAATTGGAAGGAAAACAAAAGTATGAGGCGTACTTTATGCCCATTGAGGAAATCTGGATGTGTCGTGTTGACATAGCAGGCCTGCATTGCGACCATATCGGATACAAGCTTCGTTGTCGGAGCCATCGAGGTCTTGAAAAAGTTGACAACGACGCTGTTAAAGCGCTCACGTAGTGCAGGGTACCGGCGGAACGCTTGCTGAGCACGCGCGAAAGACCTTTAGAGGATGGAGGGTATATACAATCAACGAACGCACTATTTTCGTGAGGAGTTGGCCAAGAATGCGGATAAGCTCATCATAAACGAGTTGGCAGCACTTAAGCCCAGGTTCTTCAAGTCGTTTGATCTGCTGCTTCACAATAACTTCAAAGGCAGCCGTCCCAACGAAGAGGGCGGGGGTCGAACCCTAATTCATACATCAGCACGTGACGAGAACATGGAAACATCTCGTACTAACCGATGAGTTGTACAAGATCGTCCGGATGTCACCGTCTTTGACTTGGTCAAATGGATCGATGGACTTGACACCGTTGTTGAACAGTTCATGAAACACGAATGATATGCGAGCACCGCCAGACAGCTCATTAAGCGATAGGTCATTCGTATTACCGTCGATCACTGTGCGGAACTCGTTCGTAAATTCGGTGATGATGCTGAGTACGATGCTCGACGAGTTCCCGTCGCCAAGCGGTCCACCGAGCGATTGCAGCTCCACATTGAACTTCTGTAGCTGCGCGGTGATACGCGCTTTGATGTCTGGGAGTGTCGCTCGAATGTGGTGCATCAGGATCTACAAGGTGGAAGCATTGATACTGCGATCATAGGTCGAGAACGCGCCACATACCATATTGAGTTTGCGCGCAAGGAACGGTGTGCCACAGTACTGTGCTTTGTTTTGGTAGGCAGGATGACTCTCAAAGTATTGGCGCTCAGCCTCGAGCGCTTGGGTGATTGGCTTAGACGTGTCAATATCACGTTGACCACGATTCACGACGGGTACATAGCCCAAACGTAAAGGAATAACGCGGCCCGCGAGAATGTCAACGACGTCAGTGCCGGTATCCCTGCATCCACCGGCGTTAGCGTGGTCTATGGGCCAAGGGCTTTATTCGGTACTCACATCAGGTCAACTTTGGTAAGAACACCAATTGTCCGCGTCCCCTCGGGATCGACTTCGCGGGCCATCTTAAGACCATCTGAATTGGCCAAGTCGGTATTGGCTGGGGTGACTGCGAGGATTATGCAAGCAGATTTGGAAATGTATTTGAAGAGCATATCACGGATTTGTCTCTCAATGTCTTTTGGCTGGTCGCCAACGGGAACTTTGGTTAATCCGGGCAAGTCGACAAGGGTAAGGGTGAGGACGTTGGGTGAGAAAATACGAAGATTGATGGGTTGTGGGGAAATGCCTGCGTTGCGACCTGTCTTGGCCTCAGTGTCGCGGATGATCTCAGCACGAATTTTGTTAAAGTCATAGAACTTCTCGTTGGGAAGATGCAGAAATTCACCCCACTCGTTCTCGCTGATCCGTGGGTCTACACCCGGACCACTGGCTAGGAGATCCATGAGGGCTACGAAAGTATGAGTTTGCGAGGTGGCTCACCTACGACACCATTCGTCGTTGGCGTGGTTGCAGGTCGGTGGATGAGTTGTAAAACCTATATCTCGAATGAGAAATGAACGAATACAAGGCCTTCCTAGTCGACATACGAGAGGTCTTCGTGTGACAATGCCGGAGCCTCGAGGCAAGAAGTCTCGGCCAACAATGTTCTATTGATAGGCATCAGCAATAAATCCTGAGGAAATATTACTGCGGCGCACCTCAAGAACTGAACTCTTCCCACTACTCTGACTACCCAACACACAAATCTGTGGAAGGTCTATCTGCGCAGCACTCGAGCCCACGGCTGTGAAGACATCTTGCAATTTGTTGACTGTGCCGACAATCTCTGCGCCGAAACCCGTTGACATATTGAAAGCGAGGTCTATAGATGGAATGAAAAGGGCCAAGGGGGGGGAGAGAATAAGAGAAAGGAGGATATGAGGCGAACACGAGCACGGGCACGAGCAAACCTTTCGAGTTCGAGCGCCGAGCCGGCCCTGCTCCGGAGTCCGGAGCTCCGGCTAATAGCCACTCCAGCCCTTTATGGGACACGGTCTCGGCCCTCGGCCTGCTGACTCCCGTCCCTCAACAAGACACTGCGCAACTACTGCGCAACCATCAGATCACAGAGCCCCGACACTCACTGGTGCACTACATATTCAGATTTTCTCCAACTTTTCCGTAACCATTCTTTATGTTGCTCGGCTGATCAGCTCCCATGTTCTGAAGATTAGGAAATAGAAGCACGTCCGGCAATGACTCGGGATTGTTTTATCCTCTGAAGCTGCTGCACGCCCCTCCAAAGCAATTCATTATCTCTCTGACAAATAAGAAGGGATCGGGCCTTGTTTTTTAGCAGGAGGATTTCTGTCCCTACCACAGAAGCTTCTGAACACCACCTCGCTCTGGCAGAATCTCGTAATCGTGATCCCTTTTTCTCTGGCCGGTGCAGGATTGAGCAAAATCACTGCCAAGAGCACTCTAATATAGCGGCAACAACCCTATTGGTGCCTTTCCGGGGCATGATGTTGACCGTGATAACCACTCAAGTACTCAAGCTTAGGAGACCGCATAGAAATCGGTCAACACGTAGACACAGTCTTATTGTAGGTCGGCGTTTACGTTTCCCTGTAACGTTTGTGGCTGAACAGTTTCATGATAACTTAAGACACTGAGCCGATTACACGACGCCGTCTCTCTCGTAAGGGCATGTAATTCTCGGGAGAATTGTAGAGATCATAATGCCATTTGTTCCATGTGAAGTGGCGAGACGTGTACTGTAACCTACAACCTTTTCAATGGACGTCCTCGGATGAATGGCCACCTGTCAACGGCTGTATAAGTAGTCTAGAAGAAAATAGCGATGTCCCATGCGTCGATTTCTCCTCTCTGCGGTGCTATTCTTGACTTCCGCCTTTGGGTATCCCCTACTTCCCCCTGAGCTCTTCTCATCCCTCATCGCACAGAAACTGCTCGCTACTTCGCGGCTAGCTCAAGGTGTCCCTGGCTCATATCCACAGTATACCACGCGCGACACCGGCGAGTGGATCTTCCTTCGTGCAGACACATGGACGTCCGGTTTCCTCCCCGCAACGTTCTACGCCCTCGCTGAGCGTGCCGCGCTCTGCCCGCGCTCCATGCCCTGGACAACGGGACAACTGTGGCTCGACATTGCCCGCTCTTCCACAACTGGCGAAATCCCACTGGAGCTTCACACGAGCGTTGGCCACGATGTCGGTTTTCTGAGCTTCCCGTTTGTTGATGAGCTTAATGCGTACGTACGAGGCATGCATACCCTCTCCCCGATTTACTTGTGCGGTTTCCCTAATTCACATATGATTTTCGTGCACCAGCAATCCACACAATGAAACCGCACGGCACGCTGTCGAGACGTTCGCTGCTGCGCTGGCGGCCCGCTTTAACCCCGTTGTAGGCTGCACGCGCAGCTGGGATACGGCAGATCCGTCCGATTTCCAGGTGATTATCGACAACATGATGACCCTCGATGTGCTTTTCAACGCCGCGGATCTCACGGGCAACGATACGCTGCGCCAAATTGCCGTCTCGCACGCCGACAAGACTATGGTGAACAATGTTCGTCCTGACGGTTCGCCTTCCCGAAACTTTGTACAACTTTTTGTCCTCCCTTCACGACATCTTTACAGGGTCGTCGTTTCAAGTCGTTGATTACAACGCGACGACCGGCGCTGTCATCGCACAGCGCACAGTGCAGGGATACTCCAACTCGAGCACTTGGAGCCGCGGTCAGGCATGGGGCGTTTATGGCTTCGCCAACAGTAGGTGACATGTATTACATTCTCATTTTAATTATTCTCCTGAAACTCTCGCAAAGTGTACCGTCGTACACGGCTGGTGCGCTACCTGGATACAGCGCGGCGTATGGCGGACTACTTCCTGAATAATATTCCCGCAGATGGGATCATTCCATGGGATTTCAACGCACCACTGGTCCCAGCGCGACCTGCAGACACCTCTGCGGCGATGATAGCTGCGAACGGGCTCCTGGTGCTTGCGAAGCAAGAACAAAGCATTGTCCCCGCGAATCAGAGCGGAGTATCACATTACTTACACGCGGCGATACAGGTGCCTGTCATTCTCACCCTTTTCCACTGTTATATAGTATACGTCCTGAAGGCCTGAACGCTCTCTGTAGATTTTAAATGACACAACAAATGCATTTTGGGCGCCTACATGGCAGAGCTTATTATCTAACGGGACGGTTAACAATCCCGCGTCCCCACCAAACAACCTAACGGGGACCATCTATGGTGCATAGCGTTCTCATAAACAGAACTACTTTGATTCTGATGACTTGCATGCAGGTGATTACTACTACATCAAGATTGGTAACGATCTCGCAGAGCTGGGAGTTGCGTTGTGTCGCTAGGACAGTTACTCGTTGCTAAATGCTAAGAAGAGATTGGTTCAATAATGACCACAGTAGATAGCATCAAACGCTCGGGACGGGCAACCAAACACAAGCAAAGCCAAACGTCCGCAGTCGATGACTCGGACGATACCCAAAAAGGTAACCATCCAGAATGTTCTGAACGCTCAATATGTGCAAATAAGCACAAATTCAGCGCACGGACCATGCGGTGCCCGTTGGCATCTGGGACCTAGCGTCTCCCAGGAACGAGGAAAGACGGGGAAGTCGGGGAACGATCCAATACTGTATACACAGCATCTGAGTGATAGGCGATACACAGAAGAACTGATAAGTCCCTATAGAGCGCCCATAATTTGAGAAGCCTAAGAATATGCTTGAATGCTTGAACGAGCTGATAAACCGCTTTGAGCACTCCAATAGCGTGGAGAACTGAATTCAGTGGTTGTCGCCCAAGGCACCTTGTTGGACCGCGGAAAGAAGAGAGAGTGCGAATGAGCCACGATCGCGTCAAGGACATGCAACCTCAAGTCTTATGAGACACCCACGAAATGACAGCAAAGCTGAGAATAGGGAATACGGGGGTAAACAAGCCGGGGTAGTCGATGAGGCCACCATCAAACAAATGTCGGATGTGAGATCAAGGAGTGATTTAAGGTTTGACTGACAAGTAATCGTCGGAGTTTGAAGTTGACTGAATATATAAAGCCGCAGGGTCGCGTAGAGTTGAATACTTTTCCCCCCCCGGCGGACTTTCCCACGCCCTTGAAAATCTTTGTTTGCCGTTGTCGCTGTTCATGTCCTCGTTCTCTCTTCCTACTCGTCAGCTCAACTTTGGTGGTCGCTCGCAATATCAGCCCCCGCAGTCTCAGACACAAGTACAACCACAACCACAACAGCAGCAACAGCAACAGCAACAAGGGTCGCCCAATGGTCTCGCTCTCCCTTCCTCCAACAACCCATATTATGGTACCTCCGGTCTGGTACTCCCAGGTCCAGGGCCGGTGACGGCCGCTCCTACACTACAACAATCTCTCTATAATTCCCAGACGACGGCTGCAAAGTCTACTCCTCAGCCTTCTCAGACGTCCACGTCTGCCTCGCAAGTCCCGGCCCAGAGTGGTGCGGCCGCCGCTTCTGCTGGTCCATCGACGCCATCTGCTCAGGTTCCTGCAACCCCTGTTCCGCTCACCCTTGAGCAACAACACATCACCGCCGTTGAGGGTATTGTACCTACTCTCCAGAATATCGTCGCGACCGTCAACCTCGACTGCCGCCTGGACCTCAAAACGATTGCATTGCACGCCCGCAATGCCGAGTATAACCCAAAGGTTGGTACAACTGAGTAATCTGACACGACACGAGCACGTGTGCTACTTCTTTTCATATGCATAGCGTTTTGCCGCAGTCATCATGCGGATTCGCGATCCTAAAACAACCGCACTTATTTTCGCGTCGGGCAAGATGGTCGTGACTGGTGCAAAGAGCGAAGATGATTCGCGCTTGGCGTCGCGCAAGTACGCGCGCATTGTCCAGAAGCTTGGCTTTGACGCCAAGTTTTCTGAATTCAAGATTCAGAACATCGTGGGCAGCTGCGACGTCAAATTCCCGATTCGTCTCGAGGGTCTTGCGTACAGCCACGGACAGTTCAGTAGTTATGAGCCAGAGGTACGCGTCCCAAGTGTGTCCTACCCAGATTCCCAGGCTGAACGCTCTGTAGCTTTTTCCCGGGCTCATTTATCGTATGATCAAACCTAAAGTCGTACTTCTTATTTTCGTGTCAGGAAAGATTGTTCTCACAGGCGCCAAGGTAACTGGTCTCGGGTGCTAACTGGGTTCTTATTGCAAATGCTGATATTTCCGTCCGCGTGTGAAGGTGCGGGAGGAGATATACACGGCGTTCAACACGATCTACACCGTGCTATGCGAATTCCGCAAGCCGTAACGACCGCGTGGTCCGCCACTCCTCCCTGCCCACACGCGGGTGGGAGTATGAAACTGCTCTTTCACATGATTGGGCGCTTGTGGAGACCCTCGGACCTCAGTACTTTGGCTTCCAAACAGAACGGTTGCCGGTCACTTGAAAAAATTAGCTTTTCAGCTCGCTACACATCACACTCCCCTTTTCCCCCCCTACCCTGCACGTATATATTGGCAAATACCATACTACGAAATACATATTCTTGGACTCTTCGTCCCTTTGTTTTAGTAATAGTTCTATCAATGACAGTGTACAGTGAGGCATTCGATTGTGGACAATGCGTGAACATATCCATGGAGCGACTGATCAAGCGAGCCTTTTGGTGCGAGTGAGGGGTTTTTCCAGGGATAGCAGCGCGGTATTCGTTAACCAGTTAATTAATACTAATTAATACTGTGATAAATGGTGGTCATGTCGTCCTGTGAAATCTCTATCGTGTGACCAAGAACGGACGCACTGATGCGTCCACAGAATTGCTGCGAATCCTCTTCAAAACAGTCTTGAGACCTGTTTTTTTCCTCCACCAAAAGCTATATTTTCTAATCCCAAATAACAGTAAGTCAGCTATATTTTAAACCCCTATTGAACCCGGGTTTGCAAATTTTTGCTTGCAAGCTATCATGAGACGACTTGAATTTGTTGCCTCTGCGTTTGATGACGACGATGCTGCGTTCAACTCGTGTTCCTGGTTTCTCTATAATTGCACGAGGTTGTTCCTCGCTTTGTTTGGCGTTATAATCTTCCAAGTAGTTATCTAAGGAATCGGTTAGGGCGATACTGTATACTGTACGTCACAAGCTCCCTATTGGCACCCATTCACTTTTTTTTTCCAGAAACTCATCTGAGCAATTTGCAGGTTCTGTTTCATCAGCGGCTAACCTTGTAGTTTTAATTCTTGGATCAAACTTAGAGCCAACGAAGGCTTCATAGGGCGATATTGTACTTGTTTAGGCGGTAAGTACCTTTCTTGCGTGATCAGCCCGCCACTCAATCAGCCGCTCGAACAGCCGCTCGAATATCGCCGTTCACCACCCTTTTTTCACTTGCCAACCATCCGAGGGGCACCGCACAGAAACGCGTATTCATCTCAAGATCACCGATGCGTCCGGCATACGCTACGAAGTCCCCAAGTCCATTTTCCCGCGACCCGCGGGGGACCCTAGAGTGCGCCCAGATGGCCAATACGGTACCTCAGCCGGTGTCCCAGCCACCTGCACATCGGTCTCACTGCCAGCCAGGAATTAAGTCGAACACCCCGCTGATGACATTATATTCCAACGTCGTCACGTTCTTGCCGTCCTGATGAGGAAGACACCATGCGTGCCGCCATTGGGACGATGCTCAAAGTACACCGGGTAGTTCCCGTACAGATTCGTCCCACACGGAATCCCATATGCATCACGGATCCACAGCGTGCGCATCGTGTTCGCCGCTTCCAGACGGAACGGCTCAGTGTGCTCGCCGGGGTCATAGATGTCCGTCATCTGTGTAAGCGTGGTCTTGATGCGCAGGTACTGCGGCTCGAAGATGAGCGCTGTGGTTCACAGTCGTGAACATCACCTCGTCCATGTGGGAGCGAGAGATGTTGAACGAGAATGGCGCGGTGGTATATGGGCTGGTTTGATCTCGAACTACTTGGTAGCCGGTATCCCACTCGAGACGAGGTGGACTGACATTGGTGAGTTATTGATACTTGTGGTGTTTGACGCGTTGATTTACGGTCGCTACTCAGACCATATATGTTCAAACGCAGAACATTCACAATGGATCCGGAATATTTCCCACCTTCCCGCATGCGCGAGATCATAGATTATTTACACAAGCATGACTAGCTATATGACTAGCTATATGGTACGTTTCATGTATTAGTACTATTAGTACAACTTGTGACGTGACCGTTTCAGTTCTGATGATCGATCCCACGTACCAGTGATAGGAGCTGCTGCTATAAAATACTCGAGCGAGGATTCACAAATCACATCGTGTTGGAATGTGCCTCCTTAAAGAACGGACTCGGAAAAGACACGCGGGCTGATCATTGATCGGTGTACTTATATTCAATGAAATGACCAGGGGAGGGGAGAGAACAAGGTGCAGCTGCTGTAATAATAATGGAGGTATTGTGCATATGTAGGGATCCAAGAGAGAACAGCTTGACGACGAGAACATGAGACAATACGAGTGCATATACACCCACAACGATGTAGCGCAGCATTGGCGCGGGGGCCTGTTCGCCAGGGACGAGGGATGAAGGACCCTGCAAGAAGAACGGGTGTCAACTCTCAACAGGCATGGGCGACGCACGGCGGCTCGGTTCAGCGTCGATTTCCTTTTGTCGAGAGGGAGAATTGAAGCGTGAAAAAAAGGCGAGATAAAGCGCGTAAACGGAAAAGCGTTAGAAGGGAACTGTATTCTGGTCGGTCCATTGGAGGCGCGTCTTCTATATGCCGAGGTAGAAAGGATATTGCCGGGAATTGCCGATGCGCGTTGACTAAATGGTAAATGGCTGGGCACCTTGAAGGCAGCACATGGCGCAGAGCACTAAAGTGAACCAGAGACGTCTAAAAACGAGCGTGCAAGTGTGTCAATTAAACTGAGTAATGAAGCGCCGAGAGAGCTAGGTTTATCTGGCAAAAAAAAAGTATTTTAACGGGTGAGCGCACA
>WNFO01001562.1_pt1 | contig 18155 bp, 24 predicted proteins | sample 5400251 | NCBI WGS metagenome assembly WNFO01 (sample SAMN13153354, study PRJNA577476) | soil metagenome | isolation source: 100 cm saprolite under Madrone tree | place: USA:California | collected 2016-06-14
GCCCGTTTAGGCATCTGCATACCTTCTGCTTTCTTCGGCCAGCGAGGAATTACCCCCGCTTTTGGATATGGCGCCCCTCATTCGAGCGCCAGAGGGACTTGAACCCTCCTGAACAACGCGCTGCTCAGCGCGCACTTCTCGTTTCTGACGAACATGTTTCTCCATGGCGGCTGGATGCACATCATCGGGAACATGTGGACGCTTTGGATCTTCGACGACAATGTGGAAGATCGGATGGGTCCTATCCGCTTTCTATTTTTCTACCTCTTTTGCGGGCTTGCTGGCGGATTGGTGCACTGGTTCATCAACCCGCATTCGACACTCCCGACCGTTGGCGCTTCCGGAGCCATCGCCGGGGTTATGGGAGCCTACTAGGTCCTGTTCCCTCGCTCGCGAATCATCGTTCTCCTGCCGGTTCTTTTCTTTCCACCTTTCTTCCAGCTACCTGCGGTGATTTACCTGGGATTCTGGGCACTCACCCAGGTGTTTAGCGGCGCCCTTGCGCTCGCGAGTCGGGCTGATGTTGGGGGTGTCGCCTGGTGGGGCCACGGCGGCGGTTTCGCCCCCGGGATGTTGCTGCAATTTCTCTTTGTGAAACGTGGAGACGCATACCGGCGACTTTCGCGCGACGAGTATGGCATGGAGAATGCCTGGATTCCGGTCGGGTACTGGAGGAACTATCGATGACGCCTGGCGATCTCCTTTGGTTTTTCTTCGTTTTCTCCGCACTCCAGCCCGCGATGAAGCAACGTCTTCTAGAAGCCTCGCGACAGAGGCTCATCGCCCGGATCGAACGGCAGCGTAATTCTCGCGTCATCTTGCTCGTGCACCGGCGGGAGATGATGAGCATCTTGGGATTTCCAGTGCTTCGCTACATCGATGTAAACGACTCTGAGGAAGTGTTGCGAGCCATCCGCCTTACCGATCCCGCTGTTCCGGTCGACATCGTTTTGCACACCCCGGGGGGACTTGTGCTGTCAGCGCTGCGGATCGCTCGCGCCATCCACAAGCATCAAGGAAAGGTGACGGCATTCGTACCACATTACGCCATGTCAGGAGGGACGCTGATTGCCCTCGCCGCCGATGAGATCGTCATGAGCGGAGATCCCGTGCTAGGACCCGTGGATCCGCAGGTTGACAAGTACCCGGCCGCATCCATCCTCAAGGCCGTAGCCAAGAAGCCGGTCGCAGAAACGGACGACAATACCTTGATTCTGGCGGACCAAGCGGAAAAAGCTCTGGCGCAAGTACGGGAGAGCGTTCGAGAGCCGAAATCAGGACGGATGGCGAGCAATTCCTTCAACGCCTTCTGCGCTGGCTCGAGCTCACCCAACTGCCCAAATGCCGCGGCGGATGTGGCAGGCTCCCAGAAATAGCCCGGCATATTGATTCTCAGCGCGGCGTCGGCTGAAGCACGGTAGTCACGCTTGCGATAGGCATTGAAGACCGATGTGGCCCAGTACCAGCCAGAGTGGTGCGGATTGAGATGAATGGCCGTATCCAACTTTGACATTGGATCACCTCCAGCAGCGCGAAGAGCATTGGGCCATTGTTGATCTGGTTGGCAACGGAGGCCACATTCGAACGGTTGATTGGGTGAGAACCGAACTGGACGATTGGCTCGCCGCAGCCGCAATCGATCGAGGAAGGCTGTTCCGCAGGGTCAACAAAGTAGGACGGGCATGGGGAGATGGGATGACGTTAAAGGCGGTTTGGCACATCGTGAAGGAATCCGCCAGAAGCATCGGAGTGGCGAGGTTGGCGCCGCACGATCTGCGACCTGTGCTCGGTTCTGCCATGCTTCGGGAGGCGAGTTGGAGCAAATCCAATTTCTCTCTTGGGGTACGTTTCGGTGCAAACGACCGAACGCTACCTTGGCTGCAAGCAGCGGATTCGATCAGCCGTCAATGATCGCATTGGCATCGGGCCTAATCCCTGAGTTCGGGGGCGGTTGCGGAAGGGTTGACGACCATACAGCCCAAGAGTTTAGTGGCGCGGTTATTCCACTGCCGAAAAGGCCGTGATAAGGTGCGTCGTATAGTGTTTTCCTGTCAGAGGCGCAGACGAATGCAGAGACGCACATTCATGGACATTACCCTCGGTGCGGCGACGGCGCTGGCCCTGAAACCTTGGGCGCTTGCCGAGAAGCAAGAACGGAAAAGTCTCGTGGTCTATCCCGATCCGGCGGTGGAAGTGATTGATCCGCGGTTCACAAAATACAAAGTCGGAAACGCTGCGGTTGAGCGCCTATACACAGGCACGCGGTGGGCGGAAGGGCCGGTTTGGTGTGCGGACGGCCGGTATCTCCTCTTCAGCGACATTCCCAACAATCGAATGCTGCGATGGCTCGAGGAAACCGGAGAGGTCAGCGTTTTTCGCAGCCCGTCGAACTACAGCAACGGCAACTGTCGGGATCGACAGGGTAGGCTGATCACCTGCGAGCACGACACGCGCCGGGTAACGCGAACCGAATACGACGGCACGATCACCGTGCTGATGGATCGTTTTCAAGACAAGAAGCTCAACGCGCCGAATGACCTGGCGGTGCATTCTGACGGGGCCATCTGGTTCAGCGATCCTGGTTACGGCATCATGTCGAATTACGAAGGCCACAAAGCTCCCTTCGAACTGCCCGCCAACGTTTACCGGCTCGACCCGAAAACGGGTGAATCGACAGTCGTTGCCACCGACATGGACAAACCCAACGGGCTGTGTTTCTCTCCCGACGAGAAAAGGCTCTACATCGTCGATACGGGCATTCCAAAACGTGCTGGCGACCCGCGTCCCATTCGTGTCTATGACGTTGTGGATGGCGTGCGACTGAAAAATGGCCGGATGTTTGCCAATATGTCGCCGGGATCATCCGACGGCATTCGTTGCGATGTGGACGGCAACGTCTGGTCCGCTGCCGGATGGGCGGGGGAAGGCTACAACGGGGTGCACGTGTTCGCATCTGACGGTACTCTGATCGGGAAGATCCACCTTCCGGAAACATGCGCGAACCTCTGCTTCGGGGGCGCCAAGAAGAACCGGTTGTTCATGGCTGCGAGCCAGTCTCTGTACGCGATATATGTTGAGACCCAGGGCGCGCAGACGCCATGACTGACAGTTTTCGAGAGATTAGTTGGCAACGCTAATGAGGCGATTCTCTTGTTAGGTTACCCATTGGGATGCCCATAGCGTGCGCGCTGGCCAAGTTAAGACAATCGAGGTTTTAAGTCACCGACGGCGAACCAGTAGGCGAGCACTCCCAGGAGAAGAATGATTGAAGCGAGCTCAAAGCCTGGAACATATGAACCATACGACGTGATCAAGAATCCCACGGCGAGTGGTGCGATGATTCCCGCGAGATTGCCTGCAAAATTCTCAGCCCCGGTCCATATCCCGACTTGTTCGGCCGGCGCGCAAGATTGAAGAATTGCGAGCAGGTTGCCGGTAGAAAGACCGACCAGGGAAGCTAAAATCAATAATGCGATAGCGATGTCGGTATGCGCAGCACGCATGGCTGCAATAAGAAATACACCCGTACTGAAAGCGACCGTCACGATTCCTTTGCGAGTCGCAGTTTCATCCCAGCCGCGACGGATCAGTGTGTCGGCCATCCATCCACCAATCGGTTCGGCGATGCCGAACGTGAAGAACGCGAGTGAAGCATAAAAACCGGCTTGCACGATGCTGAGGTGGCGAACCGTCACCAGGTAGTCGGGCAGCCACGTGACCAGCACGTACCAGTAATAATCGAAGCAAAAGAATCCGAGGCAGATCCCCAGCAAATTGCGGTTGAGGAGGGTGCTCCAACCAACACGCGACACTTCGGTGAACGGTGAGCCTACGACCCTGTCCACTGCCTGCAAGCGCCGCGGAAAAACCCAAAACCAGGGGACGATCCAGATGAGAGCCACAAAGCCTAAGAGGAGGAAAGTGTGGCGCCATCCATAACGCATTAAGAGCCAAGGAACCAAAATGCCTTCCAGGACTAATCCCGTTCGAGTACCGAAATCGAAAAGTCCTGAGGGCAAACCACACTCTTTCCGCGTGAACAGCAAACTGACGATCTTGGTTCCTCCCGGAAGGTAGATGGACTCTCCGACGCCGAGAAGAACGCGGAACCCAATCAGAGCTGCAAGGCTGCCCGCTAGCCCCGTAAGCCCCTGCACGAATGACCACAGGGCGAATGCTCCGGCATAGAGCCAGCGCAAATTGAAGCGGTCGGCGCACCAGCCAATAGGAATTTGCATGAGCGCGTACGACCAGAAAAAAGAAGAAAGCAGGAGGCCCTTGCTTTCCGATGTCAGGTGAAAGTCCCTGGAAATTAGTGGCAGTGCGAATGAAATCGCGGCGCGATCTAGATAGTTGATTAAGGATGCCGTAAAGAGCAAGCTGACGATAGACCAGCGGCGCTTGTTGGAAACCTTCGGCAGATCCATCTCTGCGAATCCAGAGCCACAGATTTCGGGTCAACATAGCCCAATCTGCACCGCGGCAGCAACATGTGTGACCCGGCGCACGGCTTTCTGGCCGTAATTTGGCACGCGCGAATGAATTTTAACTCCCATCGGAGATACGACGTGAAGTTTCGCATTGGCTCAGCGGTGTTTAAAGCCGGCCAGCGGAGATGTGGTCCGACTTGTCGCCTTCTCATTCTTCCCGAATGACGAACAAACCGGAAAGAACCGCGGACGACTTATCGGCCGCAAGTCAGAATGGCGCCTTCCAAAGGCGAGCACTTTCATCGATCTGACACACAACTCGCACAGAGGCACGGCCAGTTTGCTGACCATCCGGGAATTGGACGAGTTGTTCGACCCTTCGCTGTTTATCCTTACTCATCTGAGAAATGGGCTGGACCACGGCAGGTCACTTCAGCAGTTTGGGCCTCTTCCCTCGAATCGACTTGACCGCGGAACGGCCCGCCTGCCAACTTTCAGATGGTGCGTGGTTCGCTGCAACAATCGGCGGTGGCGCTTCGTCGACGCTCCGGCGGACGGTAATCGGACCTCGCAGCGGAAGTGACAACGCCTCGGCCTCGACCGCCGCCCACTCCGCCGATGAAAGCCTGCGCCAGAGGTCGATCGAGACATCGGCCGCCGATCGGCGCCACACTCCAGCGATCTCCCCACTCACGAGTACCGCTCCCGGCCATACGCGGGTCGTCCATAGATGGGCCCGTCGCTCCGGTTCGGGCACAAGGATCTCTCTATCGGTTTCCCACAGCAGGTAGTACGCATCGCCGCTGGGCAGGAGTCGTGCAGGCGCAACAGGCCCGGGCTGGGACCGGAACGCCATCTCGTCATCGGCGAGGATCCAGGCGTCGTCGACCGGCGTCCGCACCGGCGTCAGCGCACCCGCGAGCCCCTTGAACGCCTTGCTCGCCTCCGCTCTCCCGATCCCGGCCCAGCGAGCGAACGACGCGGGCGTAGCCGGACCGAAGATTTGAAGGTACCGGCGAGCGAGTTCGCGACGCGCCTGCCACGGGTCCATCTCGGGCGGCGGCACGGTCCAGACGACAGGCTGGTGCGAGCCATCCCAGCGCAGGAGGACCGTGCCCGTCGGCGCCGCGTATCGGAGGCTGTTTGGGGGCACGCCCATCTCATGCCCGGCTAGGCCGAACGGCATCCGCCGACCGTCGAGAAACGCGTGGAGCCGCGACGCGGCGTCTTGCGCCCTTGCGCGGCGACGGGTGTCCTCCGGCAGCCGCCCGAGCGAGAATACCGGGATGTCCTCGGCGGCGACGACGTAGTCGCTGAACCGCGGGCCCCAGAGCTGGACGAGGGACGGGTGCTCCCAGCTGGTCGAAGCGGCACCCGAGACTCGCGCGTGAATCGACAGCAGCGCGGCCCGCGGCGTGGAGTCCTGCAAGCCGGCCCACGCGGCCCGGCGGAGCGATTTCGCTCCTGCTGGGAGGCGTTCGTCAAGCGAACCAGCCCGCCGCCGGAAGCAGAGGATCTGGGATCGGGACAGCTCAAGCGGCGGAATCGCGCGTGACATGTTTTATTGCCGTAAATACGCCGAGTGTCCCGGCGTCAAGTGGAAGGAAAATGAGATGTGAAAATTCCCCATCTGACACCTCGAAAGATTACTGTGAACCACCGTCTGCATAGGAACTTCGATTACGGAAAATAGGACCATCTTAGGACCATCTTATGATGCCAGAAAATCTAGCCTCGGCAACCAGCGTGGAATGTAACAGTGGGAAAGGAGAAACCGGTCCCGCTGCAATGTGACCACACGAAAACTACGCGTGCTCACTTATCGCTGGTCGCGTTGGCAGCATCAGCCCGTGTTCGCCTGCGGCTCAAAAAGGGGGCATGTGGAGAAGCAGTGCGCCCGAACTCTGGGCACCTTTCGGTGCAGACGACCGAACGCTACCTCGGCTGCAAGCAGCGGATTCGATCAGCCGTCAATGATCGTAGTGGAATCGAGCCGACCCTTGAGCTCGGGGCGCGGTTGTGGGAAGTTTGCCGACCATCCGGACGCAAGACGTCGCCTTTCCGTTCCGCGCGGGTGAAGGGTGCATGAAACCAAACATTCGTCTAGGTCTAGGGCAAAAACCACTCTGTGGGGCTCCCCAGTACCCCGGCCCGTGGCAGACAAGGTTGGCTCCGTTTCTTAGAAGTCCTCGATGTGGAGTGAGCTGGCCGGATCTCCACCACGCCATGAGGCTGCAAACTCACGCTGAACCCAACCGGCGCCTGAAGATCTTCCCTGAGCTTCGAGACACTTCCAAAGGCCAAAGAGAAGGCGTGGATTTCGCGGAGAGCGGCGCAAGCCTTCGCGAAAAACGGGTTCTGCCTCGGCAGCGCGACCGCTGCGAAGAAGCGCCGCACCGAGAGACTGGCGGATCCAGTTTATACCAGGCTGGCGGCTCGTCATAACTGAGAGCATCTTGCGCTTCCACCGCCCGCCGCCAAATGGGAATTGCGAAGTTGGCATTGGTCGCGAGTCGCGCCTCCAAGAGAAGTGCCGCGATGTTCATGATTTTATCGGCGGGATTGAACAGAAACATCGTCTCGGGCGGGAGTGCCCCTCGCGCTGCAAAAAAGGACCGCTGTTCTTCCAGGGACTTGGCACGATCGCCTTTCCGCGCGTACGCCAGCACTCACGCGTAATGACGGAGAGCCGCCGTCATCATCATTTTGCTGTCTCGCGCAGGTTCGGCCAGGACCTCGTCCCAGCGCGCGAAGCGGACCAGCAGAAAGAGACGGTTCGGCAAGTAGTTGCACTGCTAAAAGTCTTTCACCATACAGCGATAATGGGAAGTACGCACGAAAAAGTATATTAGGAGAATATGATGACGAAGCGCTATACGTCGACCTCTGCCGCTGCCCATGTTGAAGCAGCGCTGCGCCTGCTCGAAGGCAGATGGAAGCTCGTCATTCTCTTCTATCTCTTCGATGGCAAGGTTATGCGTTTTTCCGATCTTGAGCGCGCAATTCCCAGCATTACGCAAAAGATGTTGGGGTAGCAGTTGAAAAGCATGGAGGCTGATGGCATTTGTGCATCGCACCGCATACCCCCAAGTTCCACCGAAGGTGGAATACCGATTGACCAAATGGGGCCAGTCTCTCTGTCCAGCTCTGGATGCGATCCTCAAATGGGCAGACCGGCGCCGGAACAGCGGAACAGCTGAGAGTTAGCGGCATTATCCTTGATCCCGGAAATAGTCGATCAGGAAGTGCCAAGCCGCACTATTTTGTCACTGAACAGAAGCCGACTTGCACTAAGCACGGGCCACCCCTTGGGGGTGGTTGTGAGAGCCACAAACTCCCATCGGATACCCGGTCCGTGTTTTCAATAGGTTGCGTGGGAGTTAGTGGAGAGACTTCCGGGTACCAATCTGGCAGCGATGTTTCAGCCCAGACGCACGCCAACTATAAATGTGGTGGTTTGTCAGGGACAAACATTCGAGCTGCCCTGCCCGCTGAACTGGTGCATCGGCCGCACAATGGGGTATTCTGGCTCGATCAGGAGGAACAAATGAAGGACTACCTTCACGTCGGCGGTAGCGGTCTCTTAAGAAGATTGGTAAAGACGAGCCAATGTAATGACAAACGCCTCCGGGACTAAAGACGAAGCCTCTGCCGGCGACCCGATTCCTCCGAAGTGCTCTGTCATCGAGGTGCATGTCGGCGAATTGAAACAGTTATTCAATGCCATCGATCCTTCTCCGTTTCGCGACAAGGACCTAGACCCCAAAGCTGAGGAGTTCATTGTAGGTTGGGCCAAGGAGTTGCCCCGTGACGCAACGCTTGCTCTGGTGGTTGATCTCGACCGGGAGGCCGGGTTACCCGACGAGGCTGCGGTGCTACGCGACGCGATTCACGAGTTCTTCAGTCAACGCGCTCAAGCATATGGGCGGCGTCTGCGCGAATTGTTTCGTGTGGGCCGGACCAGCCTTGTGATCGGGCTCGTTGCTTTAGCGTCGGCGATTGCATTGGGCGATTTTCTAGCTGCTTTGATGAAGGGCAGCCGTATTGGCGAGATCGTTCGCGAAAGCCTTATGATCGGTGGCTGGGTTTCCATGTGGCGCCCTCTCGAGATTTTCTTGTACGACTGGTGGCCGATTCGCAGTGAAACTCGGCTTTCTGAGCGGCTTGCAGCGATGCCGGTCCGCATCAGATACATGAACGCCACCGCTCCCGATGCATGGAGAGCAGACTGGCCAGCGGTGTCGCCAAGAGGTGAACGGTCGAGCAACGAGGCCCAACCGCGAGCTCTAAATCAGGCAAGTTGAGCCCTTACGCACAACGCCGTGAATGATCACATCAGTCTAGGTCCGAACGCGCCCTCATGAGGAGCAGGCGCAGAAATTGTATCCCCTAGCCGACTTCCCGTTACCTAATGTGCTCGACAAAGCGATCATTTCGGAGTCGCCGACGATCCAGGGCAACGGCAGCGAATGAAGAACTCTCCACGGTCATCGAGAGAGGAGATTTGCTAAAGAGGCTGTGGGTTTCTGATGTGATTGCCACGCACGCATGTCATCTTGAACGGGTGGTTCTTCACGGCCGCGAGGAGGCCTTTCGATCTGGGTCGTTTCGAGGAGCAGCAGGGCATTTTCGGCATCATCCCCAATTTCTACGTCGTCTATAATCACAACGCCGCGCCGCTCTGTTACGATTGTCGGCTCAGGCATGCTTGCCGGCATCTACCAGGCGGGAGACGTCTGCAACTACGGCCAGGGTGCAAAGGGTTACGCTGAGCGCTATGGCGCTATCTGTGCCGACGGCGTTACCGACATCATGATCGGCGGCGCCATCCTGCCATCGCTCCTGCACCAGGACCCACGCTATTTCTACCAGGGCATGGGCACAAAGAAGTCTCGCGCTCTCCAGCCCAATTCATCTGCAACGGGGACAACGGACGGCGGCAGCCGAACTACTCGACTTTAGGTGGCGACCTGGCCACGGCTGACATCTCGAATGCCTACTATCCGGCGTCGGATCGCGGCCTGGGGCTGGTGTTCGGGAATCTCCTTATCAACACCGGCGAGAGAGAGCGCGCCAACCTGGCACAGGAGTTCCTCCTGCGCAGGCTCACCCCCAAAGCCAAAAATCAAAACTAGTGCTACAACCGATAGAAGATCGAGGCGCACTTCGGGCTGTATAGCTGGAGCATGACCGATGGCAAGAAGCTTCACATTCATCTGTCTACGATCACCTACCGACTGGCTTTGGTGACGAATTGCTGACGAGTTTTTCTGCGCGTGCCAGAAGGAAACAGTTTCGGCCAGGCAACCATTCGAACGATTCCAGCCTCCTTTCGCAGGAATCTTCGCGTTGACAGGTTTCATCTCCGCGGAGTAGCGTTGCCACCCTCATCGGCCGCCATTTTCCTTCTATTCTCCCAAGGAGGCTTCGATGAGAAAACCCCACCTTATTGCAGGACCCCTTCTTGCGGCGGCCGCACTCGCAAGTGGCCTGTGGTCAGCGGTGGCCCAGGAGCGGTCATCGACTGGGGTTCCGGTCCATGTGGTGGTGACCGTGGAACCTCGTCACGGTTCCAACGTTCCGGTCATTAACCGCGAAGACGTGATGGTATATCAAGGTCGCGATCGGGCTAAGGTTACCGACTGGATCCCACTGCAGGGAGAGCGCGCAGGACTTCAACTGTTCATCCTGATGGACCACGCTGCCAGCACCAGCCTCGGTTCGCAGTTGGAAGACATACGCCAATTCATCAGTGCGCAGCCCTCAACCACGGCGATCGGTGTGGCGTATATGCGAAACGGCACCGCGGAAGTCCTGCAGAATCCCACCAATGACCATACGCAGGCGGCCAAAGCGCTGCGACTTCCGTTGGGAGACGCGGGCGCGTCTACCAGTCCCTACTTCTCCGTGGTTGACTTGATCAAGCGCTGACCCGAAGGTCCGGTTCGGCGCGAGATCCTGATGGTTTCCGACGGCATCGATCGCTTTGGGGGTAGCGGACCCAGTAACCCTTATGTGGACTCCGCCATTGAAGAAGCGCGGCGCGCGGGGTCATCATTTACTCGATCTACACGCCTGGCGTGGACCACTATGGCCACAGTTTCTGGCGCATGAATTGGGGCCAGAACTATCTTTCTCAGCTTTCCGACGAGACCGGAGGAGAATCCTACAACCTGGGTTTCGGCGCTCCGGTCTCGTTTGCTCCTTATCTGGATGATTTAAGCCACCGGTTGACTCGCCAATACCTGCTGACGTTTCTCGCCAAGCCAGAAAGAAAGGCTGGGCTCCAACCATTCAAGCTTCGCACCGAGGTGCCGAATGCGGAGTTGGTCGCAGCCGACAGAGTCTACGTGCCGGCCGGAACGTAGCTGCGACGTCAAGCGCTTATGGGTGTGGCAGCAGGCTGTTTTGAAATCTGTTTTGAAATCTAAATCCTTTTTTTATCGCCGAATAGGATTTGATATTGCTTTTCACTTCATGCGGGCGAGCTTCGCCCGCCTAACGCGAAGCGGAAGGTACTTATTGGGAAGGGCGGCCTGGCCGACACCGCCCCGCACGCTAGAACGCCAACGGAAATGCACTCGATGAGCGAGAACGATTTCGAGTGTTTTGCGAGCACCCGCGTAAACGCGTCTCTGGCTCGGCCAAAACGGCCGTCCGATGGGCTGGCTTCAAGGGTGGAAATTCAGGCTGTCATGGTTTGTGATTCGCGGGTGTCTTTAACCTAGCCATCTGGGAGTGGCAGCCGTTCTTTTAGGGTAGAATGAGCCGCGCGCCACTCAGGAACTCGCTCCAAGCATTCGTTGACGCTGGTGAGGGGTTCGCTCCGGTGCTCCTCCATCTGCTTGAGGGCGCTTAGAAAACAAGATCCACAAACAGGAAGGAGAGGCCATGCGGAGCCAATGGCACATCTCAAGGTCGGGAATCAGATCCTCCACACAAGTCGGCCGCGCCAACAACACCAAGGGTTCCAATGACTGCCGGAATTTCGCGACAACGCTTTGTGTTCTTGGTTGCGCGGTTTTCACTTTTCTATTGCTGAGTGGATGCGGAAACAAGAACGTGTCGGCAGCAGCCTCTCCGCCGCCAAACGTCCAGATCGTCGAGGTCATCGAACGAGACGTCCCCGTTTACCACGAGTATCTCGCGACTCTGGACGGTTTTGTGAACGCACAAATCCAGCCGCAGGTTTCAGGCTACCTCATCAAACAGAATTATTTGGAAGGCGCCCTAGTTGGCAAGAACCAGGTACTTTTCAAGATCGATCCCCGGCCTTTTCAAGCCATCGTGGATCAAGCCAAGGCGCAGGTCGCACAAGCCGAGGCGCAGCTTGGGAAGACACAGTTGGACGTGCAACGCGACACTCCGCTGGCAAAAGAAAAAGCAATTGCGCAGAGCCAACTGGACAACGATATTCAAGCCAATTTAGCCGCCCAAGCGACCGTCCAAGCCGATAAAGCTGCCGTTGAACAGGCGGAACTGAATTTGGAGTTCACGAATGTTCGTTCGCTCATCGATGGTGTTGCCGGAATCGCCAGCGGCCAAGTGGGAAATCTTGTAGGCCCGCAAATTGTCCTTACAACAGTTTCCCAGCTCGAACCCATTAAAGCTTACTTTACGGTGAGCGAACAGCAATACCTCGCTTTCGTGAAACGCAATCCGACGGTAGCAGCTCGAGAGGCGCGTCAGAGACAGTTTGAGTTGGACCTGATCCTCGCCGATGGGTCTATCTATCCCCGAAAAGGCAAATTCTACGCGGCCGATCGTCAGGTTGATATCCAGACGGGAGCGATTCGGCTGGCTGCTCTTTTTCCGAATCCAAGCAATGTTCTTCGTCCCGGCCAGTTTGGCCGCGTCCGTTTCGTCAGCTATACCAGGACAGGGGCGCTGCTCGTGCCCCAGAAAGCGGTCGTGGAGCTTCAGGGAAGCTACCAGGTGGCGGTGGTCGGGAACGATAACAAAGTCACTCTGAGGACGGTGAAGGTCGGAGAACGAACCGGCGCAATGTGGATTGTTGACGAAGGTCTCAAACCAGCGGAGCGAGTTGTGGTTGAGGGTGTGCAAAAAGTCAGGGACGGTATGCTGGTCCACCCCACTCTGGTGAACGCTCCAGCGGAAGGCAATTGAACCATGTCCAGGTTCTTCATCAACCGTCCAATCGTCGCCATGGTGATTGCGATCGTCACAGTCATTGTCGGCGCAGTGACGATCACCGGCCTTCCCGTCGCTCAGTTTCCCAACATCGCGCCCCCGGAAATCCAGGTACTCGCTACCTATGTTGGGGCGGATGCGCAGACACTCGAACAGTCGGTTGCCACTCCCATCGAGCAGCAAATGAGCGGAGTGGACAACATGAATTACATGTACTCGTTGAATGCGACGGGGAATTCACAAACCACTCTGATCGTGAATTTCGATGTGAAAACGGACCCCAATACCGACCTGATTCTCGCCCAATCAAGGGAGACCCAGGCAGCATCTCAGCTTCCTATTGACGTTACCAATTATGGAATCACCGTCAGAAAGTCAGTGACCGCCCCGCTGATGCTGGTCGCGGTGTATTCACCGCATGGCACCTACGACGCGAGGTTCCTCGCGAATTATGCCTTTATTAACCTCATTGATCCTATCACTCGCTCGCCCGGAATAGGCCAGGTCCAGGTTTTTGGAGCAGGCCAGTACGCTATGCGGTTGTGGGTCAAACCGGACCAGTTGGCCAAGCTGGGCATCACCGTCACGGAGATCGTCAGCGCGGTCCAGTCGCAAAACGCGGTCAATCCTGCCGGACGAGTGGGGGGCGAGCCTATTCCTCCTGGCCAACAGTTCGCCTATGCGGTCCGTGCGCAAGGCCGGCTGGTCTCACCAGACGAATTCGGAGAGATCGTGGTCCGCGAGTCGCAGGGCGGTGTGGTGCGCGTCAAAGATGTCGCCCGCGTTGAGCTCGGGGCCCAGGACTACTCAGTAGCCGGACGCTTGAACGGTAAACCCAGCGCCGTTGTTGCCGTCTACCAACTGCCTGGATCAAACGCGGTTGACGCAGCCGCCGGCGTTAAGAAACTGATGGCGGAGATGAAATCCCGCTTCCCGTCGGACATGGACTATACCTTGTCGCTTGACTCGACTCGATCCGTCGTCGAGGGAATGAAGGAAATCATCATTACGTTGCTGATCGCGATTGGCCTGGTAATCATGGTCGTGTATCTGTTTCTTCAAGGATGGCGCGCGACTCTGATTCCTCTCCTGGCGGTGCCTGTCTCTCTGGTCGGCACGTTCGTGTTCTTTCCTTTGTTCGGCTTCTCCATCAACACCCTCTCGCTATTTGGTTTGGTGCTGGCGATTGGCCTGGTGGTAGACGACGCCATCGTGGTGGTGGAAGCAGTGGAGCGTCACATCGAACACGGGATGGCTCCGAAAGATGCCGCCCTGAAAGCTATGGAAGAAATCTCCGGCCCGGTCGTCGGAATCGCGCTGGTGCTTTCGGCCGTATTTATACCCACCGCTTTCATACCAGGCATTACCGGAAGGCTCTACCAGCAATTCGCAGTCACCATTGCGATCTCCGTCTTGCTCTCGGCGTTCAACGCATTGAGCCTTAGCCCGGCGCTGGCTGCACTGCTGCTCCGGCCCAAAAAGGTCAGCAGGGGCCTTCTGAGAAGGGTCTTCGACCAGTTCAATCGGTTGTTCGAACGCGCCACCAACGGCTACGTCCGCGTTTGTGCGGCCCTGATTCGCAAGAGTGCCGTCGCTTTGATAATGCTCGTGGGGTTCGGCGCCGCCGCCTGGTTTTTCAGCGGCAAGGTTCCGTCGAGCTTTCTTCCTGACGAGGATCAGGGATACATGTACGTCAACTTGCAGCTGCCGAGCGCAGCTTCGACCGAGCGCACCGACCTTGTTGCAAGAAAGATTGAGGACGTTCTGGCCCACACTCCGGGAGTGGCGAGCACCACCACTGTCGTAGGCTTCAGTTTGCTCAGCTTCACCCGATCTACATACAACGCGTTCTTTTGGGTTACCTTGAAACCGTGGGACGAACGAACGAACCGGGAAACCCAGTTTCAAGTGATAAAGGCCCGCTTGAATCGAGCGCTCAGCCAGTTGCCAGAGGGGATTGCCTTTGATTTTTCGCCTCCCGCTATTCCCGGTGTGGGCACCTCGGGCGGATTCACGTTCGTCCTCGAAGATCGTGCCGGCAAGGATGTGCAATTCCTCGCCAGCAACTTGAACACGTTCCTGGCGGCTGCCCGCAAGCGTCCTGAGATCGCGGGAGTGAGTACAACGTTCCTGGGCAGCGTGCCCCAGCAGTTCATCAACGTGGACCGCGACAAGGTGATCAAACAGGGAGTGCCTATCAGCGATGTCTACCGGACCATTCAGGCCTTCATGGGGGGATTGTTCATCAACTACTTCAACCGCTTCGGCCGCCAGTGGCAGGTTTACATTGAGGCGGAGGGCGACTACCGTACGAACGCGGAAAACGTGGGGCAATTTTATGTCAGGAATCAAAATGGGCGAATGGTTCCGCTCTCCGCACTAACAAGTTTTGAACCTCTCTCCGGGCCTGAATTCACCATGCGTTACAACTTGTATCGCTCGGCGCAGATCAACGGGAGCGCCGCTCCGGGCTACAGCTCAGATCAAGCGACGGCTGCCCTGGAAGAAATCTTTGCGCAAACGATGCCGGCCGAGATGGGCTACGACTACATCGGCATGTCGTTTCAGGAAAAAAAGGCCCAGCAAGGCGTACCTCCGGCGGCGATCTTCGGGTTATCGCTGTTGTTTGTTTTTCTCATTCTCTCCGCCTTGTATGAGAGTTGGACGCTGCCCTTCACCGTGCTCCTAAGCACGCCAGTGGCGGTGTTTGGCGCGTTCGCGATTCTGTGGCTGCGCCGGGTGTTGCTGAGCGCTTTCTATCCCCCGTTCATGGTGCAGATTGAGACCGATGTGTACTCGCAGATCGGCCTGGTCATGCTGATCGGCCTGGCTGCGAAAAATGCCATCCTGATCGTGGAATTCGCCAAAGACGAATACGAAAAAGGCAAGCCTCTGGTGGATGCGGCTCTCACGGGAGCCAGGCTCCGGCTCCGGCCCATATTAATGACCTCCTTGGCCTTCATTTTCGGGTGTATCCCGCTGTGGACCGCATCTGGCGCCGGAGCGGTGGCCCGCCAGATCATGGGCACCACCGTGATCGGCGGCATGCTGGCGGCGAGCGCGCTCGGTATTTTCTTTGTCCCGGCAGCGTTTTGCGTGGTGGAGAAATTTTCCGGTGCTGAGAGCAAGAAGCCATCTTCTGCGAGCGCGATGCCTCTTCCCGCGCAAAATCCTGGAACAGGAGACGACTAGGATGAGAACGCCGGCTGATCTTCTAGTCCTGATAGTAATTCTGGGATTCGCTTCCGGTTGCGCCGTCGGGCCAAATTACAAGAGGCCAGCGGTCAAGGTGCCTCCTGCCTATCGCGGCGTCGCGCCGGAGGAAGCAGCCAAGGGCGAAGCCCGATCCCTTGCCGACGAGAAGTGGTGGGAGGTTTTCCAGGATGAACAGCTGAAGGAGCTGCTTAAGACCGCGCTGCAACGAAATTATGACGTGCGCATTGCGGCCGCACGGATTCTGCAAGCCCAGGCGCAGTTGGGCATCACGCGAGCCGGTCAGTTTCCCACCATTGCAGGCGATGTGGAAGCCGTGAATCTGCGGTCCCCGCAATCAAAATTCTTACCGGCATACGAAACCAGCGCAAACCAGGTGGGTGGGTCCCTCGCCTGGGACGTGGATTTCTGGGGCAAATATCGACGCGCAACCGAAGCGGCTCGTGCCGACCTGGCGGCGAGGGAGTGGGCCCGGCGGGAGGTCATGACCGCCCTGGTTGCGAATCTGACCGATGCTTACTTCCAGCTTCGCGCGGTTGACTTACAGCTAGAGATCTCCCAGCGGACACTGGCATCGCGCCAGGATTCCCTGCGATTGACCCGCCTGCTGGCCGACGGCGGTTCAACCTCCATGCTCGATGTTCGGCAGGCGGAACAGCTCGTTTTTACCGCAGCTTCCGAGGTCCCCAGCCTGGAACAACAGATCGAGCAGGAGGAAAATTTCATCAGCACTCTTCTCGGGAACAACCCTGCGCCGGTTCCACGAGGACGAAAATTAACGGAGCAAGAACATCCCCCCACGGTGCCTGCCGGGCTCCCCTCTTCCTTGCTGGAACGACGGCCTGACATCCGCCAAGCGGAAGAACAGTTGATCTCCGCCAACGCGCAAATCGGAGTCGCGCGGGCCGCGTACTTCCCCCAGATCTCACTCACCGCGACGGCCGGATATCAAAGTTCCGCATTGACTGGTCTATTCAGCGGACCGGCGGGATTGTGGAATTTTGGCGGATCTCTCACCCAACCTATCTTCACTGCGGGGAGGCTGCGATCGAACGTCCGCCTGACAGAAGCCCGGCAGCAAGAGTTCCTGCTCGGCTATGAACAGACCATCCAGGGTGCCTTCCGGGAGGTTTCTGATTCCCTGGTTGCATACCGCAGAACCCAGGAGTTTCGTCAGCAACAAGAACTCCTGGTTGCTTCCGCACAGGACGCTACGCGCCTCTCGCAGATGCGGTACAGCGGTGGGGTCGCCAGTTATCTCGAAGTCCTCACCAACGACACCAACTATTTCTCTGCCCAACTCAGCCTGGTACAGGCTCAGCTCAACGAACGATTGGCTCTGGTACAGCTCTACAAGAGCTTGGGCGGAGGATGGGAGCAATGAGTTTCACTTGTACTTGGCAGGAAACCACGCACAAAGCGGCTTCGTTCAAACGGGCTTCCGAGAAGTTAGTGGTGGCAGTCCGTTGACCTCCACATCCGATGCTCAAGGTCGTCGGCTGGCAAACGTTCCGGCACTCGTACTCGTGCCTGCTGCGTGCGAACCACACAGATGTGAAGGTGCAGCAGGAATTATTGCGGCACTCCAACATCGCCACCACGATGAACGTTTACAGGCAGGCTGTGAGCGAACAGAAGCGTGCCGCACATGGTCAGGTAGTTGAGCAGTTGCTTGCCGTATGAGCGGAAAATGAGCGGATGGGCTTGTAACCGAAAGCGCAACTGATTGAAAAGATTGGTTGCGGGGGGTGGATTTGAACCACCGACCTTTGATTTCATAAAGTCGTCGGCCTCATCTGACCTGAGTACACTTGGTAGCGCTAACGACCAAGGGCTCGGGGAGAAAGGAGGCCGAACATGTTGATTATAGGTTGCGATTATCACCCGAGCGTACAACAAATCGCATGGGTTGATACGGAAACTGGAGAGTGCGAAGAGCGGCGGCTAACACACAGCAGTGGGGAGGCTGAGCAGTTCTACCGCGAGCTGAAGAAAAAAGGAATCAGCGTGCGCGTAGGGATGGAGGCTACCGGGCACTCGCGTTGGTTCGAGCGTTTGCTGGCGGAGCTCAACGATGAGCTGTGGGTGGCGGAGTACCGTTTACCGCGCCGCAGCCTCGGACCTGCGCTTCGGTCACATGGTTCACCACGCGCGCAAACGTCCGCACATCAGGAGTCGGTTTGTACTGGTACAGATCTGCCGGCATGATCTCGGCGGTCTTCAGCAGGTTGTCCATCTGCGCGGCATAGCTCCGCTGCACCTCACCCGCCGGTCCTGGAACCGGAGGTGGTCCCATTGGAGCTTGTGCCAACGCCACACCCGAAACCACACCGGACAAAACCACGCCCGCCAAAATACACG
>WNFO01001563.1_pt1 | contig 18152 bp, 26 predicted proteins | sample 5400251 | NCBI WGS metagenome assembly WNFO01 (sample SAMN13153354, study PRJNA577476) | soil metagenome | isolation source: 100 cm saprolite under Madrone tree | place: USA:California | collected 2016-06-14
TCGCCCTCTTCTTCCGATTTCCAGGCACGGGAAATGGCCATGTACCAAATCGTTGCCGACCTTGATACAAAGCTCGCCGCGGCGCGCGAAGGCGGCGGTGCCAAGGCTGCAGAACGGATGCGTAGCAAAGGGAAGAAGTTGCCGCGTGAGAGGTACAGTACAGTATTCTCCGACCCTGAAATCTCGCTAACGACGCAGCACGCACACCTGCACATACGTACTGCTCCGACTCGGCCATCTTGCTTAGGCTGGCGCTACTCCTAGATCCGCACTCGCCCTTCCTTGAACTGTCTCCGCTAGCTGCACACGACGTATACCCCGGAGAATCTTTGCCTGGTGCGGGCATTATCACGGGGATAGGGCGGATATCCGGCCGTGAGTGTGTTGTCGTAGTTAATGACCCAACAGTTAAAGGTGGATCGTATTACCCTCTAACCGTGAGTCGGTTCAACCTCCACTCCGCACGGACTTTTGCCTCCCATACAATTTTTTTGGCGGGTAGGTGAAGAAGCACTTGCGTGCTCAGGAGATCGCGAGGGAACATGGTTTACCATGTGTTTACGTTGGTGCGTGATTCATCGTCCCATGATCCCCGTTCTCCCCTCAGTTGCTTGCCATGTCCTCTAGTCGAGTCCGGAGGCGCTGCTTTACCGCATCAAGCAAACGTATGCACACGCACTTCACCCCCATCTCCCAGTACTGATTGATAGCGCATGTGCGTAGGTGTTTCCTGATAGGGAACATTTCGGTCGCATATTCTATAACATGGTATGTCCTCTGCCTTCTCTTTTTCCGGTTTAGGATATCACGCATATCCTACAGGCCCAGATGTCCGCGCTCGGAATTCCTCAAATCGCCATTGTCCATGGTATCTCCGTCGCAGGTGGCGCCTACGTTCCCGCCATGGCAGACGAAAACATCATTGTTCGCGAACAGGGACGCATATTTCTTGCCGGACCACCACTTGTGAAGGCCGCGACCGGAGAAGACGTTGATGAGGAAACACTTGGCGGCGGGCTGATGCACTCAAGCGAAAGCGGTGTCACAGACCACCTGGCACGGGATGACGAGCATGCGATCGCCATTGCGCGAGGTATCGTAAGTGATCTAGGCCACGCCGGTGGGCGCGAAGTAGCTGTGTGTTTGAGATCAATTACGCTACGAATCCAAATTTACATTTCACACGCTTTTCCAGCCTCCAGCTGTCCCAGAAGATCCACTCTATTCTGCAGCCGAGCTCCATGGGATAGTCGGAACAGACCTTCGTCAGCAGTTTGACATGCGGGAGGTAATTGCCCGAGTGGTAGATGGGAGCCGGTTCCGTGAGTTCAAGAAGGAATATGGGCAAACCGTCGTGACGGTGCGTCGTTTAGTCTTGCCAGAAGCAAGACTATTATTGACTCAATTTTCGTGTTTGTTCTCGTTCGACCTCCAGGGTTTTGCACACATCCACGGCTACCCTGTGGGAATCATCGCGAATAATGGGATCCTGTTCTCGCCTTCGGCACTCAAGGCGACACATTTTATCCAGCTGTGCTCGCAGCGCCAAATTCCGCTGCTCTTTCTCGTAAACGTCACTGGGTACATGGTCGGTTCCAAAGCAGAAAAAGGAGGGATCGCCAAGGATGGCGCCAAAATGGTCCGCGCAGTCGCGTGTGCGGACGTTCCCAAGCTGACCGTCATCGTCGGAGGTAGCTTTGGTGCTGGAAATTACGGTGAGCACTTTTCCCTCTCGTTTTTTTCGAGATCACTGATCGCATCACCTCTTCGTGGCCCCCCTTCCCTTATTTCCCGTTAGGAATGGCCGGCCGCGCGGTAAGTTCCCTTGCCATCTCGATCAGGAGCATCCTTAGATAACGACGTCATCTATTCGGGATGATGCGCTCCCTTTTCACCTGAAACTAGTATTCACCCCGATTTCTGTGGATGTGGCCTGTTCGTACAACCTTTTTACCCTGTTCCTACTAGAATTTCAGCACTGACACTTGGAACCCACCTGCATGCCTGCCCTGAATACTTGTCGTCCTTCTCAGAATGCCAAAGTTTCCGTCATGGGTTCCGGTCAGCTGTCGCAGGTCATGCAATCAGTCTCACGGTCCGTCTTCTTCCCCACCGCTCAACATCGTAGCGAAGAACCACTTATGTGTGCACATGCGCGTGTAATTTCATCAGAGATCCATCGCAACACGCGTCGCTAAAAGCAGAAATTGAAGCGCAGTCTTCTTCCTTGTATGCGACGGCGCGGCTCTGGGATGACGGCATCATCAAGCCGATGGAGACTCGCGACATCGTCGGGCTCGGGCTTGCTCTCGCGGCTCGCCACAGAGGAACTCCACGTCCGTCGCACTCGTCGGGCTTGTCGGGCGTCTCGTGGGACGGAGAAAGACGGGGCTTTGGTGTCTATAGAATGTGACGACGAAGCTCAGTTTGCAATACAAGTCACAAGGTTACAATCACAGAAGCAAGCCCCTTCTGTCCTTCCTTCAAGTTATGATGATATTGCCTACGTGCCGTATTGACAAGGTATTGTACAGTATCATAGTCCTCATTTTTATTTTATTTTCCGTAATCATCGCGCCCAAGCAAAAGGAAATCTGCTTGTCCTGCGAAAAAAAAATCTTCTTGTTCTAAAATCGTTTGTAAGGGTCGTATGCATCCAGGTCAGAGTCAATACGTCATTAAGCCACTAAGCTAATTCCGAGGGCTGAGGCCTGCCGCAAGGCTGCCTTGAGCCTGATTCATCTTCACTCGGCGGTGGCGTGGGTGACTGCCCCGGCTGCAATGGGTAGTATTGATAGCCGGAGAGAGCTGTCGGCTATCACACCGTATATCATATGTCAATGCGGCCCCTGGTGTCTTCTGCAACTGCAGAAGGCCGAGCTGCATATTACTCGCGGTCTTCTACTATATCCTCCAAGTTGTCATGACATATATATGTACCGCGAAGCATCGAAGATCAATATCAAGAAGGGGCTGAATCGATCCTACTTGCCACTGAGCGCTACGCTGGCTGTTGCTCGTGGGAACACTTTCGGAGACGTGTAAGGACCGTGACAGCTCTGTGGGATCAAGGCAGCAATTTTTTCATGATAGATGTTCCGTTGTGTATTTGTGTGATGACGATTCAGACGCCTACAGTCCCATCAATTATATCATACGTCAAGTTAGACGTCGTCTTTTTTGTGTGATTGTACTAGCACATCGACCCTGGGCCCTATGTAGATGTTGACACTACAGTAGCAGTACGCTGATGGACTTGGTATCTACCACCGACGGACAGTCCTGAATAACGGATACGGTACAAGGACTTGGTTCTGCGTCTCTCTCTTGTCGTTGTTCTTGCTTGGGGAGGTGTTAATAGGCGTGGGTACATTGTGCCAGTAGAATCCTAGTGGCCAGCCACCAAGAACCTCAGCATTCCGATGGGATCGGAAAGGCTTCTGTGCCTGCTCCTCCCTTCTCTGAAATGGAGACTCGAGACTGACAGCGACGTGTCCAATAAGATCACCGTCCATCACGCCACTAGCACCTACCGTAATTGGTACGTAGGCTGAGTATACGTCCTGAGATCCTGAGATGTTATGAAAATCGATTCGCGTCCGATGTGTTGTAGTAGTTCACGCAATGACTGGTCCCGAGAGAGAGTTTTCGAGCCTCGAAGCGAGATGATGACGACCATTGAAACCAGAGAGTATCGGCACTGTATAGCACAGCACTGGTTGTCACCATGTGAGGTTTGTGCGTTCTGTACAAGCCTGACAAATAACGTTGGTAATTGTCACCGTAGATAGGGCCCGACGAAGCCTGACGCGCGGCGACCAACTCACGACTTCGAATTCCCGAAGAAAGGTACCAACACCTTCCCGCGAGCAACTTTGCTGTGTCGAAGCAGCGACTTGCAGGGGTGCAAGCAGATTATGAAATTTGTGAAACAGGGACGACACTACGAACTGATAGAAGAAAGCGTAGATGACGGTGACGCTCAAAATAGAAACGGACTCACGGCTGCGGAATCGTATACGGTCCACCCAGTAGGTCCAACAAAAGTTGATCCGTTGCATGATGTATCCACTACTCGCGATAAAACCTGTATATCTTTTTGGCTCTTTGGATCCAGAGCATGAAAAGATATGTGTAGAGTTGATGTGCGGTGGTGTCCCAAATGTATGCGAGGAAGGAGGGAATCTTGAAATGGCCAGCTAGGTCCCTTGCGTCATCCGGAGCCCGATACTGTACTAGCGCCGGTCAGGGCTCGAAGTACAGTCAAACTGAGTTAGTGGATCGGTACCAGAGGGGTGAGTCGGCGAGGTCGGCGAGGCTACGATGACGGTGAACCAGTTTAGTGGATGCGTTAGGCTACCAACGCAAGGTGTTGCCAGGATCGGTAACCTGTCTCGGCGGATTGATGCGGTGATCGCCCTGATGAAACTTTAGGATGGAGAGCGTTGCAGCGTGCGTTGTGCAGCCTCGACACAGAATGCAACGGATGATGCTGCCATGTTGTTCGCAGGGTCCATCTCTCCGTCGTTGTGCAAGTTGTGCGGGTAGATCCGGGAAGCCCGACTTGCGACTCGACATACTATACATGTTTCCAAACGACGCGCTAATTTCACTCAACAAACGACTTTACCAATACATCGTTGTTCCAACACAGCGTCAGAAACCACCCAAGTTGATGCTTGATGGACAGTGCTCGCGTAGACAACCGTTGGTGGAGAAATTCGCCGGAGCTTGTTTGGGAGGGTCGTCGCATCATGACAGAGCTGCGTGTCTTTCTCAAATCCCTCCCTTGTCCTCACTACCCTTACTCGACACGGCGGCATCGCCGAAAAAAAAAGGCCAGGACCACGCCCAGAGACTGCTTGCGGCTCCGCTCGATCGAGTCAAGAACGCACCAGACAACCGTCGCTTTGATCACAGAAGACGTTGGAGTACCTGACTTCCTTTGTATCGCAATGCCGTATGAAGCACTCTCTCCTCTGTTGCTGGGCTCAATTCCAGGGACAGAATGCACGGGGTGCAAATGGCCCCTAGTCCCAGCCAGCCCTACATGGTTCGAGTACCTTATCCTTCTCATAACAGGAAGAGATTGGCCTCCATTTATTCCGGTTCGTCGTTCCTGGCCCCGTAGGATTCCACTTGTTGGACTGTACGTCCTAAGGTGTCGTGTTTCGAGTCCGCACTGTTTCCTGTTATATATACAAGACGCTTGATCCCGGAAGGAGTCGCGCGTGAACTCCTGTGCTTTCACTGCTCGGCGTGCTGTCACCACGAATTTGTATTTCGATTCGATTCAGGATCCTGGCAGCACATGCTTGTGGTACGCTATAGGCCAATCTCAGCACCGTGCCTGTCACGCAGGCGTGGCCCCTTCGCATACCATGTCCTTGGTTATTTGCAGAACCTTCACCGCCGTGGGTGTTGACGTTCCTTCGAGGGCGTTCTCCGAGAAGCGCGGCAGTTACAATATGTAAAATGGCGGACGAGACCCCTAAACCGTTCCCTTTCCAAGGGCTGAGGTGAAAAAGTCCGGCGTTTTCCCATTTAATCCTGGTAATCCCAGGGACGGTGATATGAGTATACTTTCTCCTCAAGCCGGAGGAACAGAAAAGGCCACACACGACTTGGATACGGAATTTGGTCACAGTGGAAGTCGCCCCATGGTCTGGTATGAGCTATCCCGCTAGGAAGGCGTTCTCGCCGACCAATTGCCTAGGTTTTTTGGGGTTGCTTGATGCGTCCTGCTCGGTATGTAGTTCATTTGGGCATTCTTGCTTTCACTCACGTCGTGCGAAGGACTCAAAGCTGTATGAAAACCGGGAAATGAAACTGCCTGCTCCCTGTCAGTTCCGTTGTCACGAGTTACCTGTACTTTCCTGACTCGAAATGCCACTAATTCTTCACGCTCTTTAATCCATGCGGCTTCATCCTTCATCCTCGAGCCAGCTGCCTTGTTGGCCCTGTGCTAGCTTTCTATGCGACTCTCACTATCATCTTCCTCGCACCAACTAAGCAGGTTGAGGCAACCCTATTTCTGCTCGCAAGCTGCGAAAGACTGGGCGCTGACTTGGCAGAATAGCTTATCTCTGTCTGTAAAATGTGGTATGTATTTTTTGACACCCAAGGGCCCTCTTTCTCCTTCATTACACTCCAATTTGTCATCTTCCTGGCAATGTCAAAATCCTACATCGGAGCGTCGGGTATAAGTGTACCCTTATATTGTTGTTTACCTTCCCATTTAAAACACATGGCGCTCAGCAACGACGCGTGTCAGAAGTGAAGGTTATCAAGCTCAAGAATCTCAAGCAGATTTTGGCGCGCACTTTCTCTCGCTCCAATTCCTTCAGCGAATGGGCCATATTTCAAAGTGCAAACAGAGAAAGTCATGCGCATCCAAGATGACTGGTAGTTGTTTATCAAGTTTTGTCAGGAGCCTCGCACTCGCATCTCCGAGTCCTCCTATGATAGATCCTATCCACCTGCACATCGGTCGATCGCGGGCATCCACCGATGCACAGGATCGTGTTGGGTTGATTCATCATCTCTCTGGTTTCGCCAGGGTTCGCAATGCTGTCACAAGATGCTCGGACAGGATGAGGTGAATCCAGACGTGGCAGCCCTGTATTGGAAACTTCGAGAGGGCACTAACATCCAGCAACTACTGACGAAACAACACACGTACAACTACCTTTTCGCTCCATCTGCTAACCCAACATCGCTATGATCTGGAGTACGTGGTCACAGGGAAGCTCTTTAACACGCAGTTTAGTTACGTCAAGACGCCCGTTTAATCGGGGCATCGTCACTGAGTGCTGTCTTTGCGTGCTCTGAGACGCGGTAATTGTACAGCTTGATCACAGTTTTGACTTAGACCCCTGAGCCCAGGAGCTGGCCGATTGCGTCGATAATTGTCCCTCGTTTCCCAAGGTCCGAGAGCATCGGAGGACGCGATAAGCGATTGCTGGTCAGAAGATATGGCTCGTTCGTAATCATATCTTTCGTGGGATACTCAGCATTATTGTGAGTAGTAAGACGGAGATATTGTTATTGTCACCTCTCTGTCTCCGCTGAGGTGGGCGTGTAAGTGTGTGCTGGGGAGCATGTCAAAGTGGAAAATGACTTCACCCCCGCTCTGTGTTCCAAAAAGATTCTGTAGTAGTGACTAATCCTCCGAAACCCACGGCTGATGGGGGTCTGGGGGTCTTCCATTTCCGATGAGATGCGGTATGGTTCTGGTAGTGTCCGCCTGGGTTGTATTGTCGATGTCCACGCCCATCATATTTGTTACTGTGAATGCTCTCGCTTAGCCTCGACACACGTTTCGATCACAATTAAAGATGCGACTCGGACTCCTTTGGGTTATCTCGTAAAGAGACGTCGAACAAGTGAAACACGACGTTTTAGTTCCATTCGATTAAGATGGCGATTAATGTACAGTTAACGGTAGATATAGTTGGTACATAAGTAAATATACTAATGTAATAATGTGTGTGTGCGGGTTGTGGGCGAGGCGAGCTAGTTTAGTTCAGAATGGGAATCGCAGGGTACCCTCGGGATCGGCTAACAATCTGGATGGAATGCCATCATCAGCACCTGTATTACCGCAACGAGGCAAGATGACAGGATGACAGGAGACATACCTAATAGATGCTTGGTTTGGATCGGAGTCGTGGTCCTCATCTGACATGATGCGTGCACGCCTGCGCTTGTAATGCGCCGGAGGGGGTCTTAGAGGAGAGGGGGTAAATAATGCTGGGGCGATCGAGGCGTCGATCACGGTGGCTGATGGCATGGGTCTGTGTGTTGCCGCTAGGAGACTCTCGGCGCTGGGGATGGGGTAGATGATAGACAGTCGAGCCGAATTGTCACGGCGTTCGGAGGAAGATGCGGGTTGTCGTCCTTCGTGTCGTCCGCGTGATGACGGCACCGTACGATGCCGTTTCAGGGTTAGGTATGATCCCTCCTCCTCAGGGATGTCACTGAGCAGCATTTGCGATGCCGCTTCATCTACCTCGGGATCCGAGCGGGTCGACGAGGAGCGTCGCCTGCACCCCTCCTCTACGAGGGTTCTGTCGTCCGGAACCGCTTCGGCGTCGAAAGTGGGGTCGCCGTCGGAGCTGGAGCTCAACTCGGTGTTGGTGCTGGTGCTGCTACTGCTACTGCTGGTGCTAGTAGTAGGGGAGGGTAAGGGGTGACGGTTGCCGAACGGGTCCTGGTGGTGGTGACGGCGGATGGAAGCGAGGAGGGTGTTCTTGCTCCCGAACATGGCCGCGGGGTTCACTTGGAAGAGATGGGCGAACTGAGCAAGGCGGGAAGAAGCAGAAACGGGCATCGCGTGGCAGTGTGGGGGGGAGGTAGTGGGGACGAAGATGAATTGAATGAAAATTATGGAAGAAAAATAAAACGGAAAGAAAACGCAGATGCCACACAGTAGCAGGCAGGAGTTCTTATTATATATCGTGGTGAGGGGACATGGAGATTGGGTGGTCGGGCCACGGAAGGTAGTGGTCGTGGCTGTAACGCGCGAGGCTTGTGTCGACACACTTCGGACCCTCCGCCTAAGCCACCGCGCCTAAGCTATGCTGAACCGGGGCCGAGGCTGTCACGTGTCATGAAAACAATTTTTCATCACCCATTCCATCAATGCATCAATGCCAGTCCGTCGGTCAGGCCGAGGACAGCCCAGCCATGCGCTCGAACCATGATGCGACGGCCGCGACACGCCGCACAGCAGCATCGCTCGCACCGAGCCGCAGGTCTGGCCGCAGTTGCAGGTCGGCTGGCACGGATGTGCGCGGCATCGTCCGATAACAGATTTCTGCGCGTGAGTGGAGATTCGGCGACGCTGTGATGCCGGGCGTAATCGTTGCCGATGCTGGTGCTGCTCCGCCGCTGTCTCTGTCTTCCATAGTAGGTGTTGCTAGGAGGACGTCTATCGGGATCAGGGTCAGCGATAAGCGTGATGGGTGAAGGGAGCCCCTAGCGGCGTACTTTCGAAATAGACCACATCGCCACAACGTAGGCCCACTGCATCTTGTGTCGTGCCGCCCCACGTCTCCGCGACTTCTCGCCACGCCGTGAGCTTGCGGATCGTGCTCGCTTCGTCGCCTACGATGAGGCGCAACACCGAGACGACGCGCCCTGCGTCCGGCCCACGACGCACGGTGACCTCGTCCGGTCCGTCAATTTCTAGCACGGCGAGTAGCAAGCACATCTTCCCCTGTGCGGATGCCAGCTCAGAAATCGTAGCAAGCGAAAATTGAAAGTTTGGGAATCGCGCGATCGATGATGTGTCTGAGTATACATAGGAGGCTGTGGTGATGACGGAGAGTTGTGTATCGAGTTTATTTTGTTGCCATAACGATGGTGATCGCGCACCCGAGATCATTGAAGTGCGCAACGGGAGTCTGTTGGCAGAGTCGCCCTCGCGTTCGGGCTGGGAGGTTATCAGCGTCATCTGATCTGAGAAAAGGGTTACTACCGATAGGCTACATCAACGAGAAGAGCTTGGTCTCACCCCCTCGCCCGTCTGTTATCAAGTGCCCTTCAACTATTTGAGTATCCCCTTCGTCCTCGTCTTCGTCTACAAATATGTCATTCTCTGTCAAAGCCGACATGCGACGACTGGCGGCATCGAGCGCAGAGGGAAACCCCGCAAAGAGGTCGGTGCTCGTGTCCTGCGACGCTGGCTTGAGCGTAGATGAAATTGTGCGCCATTGATAAGATGTCACATCGTCGTTGAGCGCGCTTGAGGGAGACGGTGCTCCGAGAAATACGGTATACCCCATCAATGAAGGAAATGACAGCAGTGCAAGGCAAGTCTATACAGTGAGCTTGAATAAGCAGAAACAAGGCGTGCGTAGTAAGGTTCAGTATGTATACGACACAAGCGACTATGTTAGTGATCACGGCGGTCACGGTCGCGATCTCGTCGACTTGGACGAGGCGAACGTTCTCGATCTCTCCGCATATCCCGATCCTTGTCGCGCTCTGACTCACGGTATCTATCACTGCGCCCGTCCCGCTCCCGTTGACGGTCCAGATCTCGGCGTCGATCTCTATCGTCTTCTCTCCGTTCCCTTCGCGGCGGCGACCTAGATGGTCTGCTGGACTCGCTACGTGACGCGGGCTGCGAACGAGGTGATGACCTGCCAGACTCTACGCGTAAGAGTGGTGTATACTTTCTATCCGGGCGGGAAGGCGTGCTGCGACGTCCGCCACTTCCATCGTCAAATACTTCGCGTTCCTTCGCCCCGATACCGAGCAGTGCGGGTCGTGCGGCAGGCAGCCAAGGCTCGACGAAGCCCCGATTCTTGTTACGGCTCGCCGGTTCGCCAGGCTTCCAACCCATTCCGCGCAATAATGCCGCGCCAAATTGTGAGACGGGCATGCGCTCGTAGTCTTGTAGCGTCGCCTCGTTAGGAAGTTCTTCTATATCTTCTCTGATCGCGTCGTCCTCGGTGGGTGCACGGCGCGAAGAGTTGGCCATAGGGACAATATCCACCGTGGGATCTTCAGTGCTGTCACCCCCTTCCGCATCGGCAAGAAGCGCACGTATTGCACGCTCGTCCTCGGTGGCGACGTCTTTTGTAGCGAGAGGGGTTTCTGTTTCAGCGGGTACGTCTTGCGTCGTATCGACCTGCGTGCGTTTGCGTTTGTGCAAACCTACCAGGGATGGCCCAGAATTTATAGTCTCCACGGGCCCAACTACCTTCCCATTCGCGCCAGCCCCCGCACGAGCACCGGGGGGGAGATACATCCTGGCACGAGCCCGTCGCCTTCGGGCGATCTCTCGCCAGTCGCCATTTTCGAGGGCTGCAATAACTTTGGCCTCTGGCTCCGACCGTTTATTGGCATTGGTTTGTTCAAAGGTGACAGTGAAAAGTTGGGCCGACTGGGGACCGAGGTCCATGGATGGCAGGAATGACTGAGGTGCTCACTGCCACTCGCTGTATGTTACGGTACGGCAACGGCAAACGGTCCCACGCCACTCCGCTTCTAACTCCGCACATCTGTGCCGAGCTGCCGTTCCGGGGTGCGAACAGACACTTGTGCATGACCGTAGCATGTCTGTTACTGTACGGTATTATTGCCCTTTCAAGTTTCGCGTTGAGGCCTGCACCGTGCTTCAGGGACTTGCTCCATGTAGGCACGGTTTTGTTACCGGACGGACAGGCACAATCAAGGCCCTCAGCTCAGCAATCACCACAGTCGAGGCGAGCCCTCAGTTAATTCTGTACCAACTTGTTCGTCCTAAATACATGCACATGCACAGTCACCCAGCAGCATTCCAGATGTTACATACCCTCTCCGCCTATCTGTCTCGGATGGCTCGAATTCGTACCCCTTCCGCGGAGGTTGGTCGCATGTGCATCTGGACACGCTTCAAGGCCTGGCGCTTCGCCGACTGTGAGCAGGATTTACTTACGCTGTACGTGCACCCCTCAATGCATCTCTTTCCTGTTCGACATCACCCTTCGCGTCTTGTGATACTGACATAATTCAGCGATTCGGCAGTCTCACATTAGCCCGTCGATGGTGGGGCTGAACAATTCGTACAAGAGCTCGTCGATGCGACTTTGTTTTTCGCATGTTCTTCCAGGAGTCGTGTCTCAGCCTGGTTTTCGGCGCGATTACCACGACGTTAATCACTGACGATCGCCCGAAGACTAACGCAGTTACCAACACCGCCAAGGGGCAGCGGTTGTAAGGACCGCGAGAAGGTGTACCCAAGGACAGACAATGCTGTAACTACGCAATGCGCAACTCAGCGAGTTGATCAGGTGCTCGGTAAATTTACCCCGTTCGATATATACCTGAGACACGGCATCAAATGGAACACAGAAAGCAACAAATGAGCTACCGTATTAGTACATTTACCGAAGATCGGACACAAGATAGACTACTGTGCTACTGTACCCGCATCTACGGCACCGTAACTATTTTTTCTTGGCAGCTGCAATTATAAATGTCTCCTTTCCGACTGACACATCTTGCATTCTTCGCCTCCCTGAGAGACCGTGAATAAGTTATGTCTACGACATCTACAACCACTACGTCCATTCCCCGTGACGTAGTAGTCAAACAGTACGTCGGCCTCAGCCGTGTTGCCTTTCACAATAATCTGATCGTTCCTCTTCCAGCACTGCCCCGCTTGTATGCTATGGTTTTCCTGGCACCTGGTTAACTGATGCAGTATTCTGATCTACATGCCCAGCTCCTTGGGTCACTGTTCAACTGGGCACTATATGGCGCCCTTGCCGTCCAGATTTGTATAGATTGCTTTTTCTTTTTTTGGTCAGCTATTCCATTAACCTATGTATAGATGTATACAGCTACAACTTCCCCAACGACAAACTAGTTGTGAAATATCTAGGTGAGCATTCGCATTTCTTTAGCTTTTCCCAATAGTGACTAGGAACTATGATCAGCCTACTTCTGTTTTGTGATGGAGACCGTTCAAACAGTCTTGAATGGGGCCGATGTGTACTTCTGGTTCATTGAAGGGTTCGGAGATGTGGATCGCCTCAAGGACTCTCATTTCGCTCCTATCGATATACCGATAATCCATGCGGTTATTTCGTTCATCGTCCAGCTATATTTTTGCTATCGGATATGGATCTTGAACAAACGACGATCATCGTGGTTTTGTGTAATCATATGTATCGTACGTCTAAGGTTCTCCTTTACTCCAAGCGGCTTGACTCTTGTTATTGCACTAAGGCTTCCACGCTTCAAGCCATCGGGGGCGCCTGGGGCGGGATACAGGCAAGGACATGCAACACGTTTGAAAAGATTAACACCTGACGTGTGGTTTTAGTCAGAGATAGTCGGGAAGTATGCGGTTTCGAAGATAGCTCTCTATGTACGTATCCGAGCTCCTCAGCTGAGTTCACGCCGTGCTGATGGCTTAATGCGCTAGTTATGGTCACTCGGAAGCGCATTGGCGGATGTTCTCATTGCTATCTCGATGGTTTTGCTCGTATGTAATCTCTATTACTGCAACACGTCGAGCCTGATCTTTCTGTAGCTACGACGAACGCGTGTCAAAGAAAATAGATTCTCTAATGACATAGTGCTACGCTTGGCACGTATCACCATCGAAACGAATGCTATTACTGGTACGCATCCTTTAACCACCCGTCCTGGCGTTCATCTTACACCCCGTTGAGCTGTCACGGCTATCGCCTCTTTCGTGCTCTACGTTGCATATCCCGTAGGTTGACTTGGTCAGATCCGTCTCACCTTCTGACATATTTTACCGTCTCTACAGGATGAGATATATTATGTCTTCACGTATGTTTTGTTTCGTTCTTACTGTTCTGTCTTTCCCCTGCTGACGTGGGTGAAAGAGCTGGAATCATCGGGAAATTGTAATTGACATGTTGAATGCACGTGCGGGCAAGTGCTCACAAAGATTCCAGATATGTCAACACACTCATGGTGAGCCTTAACAACCGGATATACTTTCGCGAGCATGGTTCGTCCGTGGTCCACTCGAGCGCCAATCACAACATGGAGTCCGATCATCGCCTCGGAGAAACATCTCATCATCTCCATCAAGTTCCAGTTGGGACGCCCACCCGCCTGACCACAATCGGCAACGATTTTAGGCTCGATAGGATGTCATCTCACGCGATAGAGTTTGGGCGGGTAAAAGAGGACATTGTTAGTCTCAATTCAGAACCATAGTAACCGTCTTCTATTGGAACCGTCCAACGCCTCTGAAAGACTTTCTGATCGGGTTATTCCAGATGGTGCTTGGATAGCTGAGCCGGTTTTTGTTTTACAGCATTACCGTACCTTTTTTGCTATTCCTGTCACTGCCTACACTCTACACTTTGATGGCGGATGTCCGGGTCCTTGGCGTGATGTCTATCTACGGTAGTCTTTTGGACTGGTAACTCGTGACACGAACGACCCTGCCAAGTACGCACCGTAACCGTACGGGGCCGTCCAACAATTGTTGAAAGGCACCGTTGAACCGGCTCAAACTCGATTCTGGTCGGTATATAAAGTGCCCCGATGAGCCTGAGAGGACGCCGCAACTGATTTTTTTTTTTTCGATTCTATTACATGTGCCTTAAGGTCCAGAACCCCATGTAGCACTATCAGAACATTTGTAAGTACTGCTGCGTAACTTGAACTCTATTTTCTGAAGGGGGTGAGGCTCGCTAGTAGCGATTACAGTAAGATCACTCACAATTGTATCACACATTATCCCAATCAACAACATTTTGTCTTGCGTCTCCCTTACTGATACAAAGCCTTATGGTTCTCTGATGATACCAAGGACCATATCAACGGACCTACCAGTCCTGAAGAAGCCATGCACATGAAGAACACTCCATACTGCCAGGCAATTGGCAGTCCGATGTACAGTATTCTGCCATTGCGACTTGTCCAGATACTGCTTTTGAGAAGCGGTGAAGCACATCTTCTGCTACCTAAAGTTTACTAAAGACTTTCAGCTTACTTATGGTGGTGAGTGACACGACCTCAAAGGCAGTACTCTTCTGCACCGTGACGGCATTACACCACAAAAGTGCAAGTGAACCACGGACCCTCCACCGGAATTTTCTGAAGGTTGGGCAACACTTCGGTCCCAACGACTTCTCGGAGGGCGGCCGCGATACCTGGCGCAAAGTCCTTGGATAGATAGGGATTTTTTACTGCAGGAAATGGAAATAAGAATTCGAGCCATAGGGTGTTCTCGATGGCATTATTCTTCCAAATTAGTTGTGAATATCGATCCTTGATGTAGAGGCCCTCTATCATGGCAAGGGGAGGCAGACATGAGTAACAGACCTGCGCGGCAGACGAAAGTTGCCAATCTGGTTCTCTACATGAGATTTCTATCGCAAATTCATTCAAAGGGGAAGGGAGTTGGATGCTGGCGGTGCTATCATTGAATTCCACATACTCCCGAGTATTGGTGTACGATTGATGAATTGGGCGAGTCGTGGGCAGTCAAAATTGATTTAATTGAAGAAGGTTATGGTCAAGCAACGGAATTGAGGGACACCGATGAAGGTCACGAGGTCCTCTAAATATTCGATAACCCCTTTGAAAGAAAATCCGAGAGCGGGGATGACAGAACGTTTTGGTGGAGGTAGACGTCGGATTAGCCAGTTAGGGCGAGATTGAGGGGATCGGAACAGAAGGATAAGTGTTTTGAGGCTGGACAATACGGAGAGGAGAGCGGCAATTGCCTCGGTCGAAATGAGGGATATTAGAAAGATGGAGGTCGACAATGTGTAGCGGACGAAAGCAATTTTGGCAATCCCGGGAATGGAATGCTAGAAAACTGGAAGGTTTGCAGACGTGGGGCAGATCCACCCAAGAACGAATCGGGAGGGACAGGTTGGTGTTTCACCACCTGAGAAAAGCCGCGGCTGTGTCAGCTCCGGGAATGGCACCTGCATCGCTGCGAAGACTTTTTTTCAATTGCCGATCCGCAAGGCCCGAGAGGCAGACTTGACATACGCGATTGCTCTGTCCAAGTGCTGCAATGATGTTGTCCGTGCTTGATTATAAGGTAATATTTCCCCAAATGAGAAGAGGCAAGGCGGGCCAGACGTTCAGTGTGTCCCTTGCGGGTGTTTTCGGTTCACAAAAAAGTCACAGACTCAGGCAACGTGGTGATCCAAAGACAAGGCTTCTCCATCGTCAACACACATGAACCAGCGATTGACGTGCCTCTATCTTCGTCTTGACTCCGCGTGATGCATATAAAATTTTCTAGTAGGACGTCATCAGGGAGTGCGTTGATTCGTATCACCTTGCCTACATCACATCAAGTCGGTAAGCAGTCATTGCGGGACGTTGCACAAGGAAGACATATAGTATGTCGACCTGGCTCGTTTCGTTTCTCCCGAGTCCGGCAACGATTATTTGCCATTCTGCAGACCTTCCAAACGGTGATCTATTGGGACCAATGCCGCAGGGTGGCTAGGAAATGGTGGAGAAGCGAGGGCGGTGCGGGGAGTATGGCAGAGAGACCGGAAGACGGGCACAGTCACGGCCTCCTTCAAGTTTCAAGCGGGGCTATTTGACACCTTGTTGGTCGCTTTGTCAATTCCACGGGTGAACAGTCAATCGATTGGTGAGAATTGGTGTTGGGTTGGGGAGAAAGGGTTGTTTCCCAGTGAGATTACGCCGTGATGTACTGTGCCGCACAACGGTGCTCTTCCAAGTCCATCCACCCCAAATATGGTGCGTAGTGCTGCCGCGGTCCGGTCCGTGTCAGTCCTAAAAGTGGACCGGTTTGGACCGGTCCAGACCATTACGGACCGTCAAATATATCCAGTGTTTGGTTGGATCGCGAGAAGACAACTTCCAGCTAGAGACCTTACTAGTATAAGGCCATATGCCGCGACGGGCTCCAAAGGAAGTGTCCCACAGAGTAAACCTGCCAGTGCGAATGCACCACCACGATGGGTTATAAGGCTTGGTAGAATGTCCGTCCACATTGTCCATTGCCAGTTGCCAGTCATTGTGTACTTCAGGAACTATCGTACATAAAGTTCTCAATATTCCCACAAACGTAAAAGGTCACCATGACGGGGAATACTAGCCCGGTTATAGGCTCTTCCTGAGGCCCATTAGATATTCCATTATCTGGAGGGCGGCCTATTCGGAAAAATATAATTATTTCTCTCCCATAGACCTCAGGCAATCCACTTACCACAGGTGAATTTTGTGGTACCCTGTGTCAACGACAAGTCAGCCTCGAACATGGGGACATTACAGCATGTGATCATCGCTTACATATGCCCTGAGAGTGAGATCTCAACGTAGGTCAGATTGCGCTCAGATTGCCTGTTTCCTAAGGCTCCTATACCATCAACGATGAACGAGTCCGGGACGATCGGGCTGTGGAAGCCCTGCAACCCGCCCCCTATTAACACAGAATTAGCCAACACCTCACAATTGCATACGTCGGGCATCGCTTACAAGTCATGCTGAAGAGACACACGGGAATATGTGTTCGATACGATCCTTGACATAAATGGCACAGCACTCACTTCTGGAGAACGATGCGCGCACCCTCGGCAATCAGGCGGAAGTCTGCAAGGCCGTGCACAATCACCGAGCGCTTGCTCTTCTCGATAACATTTGGAAGCACCGTGAATGCTGAGGGAAGACTCGCATCGCCATTTGGAAAAACATTAGTATCAGTACATAACGTCCAGTCAACATCAATGGGTGCATGGATTGCCTCCTTGACGTCTTTACGATCGAAATACAGAGGAGAGACCTGAGTCTGGAAGAATGACCCGCTGGTAATGGAATGCTCAACACTTAGTAACATCAAACCTAAGATGAAGCCGGAGAGGCTCACGGGAAGCCCAACACATCCCACGAGATTGGCCACTGTAAAAACGCGTCAGATAATTGCGAAAAACAACTATAGCCCATCACTGACCATGTCAAAGATATGATATATATTAAACGCTGGGTTCACAATCAGGGCCGCATCGAAGATCTCGCCCCAAACATCGCAACCCGGATCAGCTGTAGTTGATGTACTGGGCAACGGAAGATGTCCTCGAGGCGGGTATGTAACATACTTCTTCATATAATCCGCATAGTTGCACTTTGCCGCAACGGAGTCTAAATGTGCGAGGAATGATTGACTGTTCACGACTTATTGTAATTGAGGTCTGATAAAACATGTGTAAAACAACGGACTTGAAGGCAAAAACGTGTTCATATTTATGCACGAAATCAACAGCAGGGATTCCGGTTTGAGCGACGTCCCAACCGATCACAGCTATATCCAGGCCAAGAATCAGCGGAACAAACAGTCGAGCATCAAAAGAAGCTCACGGTCGTTGATCCAAATACCTTGTAGATCCAGGTCGAGTGTTGTCTTTGTCGTATGCTCATAGATGTAATTCGCAATGTCTTCACTCATCATCAGCGCAAATGCTGTGATCTAGAACACAACTTACACGGCACATACATTCCTGCGTACTACCTTATTGTCAAAGCCGATTCAATGGCCGTAAAAGGACGTGCACTCACACTTTCACCAGTGGCGTAGAATTTCTTCCCTTTGAGTTCATTGAAAATCTCTAAGAACTGCTGCAGAAATCCTACAAATTGTGCTGCAACATCATTCTCATTCTGCCATCGCCTTGACATTG
>WNFO01001564.1_pt1 | contig 18152 bp, 26 predicted proteins | sample 5400251 | NCBI WGS metagenome assembly WNFO01 (sample SAMN13153354, study PRJNA577476) | soil metagenome | isolation source: 100 cm saprolite under Madrone tree | place: USA:California | collected 2016-06-14
ACCCTGCACAAGTGAAGGCCTCCCTCTCGAACTATCGCGAAGCCAAATATGTGTATGAACGTCAAGTAGACGCCCATGGACATTGGATCGGCCTGGCGATGTTGCTCATTGTTCTGGGCATTGCTTTCGACCGCATTGGATTCTCAGAAAAATGGCAGCTAGTCCTCGCGATTGCCTTGCTCGCCGGAGCGGCGCTGTTTCCCTTCAGTGTGTTGGTCCAGACCCTGGATCATGGCCCGCTTCCCCGCGCGCTGAGTGTTGCCAGCTCCGGGCTCATGATCGCGGCGATGGCCGCGGCGGCCTGGGGTTTCGCGCTAAATCGACCACGCGTTTGAAATCCCTGCCACCTGCAAGTGACAATGGCTTTGATTTCGACAACCCTGTTGTTTCCCTCGCGACAACGATGCAAAGCGTTGATCTCGCCAAGGTAGTGAGCGGCGCGATGGCAGAATCCCTTTGAGTCTTTCCCTCGCAAATATTGCTCGCCGGCAAGTTGACGAAATAGCTTCTGCAGTTCGCCTCGGATGTGCTCTGGTCGGGCGAAAAAGGAGTTGCCCTTAGCGATGGGAACCGTCGCGGAATTCTCCTACCCAGCCGTATACGTCCTGGAAAACATACTTATGGATATGTCTCAAATGATCTGAGTCAAAGGATCCGTGAATCGGGTTCTGGTGAAGTTCGAGGAGTCGTGCGAAGAAATGGTCACTTTCAAACTGGTTCAGACGAGCTGACTTCCAGAAATCCTTAATCACATTCGGCGGACCAGCCGACTCAAACGTGCGCTCGGTCACAATGATCGCGGTCAAGCCCTCGTTTGGATCGATAATTATTCTCGACTAAAATACAATGTGACAAAACGTCGGTACATTTGAAACGGTCGAAAAAAGTGGGGGAACAACTGGGGAACCGTTGTTCCCGAACAAGGCGATTTCGGCCCGAAAATGGGGCTGCCATCCGCCGTAAGTCATTGATTCCGAGCAACAGGGCCTGGGACTCTCTACCTTGCTAAACCGTTTTGGGACTAAACACCCTAACGGGGGTTCGAATCCCCCTTTCCGCCCCTTATATATTATTATTAGATAGTAATATACCAAGAGCCATTCCCGACAACGCCTTCACTACCTCAGGACGAAGTATTTGCGAAGCGCGGACGAGATGGCGCGGCCATGGTTTAAGACCGCGTGGACCGGAATCGTACCCGTGCCAGTTGAGCGCAGCACGTATGTACTGCTTTCGAGTCTCGCTTTGCTGCTGCTGTTCTGGAAATGGCAACCCATGGGCGGTGTGATCTGGAATGTCGGAAGCGCCACTGGACGATTCACTCTGGATGCGCCGTTTGCCTGCGGCTGGCTGACCGTGCTGATCACGACGTTTCTCATCAACCATTTCGATCTATTCGGATTGCGCCAAGTCTGGCTGCATTTGTTGGGTCGCACTTACACAGAGATTGGCTTCCGTACGCCCGGCCCCATACCGCTATGTCCGGCATCCTTTATATGTAGGGTGGCTGCTTGTGTTTTGGGCGGCCCCGGTGATGACGTCTGCTCATTTGGTGTTTGCCATCGCCACCGCTGCATACATTTTAATAGCGATTCAATTCGAGGAACGGAACCTCGTTCGATTTCACCGAGAATACGCCGAGTATCGCCGCCGGGTGCCGATGATTCTGCCCGTCGGTTCATCGAAGCAACGAGAAATCACTGAAGTGCGCCGGGCCGCTGCAAAGCAGGCGGGTTAGCCTATCTGCGCAGACGGAAGAGATGCCCACGATACAGAAATGAGAACAGAATGCTGTCTATCAGTCAGGAAGAGACGCCAGTCTTTGATACTCAGTTCTCGCGGTGGCGCGGTTTACTTTATTTCATAGCATGCCGTGTGCTCGACGATCGTGATGAAGCCGAAGAGGCAGTGCAAAACTGCCTTCTCAGCGCGACTGCTCATCCTCCAACGTTCGAATCCCAAGGCGCTTTCAGAAGTTGGCTGCTAAGAATTCTTATCGACGAGGCTTTAGTGATTCTGCGTCAGAAAAAGAGCACATCGCCACTGTCTCGAACAGGTCTTTCGTCGTTGGCCAACTCAAATGGAAGCGCACCTTTGAGAACGAAAACGTCATGATAGGCGGAGCGGCTGAGTCGGAAGAGAATCCGTTCGAGGCCATATTTGACCCTCTAACGAATTCGCCGAGGCGGACCAGAGTTCCCCCCATAGACCGATAAATGGCTAGTATTGGCAATCTTTGCCAGTCGTGTTACAGTGAACTTCAAATCTACATCGATGGGGAGGACCTCGGTCATGCCTACACGAAACGTCAATTTGACCGACGAGCTTGATCGTTTCGTCGCTAAAAAAGTTAAGACCGGTCGTTACGAAAACGCCAGTGAGGTCGTGCGCGCCGGGTTGCGGACTTTGGAGCGCGAGGAACAGCAGTACGAAGCGAAGATTGCCGCGCTGAGAGCGGCTATTGACGCCGGCGACGCCAGCGGCATCGCCGAGGGCAACGTATTTGGGCGCGTCCGTAAGGCCCTTAAGCTTCCTGTGTCGCCGCGCTAGCCGTGGCTGCGTTTCGTTTTTCGCGTCGTGCTGAGGCCGACTTGCTGAGCATCGGCGATTACACCATTCGCACATGGGGCAAAGCCCAAGCCGCCCGTTACCTCGGCGAACTTGAGGTTTGTTGCCAGACGCTGTCCGACAATCCGGCGTTAGGCCGACTCTGTGCTGAGGTTCGCCCTGGCTTGCGTCGTCTGGAGCACGGCAAGCACGTCGTGTTTTACCGTCAGGAGCGCGGTGGCATTCTAGTTTCTCGAATCCTGCATCAGCGCATGCTGCCCGAACTTCACTCGATAGAGGATCAAGACGACGAGCCGTAGTATGCCGTCTCTTGCTTGGCCCCGAAAAACTTTGTCCGAGGTTGGGACAAAAGAAACTCCGGGTTTGTTACTCATGTTACTTTTTTTGGGCACTTTCGATTTGGCGGGGTCCGTGTCTAGCCCCAAATAGAGTGTTACTACTTCGTGTTTGAGTCTCCCTCGAATCACGAATGCGCCCAATTTAATCACTTTTTTGGTTTCTTTTTTCTGTTCTTGCAGAGCGTCTCCAGGAGATATCTGACCGACGCGCATTCCTGGATTACGGCTTCCAACTTTGGGATCGTCGCGTTCAATTCATTTTCTTCCACAACCCCGTCCGCTAGTGTGTTTGCAATGCTCTCCAGTGCTGCACCCACGTCCTTCATGAGGTCGGATATAACCTGGAACTCTTTCCCCGAGGTTTGTTTCGGATCGGGGATCTTGAAAGCCACTCTTCCTGCCTGCGACTCGAGAAGATCCAGAGGTTCGAAATTCTTCAAAAGCACGCAGATCTGCGGCAGTAGCTCCGCGGGGATAGCGCGGTCCCCTCTGAGCCAGTACATCAAGGAGCGATAATTCGTTCCAAGCTGCTGTGCCAACAACCGAGTGTCATACTCGGCCCTCGCCTCAACAATCTGGCTCAGTACGTTGGGTAGCGTTTTTTCAGCCACAGTCTGTTCCTTTGCCGGGCCTCTGTCAGTTCAAAAAAGGCATCATTTTGAACGGCGAAAGTGTGCATTGTAACTGAATTGCATGCGTTCCCTAAAGGCGGTTTAATTGGCTCACGAAGGCAAGGGAGATTACCCGTTTATTAAATGCGCTACGAAGGCAATTTCCTTATTGAAATTGCAAGCTGGCACAGTCTACGATTGCGGCGTATCCCGAGTAAAATCCAAGGGTTCCCTTATCTATTAGGGTACAATGCGCGCGGACTGGAACCGATTTGACTGTGAGTCCGGTCGTGCTGAGCCTCGGAATGGCGAAATGGTGTGCTTCGAGGCAGCGCGAACAGAACTAAAGAAGTAAGGATGTGACCCATGCCGTTCATGGACCTGATCAAGAAGGCTATTTTTGAGGAGCAACCGGTGGCCCAGCAGGCTGCCAAGCCAACTCCCAATCCTGGAGCTGCGCGCCCCCTAGAAGCAGCGCCGGCATATGTCTCCTTGGGCACTCGCGACAACCAGTTCTACACGAGACTTGCCAAGCAGACAGACCTCTCCGCGGTTCCGGAGCTGGCCAAGATTGAAGCCTTTGCAACACCGCTGGCCTCCGTCATTACGGACAAAGCATTGAGATACAAAGCGGCTCTTGCTACAGCCCAATCGCAGGGTGGCTTGACGAAGGACGCGATATTGAAGGGCTTTGACGCTTTGCTAACTGTTCTGAATTCCTCAGCGAGCGCGTTCAGCAAACAAACCGACGAGGTGTCACGAACGGAAGTCGATGCCAGGATCGCCAAAATCAGCGATGTCAGCGAAGCCATCCAACAAAAGCAGAAAGAGATTGCCGACCTGCAAGAGCAGGTGAAGTCCTTGCAATCGCAGACGGAAGTGTCGCGTTCGAAGCTGCAAGAAGCGAAGAGCAATTTTGCGGCAGCGTTGGAGCGGCGGCGAGCCGAGATTCAACAACAACGCAAGGAATTTGAAACGATTTTGGGATAGGGAGACACCATGGCAACCACTCCAAGTTCCCCAGTAATGCAGGGCTTGAAGAATTTCTGGCAGCGACCGGAAGGAACAGTCGGGAAAGTTGCGCTGGTCCTCGGTGGCATTGCGGTAGCGTACGGCTTCGTTCAGATCCTCCCGTTCCTGATCGCGGCAGCGACCGACACACTGCACCTCGCCGCTTTGATCGGAGCGATTTTGGTGTTCCTTTTCATCGTCACGGACAAGCGCGTCCGAACGCTGGCGAAGCTCATGTTCCAAAGCGTTATGCGGTATCTGACGGGGCTATTCATCGAGTTGGACCCGATTGGCATTCTGAAGAACTACATCGAGGAGATGAAAAAAAATCTCGGGATCATGGACGAGCAGCTCGGAAACCTAAATGGCTCGATCCGTACGCTCCAGAACCAGATCGACACGAACCAAAAGGATGCCGAACACAGCATGGCGCTCGCGAACCAGGCCGACAAGAAGATGGCGGCGAGCGGGTTAACATCATTGGATCAGCAGCAATACATGGCCGCCAAGGTCACCAACCAGCGCCACGCCGCGAGCCTGATCAACATCAACAAATCGCTCACGGATTTGCGCGACAAATTGAAGATTCTGTATGAGCAGCTCATTCGCTGGAGAGCCACTGCAGAGTTTCAGGTCACCGACAAAGAGAACCGTGTAAGCGAAGAAGAGATGCGACGAAAGGCGCTAAAGAAAGCCTATTCCGTGTTCCAGGCAGCGAAGAAGATCTTTCGCGGCGATCCAGTCGCCAACCAGATTTACGACCAGACACTGGAGTATCTGGCAGATGATGCTGGACAGATGCTGGGAGAGATGGAAGATTTCAATCGCCTTGCCAATAAGCTGATGACCAACATGGATTTGGAAACCGGGGCCATCAACGACGAAGCCGTCAAGCAATTGTCAGAGTTTCAGCAAAAGCTTTTGCCAGCATCGGTGACCGCGGTGCCGGGCGGTGTACCGGAGCAGTCTTCGGCTGTGCCCGCGAATAAAAAAGACGATTACAGCGACTTGATCAAGTAGCTCGCAGGCGGAGGGAAAGTTCAAATGTTTAACGACAAAATCTCGACACCACCGACAGGACACCGGCTGAAGCCGGGAGCGAAGATTGTCCTTCTCCTGATTGTCGGGGCAGCCCTGTTCTTCGGTTTCCGCACGGCGGTGAGCCGTGGGTGGATTCCTGCGCCGGGCATCGCAAAAGCTCTTATTCCCTCAAAAGCGGCCTTGCCGGACTTGAAGGAGGCGGTCGTTGCCAACGTCGAACCCGCGCCTTTTCCGGAAGCGGCCTCGGCGTCGGTGAAAGCGCCGCTGATTCGCACCGAAATATGGGCCTGGAACGCACAGATGAACTATATCTACGCCAATGGTGGCCCGGACACGACGCGGAACAGTTTGATGGAGAAGCATGGCGCAAACGTTAAGTTGATCCGCCAGGATGACACCAGCCAGATGCAAAACGACTTGATTGCTTGCGCCAAGGAGCTCCATGACGGCGCAAGCCAATGTTCCGCCGGCGCGAACTATGTCCTGATCATGGGTGATGGCTCAGGACAGTTTTTTGCCGCTGTCAATCCGCAGCTGAAGAAGCTGGACAACGGCGCGGGTGAATACATCGCGCAGGTCATCGGCTCTACGGGATATTCCCGCGGAGAAGACAAGCTGATGGGTCCACCAGAATGGAAGTCTGACGCGCAGGCAGCCAAGGGTGGCCTGGTCGCTGGAGTCCTTCGCGATGGCGATTGGAATATCGCCATGAAGTGGGCCGCGGACAACCAGATCAAGAACAATCCAGACGAAAAGACATGGGACCCCGACGCGCTAAATTGGGTCAATGCGCCGGACTACATCAAAGCCGCGGAAATCTATAACGCGAATACCTGCGAAGACCGCAAAGTGGTGCACGATGGCCGACTGACCGGGGAGTCGAAGAACGTTTGTGTGAACGGCGTGGTCACCTGGACGCCGGGCGACGTCAACGTGGCCCATGGCCGCGGTGGCCTTGTCTCCATCGTATCTTCGAAGCAGTATCGCTCGCAGATGCCCGACGTCATTATCGGCATAAAAAAGTTCAATCAGGACCATCGCAACGAAGTCCAGGGAATGCTGGCGGCTAGTTTCGAAGCGGCGGACCAACTGAAGGCTTTTCCAGAAGCGCTGAAGCGCGCAGCAGCGATCAGCGCGAAAGTGTACAACGAGCAGAACGGCGTCTATTGGCTGAAATACTACCAAGGAACACGGGAACAGGATAAAGCGGGAAACATGGTGGAACTGGGCGGCTCTGCGGTCAACAACCTGAACGACAATTTGCTGTTGTTTGGATTGCAGCCCGGCGCCAATAACAACTTCCGATCCACCTACACGGTGTTCGGGACCATTGCCACGCAGCAATACCCCGAACTTTTCAAGGATGCCAACAAGATTCCGGACGTGAAAGAGATTCTCGATACTTCCTATGTTCTCGGAGCGTCTTCGATGCTCTCGCAGACAGGCGCAGAAGCCGATGTCGCCAGCTTCAGTTCTAGCGGGGATACCGGCGCCGTCGTTTCGAAACGCGACTGGAGCATCGAGTTCGACACCGGGAAGTCATCTTTCACTGCAGAGGGCGAACGTAAGATGTATGAGATCAAGGATGACCTCGCGATTGCCGGCGCTTTGTTCGTTACCTTGAATGGACACACCGACAATACCGGGACTCGCGAAGGGAACATGGACTTGGCGGAGCGGCGCGCCCAGGCCGTGCGTGATTGGCTGCAGAGAAAAGCTCCCGCGAATTTCCCCGACAGCCGTTTCCGCATTCATGCCTATGGCGACTCCAAGCCACTTGCATCGAACGCTACATCCGAAGGCAGGGCAAAGAATCGGCGCGTAGAAATCATCCTCTCGGGCAAAGAATAGGAACCCTCTGTGACCACGATGAAGCCGGCGGCCGGGAGTATTGCTGCGAGCGCACCCGCAGTCGGCGGACGAGTCAGCTTCCTGCACGACGTACTCGGTGCGTTTTCTCCGAACCGCGTGATTTCGAAAGCGGCGTTCCGGTTCATCATTGTCTTTCAGATCGCGGTATTGCTGCTGGTGTGGGCGACATCGACTTATGTATTTCTGCCCAAGCCGATGGATGTCTGGCGCGCGTTTGTTGACCTTTGGAACAACGAAGGTCTGGGCCAGGAGCTGATTGTCAGCTTCCTCTTGAACGTGCAGGCCATGGCTTGGGCGACGGTGATTTCGCTGGGCCTTGCTTATTTGACGGTTGTTCCGGTGTTCCAACCGATTGCGCACGCGGTCTCCAAGGGCAGATTTCTTGGCATGGTAGGGCTTACCTTTTTCTTCACCGTCATTTTTGCCAGTGGCCACCGGTTGAAAGTAAGCCTCCTCGTCTTCGGGGTGGCTGTGTTTTTTGTCACAAGCATGATTGACGTTGTAGCCCAGGTACCCAAAGAGAAGTTTGATCTGGCCCGCACCCTACGCATGGGCGAGTGGCGCGTGGTCTGGGAAGTGATTGTGCTCGGGAGGGCCGATGCCGCTTTCGATGCCATGCGCCAGAATGCCGCGATGGGCTGGATGATGCTCACGATGGTTGAGGGAATCTCGCGATCGGAGGGTGGCATCGGGGCATTACTGCTCAACCAGAATAAACACTTCCGGCTCGAGGCGGTCTTTGCGATTCAAATCGCCATCCTGATGATCGGATTGTTTCAGGACTACGCCCTGGGTTTGGCCAAGAAATTCCTCTTTCCATATGCGGATTTGCAATTGGAAAAGAGATAGCGGTTTCAGCACTCGCGAGGATGACGCTTGCCCCAACGATGCAGGTACGCCGACACGCTTCTCAAAGTTGACCATGTTAGTCTGTCCTACGACGACAACGTCATACTTCGCGATGTCAACGCGGAGATCCGCGACATCGTGCGCGAGGACTGCACCCAGGGCCAAGTGGTAGGGTTTCTCGGACCGTCGGGTATCGGGAAAACGCAGCTGTTTCGCATTATCGCAGGGTTGAATCAGCCCACCTCTGGACAGGTGCTGGTCAATTCCACACTCACTCCGGTCAAAGCTGGGATGGTTGGGGTTGTCGCGCAGAATTACCCGCTTTTCGAGAATCGAACAATTTTCAGCAACCTGATGCTGGCCGCGAAGCAGACAGAAAAAAATAGCAACGCCGCGCATGAGAAGGTGATGAAGTACCTGAAGCGGCTGGATATGCTGGACCGATCACAACTCTACCCCGCGCAGGTTTCCGGCGGCCAGCGACAACGAATCGCCATCGCACAGCAGCTTCTTTGCAGTGAGCATTTTTTGCTGATGGATGAACCCTTTTCCGGACTCGACCTGGTGATGGAAGCCAAGGTCTGCGAGTTAATCAACGAGATTGCCTGCCTAGACGAGTTGAACACCATTATCGTCGTGACCCACGATGTCACCGCTGCAGCTACCGTCGCAGACCACTTGTGGTTGATGGGGCGTGATCGCGACGCCAGCGGGAATGTTATCCCCGGCGCACGAATTCAGGAGACATACGACTTGATCGAGCGCGACTTGTGCTGGCATCCAGGCATCACGAATTCCGCAGCATTTTTGGAATTTGTCCGCGAAGTGAAAGAAAGATTTCAGACGCTATAACTTATTTTGTTTCTCTGTTCGATGTTCGTGGCACACACCGGCAAGATCGGCTGCCAACAGAAGTCCTCTCATTCGCTCTTAGTCACAGGATGCGGACGCAGCGAACGCGCAATCAACGCAAGTCCGCCAACCAGAAGGATCAGCATGACGATAATGTTGAAGAGGCTAGTCGGCTGTAAATAAATGTGCATGCTGGCAATCACGCCCGCCAGAATGAAGAGTGCGCCCGCCGCGGTCAGGAACCAACCGATAACGCTTCGACCGTTCCAAAAAAGGATGCATATGCCGAGCAGCATCGGTATAAGCGTAATGCCGAAAGTGTTCGCTCCGTAGAAACTCCAGTAAGAACCAACGACGTTGACTTGGTTCGCAAGAAAGTATCCTCCAACGCAAGCCATCACGAAACCGATCAGGAAATGACCGATCCCGCCCGGCGTCCCACCCACGTCGCTCAAAGAACGGTTTTCCATGGTTCGAGGATAGCAAACCCTCCGCTTCGTATTTAATGCAAAATATGGAGCGGACCATCTGTGGGATGTAATGTCACGACAAATCAGCTTTGGCTTCTTCGGCGTAGAGGCCAATATTTATCGTGAGGCTGCCCTTGTGAGCGGTGGATGCAGAGATTCCGATTCCAAGCACAAGTTTCTCTTTGATCGAGCAGACTCGAGAACGAGCATCCGGATTTGTTACTCATGTTACTTTTTTTGGGCACTTTCGATGTCCATAGGAGAGACAGGTGAACCTGCCGTCAGCAAATCTGCGAACCCTCGCAAAGCCCTTGATCGCATGCTCAGCATTATTGTTATTCCACGACACTCCATCGTAATCCAAGAAAGTGAAAAATCTCGAGCCATACTTGCCCATTCGCTCTTGGTACGTCGTTGCGATCGGCGACGAATAGTGCGCCGTCTCAACTGACTTGAGGAACCGGACGGCATCATCCCATGCTCCCGGGAAGAGGAATCACGGAGCTGTCGAATCTTGTCCTGCACTGTTATCCAGAGTCAGGCTGACTTCCACAGTCGACGACTCGCGCGTGTATCGAATGGCGTTACGAATGACATTTTCAATCGCACTTCGCAGCAGAGCATCGGAACCGTCAACCAGGCAGGGATCCGCATTTGTAAGAATGACGGCGCTTCTTGGCAGAACCCTCAAAGCTGGCGTCGGAACGATATCCGAGAGAAGAAGAGACAGCTCGACTGGCGCTCTTGGGAGGGCGGAAGCGTGTGAAAGTGACGTGATAACCTGCCATATCAAGTTCCTCTACCGGGCGTGCGAGGCAGCTTTTTCGATCAGAGCTGCGACCTCATTTGGCTGGGAGACGTAGACCGCATGGCTGGCGCCAGAGAGAGTCCTTGCACGCATGAAATGGATTCGCCACGCGAAGCATTTTCACCCCCGATGAAACACGGCATCGAAGTGAGGAGATGCTTCCTTGGCGAGCTGCAGGTCGACCGGTTCTTCTTGCCCCGCACAGATGCGGGCGCACGACAGTGATTTTCAACGCCGCGAGACGGACGATTGACCCGCTCCTGTCTTGTTTAGCAGATGAGCCGCTAACTTTGATTTTTCTCTCTCTCTCGTGATCCACTCGCGGATGTATGCTGCGCAATTCTTTAGCTGGATGTTGTCGGCTTCGCAGCGCACAAGAAAACTGACAGCGTCATAGTCCACAAGAGTTAACTCTCTTAAATCCAAAGTTATTCGGCGACCTCCCGCTTCTGAATCGAGTAACATCTTCAACTCGGTCAGGTTTTCTGCGTTCAAACGGCCGCTCACCGTAAAGACCACCTCTTTGTTCGCTGCCCTCGTGATCTTGAGCATCTGCGCTCTCTCACAAATTCCTATCTTTGCTCTAACGGGAGGGAGTCATGTGTTCTTCTGAAGGCAATTACAGTTCCAACTGCAAGCTGCACAAGTAGTGCCGGTTGGCGAACCCGTCGGCGTGTTCTTGTTGGTCGGATCGGCCGGTGGGATGGTGACGATCAGAGACTGTTTAATTCCTGCGCCATCGTAAAGTGTAGTGAAGCCCGTCGCGTTGTCGGAAATCCACCCATGTGAGCCGGAACCGCGCGATAGCCCCCATGGGTTGATCAGTCGAGGATCGATCACAGGAGCAATTCCTGACGGGCTGGAAACAAGATTGGTTTGGGTGTAGTGCTGCCCATAGCAAACGGCCCTCATCATCAAAGTGAACGCAGCTATGGTGCCGAAGCGTACTAAGGTCTTCATCTGCAAGGTCTCCCTTATCTGTGCATCCCCTGTCGCGGTGCTCGGAATAAGAACACACTGCAAGACGAGTTATTCCCGAATTGCGCGGCGCAAGAACGCAATCCTTACAAAACCATGCTCGCAGCACACACATCCAAACGTTTCATTCACAGGGGTTTGGGGTTGATCCCTACGGCCGTCCCAGTGGCCAGTCAGGGAACATTTCATCGCGCGGGCGATAACTCGGTCCTGATTCCTTCGACTTCATCCTCATGCTGATGCTCGGGCGTTTTTCTTCCGTGGAGGATCGCCAGAGATTCGTCGAGGGCAAGCCGTACCAACCAACTGCGGAAAGCGCCCTCGTGATTAAAGGTCGCGGCATGGCGAGCGGCCGAGCGCAGACAATTTTCTGCGGCAATTACGGCTCTGTCAGAACTGCCAAGCACGCGGTGTGCGACAAAATACAGCAAGCGGTGATATCGCGCCGCCCGAACGTAAAAAGAAATCCGGTTGTCCGCTGAACTCTTCAAGACCGGAACAACTTCGCGCAACTGCAGTTTCAAGGTCACTGTGGCCCGCCCTTTTCGCTTCTAGTTATCTAAATTTGCCGCTCTGGGCTATTTGGTTTTTGCCGCTTAGCTGGGGCTGGAAATAAGACACCGGATGCGTCGTTCTATTCCCTCGCCGTGCGCTCGCTATAGACGTGGGCGATGTGCGCGCAGGCAAACACCTCGAAGGAAACAGTTCGAGCCAGAATCTTCTCGCCTCGTTTCCTGTAGTGCTCGACAAGATTCTGGTCCGCCATATTCTGATGACAGACTAGACAGGAGTGTTGCGGGGAACCCGTTAAAGACGCCACCAACGCGTACGAAAGACCGTGATTAGTCCAAGTGATAACCTCGAAGTTTGCTTCACTCCGATAGTGAAAGGTGAGACTTCCCGACTGTAATTGTTCTCCGCCTGCCACGGCCACCGATTTGCTGGAGGCGACCAGCAGAGTGATTTTCTCCGTTAGCGTCTCGTAGGCGACGAGTGCGGTTGGGTGGCCCTTGTAACTCACCAGACGCGCACCTGTCAGCCAGTAGAGCTCCTTGCCTTTTGGCGCAGACTGGGAGCTGGGGAGCTGAAAGTGGAATGGTGTTTTGCCTGCAAACCAATCCGTGACTTCCTCGGGCGATCTGGATCGGCATTGCAGTGGCAAGGCCCCACCCAGGTAATTCCGGTGAAACTGGGTGGCAGCTTCCACGAAGTCATTGGCGCGTACCCTCTGGAGGGCACCCGGAATGAACACCAAACTTAGAGCGAGCACCAGCGTCATCGCCACCAGCGGCTTCCAACCAAAGACAGGCCGAGCAACGTCTCGCAACCATCGCGTCAACTTTTGCGTGCGCGTTTTGCCACTCCGAGCAGATATAGGAGAGCCCGCGGATGCTTGCTGAGCTGCGGCCGCTACTACACGGGCCCGAAGAGCTTGTGGCGCCAAATATAGTGGCCGTGTTTTATGCAAAAGGGACGATAACGCCAGCTCTTCCTGCAAGCGCTCACTGCAATTGGAGCAACCTGCCAAGTGTGCGCGAAAGTCTTCAAGCCTTTGGCCAGTCAAGGCATTGTCAAGATAAAGCACAATGTCGGTGCTACGCTCGTCGTGGCTCATTCTGTGGCTCCCTTCGCTCTTCGATCGGGAGTGCGCAAAGTACCCACGAGCAGCGAGCGGAGTTTGGATCGCGCTCTTCCGAGGCGAGACATCACTGTGCCAGCCGGGCAGCCCAACAAAGTGGCGATCTCCTGGTAGGACAGCTCTTCGTACTCTCTCAGCATAATGATCTCGCGAAACTCCTCGGGAAGTTGCTGGATCGCTTCTCGTACCTGATCGCGTTCCACTTTGCTCACATAAAGTGCATGTGGATCCTTCGATGCTTCCACGGCCATTCCTAGAGTGTTTTCGTCCACATCGAGCTCGACGATCTTGGGCGCGGCACGTCGTTGCCGCACCTGATTGAGCCAGACGTTTCGTAAGATCGTGAACAGCCAACTCTTCGCATTACTGCCAGGCTCCAAACTGTCAATCGCTTTAACCGCACGAAAACACGTTTCCTGCACAAGATCCTCTGCTTCGGTGCGGTCACAGCTGAGAACCATAGCGTAACCATACAGCCCATCAAACACTTCATCGAGAACCTGGCTCAGGAAGTGGCGTTTTTCGGGTGGAAACGTCATGACCACGTAGCACACACCGAGAGAGGCGGGAATGAAAGAAATCGAACTTCGATGATCATATTGCCCATAAAAGCGAACGTTCCCGTGGGCGAAGAAATAGCTGCCCTTCGTTCTAGTTCGTATTGTGGAATTCTGTTTTGCCGCCATATTGCCAGACGGCTCTTGGTCGCCGGGATCGGGACCGGGCCTGTCGCCTGGGAGCGGTGTCTCAGAGCGAACCGCAAAAAGCGTGGAGCAACTTGCCATTGTTTGCGCACAGCTCCGTATCTCGCGTTGTTATGGCTCGCTGTGTATAACACGGGGCTTAGAAAATTATTCCCACTGCGAAAACACATTATCTGGAATTTCGTATGGCCTTGCTTTGGAGGTACGCACATTGTTCTCGCCTGTTTGGGGAATAACGTGCTTGGCCGCGTGTATTACCCCTGTGCGCAACATCGGGAGTATCTGCCGCGGGCTGGAGTTGTGACGTGCTTCCTCACCTGGGCCCGGAAATCATGGCTGTCGTCCAAGCGGCGTGTAGCTCTGCTCCTAACGATTCACGGAGTGGTCCTCGCCTGACTTTCCGCAAATGCGACGAAAGAATCATTCCGGCGATGGTATTGTCATCCACTCTGAGATACTCCAATTCGAGGACTGTGGGTGTCCTCAACCTTTGGGTCCATTGGCGCCCTTGATGCATGCATGCCTTGATGCATCCATGCCCTGGGAGCGCAACTAATTTGCCACAAGACTGGCTGTCCTGATTGCAGAAACCGGGCGGAAGAGCGACAAGCGTCGATTGGAGTTATAAGGCAAAGAATCAATGAAAAGTTAACAGCCGAATCGTGCCTCGCAGAAACCGAAGAAATGCGGGATGTATCAGGGCCAAATTCTGTTGCACAATCGCTTGCAAATGAGATCTACTTGGACGTCAATGTCACCGCTCGGGCCTTCCGAGTGATCCCGCCCAAAAAAGGTCTTCCATCCTTTCGGTTAGATCTGGGCTCTGCCGCCGTCAACGAACAGTTCGATACCCGTGACGAAACTGGAGTCATCCGAAGCCAGAAACAACACCATATTGGCACTTCCTCGGGTTCCCATATTCCCTAGGCTCCGACGTTCCCCGCGCCCGAGGTCTACTCTATGGCAATAAAGAATTAGTTGGCGTGTTTATACCTACAGCCCGGGATATCGGACGGCCGCCGGCCACCATCGTCTGCCCGAGAGCTATCACCTCATTCTCATGATGTTTACGTGTACGGGCGAGACGATTCTGCCTGTAACGTGGATGGTGAGGCTCTAGATCATGTGGAGAAGGGAAAGAAATGAGCCCTGTTCTTGCCAGTAAGAACACACATTTCGACGCGCTTCTGCGCGGGCCGTCCTCGCGCGGGGTGTCGAGCGAAGGACTAAACTGGAAAGGCTTTCTGCTTGAGAGGCACAGCGTAGAACCAGATGAGCGGCCGGAATCGATCGCGGAGGGGTACATTCTTGGGCTCTGGTGCAACACCGTCAGCGGCGACCACCTCAATGGGCGCGGCGGCCACCTTCCCTACACAAAGCACCCTGGCACGATTACCTTTGCCCCTCCGGGTATCGTTCCGGCTGTACGTCAACATAACCGCTTCGAGATTATCTTGTGCGCACTGGAGCCAGCGTTTGTGAGTTGCGTGGAAAACACTGACCACTAGGCTTCCGTATCGGACGGGCTTCCGTGACGCGACATTGCGCCAGTTGATGAGACTTCTGGAAGCGGAGGCAAGCCAAGGCGGACCCTCGGGACGGCTCTATGCCGATCATCTTGCGCATGCACTAGTACTGCGATTTCTCCTAGATGGAAAGCCGCAGAGGGGCAACGCCTCCGCTGCGGGATCGCGTCTGCCGCGTCACCTTCTGCAGCGTGTCATGGAGCGCATGCATGACCCTGTCGCCGACCTGGATCTGCAAACACTAGCAGCCGAGACTGGATACAGCCGGAGTCATTTTCTGCGAATGTTCGAGGCTGCGACGGGGCTCACGCCACACCGCTATTTGCTGCAGCTCCGGTTGGAGCGCGCACAAGAGCTGATAAGAAAAGGGTCCACCTCGCTCATCGATATCGCCGCCCTCTGCGGGTTTTCGAGCCACGCGCATATGTCTAGAGTATTTCGTCAAGTGTTGGGGGTCACCCCAAGCCAGTATCGCCGCAGTCTGTAGCACTTTTCTCCAAAGCTGCGACGTTCATGCAAGCTTCCGGTGTTGTCTTGGGATAAAAGTACAAGCCGAGGCTATGCGGAAAATGGACGCAACACTATCCCTCTATATGGACGGACTGTATGGCTACGCTATGGTCCTCACTGGCGACCCGACCGTAGCAGCAGATCTCGTGCAGGAAACATACGTTCGCGCTATGAAGCCGATTAGACGGCTGCGCGAAGGCAGCAATATAAACGCGTGGTTGTATACCATCCTGCGAGACATTCGGATCAGCCAACTACAGCAGCAGCGAACCAAGCCCAGCGTACTTGAACCTGACGCGGACGAGGACGAGGATACTGCGGACCTCATGATAGAGACCGCCAAAGATCCTCACGCGCTTCATGTCAGCAACGTGGACGTCGAGCGAGTGCGCGAAACGATCATGCGGCTTCCTCTGGAGTTCCGCGAGATCATTCTATTGCGCGAGTACGGAGAGTTTTCCTATCAGGAGATCGCCACCTTGTTGGACTGCCGGCCTGGAACCGTCATGTCACGCTTGGCAAGAGCGCGCTCCAAACTCCGAACCTTTCTTTCTATTACAGGCTATTGATCGTCGAGCCCAGCAGTCCGGAGTGGCACTCGCCACTAAGAAGGCGTGAACGCTCTTCATCTCGCTGACCCGCAAGCGCTTCAAGCTTCAGTGAAGTTGCGATATGGACAGCTCACAACGGTGTGCTGCCGAGTCGAAATACTCATCGATTTCGCCGTCACTACTTCTCCGAGTTCTCGGCTCGTCAGGGTCGGCCACTCAGCCGCCGCGCGAATGAGCCGCGGAGTAAAGTGTCACTCTTCCCGCCAGCGCTTGCTTAATGTAAGCCCTGCTGGCCTCGAAGGCTGCCGTATATGGCTGGGGAGTCATATCCCACGCCTGCTTTGAAAACTAGTTCAGGCTTTTCAATCGCGAAATGTCTTTCGCTAGGTCACCAGCGAGCAACACCAAATCAGCCTGTTTCCCGACGGCAATGCTGCCGATGCGATCGCCCAAACCCAGATATGTAGCTCCATTCTGAGTAGCAATCTTTATCACGTCCGAGACGCTGAATCCGGCATTTGAAAGAAGTTCTATGTTCCGCTGATCGCCCAGGCCTGCGATGACATGTCCATCGCCGGTTGGATCGCAGCCGGCCATTAAGACCCCTCCGGCTTCAACAAACTTTCGCTCAAACGCCAGTTCTTTTTTCAGTCGCAGCCGATTAAAAGCATCTTGCGCTTCCTGGGAGGCCTGAATGGCACGTACCCTGTTTACGTGGGCCGACACGACAGGATCCATCAACTCCTGCGTTCGGGCCGCCAGGTCTTTTCGATCGACAGCCTCCATATAACTAGACTCGTACACCGCGAGTGTAGACGTAAGAGGGACATTATGGCGCACCATGAGCTGGGTCGTTTGCTTCAGCTCAGGGCCTTACGGATCAATCTTGCTAACAATGTCCCTGCCCACATCCGCGCGCGATGCACCGGGCGCACCGGATCCGCAGACCCCGCGCTTTTTCTGTGAATACAGCTCTCCATCGGGAGCCGCAAACGGCCCGTGTTCGAGGTTGTCGATGCCCATTTCCACGGCCTCATTGAAGCCTACCGAACACAGATGGCCAGTGACCTTCATATGCAGCTTGTGCGCTTCCTCAATGGCCGCTTGAAGTTCTTCGGGTGTGATGTCCGCATAGGCCTTCGCAGAAGTAAATCCGACGGAGTGCCAATACTGCACAAGGGATCGCGCGTCTGCCGGGCCATTCAGTTCATGCATTTGCGAAGTCGCTCCTGGCGCGCCTTCGAGATAAGGGGTCGTAAGTTCAAAGTTCGGTCCGGGCATCTGGCCACTGTCGACACGCGCTTTTATCTGAAGGTCGCCATAGGGATCCATGGAGCCCGTTGTGCGAGCAGTGGTGACGCCGCTTGCCAGATACAAAGGCGGAAAGGTAAAGAATTGTTCAATTACCAGTGGCGGCCAGGAAGCAGGAGAAACATAGAAAAGATGTTCGTGCATTCCGACCAAACCAGGGATCAATGTTTTTGAAGTTCCATCAATCGTGGTCGCCCCGCAGGAACCGTGACCTGGGCTGTCGGCCCGACAGCCGCTATCTTCCCGTTGTCAATGAGGACCGTCTGTCCGGTCAGCACACCTGTACCGGCTCCATCAATTACTTCTACATTCGAAATCGCGATTATAGGCGCCCGTGTCTTAATGAATTGGGAGACCGTGTCTCCCGATTGTGCCGCTGCGGTGTCCGCCAAACATACGGCAGTAACGATTGTGATTAACCACTTGCACATCGAACTGTTTCCTTTCGATCTTCGTGAGGCCCGGAAGCTGTCCTTCGCGGAATGTTCAGGCCGGCAGCGGTGGCATCTTTCC
>WNFO01001568.1_pt1 | contig 18132 bp, 15 predicted proteins | sample 5400251 | NCBI WGS metagenome assembly WNFO01 (sample SAMN13153354, study PRJNA577476) | soil metagenome | isolation source: 100 cm saprolite under Madrone tree | place: USA:California | collected 2016-06-14
TTGCCGGGCACCGGGGTGCCGATCCTGCTGACGTCGCATTTGCTGTCGAATCCGCCCGACGTTCTGGTTATTTTTGCCTGGAATTTCGCCGATGATATCATCGGCAAGATCCGTGGAAGACTAGGCAAGCCGGTCGAGGTGATCATTCCATTGCCGGAAGCAAAGAGCGTTCAGCTATGATGATCCCAAAGAAACTGGTCGTGATCGCACCGCACCCTGATGATGAAACGCTCGGCTGCGGCGGGACCATCGCCCGCTTTGCCGCTTCCGGCACCGAAGTGTCGGTGCTGGTCGTGGCCGGTCATCTGCCGCCGCTCTACGCCGAAGCGGCATTCGAGACCACCCGCCGGGAGGCGCTGGCGGCGTTCAAGATCATGGGCGTGGCGCAGTCGGCATTCCTGCGAATTCCGGCGACCTTGGTCCGCGACGTGCCGGTGGCTGAATTGAACGGCAAGATCAACGGATTCATCCGCGAGATCGGACCAGACATGGTTCTGCTGCCGTTTCCCGATCGGCATATCGACCATCGCATCATCTTCGATGCCTGTATCGTGGCCTGCCGGCCGGTACATGCGGCGGCTCCGAAGGCGGTTTTGGCCTACGAAACCCTGTCCGAGACGCACTGGAATGTTGCCGGGATCGAGCCGGTTTTCGCCCCCGAATTCTTTATCGACACGACGGATTACATGGCGAAGAAAAATGCGGCGCTGGCGTGCTATGCGTCGCAGATCAACCATGCGCCGTCGCGATCGGTGGAAGCCTGCACCGCGCTGGCAAAATTTCGTGGCAGCCAGAACGGATGCGGCTACGCGGAGGCCTTCAAGGTCGTGCGCATCGTCGTCTAGCTAGGATTACGACCTCGCAACAGTTTGGCGATACCGCCTGTTACTCGGGAACCTCGATCGGCATCTCGATCGGTGCCGAGCCCTGCGCGGCCTTTTCGGCACTGAAAATCCAGACCAGCCCGCCGACGGCGCCGACGATAAAGGACACCGCGCCGAACAGCAGCGAGACGTTGATGCCTTCATTCGTCATCAGCCCGGCATACCCGAACGCCAGGCCCATCGTGGCCTCGCGGACACCCCAGCCGGCGATCGAGATCGGCAGCATGGTGATCAGCATGACCGGCGGAATCAGCTGGAAAATCTGGCCAAACGTCACAGGCGCGCCGATCGACTGTACCACGCACCAGGCGATGAAGACGGCGAGAACGTGAACCAGCACCGACAGGACGGCGATTTTCGGTCCACGCTCCCTGCTGAAAATCACCCGGTTCGCGATCACGGCGCAGGCGTGCAAATGATGCGTTCCCCACCAGCGCTTCAGCCACGGCCAATGCAACCTGCCAAGAACCAGGAATCCAATTCCGCCCGCGAGAGCGGCGCAATCGACGAGCAGCAGCGCCGACCGGCCGTTGGGATCGCCGATCAGGGTGTAGCTCCACGGCAGGCTGGCGACGATGATGATCGCAAGCGCGATCAGGCCAATGGCGCGGTCGACGAAGATCGAATAGGTTGCGGCGCGCCAGCCCGCGCCGGCTCGCGCAACGAGCAGGAGCCGCACCGCGTCGCCGCCGATCGAGGACGGCAGCGTCTGGTTGAAGAATGTTCCGATCACATTGAAGCGCATCGCCTGCTTCGTGGCCAGCGGTGCGCCGCATTCGGCGCTAACTTCGCACCATCGCAAGACGCCGACAAAAATCTGGAGAAACGACGCCGCGATCGCAATCCCGATCCAGCCCAGGCTTGCAACATCGATGCGAGAGGCAAGGTCGGCAAAATTGGCCTTGCGTAACGCCAGATAAAGCAGCGCCGCGGAGATCAGTATCTTTATCGTCGAAAGCAGGATGCGACTCATCTCGTCCGCGCTGGCCAGATTTCAGTGGTGCCCAAGGCGCGATATGACGGGCGCGCGCCCAACTTCGCCGCCTTGGTATGGTTTTCAGGCCGATCTGGCAATAGCCGCATAACTGGCTATTGCGGCCCCCTCGACGCGGCGGGTAAACAGGCCGGGATCGGTGCGGCGGAGCCGAACCGATCCCGTTCGAGGATACAATGTCGGATCAGACAATATTGGTCACGGGTGCGGCGGGTTTCATCGGCTTTCATGTTGCCCGCCTGTTGCTGGCTGAAGGCCGCAATGTCGTCGGCCTCGACAGCCTTAACGATTACTATGACCCCGCCCTGAAGCAGTCACGATTGAATATCCTGCGTAACGATACCCGTTTCAGTTTTGCTCACCTCGATCTGGCGGATCGTCCTTCGATGGACCAGCTGTTCGCAAAACATCGGTTTGCGGTGGTGATCCATCTTGCGGCGCAAGCCGGCGTCCGCCATTCGATCGATCATCCCCATGCCTATGCCGATGCCAATCTCGAGGGATTCCTCAATATCCTGGAGGGATGTCGGCATCATGAATGCGGTCATCTGCTCTATGCGTCGTCGTCCTCGGTCTATGGCGCCAACACCAAGCTGCCGTTTTCGACAAAGGACAACGTCGATCGTCCGATCAGCCTGTATGCCGCGACCAAAAAGGCCAACGAATTGATGGCTCATTCCTACAGCCATCTTTATCGCCTGCCGACAACCGGGCTGAGGCTTTTTACGGTCTACGGGCCGTGGGGGCGGCCGGATATGGCGATCTTCAGGTTCGCAAAGTCGATCGTTGAAGGTACCCCGATCAAGCTCTTTAACCATGGCAAGATGCGCCGCGACTTTACCTATATCGATGACGTTGCGCGTGTCGTATTACGGCTGATCGATCACGTTCCCCAAGGCGACCAACCTGCAAGCGAGGGGGCGGGCGGCAGCGCGCCGGCGCGGATCTACAATGTCGGCAACAATCGCCCGGAAGACCTCATGCATGTGGTCGCGGTTCTGGAGAAGGAACTGGGACGCGAGGCGGTAAAGCAGATGCTGCCAATGCAGCCCGGAGACGTCATGGAAACCTATGCCGATATCGACGATCTGGCGCGCGACATCGGCTTCAGGCCGCAGACTTCGATCGAAGACGGCATTCGCGGATTCGTGGCGTGGTATCGCGACCACTACAGTTTAACGGCGAAGATTTGAGGCCTCGATGGACAGGCGAATTATTCCACTGATCATGTGCGGCGGCGCGGGAACGCGGCTGTGGCCGGCATCGCGCGAAGTGCGTCCGAAGCAGTTCCTGCCCTTGTTCGGGCCGCGTTCGACATTTCAGGACACGCTGCAGCGCGTCTCCGACACAGCACTGTTCGAACGTCCGATCGTGATCACCAACATGGCGTATCGCTTCATGGTGCTCGAGCAATTGGCCGAGATCGGGCTTGAGGCCGATGTGCTGTTGGAGCCGATGCGGCGGGATTCCGGGCCGGCGATTGCCGCGGGTGCGGTCTTTGCGCAGACGCGTGACGACAATGCCGTGGTGCTCGCGCTCGCCGCCGATCACGTGGTCCGCGATACCGGCGCTTTTGTTGCTGCCTGCCGTCAGGGTCTGGTCGCCGCCGATGCGGGACGCATCGTGACCTTCGGCGTGCAGCCCGAGCGGGCGGCCACCGAATACGGCTATATCAGCCCCGGCGAGGTCATTTCCGGCGAGGTCCGCGCGGTCGTCAAATTTGTTGAAAAACCCGATCCGGCGACGGCCGCCGGTTACATCAAGTCCGGTTATCTCTGGAACAGCGGCAACTTCATGTTTCGCGCATCTGTTCTGCTCGACGAATATCGCAATGTCGATGCCGACAGCGTGCGAGTGGTGAGCGATGCTGTGACCAAGGCCGGGCGCGATCTTGGCTTCGTGACGCTTGATCCGGATTCGTTTGCAAAGGCCAGGGCGATCTCCATTGACTACGCGGTGATGGAAAAGACGTCGCGCGCCGCGGTGGTGCCGGTGGCGTGCGGCTGGTCCGATGTCGGCTCCTGGCTTGCGGTGTGGGAACTGTCGGACAAGGATGCCCAGGGCAACGCCGCGCAGGGCGCCGCGGTGTTCGAGGATTCACGCAACTGCAACGTTTCGAGCGACAAGGCGCTGGTCGCGCTGGAAGGGGTCGACGATCTCGTGGTGGTGGCGACGCAGGACGCCATACTGGTGTCGCGTCAGAAGGACGCCAACGGACTGAAGCGGCTGGTCGCCAAGCTGAAGACGGTAGCACCCGATGTGACCGAGGATCATCTCAAGGTGCACCGCCCGTGGGGAAGTTATCAATCGATCGACACCGGAGACCGCCACCAGGTCAAGCGCATCGTCGTGAAGCCGGGCAACCGGCTCTCACTGCAAAAGCATCATCACCGCTCCGAGCACTGGATCGTCGTGCGCGGCACGGCGCGCGTAACGGTCAATGAACTCGTCAAGACCGTGCACGAGAACGAGTCGATCTATATCCCGATCGGCGCGGTCCACCGGCTGGAAAATCCCGGCAAGATTCTGCTGGAACTGATCGAGGTTCAGACCGGCAGCTATCTCGGCGAGGACGACATCATCCGTATCGAGGATGATTATCGGCGCACCTGAGCAATTCATCGTTTCGCCTCGAATCAGGCTTCTTTTGGATCATGTTCGCTGCCGGGGGCCGGTAGCGGGATGGTGTAATTTTCTGACTCAAAACGTGTCCGGGAGAGCCTCTCGGCATTCGCCACGTTTGTGACGAACGTGCTAGGAGAGCCACGGGATGTTGGTGTCGAAACATGATCGGGGCTGATTTATGATTTCCAAGGGGCCCGCATCGGGCGGGAAGGCCGAGGCAAAACGCGCGCTTCGCGTCGGCGTCATCGGGGCCGGCGTCATGGGCAGCAACCATGCCCGCGTGCTGGGCGGGTTGCCGGATACGACGCTGGTCGGGGTTGTCGATCCGCTGCTGGCGCATCGGACGCGCGTCATGGATCTGACCGGCTGCCGCACCTTCGCCACGCTGGACGAGTTGATCGCCGAAGGTATCGATGCCGTGACGGTCGCAGCGCCAACGCACCTCCATCACGAGCTTGCGCTCGCCTGCATCGCGCGCGAGATTCACGTCCTGGTCGAAAAGCCGATCGCGTCCTCGGTCGAGGAGGGGCAGGAGATCGTCGACGCCGCACGCCGGGCCGGCGTGACGCTGATGGTGGGTCATGTCGAACGTTTCAACCCGGCCGTCGCCGCCATCAAGGCGGCGATATCGGGCGAGGACATTCTTTCGATCGCGATCACCCGCGTCGGACCGTTTCCGCCGCGCATGTCGAACGTCGGTGTCGTGATTGATCTCGCCGTGCACGACATCGATCTGATCCGCTGGTTCACGGAGTCGGACATCGAGGAGGTGCAGCCGCAGCTCTCCAGCGCCGTCGCCGAGCGCGAGGATATCGCGCTATTGCAGTTCCGCACCGCCTCCGGCGTGCTCGCGCATATCAACACCAACTGGCTGACGCCGTTCAAGGCGCGCAACGTCACCGTCGCCACCCGCGGCAAATACGTGATGGGCGATCTCCTCACCCGTCAGGTGACCGAGTGCTTCGGCTTCAAGCCGGACGGCAGCTACTCGATGCGGCATCTGCCGGTGGGCCATGACGAGCCGCTGCGGGCCGAATTGATCGCGTTCCTCGGCGCGGTGCGCTCCGGCGGCATGCCCGCGGTGACCGGCGACGAAGGCGTCGCCAGCCTTGAAATCGCGATCCGTTGCCTGGAAACTCCGGCACGGCCTGCCGCAACCTCCGCACCCCTCAAGGGCCCGCGCCGCGTGGTCGGCTAATCGCGCGTCAATGTCCCATTCCAAATCCCTGCAAGGCTCCATGAACCAGCACCTGCGTCCAGAACCCGTACCTTTCATCGACCTCGCCGCGCAGCGCCGCCGGCTCGGCAAATCCGTCGATGAGGCGGTGTCCCGGGTGCTCACCCATTGCCAGTTCATCAATGGTCCGGAGGTGACGCAGCTCGAGGCTGCGCTCGCGGCTTTCAGCGGCGCAAAGCATGTCGTGAGCTGTGCCAGCGGCACCGACGCGCTGCTGATGGTGCTGATGGCCAAGGGCGTCGGCCGTGGCGATGCAGTGTTCTGTCCGTCGTTCACATTTTGCGCGACCGGCGAGGCGGTGGCGTTGACGGGTGCTACGCCGGTGTTCGTTGATGTCGATGAAGAGACCTTCAACATGGATGCGGGTTCGCTGAAGCGCGGCATCGCGACCGCGATCAAGCGCGGCCTCAAGCCGAGGGCGGTGATTCCGGTCGATCTGTTCGGGCAAAGCGCCGACCATGACGCCATCGGCAGGGTCGCGGAAGCTGACGGCATGTTCGTGCTCGATGACGCAGCCCAGGCGTTCGGCGCGAGCTACAAGGGCCGCCGGCTCGGCACCTTCGGCCTTGTCACCGCGACCAGCTTTTTCCCCGCAAAACCGCTCGGCTGCTTTGGCGATGGCGGGGCGATTTTCACCGACGATGCCGAACTCGCCGAGACGCTGCGCAGCATCCGCGTGCATGGCCAGGGCTCCGACAAGTACGACAATGTTCGGCTCGGGCTCACCGGACGGCTCGACACCCTGCAGGCGGCGATCCTGATCGAGAAGCTGAAAATCTTCGAGGACGAGATCGCCGCACGCAACGTCGTTGCGGAGCGCTATGCCCGGGGTCTCGGCAATATCGTGTCGGTTCCGCGTCTTGCCAGCGGATGCACCTCGGTGTGGGCGCAATACACCATCCGGCTGCCGAAGGGGAGTGACCGCGACGCTTTTGCCGCGGCCTTGAAGGCGCAGGGCATTCCGACCGCGATCTACTATCCGAAATCGATGCATCAGCAGACCGCCTACCGGGATTTCCCGGTCGCCGACGGCGGCGTGCCGATCAGCGAGGCGCTGTCGGACGACGTCATCAGCCTGCCGATGCATGCCTATCTCGATGAGCCGACGCAGGAGCGCATCATCAGGGCTGTGCGTGGCGCGCTTACGGCATGATCCCGAAAAGTGGTTGCCGGTTTTCGGACCAGATCATGCCCAAACGACGAATCTTCTGATTTCACCGTTTTGAAGCGCCGCCGCATGCTGTAGAAGCGGCGCATGCTCGGTCGTATTTTCACCGTCGGCGGCTACACGCTCCTTTCGCGGCTGACCGGCCTCGCGCGCGACATCATGCTCGCGGCGATCCTCGGCGCCGGGCCGGTGGCGGACGCGTTTTACGTGGCTTGGCGCCTGCCCAACAATTTTCGTGCGATCTTTGCCGAGGGCGCCTTCAACACGGCCTTCATTCCGGCTTATGCCCATGTCCATGGCAAGGGCGGCGAGACCTCGGCACGGCTGTTCGCCGATCGCATCTTTACCCTGCTGTTGCTGTCGCAAGTCGTCCTGCTTGTTGTCGCGTGGCTGTTCATGCCGCAGGCGATGCGCATTCTTGCCCCGGGCTTCCCGGAAGATTCCGAACAGCGCCGTCTCGCGATCGAGCTCACGCGGATCACGTTCCCCTATCTTCTGCTGATTACGATGGTGACGCTTTATGGCGGCATGCTCAACGTCATGCAGCGTTTTGCCAGTGCCGCAGCGGCGTCTATTTTTCTCAACATCGCGATGATGGCGACGCTGGCGCTGGCCGCATTGTTTCCGACCGTCGGCCACGCCGCGGCCTGGGGCGTGCTGATCTCCGGCTTCCTGCAATATTTTCTGCTGGCCGGCGACCTCGCCCGGCATGGCGGCCTGCCGCGCTTCGCGCCGTTGCGGCTCGATGAGGACGTCCGCGCGTTCTTCCGCGCGATCGGCCCGGCGACGCTGGGTTCGATGGGCACCCAGGTTGCGATGTTCGCCGATACCATCATCGCCACCTTCCTGCCGGTCGGCGCATTGTCGGCGTTGTATTACGCCGAGCGGCTTTATCAATTGCCGATCGGCGTGATCGGCATTGCCATCGGCACCGTGCTGCTGCCGGAAATGTCGCGCCGGATCACCGCGGGCGACGAGGACGGCGCGGCGGCGTCGCAGCGCCGTGCCTTTGAATTTACGCTGCTCGCAACGGTGCCATTCGTCGCCGCATTCCTCACCGTGCCCGATGTGATCATGCGCGCGATGTTTGCGCGCGGCGCGTTCACAACGGCCAACGCCGCGGCCGCCGGCGCTACCCTTGCGGCCTACGCCGTCGGGCTGATCCCGTTTGTGCTGATCCGCAGCGCGGTCGCGACCTTCTACGCCCGCAAGGACACCGCGACGCCGGTGAAGGCATCGCTCACGGGGCTTACCGCCAACGTCCTGCTGAAAATTCTGCTTATGGGATCGCTGGCCCAGGTCGGCCTGGCGCTTGCCACCGCGGTCGGCGCCTGGATCAACCTGCTGCTGGTGGTCGGGCTTGCGGTGCGGGCAGGGTACCTCGACCTCGACCGTGCGCTGCTGCAATCGCTGGCGAAGTTTGTTGCGTCCGGCGCCGTGCTCGGGGCTGCGCTGTGGCTTGCCGCGCGATTCGCCGCATCGCATGTCCTGGAGCTGAGTGCGTTGCGGGATGAGGCAGCACTTCTGCTCCTGATCGTCGTCGGCACGATCGTCTATGCCGGTTCGATCCTGCTGCTGTTCGGCTGGGGCTGGCCGAGGTCGCTGGTGCGCAGCTAAAGTCCGTTTGCGCCGCGTTGCGATCCGCTGCAATATGGCCAGAAATCACAACGGGAAACCCGGAAAATCAAAACTGGGGAAACGGAGATACGATGGCTCCCATCAAATTTGGCGTCGGTCAAGGCGTCCTTCGCAAGGAAGACGATGCGCTCATTCGAGGTCGGGGCCGCTACACCGACGACCACGCGCCGCAGGCTGCGATGCACGCACTGGTGCTGCGCTCGCCGCATGCGCATGCGAAATTCACCATCAACACGAGCCGCGCCCGCGGCCTGCCGGGCGTGGCGACGATCCTGACGGCAGAGGACGTCAAGGATCTCGGCGGTCTTCCCTGCCTGTTCAATCTGGAAGTCGATCCATTCACCGGTCCGCCCTATGCGATCCTGGCGCACGGCGTGGTGCGCCATGTCGGCGACGCCGTGGCCTTTGTCGTGGCGGACACCATCGATCAGGCCCGCGATGCGGTCGAGGCGATCGAGGTTGAATGGACGCCGCTGCCTGCCGTGATCGGCGTCGCCAATGCGGTCAGGAAGGGCGCGCCGCAGGTCTGGCCAGACCATCCCGGCAACGTGCTGTTCGACGTGCCGATCGGCGACAAGCATGCGACCGAGGCAGCGTTCGCCAAAGCGCATGCGGTGGCCGAAATATCGGTCGTCAATCCGCGGGTCGTTACCAACTTCATGGAGACCCGCGCGGCCGTTGCCGAATACGACGCCAAGCGCGACCATTTGACATTGACGATCGGCAGCCAGGGCAGCCATCGCTTGCGCGAAATCCTTTGCGGGATGGTCCTGAAGATGCCGATGGAAAAGATGCGGGTGATCTGCCCGGACGTCGGCGGCGGGTTCGGCACCAAGCTGTTTCCCTACCGCGAATATGCATTGATCGCGGTCGCCGCGCGAAAACTGCACAAGACCGTCAAGTGGACCGCCGACCGTGCCGACCATTTCATGGGCGACGCGCAAGGCCGCGACAACGTGACGACGGCGCGGATGGCGCTGGCCGAGGACGGCAAGTTCCTCGCGATGGACGTCGATCTGATCGGCGACATGGGGGCCTATCTCTCGACCTTCGGGCCTTACATTCCTCACGGCGGCGCCGGAATGTTGCCCGGTCTCTACGATATCCAGACCTTTCACTGCCGCGTCCGCACGGTGTTCACCAACACCGTGCCGGTCGATGCCTATCGCGGAGCCGGACGTCCGGAGGCGGCCTATGTGGTCGAGCGGCTCGTCGACGCAGCTGCGCGCAAGCTCGGCATGACGCCGGATGCGATCCGGCGCAAGAACTTCATCGCGCCGCGCGCGATGCCCTACAAGACGGCCACCGGCAAGATCTATGATTCCGGTGACTTCACCGCGCATATGAAGCGAGCGATGGAAATAGCGAACTGGAAGGAATTTCCGAAACGCGCCAAGGCCGCCAAGAAGCAGGGTCTGGTGCGCGGAATCGGGCTTGCGACCTATGTCGAGGTTTGCGGCACGATGGGCGAGGAGACCGCCAACGTCCGGCTCGATCCCAACGGCGACGTTTCGATTCTGATCGGCACGCAGTCGAGCGGGCAAGGCCACCAGACCGCTTACGCGCAACTGGTCGCCGAGCAGTTCGGCATCGCGCCCGAGCGCGTTCATGTCTATCAAGGCGACACCGATCAGGTCGCCACCGGTCTCGGCACCGGCGGCTCGGCCTCGATTCCGACCGGCGGCGTCAGCGTCGAGCGGGCGACGCGCGAGCTTGGCAAGAACTTGCGGGAGATCGCCGCCGAAGCGCTGGAAACGAGCCGCGGCGACCTGGAGATCAACGAAGGCACGGTGCGGATCGCCGGCACCGATCGTTCGGTCACGTTTGCCGATCTCGCCAAGCGCCCGGGCGTCGATCCGTCGAAGCTGAACGCGAGTGCGACCTTCACCAGTGTTGACGGCACCTACCCGAACGGCACGCACCTGGCCGAGGTCGAAATCGATCCCGCTACCGGCATCATCAGAATCGTCAACTATGTCATCGTCGACGATTTCGGGGTGACGCTGAATCCGCTGCTGCTCGCCGGCCAGGTTCATGGCGGCGCGATGCAGGGGATCGGCCAGGCCTTGATGGAGCAGGCGGTCTACAACCCGAAGGACGGCCAGCTCGTCACCGGAACGTTCATGGATTATGCGCTGCCCCGCGCGGCAGACGGTCCGTCATTTGTGTTCGAGACACACAACGTCCCCTGCAAGACCAATCCGCTGGGCGTCAAGGGCGCGGGCGAGGCCGGCGCGATCGGCTCCTGTCCGGCGGTGGTCAACGCGATCATCGAGGGGCTATGGCGTGAATACAAGATCGATCACATCGATATGCCCGCGACCGCCGAGCGGGTCTGGATTGCCATCCGCGAGCATCAGCGCCGGCATAGCCTGTGATATCTGTCCTGCGCGGGAATAAAATGCCGTCGCCGGCGTTCTCCTGATGGAAAAGCCGCGGCCCGCGCCAGCGGCTATGCGGCGCTGGAAATGCTTGCGAGACGGAGAGTTGGCCGATGCTGCGAACGGTTGTTGTCGTGGGGATGTTATTACTCGGTGTCGGCGCTGTCTTGGCGCAACAAGAGATCGCCGTTCAGCAGGATAATTTGATGAGAGGACAAGCAAAGAGCCTGTACGATGTGATGTTGAAAATGGTGAAGGGCGATATTCCCTATAATCAGGCCGCGGTCGATAACGCGATCAAGGAACTCGAGGGGAGCGTACCGAAGATTGCCACGGTCTTTGCGACAAACCCCAAGCAACAGGTGGTGAACGCGACCTACGGATCATCGCAAAAGATCTGGCAGAACAAGGCCGATTTCGACTCAAAAATACCCCCCGTCGTCAAGGCGATCGCAGACGTCAAGGGCAAGATCAAGGATAAGGCCAGTTTGAGGGTCGCGTACAACTCGATCAACGACAGGTGCAGCGATTGCCACGAGACTTATCGCCTCAAGCTCAAGTGACAATCTGATCCTTGTTTTGGCAATCCCTCTATCGGACTTGAGGCGACACTGGCCATGAAATCGCCGGCTACCCCATGTCGTCCGCGCTCACCGCTCGTTCGGTGCGGGGCGCTGCCGCCTGCTCCTCGAGGCCAACCAGCAAAGTCGGATCCGCCACCGTGCAGACGCTCATCGGCTTATCGCGGCCGCGGATCGATACCTCGGTCCGCATCAGCCTGTCAGGCGCAATGCCGGCGTTCTTGCAAACCTCTTCCGAGACCACGATCGTGCAATTCAGCGCCTTCGTCATGTCCTGAAGGCGGGCCGCGACATTGACCGCATCGCCCAGGGCGGTGAACACCGTGTGATCGCGAAAGCCGATGTCGCCGATGATGACCTCGCCTGCGTGAATGCCGATGCCAAACTGGATCGGCTCCTGCAATTCGCTGGCGAACTCGTGATTCATGTATTCGACATTTGAGACCACCATCGCCGCCGCTCGCAGGGCCTGCCGGCAGGCGGTCGCCGGATCGGCATGAAGGCCGAACAACGCAAGCAGGCCATCGCCAACGAACTGGTTTGGCTGCCCGCCGCCGTCCACCACCGCCTGCGAGGCCGCCTCCAGGAAACGATTGACCAGGAAGACGGTGTCGAATGGCAAGCGCGCCTCGGCGAGCCTGGTCGATCCCCGCATGTCGACAAACATGCTGACGATATAGCGCTCCTCACCGATATTGACGCGCTTGCGATTACGGACGAAATCCGCACCGACATTGGCAGGCAGCACCGGAATCACCGCTACATCGGCTTGTGGTCGAAGCTGACACGCGAGCCGGATCGCCGGGTTGCCGGCAGCTCCAACGCGTGCAAGCACGAACGCTTCGCGACCGGATGGCCGCGGCAACGTGCTGCGGTCGCTAACGACACGAACACGGCAGGTCGAGCAGCGTGCCCTGCCTCCGCAGACGCTCGCGTGCGGCACTTTGAATCGCAGGCTGGCTTCGAGAATACTCAGGCCCTTGGGCACGCGCACCCGCCGGTTGGGGTACGACACGGTGATCGTTCCGCGTCGACCCTCCAGCAGTACGCGAACGCCGCGCGCTACAAACACGAGCACAATCGCCGACCCATAGAAGATCGGAAAATAAAAAAGGGTGATGTCTTCGATCACCGAGCGCTGCGCGGGCGGGGTAAGGTTGATGTGCTCGGCGCGCCACTGCGGTTGCGACGCCAGCTGGACAACCTCGCGGGCTCCGTGATGCGCGCCAGTCATGGCGAGGGGCGGAAGCAGCACAGCTGTTGCCAGCAAAAACGGCGCGGCCCATTTGAAAAACGGTTTCAGGCGCAGCCAGAAATAAAGCCCGATGCAGGCATGCGTCCAGGCCACAGTCAGTAAAAGAAACTGCACCCCGACCATGTAGGGGTTGCTGACCCAATAAGCGAACAGCACTCCCGAATAGTGAGGTGGACTGCGCCCGAACAGCAGGCCGCCCAGTCGCATGACCCCCAAATGACTCGCGATCAACAGCGGAATACTCAGCCCCAATAATAGCTGCGTGATTTCAATAACCGTGTAGCGAAAATGCCGACGTTGGTAGAGCGCCCATAGCCCCAAAGAAAAATGCGTGGCTGCAGCGGCATAAAGTGCAAAATTGACGACCGGAATTCGCCACCACCAGACATGGAAACCAAGCCACGCTTCCATGGTGTCGTACGAGAAATTGCCGAGGGCATGATTGAAGAAATGCGAAAATATGTAGGAAAACATGATGAGGCCGCAGACGAGCCGCACCTGACGAACGCCTATCCCGCGTAACCACCTCGCAATGCCCGGCGTCCCGTCCATAGGGCGCACATCAATGATCGCGGGTGCCAGTACAGACATGTCGAATTTGTATTGCCGGGCGGGTAAAGGGAAATTTGCAGAAAAGGCCCAGGCGTTAGCCTGCGAAAAAGTGCTGCCGGACTCAAATTACCGTAGCAGTTTGGCATTGGCGAGCGGGAACAGGGTTTTTCGGCTTTGGCTCTTCGCATCCGGTCAACGAAAAAGGGCCGGACGCTCGATGCGTCCGGCGCCTCGTCGTGATCCGGCTTGTGAGCCTCAATTCGAAAGCGCTACTTCGTCACCTGACCACGGATTTCGCCGGCCGGATTGGCTGCGGTGTGGACGTTGATATAGTACTTGCCCGCGGTGAGATCGGCTGCCTGGGCGTCCGTCAGCGTAGCGCTGCCTTCGGCGGGGCTTGAGGCCGCATTCGGGATCGCCACGGCGACGCCGGCGTTCTTGCTGGGGTCAGCCGGCCCGTGGAAATGCGCGGCGGTTGCGGGGCCGGAAAGCCCCGAATGGGTCACCTTCCAGCTCAGCTTCTTGGTGGCGGGATCGAAATCGACGTCGGCGGTGCCCTTGCCGGCGGTGGTGACGGGGGGTACTTCGGCGGCGCCGTCAAGTGTTGCTTTCATCTTGTCGGCGGAAGCGGATCCGGCAAAGGCAAGGGTTGCTCCGAGTGCAAGTGTTGCAAGCACGGTCTTGGTTTTCGACATGGTTCTCTCCCTGTTGGCGCAAACTGAAGGTGCCGGCCTTAAAACAATGCGGTTTCGATTTTATTCCCGGAATCGGCCTAAACACCCGGAATTTTTCAAGCAGTCTATGGCTGGTATGGCGGCCATACTAGCCATAAAGTTTGGGAGGGTGGTGACGGACCGGTGAATGCTACGACGAATTCTTCTAGCTGCCGCTGTTGCCGTTGCCGTTGGCTTCGCGATTTTCTGGTGGCTAACGACTCCGGCCCCTGTCCCGTCGAATTTGCTCCTCACTTACACGCCTAACCTGGCCAACGGCCTCACCACATTCAATGCCGGAGGTTGTTCCTCCTGCCATGCCGTGCCTGGCCAGCCCGATCGGTTGAGGCTCGGCGGCGGCCTTGCCATACCATCGCCGTTCGGGACCTTCTACGCTCCGAATATCTCGCCTGATCCGGCCGATGGCATCGGCCGATGGACCGAGGCCGAATTCGTTGGGGCGGTGACCAAAGGAGTCTCTCCGGCCGGGTTTCATTATTTTCCGGCCTTTCCCTATACGTCTTACGCGCATGCCAGGGTCGAAGACGTCCGCGACCTCTTTGCCTACCTGAAATCGCTCCCCGCCGTATCGGGCAAAGTGCGCGATCATGACGTGCCGTTTCCTTTCAATGTCAGGCGCAATATCGGGATCTGGAAATTGCTGTTTATGGACGGCAAGCCTTTCATGCCGGACGCCGCGCGCTCGGCTCGCTGGAATCGCGGTGCGTATCTCGTCAACAGCCTCGGCCATTGCGCGGAGTGTCACAGTCCCCGAAACTTCCTTGGCGGCATTGTCGCGGCGCAACGCTTCGCGGGCGGACCTAACCCCGAAGGCGAGGGCTGGGTCCCGAACATCACGCAAAAGGGACTGGGCGAGTGGAGCGAGAACGACATCGCCTATTTTCTCGAAACCGGCGAAATGCCCGAGGGCGACAAGGCGGCCGGCTCTATGGCACGCGTGATCAGGAATACATCGCAGTTAAGTCCGGAGGATCGCGCAGCAATGGCGGAATATCTGAAGTCGCTGCCGCCGGTGCAGGGGCCGACGCCGCCCGAGAATGCGCCAAAGCACGACCACAACTAGCTTGTGCCGAACGCCTTGAAGGTGATGATGGTGTGGGTGTCCTGGATGCCGGGGATGACCTGCACCTGCTCGTTGACGAAATGGCCGATGTCGGTGTCCTTGTCGACGTAGAATTTTACCAGGAGATCGTAATCACCGGCGGTGGAATAGATCTCGGAGGCGATCTCGGCCTCGGCAAGCGCGTTGGCGACGATATAGGACTGGCCGAGCTTGCATTTGATCTGGACGAAGAAGGGAACCATCGCTGTCGTCTCCAAAGGCATCGCGCCGGGTTCAATATAGCGCGCAAGAACTTGCTGGCAATAACACGCCGCGCTAGGACAGGACATGGCCCTGACGCGACAACCTCAATTCCGGCGAGCCGCGCGATGACGACGCCGATTGCGCTCACCATCGCCGGCTCGGATTCGTCGGGCGGTGCCGGCATCCAGGCCGACCTGAAGACGTTTGCCGCGCTCGGCGTCTACGGCGCATCTGTCATCACGGCCCTGACCGCTCAGAACACAAGTGGCGTTAGCGGTATTCATGTTGTGCCCGCCGACTTCGTGACCGCGCAGATCGACGCGGTTTTCCGCGATCTCCGCGTCAATGCCGTCAAGATCGGGATGGTGGCGCAGCTTGCGACCATCGATGCCATCGCCGCAGGGCTGACGCGGTGGGCGCCAAAGCATGTCGTGCTTGATCCCGTGATGGTTGCGACATCGGGGGACCGTCTGCTCGCTACCGAGGCTGTTGATGCGCTGCGGACAAGACTCATGCCACACGCCTCACTGGTTACGCCGAACCTGCCGGAAGCAGCCGCTTTGCTGGACGAGCCTGTCGCTCTGAGCGAAACCGCGATCGAAGGTCAGGGCAGGCGGTTGCTCGCGATGGGATGTCGCGCGGTGCTGATCAAGGGCGGGCACGGACAGGGCGCCGAGAGCATCGACTATCTGATCGACCGCAACCGCATCATCGCGCTGGCGGCGCCACGCATCGCCACTAAAAACACCCACGGCACCGGATGCTCATTGTCGTCCGCCATCGCCGCCGGTCTTGCCAAGGGTAACGACATGGAAACCGCGGTTCGCAATGCCAAGGCCTGGGTGCACGCCGCGATCGCGGCGGCCGATCGTCTCGACGTCGGCCACGGCAACGGACCGATCCATCACTTTCACGAGTTTTACTAAAGCCGCAACACTCACGTTCGCCGGGACGACGTTAGAGGTGTGTCGCCCGGCTGTCGCGCAGCGCTGCTATTCGCCATCCAGCAGACCGACGATTTGATTCGCGTGAGCCGTCATCACGCTGTCATGGAAATCAGCTAGCTGCTCGCGCATGGGAAGTTACACTATGAGTGAAGAGTGTCCCGAACGACGCTTTCGCACTTTGTTTATCTCTGACGTCCACCTCGGAGCCCGCGGCTCGCAAGCCGACCGATTGCTGGACTTCCTCCGCAGCCATGATGCCGATACCATCTATCTCGTCGGCGATATCGTCGACGGCTGGGCGCTGCAATCCAACTGGTACTGGCCGCAATCGCACAACGACTTCGTGCAGAAAATGCTGCGCAAGGCGCGCAAGGGCGCCAAGGTCATTTACGTCCCCGGCAATCACGACGAATTCCTGAGGAACTATTACGGCACGCATTTTGGCGGCATCGACGTCGTGGAGCATACCGTCCATGTCGGTGTCGACGGACGGCGTTACCTCGTGATTCACGGCGATATTTTCGACCTCGTGGTGCAGAACGCGCGCTGGCTCGCCCATCTCGGCGACAAGGCCTACGATTTCGCGATTCAGATGAACAGGCTCGTCAACTTCTTTCGGCGCGCCTTCGGCGTGCCCTATTGGTCGCTTTCGCAATGGGCGAAGCTGAAGGTCAAGAATGCCGTGAATTATATCGGCGCCTTCGAACAAACGCTGGCAGCCGAGGCGCGGCGTCACGGCGCGGACGGCGTGATCTGTGGCCACATCCACTACGCCACCATCCGCGACGAACATGGCGTTCGCTATATGAATTGCGGCGACTGGGTGGAAAGCTGCACCGCGCTCGCCGAGCACGAAGACGGCCGGTTTGAAATCATCACCTGGACCGATCCGCTGCGGCGAGCGTCGCCGGCTGTCTCCGTCGCGGCGCGTGCCGCCTGATGCGAATTCTGGTCGCGACCGATGCGTGGCATCCTCAGGTCAACGGGGTGGTGCGGACGCTGACCATGATGGCGGAAGCGGCAAAGGCGTTCGGCGTCGACGTCAGCTTTCTCACCCCGCAGTCGTTCAAGACCTTCGCGATGCCGAGCTATCGGGATCTGCGGGTGGCGCTGCCGTATCCAGCGAAAATAGCGCAGCTGATTGCCGAGGCGCGGGCCGACAGCATTCACATCGCAACCGAAGGGCCGATCGGACTATTGGCGCGGCGTCATTGCCGCAAACAGGGATTGCCGTTCACCACGAGCTTTCATACCCGCTTTCCGGAATACATCTCGGCGCGCTTGCCGATTCCCGAATCCTGGATTTGGGCGGCGCTGCGCGCCTTCCACGGACCCAGCCAGGCGGTGATGGCGGCGACGCCGGCGCTGGCCGGCGAATTGCGGGCACGCGGCTTTCGCAACGTGGTGTTATGGCCGCGCGGCGTTGACGCCAGCCATTTTCATCCGCGCCCGGTCGATCTCGGGCTGCCGCGTCCGCTATTCCTCTGTGTCGGCCGTGTTGCGGTCGAAAAGAATCTCGAAGCATTCCTCGACCTCGATTTGCCCGGCACCAAGGTAATCGTCGGCGACGGGCCGGCGCGCGCGGCACTGGCCCAAAAATATCCGCAAGCCATGTTTCTCGGCGCGCGGCAGGGCGAAGCCTTGGCGCAGGCCTATGCTGCCGCCGACGTCTTCGTGTTTCCGAGCAAGACCGACACCTTTGGCCTGGTGCTTCTGGAGGCGCTCGCAAGCGGCCTGCCGGTTGCGGCGTTTCCCGTGACCGGGCCTCGCGACGTGATCGGCTCAGCACCAGTCGGCGCGTTGAACGACGATTTGCGGGCAGCCTGCCTG
>WNFO01005625.1_pt1 | contig 18127 bp, 23 predicted proteins | sample 5400251 | NCBI WGS metagenome assembly WNFO01 (sample SAMN13153354, study PRJNA577476) | soil metagenome | isolation source: 100 cm saprolite under Madrone tree | place: USA:California | collected 2016-06-14
CACTTCACTTGACTTCTGGCACAGATTAGCTTTACTAAATCTATTACCCCAGCACTTCAAATCGATTTGTGTGCTCAGGAGGCCACATGGCCGATGAAAAGAACTTCTTTGCGGGCCTTTTCGACTTCTCGTTCCAGCAGCAGCTCACTCGCCGCATTGTGAAGCTGTTGTATATTCTCGGCATCTTATTCGGTGGCATCGCGGTGGTGGCCAAGGTCGTGCTCGGCTATCAACAATCTCCCGCGGACGGAATAATCAACCTGGTCGTGGGAATCGTGGCTCTTTTCGTTGGGATTCTCGTCTCGCGAGTGCTGCTCGAGCTCTCATTAGTCATCCTGCGCATCGCGGAAAGCATCGAACGCGCGACGCATCCGCAAAACTAACGACGTAACCATATAGAGACAAGAGGGGCGCCGGCAGACTCGCTTAGATTTTAGCGACTCGCGAGCGCGTCCTTGCGCCTCCGGCGAGCAACGTGTATTTCCGCCCGAAATAGGGCGCCTGGGCCAACACCTTCTGCAGCTCAAGATCATCGGCGTAACGCCGCTTCGGAATGCGCCGCGCCAGAATGCTGATTTCGAGCGGGTCGCGGCGGAAAGGGTACGGCTCCAGCGTGGCGCCGTAGCTTTCCTCCGGCTGCAGATCCCAATCCACTTCAGCGCCTTTGTAGTCGGCAGGAACGGCGTCGATGGTGGCGGGTTCCATCGGCCCAAGGCAGAAATAGAGGGAGAGACGGTCTAGCGCTTCGAGGCGCTGCGCATTGGCCTGCAACCATTTTTCGTCCGCAAAATCTTTTGTCGCGGAATCTCCGCGAAGATCCACTTTGAGCCGCAATTGCTGCAGCCGCAGTCTTTGCAGGAAATCAGTGACGAGGGGAGCTTCCTGGGCCTTCACGTACTTGGCGGAGAATCCCGGCATGGTGGCGCGAGTCTTATCGTAGAGGCCGGCGCAGTGCATGCTCACAAGGAGCCCGGCGTAGCGATCCACTTTTACAACACGTTCGATTCCGCGCTGGTAGAGATCCATGTGCTCCGCAGTGGGCAGAGACATGAAGCTATACGGCAAGAATGTGACCGGATCGATGTGCGGCTGGAGTTCCCATTCATTCCAGCCGTTGTCATGCTCTGCGGTAGCGAGCTGGAACGATTCAAAAGGCTCGGGGCGAGCGAAGTTTTCGTTACCTGATTCGCGCGCAAAATACCCCGACAGAACCGCGTGGTCCGTCTGGCGAATCAAGATCAGATGATCGCCCTGCTCTTGAATGATCATTCCGCTGCCCTCATTAGCAGCGTGGCCTGGAATGCGCGCTCTCAGGATCGGGCGCTTCGGCCTGGCGGGAGACTGGCCAAGCAGTCCTATTCTCGACAGACATTATTATGCTCTCACCACCGCTACGAATCCAGTACCAACGCGGGCGACTTCGCGGCGAAGCACTGGAGTTGACAGCTGTCCTGCGATGATCTTCAGCCACCTCTCGCACTTCAAATTCGCGCCGACAGTTGACGCTGCGTCTATTTGGTGGCCGTGGTGAAAGGATGGCGCGAAGTGTGGAAGCTGAGACGGAAATGGCGATAGTTGCAGTCATGGCACCGATAAGGGCTAATGAAGAAGACCCAGCGAAGGAGGGTCTCAAGGAGATTTTTTCTTCTGGATCTATGAATCGCCGAGCTTCCGCAACTGGGACACCGCGGATGATGTGAATAAAAGTAGGAGAGATTCATGGTTTGGGCCCTGCCGAGATGAAAACCATCTTAGCGCGAAATTGCGCATTTGTCTTGGTTGAGAGTTGTAGATCCGTCATTGGAGTCCCCGCAGTTTAGGATTGAAATGCGGTACCGGCAGGATGAAGGGCCGGGTCAAGCTATAGAACGGTTACAGGGGAAGAAATTGACGAAAAGTCAGGAGCCGTGCAAAATGAAATCATTCAATAAGTTAGCCCTCTTTGCGGGAGTGGCGGAACTGGCAGACGCGCAAGATGGCACGCACTTCCTGGAAAATTAAGCACAAATTGAGCACGCCAAAAACGCCAGAATGGGCAGATTTGGGGGATCGAGGTACACGGCAGGTACACGGCTCGCGGCTGTCACCCGCCTAGCGGGCTTTACTTGCCGGGGAATTCAAACAGCAAAATCAGCTCTTCAATCTTACGGAATAATTCGTCATACGTGACCACATTTACCCCGTGAAGCGCCTGCCGTTGGAGTTCAAAATTCTCCTTCAACTTCCTATCCTTTAGCTGCTTTCCGATATTCCCGGCGACCACCAAGCAGCACACTCCAGCAGGTGATACAACAAAGGGCGATTCACTGGTAAGACTCGCGTGATGTTCTAAGAAGGCGCGGCGCTGATTCAACACTTGCGCGATTGCACCCGAAAGGTCCTCGGAAAGCGGAAAGACATCATCACGATATTTGCGGCCTGCCAGCAAAGGAGTAACCGGGGTCTTAATCTCGATTATGACCGCGCTGCGGGTAAGTGCGTTGGCTGCCAGAAAATCAGCGACTTTCCCGCCTCTGTTGTCCAGCCCTTTGCCCCCTAGGTAGGGCTTGGAATTGATAATGACAAGAGGATATGAAAATGCCTGACTAAGAACGTATGTCCGTTCTTCCAAGAGGACTTGCCAATCGTCCTCATCGCTGTTGGTTTCATTTTGCCGCCACTTGGACAATGTGTCTTTCAGCAAAGCAAGGCCAACACGGGCATTCAAATCCGGCAACTGGTCCGGGCCTAGGTCTACTAACCGCTGCGCAGTTGCGGCGGCTTGTGGCGATGTGGCCAGCCACTTGATGAATTTGGCGATTAAAGGAGCCGCATCGGAAGTGTCAGCATCAAGAAGTTCAGCGAGACTTTCGTAGTCTAGTTTTTCCAATTGGCTGAATTGAGCTTCAATCCAAGTTTTATCACCGGAAGGTATTCCGGCCTGCGCACGTAGCGAATATACCTCCCCCAAGTATTCGTGCAGCGTTAGCAATTCTTCAGACTTGAGATGAAGCGTATAACCCTCGCCGCTCTTCAAGCTGGCGAGTGAAAGGGTTTTTATGGGAATCCAAATATCGCCGCGAGCCTTCTTTTGAAACACAAACTCGCCATTGACCGATGCTCGCGGATTCTTTTGGTTCGGCACCATGACGGGCACAAAAACGAGCCGAGTAACATCGCCCTCTCGCAAAACGATTTCGGATACTTTCGAGGTTCTGGATGAAGTGGACCGCGTACGAAGCATGCTGCCTCTAATGTCTGCGCAGTGTACCACCAATCACTTGCCGAGCAGCGGTAAGGGCCGCGTCCCCTTCGCGTCTGCTAAAATGGACGTATGAACGGTGTTCCAAAACTCCAGCCCGTCACCCCACAACAGGACGGCTGGAACTTCAACGGCTCCAACACGAATGAATCTGCTCTGAAACCGATATGCCAAGAAGTCGAAAAACATTTCGCGCTTCCGACGCGACGACTGTATCGGTATTTTGCGGTTGAAGACGATCTCTATTTGGCTGGCCTGATGGGTGCCCACTTTCGAGGGTTTCATATCCCGCTCTCGGGCAGGAATGATCTTCCTGAATACCTGCGGGAGTGCTTTTTCCGGCCATTCGAGGAATACGATGCGACCATGACTTTTGAACAGATGGTCGCGTTCGATAATTTGATTTACGTCAGATACGACACGTGTTCTAACACCGTGGGCTGCGTAATCACCTATGCCCACGAACTACAACACTTCATGCAATACGGACACACCCCGAGGCTGTGGGCGGTAAATTCCGCTCTGTACCATAATCTTGGGGCATTTGACGCGACTGCCACACCCATTGATATTCCGTATGAGCGTGAAGCAAATGTCGTTTCCAAACGGGTTGCGGAGAAAATTTACGGTGAGGAAGCCGTCAGAAAATATGCTCAAGAACAAATCCGGCTCATGGAAGCCGCCCACGAACCTGCGCAAGCGGCCAGATTGGTGTTCTTCCGCGATGTCATACCTTCGACAGAGTACGATTTGCTTGCCGCTACGTTGCCGTTCGTGCACAGGTACAAGGGCCAGATCGATTTTGGGATCGACGTTATTCAGCCGAACTGGTGGCTTGGGCCACTACCACAGAACTTGCTGTAGTCTGCGGCGTAGTGTTCATTTCAATTCTGCATGGGGACGAACAAAATGTGCGCACGTACACGGCTCGACATGACACACGTCGTCCCAATGGTGACCTCGTTCGTGACGACACTCGGGATTCGCACAGAGTTCCGGTTCCATCGCTCGTGTCTTTGCCACATCGCGCTGAAGTCTGCGAATAGAATCGCGGGTTTCCTTGCAGTCGCAGCCTCGTGAAATGCATCCCCCTCCGCCATGAAACGCAGCAGAATGGTCACATTTGAGGCAGTGGTCGCTGGCACGTACGGTCATTCCGGCTACCCATTCCGGCTCACATATCCCAAGGCGCGACGATGACCCAGCGAATAAAGGGCATGATACGGCCATGCTGTTGCCTGTAACTGCGCTGGCGTAACTGGCCCCAAGACTTGGCCGCAATCCGGGCAGGGGAACAGCCTCGCATCAATGAGCGGTTTGCTTTTTAGCGGCTCCACTTTTATGTTCATCGGCTCGGGTGGAGCAATGATTCGATAATAACGCCGACCCCCGCCACGCGACGTGTCGCCATCTTTGGCGAGCACTCCTAGCCGTTCAAGCTGGTGAAGTCTCGATGGATGAAATGTTCCACCGAACATAGCTTCGTGGCGTCGAGCTACCGACGAATAGCAAATTACGGGTTGTGGCGTATCCTGCGTCTTTCCGTAGTCGAGACAAGCCAGAAATACTCGCTTCAACTCAGGGTCCAGTTCGTTGGTCATGTTCGCCAACCTCTGGCTCAAGATTATAGCCCACGATGCAACCACAGATTTCGGTTCGTGGGCGTTTGGGGCACTGGTAGGACTCCTCGGCGGCAAGAAGTTGGCGGGTGAATTGACTACTTAAAGCGGGCGCACCTGTGAAATCCGGCTCGCCAAAAGCAGGAGCATTGGGACATTTTCATTTCTCATGCGCCGCCATCACTGGCTTTGATCCGTAACTTGGATGACTATTCGACCTTCTTGAAAAATGAGTCTAAGGACTCCGGGTCCACCTGATAGCTTTTGCACGTTTCCATTGCTCTAACCATGCGATAGAAAAAGGCTGCCACGTTCCACGCTTTGGTCGCTTCATCCTGAGAAAAAGTGAATTTCGCCGAATGCACTATTGCATTTCTTGGCTCGAAGATCGCGTCATAGATTTTTTTGGCGATTGACCGTGGGTGCCCAAAAAGTCGAAGGGCATCATTTCTAAAATCGAACACTAGCCTACTGACCTGATGCTCTCGACTTATGAACTTTTCAATCCCCATAGGATAAAGCTCTCGACACAATTTAGAGATTCGAGGCATAACATCTCCCGGCAAATCGAGACGAGGAGTCCAATGCAGGGCATACACACTAAGCAGGGTTTCTACCGCGATGGCACTAAGAAGAATTGTCATAGTGTAGTCACCGTTTTGTAGTTCATACCAAGCGCGGTCCAAAACCAATCCTGGAAAGCTGTCACTGCCAATTGAACCAACTAGGACTTTGAGCTTCATTTTCCCACAAGGACAAACTATGTCGGGATTTGGTGTGGCGATGTCCAGATCGGCATGGAGTTTTGTTCCACATTTATCGCAGAAAATGTCGAATGGGATTTTCATGTTGAGATTGGTTTTGTCTTCGTCGGTCCACAGTGGCGGTTCTAGGTGTCCAGAAAATCCCATTCGTCCCCAAGCACCCATCGGATCGCGGACATCTTCCCCTGTAAGAATCCCCAATCAAAATCGGACATATACTTGCCAATTCCCGGCCCGTACTTTTTTCTTAATCGTTTTGCGGGGGCCTTTCCTACATCCCATTTTCTAATATCCTCGCCTCTATGTTTAGCGTTCGATATGGAAACAAGACGCCTGTAATACCAAACGCGATCAAATATTTCCCGTTCAGCGCGGATCACGGCCTGCTCTGAACGCATATTGACTTTCAAGAGGCCAAACGCTTGAAGGAACTCGCGCTTCCCTCGCGTAAGCTCCTCTATCGTCGGACGCTCCCAATATTTAATTTTGAAAGGTGGTCGATTGTTGCGCTTGAAGTTCTGAAGGTAATCCTTCGCAGAGTTTGTGAGAAAGCCGGACGCAATGAAAAGTGCTACGTCTGGTCGTTCGGCTTCCGCCCATGCCAGAAGATTGTGGAGTTCCCTGACAGGCACTCCGCCTTTGTGATGCTTGCAGTCAATAAACCACTTCTCTTGATGTTTTGTTCGGTCTACATCGGTGCGTTCAAGATAGCCAACGATATCACGACCGCTGTCCGCTGGGCTGCTGGGGCGAGCCGTGCCCTTCCGCCAGTCGAGATTGATGAAACCCACGTCTCGCAGTACTTCTAGACAGAATTCTTCGAATTCGGTTGCGCCAATTCTATCGAATGTAAGCCGATGCTTTTGACGAAGCATTGCGAAATTGTAGCCTAGAACAACGGCGTTCGGTTCAAGCTGTTACCAGATCGCGGGACACGGGATACAATACGACACCGAGGTCGGAGCCTCCACACACAACCATGCAAAACCAGAGTTCCGATTTGCTTCTGGCCGAGATGCATTTGGCGGCGGGAATTATGTCCTTGCTGGCTGTTCTGATCGGTACAGCCTACGCCATCGCTACGAAGCTGGATAAGAAAGACAGACCAAAGGCAATCACAATCGCATTTCAGATCGGCACGGTTGGTTTGGTCGTTGTTGGCAGTCTTGCGTACACGGTTTTCGGAGCGGAACGATTGGGCCTTGTCTTCTACGTCTTTGCATCCATATTGATTTCGATTGATTACGTGCGCAGGACAGTTCCGGCAGAACGTGTTGAAACTCTTATGCTCGTTTTGTCGTGGGTAGTAACGAGCTTCTTTTTAATAATCCATCAACTTTCGAGAATAGTGGATTCGATTGGACGGCTTATTGATATGGTCAAACGCCTTGTTCATTGAGGTTTGCTTTTTGAAATAGCTAGTTCGGGATAAAGAAGTAGGTCATGCAGGCTGCGATTTCTTGGTGATGGTGAAACCCCGCGAAATCCGCCTGCCGCCCAAGACCACGGCTATCAGGATCAATACTCCCGCCCCGCCTATTGCGATGCCGCTCACGAAAAACTGATGGCTAGACGAGCACCGTAGTTGTATTCAAGCGCCAAAAGCTGGCTCGTTTCAATTAACCAAGGGCCACGCAATCTGAGTGTTGTTGGGTGAAGCAGTTCTTGCGTCACTCGCGCCTCCCTTCACAACCCCCAATGAACAAGCTCGCACTCACCCTCGCCCTCCTAGCGGTTCCCGCGTTTGCTCAGGGTCAAGATGATGTGGCGCGTGTGCCCCAAACGAGCGCCACCGTCTTAGCCAAGCACAAACATCCGAAACTAAGCACACAGTTGGCCGACTTGCGGCGGGCTGCTTCGCAGCGCACTCAGCCGCCCGCTCCCGGAGAAAGAATCGAAGCACCACCGCGCTTCGATGTGGAGACACTTCCCAAGTCCATCCGTGACGCAGTTCGCGCCGGACAGATGCGCATTACTAAGGATGCGGCGGTGCAAGTCTACATTGAGGTCAGAGAGATCACCGCCGCCAATTTGGAGAGCTTACAGGCTCTCGGGGTAAAGGTCGAAATCATTGGTCGCCCAAATCCCGATAAGGCAAAGGGCGAAGTGTTGACGGCAGTTCCGACAGTCCAGGCCCTGTTGCCGATCACCATGATTGACCAAGTTGCTTCGCTCCCGTTCGTGCGCTACATCCGGTTGCCGGACTACGGTGTTAAGAGCACGGGTTCCGTTGATTCCCAAGGCGATGCCATCTTGAAAGCCAACTTGGTGCGTCAGCAGTTTGGACTGGACGGTACGGGTGTCCGCGTCGGAGTCATTTCGGACGGCATCGGCGGAATCTTTGCAACGGGCTGCACATCATGTGGGGCAACTTCCGCAACGCCAAGCCCCATTACGAGCGGCGATCTGCCCAGTGCGACGGGGACGCGAAATTCAAGTGGTGTTTTGACATCCGTGAACGGTGGCATCATCGCGCAGTCGTTTCCGGCATCAAGCCCGAACTTGGAGCCACCTGCGACTGACACTGCATCTGGTCTTGGGGCGGAAGGAACGGCGATGCTGGAAATCGTCCACGACTTGGCCCCCGGAGCACAGCTTTACTTTGCAAACTCCGGTGACGGAACATCCTTGTCGTTCCAACAGGCGGTGAACTATCTGGCCGCGAACACCGATGTGGTTGTGGATGATATCGGTTTTTTCACACCGCCGTTCGATGGCACGAGTGCGGTTTCGACAAATACTGCTACAGCTCTCAACGCTGATGGCAATCCCATTCGAGGTTATTTCACCGCAGTCGCAAATCAAGCTCTTGACCACTGGGGCGAGCCGTGGACTGATTCCACGCAAAACTTAACGCTCGCCTGTCCTGCATCGCAGGGCGGTCTATCAGGTCCGGGTAATGTGCAGCTTTTTCAAGCTACGGCCAACACTAAGGACGCCACGAACTTTGGACCGAGCATTGCGAATTTCTTGTCCCTTCCAAACGGTGCTGGGGTAATAGTCCGGCTTTCATGGAACGATCCTTTCACTGCGTCAACGAACGACTACGATCTCTTCTTGTATTTAGTGCAGAACAATACCCTTGTGACCCCCTTGCAGTGCAGCGTCAATCCTCAGACAGGGACACAACTGCCTGTCGAGGCGTTGGCCTACACGAACAATTCAGGTGCGACACAGCAAGTCGGGATATTGGTTCAGAACTCAAACAATATAGCCGCTGCGCGGAATTTCGATATGTTTGTGGGAGGGAACGGCCCGAACTTCTACACGCCGAGCGGAAGCGTGCCAGCGCAGTCAGATGCAGGCGGATCACCAGTGAGCGTTGTTTCGGTTGGCGCAACCGACGCGCAGACGGACGCCTTGGGTACTTCTCCTGCAACCATCATCGAACCGTACAGCAGCCAAGGACCGACAGAAGCAACGCCGCAAGCTGCCAGCAGAATGAAACCAGATGTCACGGCCACTGACGGAGTATCGGTCACAGGAGCCGGAGGATTTGGGGCCGGAAACAGCTTCAACACCGCCCCGTGCGCATCCGGTCAAACCCCTTGTTCCTTCTTTGGTTCGTCTGCCGCAGCGCCTCACGCGGCGGGCGTTGCTGCGTTGCTGTTGCAATCTTCCTCCTGCTTGCTCGCAAGCTCGACTGTGAATGCGCCAGCGACGGCCCGCACTAATTTACGGAACTTCGTCACGAGCACCGCAGTCCCGCTGCCAGGGGTTTCTCAATCTGTCCCGAACAACATCGAAGGATTTGGATTGATAAACGCTCTCGCAGCCGCTTTGAAAACTCAACCCGTGCCCAACGCGGGTGCGAATCAGACGCTCAACGGAACAAGTCAGACCGGAGTGCCTGTCACTCTAAGCGGAAGCGCCTCTGATCCGAATAGCTGCCCGGTCACTTTGAATTGGTCGGGGAGTTGCGGCACAGCAATCAGCGCTAATCCAAGTGTGACGTGCCCTCTCGGGGTGAATATCGAAACATTGACGGTGAGCAATGGTGGTGCAAAGACTTCTCTGCCCACGAGTACCGTGCAGATCACGGTCAGTGATTTTTCTTTAAGCATGGCGCAGCCGACAGCCTCGGTTCGAGCTGGACAGTCGGCAAGCGATACGGTATCGGTCGGCGCACAATTTGGAGCTTTTTCAAATCCCGTATCCCTAATCTGTTCAGGGGCTCCTGCTCTCGCTACCTGTTCTCTGTCGCCCGCCAGCGTTACGCCTGGCGCTGGCTCCATGACTTCAACGCTCACAATTTCAACTACCGCGCCATCTGTGTTTTGGATGTCGCCCCCTCGTGGCCCCGTGTGGTTTCTCCCTCTATCGCTGTGTCTGTTGTTGCTCGTCCTGACCGCCGCGTTCGTGTTCAGAGCTAAGAAGAGACTGCGCCTTGTCCCCCTGTTTGGCGCAATCCTCGTTTGCGTTCTTGCCTTGATTGCAGGATGCGGCGGTGGCGGTGGTGGTGGTGGAACACACAATCCGGGCACGCCGACCGGAACTTACACAATCACCGTAACGGGAACGTCCAATCAGCTTCAACGATCCGCGACGGTGACTCTGACGGTCCAGTAGCACGTCGTGAGTCGGTTTGCTCGGAACCGAACCAAAGCCATGACGAAACCCTCGTTCGAGGAAACCCTTATTGGAAGTCTGGCGGCAAGCGCTCGTGGAAAACGCGAAGGCCGTCAAGGTAGGCGGAGAAAGTTACGCTGTCGGGAGTAGTATAGGTCTACGAATCTGGACCCGTTCCGAGATGGGCAACTACAAGGTTTACGTGGCATTGGATGCAGAGAAAAACGAGGGATGGGTGTGGTTGCCATTTGATGCGGGACTATCGGCGGAGTTCGTAACAATTCAAAACGCTACAAATAGTTGGAAGATAGTCTGTGAGCGAAGAACTGTAGATGAGAATTTCCGCAATGTTTACAAGGCGACGGGAAGCACGATTGAACTTCCCGAGAATGGCCGATTCATGGTGATGAACGCATGGTATCGACAACGGTTAGGAATTTTCGACACAAAAGGCGAGGTGTCTCTTGAGGTGAACAATTCGACGGGCTGGCTGGCAATGTACCACGCCTCCCGCCAGCATCCGAATCCGGCAATTCGAATGAGCATGTTCATAGCTACACTCTCGGTCTTCTTGGGCCTCGTCGGGGTCGTAGAAGGAGTCATAGCTTTATGTCGGTGACTTGGCTACCGTAGGTTGCAGTGGAATTCACACGGCCTGCACCGAGTTTTTGGCGCATCGCGTATCCGCCCGCCGATTGGACTGCCAGCACTTAGAAGTATCCGAGCGCAACAAGCACGATAGGGAGTAGGATCAAAGCACCAGCTCTCCTTCGCCCAACGATTATCGTGAGAGGCGACAATATGTACCCGCAATCCGGCCCGAATCTTTGGCGCAATTTCTACAACGAAGCATTTTGCGAGACTGGTGATAAGACCGCTCGGCTGGTCAAGGTCAATCTTGCGATAAGCATCTGTCTTTGGCGTCTAACGGCAATTTCGCGGGAAGGATCATCAGAGTGCGAGAATATCTTGGCTGCACTGGATGACCTAAAAATTCTCAAGAGCCTATCCAGAAAATGTGCCTGAATCAATGGCTTCTAAGGGGAACTTCAGTGGCCCTTGAACAGTCGGCCTAGCGTTTCCCGCGTTCGATCCCGGCGTCGCCCTTTTTAGCGAATGCCCTTGAATAGCTTCTCCAGCGTAGGGCGAGGCGTCGGGGGGGGCCTCTCACCTTGACACCACCTTACACAACGTTGTATCATCACTGTGTGATGCACCGAACCAATTTGAGTCTTCTGCCCCGGCAAATGAAGCGGCTGGAAGAAGAAAGTAAAAGGACGGGCGCTTCACTAGCCGAATTGGTTCGGCGAGCAATCGATAAGACATATCCAATTGGGAGAAAAAAGAAGAAGTAAGCAAACGGGACCGCAAGGCGTTCGACGCGCCAAACGGCCCCTGACCACAGCACCTAACTGGAGGCGCAAATGGCTGAACGTAGTTTTACCGCATTACAGCAAGCCGCACAAACCCCGCTTGAAATTCAGAATGCAGTAAACCTCTTGGGAGTTCGATCCTATGAAGGTGCGCTATGACTGCCGCGCACTGCTGGTCCGTAGCGGTATTCCTCGCAGCACTCGCGCTGGCTGGTCGGATGCTATGGCAGGCATTCAAGCATGCGTTGCGCTGACGCTTATTGTCTGACGCGAAATCGGGAACACGAGGATGTACGGGGAATGTTTCTATGGCAGGATGAAAGGAACGGTATGCGAAAACTGGCGCGGGAGGCAGTCACCTTTGCGTTGCTCGGGCTGTTTATAGCGACGGTCGGCTGCTTCATATACCTTACAAAGGATATTCGGACGAACGCGAACGTCGCGGCTGCGCGGGGGGTCCATTCGTTTGCGCAGGGAAGCATGTCCGCACTTGCGCACCGCGACGATAACGATGACACCGGATTCGTCGCCACTATCGATGACCCCGATTGGGGTGGTGCCAAGCACCAGTTGAATGACAGCATCCTATTCCATCGTCTTATCGAAGTTCCGGTAATGAATGGACGTGTCTTGTATTTTACTAAATGTCTGAGCCATGCCGAGGAAGACGGGAATTGCTTGTTTGTTTGGATACCAGAGGAGGTCGAAAAAGATTACTGGGCCGCATACAAGAAATCGGAACACGAAACTTTGCTAAGGAGCGGCGTGGTGTCGCTGGAATTTGGGTTGTGGGGGTTTGCAGGGGGGATCGGCATTTGGGCATTCTGTCGGCTGGTACGCTTCGCAGTCAAAGAGTAGGACAATGAAGATAATTAAGAGCCAGCTAGACCGAGAGGCGTATATCCAAGCAATGTGGCTGTTGTTCTGTTTTGCACCATCGAAGCCCACACCAGACCTTGATGGTCACTTTGACCTTGGCGAGATTGGCACCGACGCCAAGAAGAACTGGACCCGAGCGACGCCTTATTCCCCAACAGAATTGCGGACGGAAAGATGAATAAGGTGCGCCCAACGGGGACGATCAACGCGACACAATTCAAGGCGGAATTATGGACAGTCTGCGGCGAAACGAGAAGGGAGGTTTGGGCCACGGTCATGCTGGATGGTCCCGACAAAGGCCAGCCGTGTGCGTTCGGGCCAAAAGGTGAGATGGAAAATTACGCGCAGCATCTGAATGGGAACAAAGGCGAACTGTAGAAGCGGAAGTCCCCCCGCCATCAGGAGGAGTGATGGCTGAATCAAGAATCGAGCCGCTATGCCCAGTGCGGTTTCGAACATCAGGTGGCGAGTTATACGACATCGATTGGCGAGACATTCACAAAGCCTTCGAGCGTGACCCCGAGGGCAGAACAGTTCCGCATGAAGACCCGGACGTGCTATTGCTGACCGCTGACGATTGCGTGATGTTATGGATGCGGGGGATTGGATTTTAGGGAGGGAAAACGGGGGAAGAGCTTGTGTCTAGTTCCGGCAGGGAAACACGAGCGAAGGAACAGTAAGCGATTACCATTTGGTATTCGACATTGTGGCGCGGCGCAACTTCACATCACCAACGGCCATCGCCAAAGAGCCTAGCTGGGGTGACATTCAATCCGCGAGCGATTTTTACGATGCTGACGAGTGCGGGGTTGCGGATTCCGCGCTCGACTTCCCCTAGGTATGTAGCGTGCAAGCCTGACAGTTCAGATACCTTTTCCAGAGTCAGTCCTTTTTGCTGTCGTAACTTCCTTATGCGAAGGCCGAACGGGATTCGCGGATCGGTAGGCATCCCGTCATCATTTTGATTTGCCTTCCACAAGTCCACAGGCGATGAGTGTGGAACAACGATAAGTGTGGTATCATATCTGACAGGAACGTCGATGAACTACCACCCGTTGGAAACCCTGGAAGATTTAATAGAGGCGTCCCTTGACCCCCGAGCCGTGCGAGAGCGTTTCGGGCTGCCGCATCCGCTATCAAACTTCGCGGTGAATGGCATGGTCAAAGAGGGTCCATACGCAGACGCGATCCTAGAGTTCGTAAATAACTTGACGTGGGAAACACCGGAGAGCGCAAGGTACAGAGCAGCGACGTGGTTTTTATTTGAAAGCGAGTGGGCCTTCTTCGTTGCGTGCGCAGTGGCGGGGATCGACGCGCAAAAGTTGAGAAGTCACCTAGAACTGTGCCGAAGTAGCGGACGAAAGGGGCAGTAATGAAATTGCGAATGAAAATGAGTGTCTTGGCTACGTTCCTGACTATGTTTCTGGCGTTGTTGCTGTTTCCGGTGGCGGCCAAAGAGACTTATGCGCCACTGCCGGAAAAAATCATGCACGCGAAAACGGTGTTCATCGAAAACAAGACGAACGATGCAGAAGTGGCAGACATGGTATTCCGCGAGCTTCCGAAGTGGAAAAAGTATGCACTGGTCAACGATAGATCAAAAGCAGACCTCGTTTTTGTCCTGACAATGGCGACCCATGAAGCGATCTATTCGAACGGCACGCGAGTCTCGAATCAAATATCCAACACGACGATAACAACCGGGGGCCAAGTCTACAGCTACACGGCAGGGAGCATAACGCTAGAGATTCAAGACGCAGGAGGGACGGTGTGGGCAAACACGAAACCGTTCAGCCGAAAGGGAGCGACGAAAGAGTTGATGAACGACCTGCGGCAAAGGATTGAACGTCAGGAGAAACTTGCGCGTCGTTCACGCTGAATGCTGACAAACAATCGGACCGTTCTATGCGCGGGGAGTCGCAATGCACCGAGAGGACAATCGGATAGAAGCAATGCTTGAGCGCACAATGCGCAAGATACAGCAGGGCCAGCAAGAACCCCGACTGTTACATATTCAAGGTGTCGCGCATTACCTTTCATCGACAAGATCGTTCGTTTTAAGGCTCGTGCGCAAAAAGATGATTCCGTTCCTCGTGGTTGGCCATCGTTACGTAATCGACATTCGGGACTTGGATGCTTGGATAGAAAAGCAAAAAAGAGGACACTTTTAGAAGTCATGGAGAGTTTATGAACCCATACTTTCTGCTTGGTGTGATGGTTGGTGTGACGGCAGTGCTTCTTGCCTCCGACAGATATACGATATGGGAGCGAATTGCTATATTTGCTACATTCTCCATTGGAGTTTTTATCCCATATATGATCGGCCCAATACTTCAACTCCCTAGTCCACTAGGCGTCGCCGCAAGCATCATCGCATGCAGCCTCATACTCTTTGGCGGGCGGTACGTGATCGTGCAAGTTGTGGATTTCATGCAGCGCAGGAGTGAAAACGGACTTTAAGAATCATTGGGGCTGGTCGTGAATGATGAGATTGGGGTCTCGCCGCTGGGCCTCGGTCAAATCCTCGGGATGGATCAAATGATGCTTCTTATCCGAAGTCTGGATGTGTCGCCAGCCGGACATATCTTGGTCTGCTGATTTCGCTGCTTGTATGTCTGTGCCTAGATTGCTGGCTACGCCTGCATCGTTATCCGGCTTTACGTCCTCGTCCTCCCCATCTTTTTCAATTGCTTGCGTTCCGGTAGCAGCGGCGGCAGGCGCAACTTTTTGCAATCCCTGAATACCCTTCAATGCGGCGTCTAGCACAATCGGATTTCGCAGCAACGCTGATAGCATTGCCGCACCGCCGATAGTTGCGGCGGTCTTAATGTCACCATGTCCGATTGCACCTGCCGCTATCGTTCCTAGAGCATACGGGGCGTAGTGCGAGACGATCTTATCCAGCACAACATTCGGCAATCGTCCGGCTTCCTGCATAAACTGTTGGACTTGTGGAAGACGATCTCCCCAAATTGCTTGCTTTGCATCCGGGCCAAGACTATTGAACTTGCGAAAGAGCTGGCGGCCCTGAAGTTCCCCGTTCTTGCTCGCGTCTTGGATCATCTTGTCGAGGATCGAACCTTCGACGACTTTCATATTTTCTGGACCAATCAGACGGCGAAGAGTGTTTACATCGTGAACGGATTGCTTGTTCAGCAACACGTCTGCAATCGCATTCGGATTCTTATCTTTCAGACTCACGATGGCACGCTCTTCTAGCGCACCCTTCGTCTGCGCATAATCCGAACGTAGCGATTTGATTTGGTCGGACAAATTTGTATTCCCAGCTTTTTCCGCAGACTGTTCGAGCGTGTCATCAATTGCGTACCGAACTTTGATGAGGTCGGGGCGGATCGGCGAGTCCCACGGAAGCTTGCGAATTGTTTCCCCGATCTTCTGGCGCGTTGCTTCCGCCTGGTCCCACGTCAGCGTTTCGGTGGACTCGGATATTTGTTTCAAGAACGGTTCAATCTTCGCCGAATCAGGAATAACACCCTTCAGCGAAGTTGCGACCGATTCAGGAACATTCGAGTCCGTCAGCAGTTGCTTTGCGGTTTGCTGCAACGGACTGCCCGCGAGGGAAACCGGAACGCTCTTGCCTTGTGCAGAAATAGATTTCATTCCGGCGTCATACGTCGAATGCATGGTCTCTTCAGCATCTGCCAAATTCTTCCCAACGGTCCGTGCCACTTGCTCTGGTGTCGCACCCGCTGTCAGCCCTGATACAAGTTCGCGGCCCAATTGCTCGACTTGCGGACCACGGGTAACAAAGTTTTTGATTGCCTTGACGCCCTGTCCGGCTCCTTCAAGAGCCAATCCCGTTCCGCCAGTCACAACACCAGTAGCCAACGCTTCTCCCGGCGTACCGCCATGCACAAGAGTTTGCGCCCCGCCAACAGTCCCTTGGCGCATCGCGTTAGCTCCGATGTGCATGGCCTTGGCGAGCCTTGGATACTCTTCGATGAACTCTGCGACCTTCTTTAATTTTGAAAGCTTTGCGCTAAGGCCAAGCGATTTTAGCGCCTCGTCTCCCGTCATAAATTCGAGAACGTTTTCACCGATCTTGCCGACTGTTTCGGACGTGTTCTCAGCTTGAAGGCTCTTTGGCTCCTGGAAAGGTACGTTCGGAACCAAGGTGCGTTTCCTGCCTGCGACCAAATCACTAAGAGACGGGTCGGGAGCAAAAGCATTTGTTGCATGGCTTCCGACTGCACCAAGTGTATGCACACCTTCAGCCACCCCCTTCATTGCGCCGACACCAATCCCGGCAGAAGTAATCTCGCCCCGGTCGGCGGCATCTAAACCTTGCTGAACGCGCTTGCCATACTCAGCCGCCGCATGTGCACGGGGATCGGCAGACGTTTCGTTGCCTTCGACAAGGCTGTGATGAACCGAGCCAAGCGTGCTTGTCTCCATCGGCGGAACGGCAGCCCTGGATTGATTTATCGCGTAGTTCGCAGCCTCGGATTCAGTTAGTGGTGCTCCGGGTTGAACCTTGGGAGCCGCTAGACGCTTGGCGTCCCACAAGTTCGCTTTTACATTTTGCGGGATGTTTATATTTTGAAGGCGCTGGGTTAGTTCATCTTCATTCTTGGATTGATGAAATGCATCCCAAGCGGCGGCTTGTGTGTTCGTATCCACACCCTGAGCGGATCGGAGAATCTGTTCTGCCGGATCACTGGTTGGTGCTGGCGTCGCGGGTGCGGTAGCTTGAGGTGTAGTAGTTCCGGGCATCGTTATTGTCCTGTCTGATTGCGGAAAGGATTTTGCTTAGGGGCAGCATTTTGCGGACCCGGTTGTGAGCTTGGCTGCGAAACTTTCCCGTGGTTTCGCACGTAATCTGCGTTGGCGATGGCCTCGGGACTTAGATTAGGCATCGGCGGTTGATAGCTGGGTCGCACTTGCCCGTTAATCCAGCGCTGTTTGATCTCTGCCATTTTCCCGGTCAGGATATGCTCGGCGTTTTCGATAGCAGCCTTGCGGTTGAAGGTGCTGCTCAACGCCTCTTCCTGTTCCTTAATCGTGCCTTCCGCAGCAACGCCACCCGGATTCAAAGCCTTGGCGACTTCCGTGGCAACGTAGGTAACGTCCTGATGGTAGCGTTTGTATTCGTTTGTGCCGGGCATAAAACTCTTGGGGCCTGTGTTGTCATACATCGAACGGGCATGATTGATTGCCGTCCCGTAAGCGGTTAATGAACGGCTCGTTGGCCCGGTCGTGAAGTCCTTGACAAGCCCTCCGTAGGCCGCAGCCTTTTTATCGTCGAAATCCGGGTAAGCCTTGTGAAGTGCTTCCGCCAGCGGCGTGGGGTTGCCGTTTTTATCTTGGAGCTGTCGCGGCGAACGGGTCTCGCGTCCTTCTGCAATGGCTTTGAGCACATTCTGAGCTGCGGGGGGCAACGTTTTTAGATAGTCGTCGCCAGTCAACCCGCTGGATGCAGCGGGATTAAACAGCCCCACGGCGTCTGCGTCTTTCTTGGTTTTGTTCCCAAGTTCTGTTTTTTCGAAAGCGCCAGCTTTCTTTTCCTCGATGTCGGCCTGCTCTTTTTGTGCACCAAGGGGAACTCCACCGGGATATTCCCGTGTTTCTGTCGTGAAGGGATTGTGCTGCATAATCTTGCCCTCGACACTGACAGAATTCTTTCCTTCGGGGTCCTTCCATCCGTCCGCTTCTCGTCCTTTA
>WNFO01002313.1_pt1 | contig 18121 bp, 16 predicted proteins | sample 5400251 | NCBI WGS metagenome assembly WNFO01 (sample SAMN13153354, study PRJNA577476) | soil metagenome | isolation source: 100 cm saprolite under Madrone tree | place: USA:California | collected 2016-06-14
GAAGCGTTCCGCAGCCACGATCTCGGCATGCTCGGCTATGCGGATCCGGACGGGCGCGTCGCCATCTATCGTCGACCGTCGCGCCGCCATGCACCGGACACCGAGTTCGACGTGCGCGACCGCACCGAGCTCCCGCGGGTCGACATCGCGGCGTCCTATGCCGGGGCGGACGGCGCGGCTATCCGAGCCTTCGTAGCCGCCGGTGCCCGGGCGATCGTGGCGGCAGCGCTCCCGCCGGGGGTCACGACACCCGCTGAGACCGAGGCGCTCCTCGAGGCCCGCGGGCGCGGGGTGCTGATCGTGGTGTCGAGCCGGGCCGGCAGCGGGCGGGTTCTGCCTCGCACGCTCCTGCGCCAGCAGGGCCTGGTCGTCGCCGACAACCTGACCCCGCAGAAGGCGCGCGTTCTCGCGATGCTGGCCCTCACCCGGACGGGCGATGCCTCCGAGGTCCAGCGCATTTTCGACGAGTACTGAAGACGCTTCCGCCGGACTCCTTCGAGGTGTCCGGAATGATCCGTCTGGCCAGAAATACACCACGCCAATTTCCGGGCTTATTCGCGCAACACATTGAAAGATCAGCCGATTCCATTCGGTATCGAATTTGCCCTATTACCCTGGCATGAGCAGGTTCGGTACCCGGTCCCTGGTGCTCCTCGCGGTGGCGGCCGTAGCCGCCACGGCCACGCCGGCGGCGGCGCAGGTCTACAAGCGGACTGCCGCGGACGGGACCACCTACTTCACGAACATCCAACCGAACCCGACCTCTCAGCGGGCGGCATACACGCAGGCCGTGAGCCGTGAGCCGCAGCGCCCGTCGTCGGCGGACTACGGCCTCTACTCCCGCGAGATCGCTGAGGCGGCTCTGCGGTACGCGGTGCCCGAGCGCCTCATCTGGGCGGTCATCCGGGTCGAGTCGGGGTTCGATCCTCGCGCGGTGTCCTCCAAGGGCGCGCGGGGGCTCATGCAGCTGATGCCGGAGACCGCCGCGATTCTCGGCGTCCGGGACAGCTTCAACCCGCGCGAGAACATCCACGCGGGCACCCGGCATCTGCGCGGCATGATGGAGCGCTTCCGCCACGACCTGCCCATGGCCATCGCGGCGTACAACGCCGGCGAGAAACCCGTGGCGACATTTCGCGGCGTCCCGCCCTATCCCGAGACTCGGGACTACGTGGCGCGCGTGCTTCGCCTCTACGGAGCCCCGCTCACGTGGGAGCTGCAGGGAAGCGGTATCCAGCAGCTCGTCGGACGCGACGGCAACGTGACGTACACGAACGTCGCGCCCCGCCGGTTCACCACGGCCTCTCTCCAGGGACGATAGCCCACCAGTTCTGCCTCTACAGGGGGTGAACAGCGCGTCGGGAGAAGTCTGTCGCGAGCGCTCCGGGTCGAGAAGGATTCCTGGCGGGAAGAACGAGTTGAACCGGAAGGAGGCGGCGCGCGGCCGCCTCCCTCCGGAATGGACGCGACGTTACTTGGCCTTCACCGCAAAATGCGCCCGGCGATTCTGGCTCCAGCAATCTTCGCTGGCTTCTTTGCACATCGGACGCTCCTTGCCGTAGCTGACGACCGAGATCCGGGTTGCCCGGACGCCTCGAGAAACGAGATAGTTCAGCGACGCGCGTGCCCGACGCTCGCTGAGCGCGAGATTGTAGTCGGGCGTCCCCCGCTGATCGGCATGCCCCTCGATGAGCACCTTCCAACCGGGGTTGGCCTTCATCAGATCAGCGTTCTGGTCGAGGACCTGAGCATCTTCCACGCGGATCTCGTAGGAATCGAACTCGAAACGGATGTCCCGGAGGTCCGTCTTGGCGGTGAATTCCTTCGGGTTGGGCCGGGCGCCACCACTCTGCGCCATCGAGCCTCCGGAGCCGTAGCGATCGGCGGCCGCGGACCCGACCGCACGACCTCCATCCATCGATCCACCGGGTGAAGGCGCCGACGAGGAGTCGGCCGTGGTGTTCGGCGTCATCGCGCATCCGGCGAGGATGGGCGCCGTCACCAGCATCAGGACGAGGGCGATCTGTGAGAAGTGCTTCACTTGAGTTCCTCCCTTCCGCGAGCCCTGGATGGGGCCGCGATTCGGTCGCGGGCCGCGGGCGCAGATGCGAAGTGCACATCCGATGCCCGAGGCCGCAATGGGCGACATATGGTGCAAAATCCGACAATTGGCGGCAGGGATGGTGCGGTCGTCGCGGTGGGAGCGCCACCCGGGGTAGATTGGCTTGCCAGAACGTCAGACAGACCCCGCCATCCAGGCACGTAAAGGTAGGTGAATACGATGGCTCTGATTCGACGGTCGGTGTGGGCGGCGGTCGCTCTCTGTGCCGTCTTCGTGTCCGGGGCGCAGGCGGAGTCGGTGTGGGACGCGATGCGCGCGCCGGGCAGCGTCGTCGTGCTACGCCACAGCTACGCTCCCGGTGGCTTCGATCCACCCGACGCCAGGCTCGAGGACTGCTCGAGTCAGCGCAACCTGGACGAGAACGGTCGGGCGCAAGCCGCGCGAATCGGCGAGGCCTTTCGAAAGAACGCCATCGCCGTCGGGAAGGTCCTCTCGAGCCCACGCTGCCGGTGCCTGGACACGGCGCGGCTGGCCTTCGGCAGTGTCGTGACAGATCTGACCGGGTTGAACATCCGAATGGGAGAGTTCGTGGTGCTGCGTCGCGCGCCGGATGGAACCCACGCGCTCGCGGGCCAGTTCTACGTCGAGTAAGGCCGCGTCGCCGGATCAGCCCGACCCGAGTCCAATCGACAGGAGGAAGGCATGAAGCGTATCGCGCTACTGCTTGCCGTAATGTGTGTCGCGGCGTCCTGCGCCACGACCTCACCGCCGCGAGGCCAGGACCTCGTGAACCGCGCCGTCCAGGCCGTCGGAGGTGCCGAGGCCCTTGCCAGAGTCAAGACGCTCTCGGTGAAGGGCACCGTCCGCCAGTGGGAGCCCGAGCAATCGATGGACGCCGGCGGCGAGATGCGCTTCGCCTGCGCCTCGACGTTCGCCTTCGTCACCGACGTCGCGAGCGGCGCGACCCGGATCGACTGGGTGCGCAACTTCCAGTACCCGTCGCCGCGCACGTTCACCTTCAGCGAGATCGTGACGCCGGACGCGGGCTACGTCGCCGGCATCGACAGCAACGGACGCACGAAGCAGAGCCTCGACTCGAACCCGCCGGCCCATTCGATGTCCGGGCCGCGGCTGGCCACCTCGCAGCGCGAACTCCGTCGCGGCTCGAGCCTGCTGCTCCTGGAGATGCAGAAGAACCCCGATCGCGTCTCCGCGGGCGCCGACGTGACGGTCGGAAGCGCAACGTATCCCGCCGTCAACTACCGCGTAGGAGATCAGACGTTCACCGTCATGTTCGACCGGGTGACGGGGTTGCCGGCCCGTGCCCGCACCCTGGACTACGACAACATCTGGGGCGACGTGACGTACGACGTCGTGCTCGCCGACTGGCAGACGAAAGACGGCCTCGCCATGGCGTTCAGCCGGACGTACGAGCTGAACGGCCGCCCGGTCATGGAAATCAAGACCACGGACGTTGCGGTGAACACGTCCATCGCCGCCGAGCAGCTCGCGATTCCGCCCACGTTCAAAGCCGCGGCAGCCAAGCCGGCGACGGGGACCGTCCCGTATCAGTGGGTGATCCGGCGCCAGTTCATCGGCACCTATCTCGACTCCGATGCCGTGAGCTACGACCCCAAGGCCTCGTCGGGGCTCAGGCTGGTGGAGCTAGCGCCCGGCGTTCAGCACGTCGTCGGCGGCTCGCACAACAGCTTCATCGTCGAGATGCGTGAGTACCTGGTCGTCTTCGATGCGCCGGTCGGCGACGCCACCGCGAACTGGATCCTCGGCGCCGCGCGCGCGAAGTATCCCGGCAAGCCGGTGAAATACCTCGTCCTCACGCACCATCATATGGATCACGCCGGCGGTCTCAGGGCATTCGCCGCGCAGGGGGCGACGATCGTCACCGGCAAGGGCACGGCGGCGCACTTCCGCCGCGTGCTGGCGGCGCCCTTCACGCGAAATTCGGACCTGCCGGCGCGCGATCTCACGGCAACCACGATCATCGAGGTGACGGACAAGCAGGTGTTCAGCGACTCAACCCGTGAGGTCGGGGCCTACGTGATCGACAACCCGCACTCGACGGGAATGATCATCGGCTACGTCTCCGATGCGCGCATCGCCTACGTGACCGACATCTGGAGCCCGGGTGCCGCGCCGCTGCCCGAGAAGCTGACGCCGCCGCTCGCCGCGCTCGTCGCCGGCGTGAAGAAGGCCGGGATCTCGCCCGCGAAGTTCGCGGGAGGCCACGGCTCGGTCGGCGACTACGCGCCGCTCGCCGCGCTCGAGGGGAAGTAGGGGACCGGACGTTTCGGGAGGGCGTCAGGCGAACGCGCGGCGCGCGCCTGGCGTCCTTCCTCATCTACTCAGGCCCGCTCGCGAACCAGAGTCGCGGGTCGGCGGCGCGTACGCGCGCCTCCGGTAGGCCGAGCTCGCGCCGCACGATGTTGGTGCCTTCGACCAGCGCGACGCACTTGTAGTACGCGATCCGTCGGCTCAACCCCTCGCGCCCGAATCCGCAGTCGGTCGTGATCACCAGCCGCTCCGGCGGGATGTACTCCAGCGCCTTTCGGATGAGCCGGGCCACGTGCTCGGGCGGCTCGACGACCGTGTTGCAGTGGTTCACCACGCCGATGCCGATCTTCTTGTCGGTCCGGTACTTGCCGAAGAGCGCAAGATCGCGGCCGTCGGAGCTGGCGCACTCGAACGTGATCACGTCGCCGTCGAGCTGAAGAAGATAGGGCAGCGCCCGCTCGTAGCTCGGCGGCTCCCAGTACACGCGCTGCTGATTCGGATTGCCCCAGCAGGTGTGCACCCAGATCTCCGCGTCGACGCCCTTGAGCTGGCGATTGAACGCCTGGGTCAGGAACTCGAGATCGGCATCGGTGCAATCCGGCCGCGTGCTACGCCCGTGATGCGGCGGCTCCTCGACCTGGATGAGTGGACAGCCCGAGGCGGCCAGCTCGCGGAACTCGGCGTTCATGATGTCGCAGAGATCGTTGATCAGGGCCTTGTCGTCCTTGTAGTACTCGTCCCACAGCATGCTCGCGAGCGCGGGCGCGCAGATCGCGCCGAACTTCAGCGGCCGGTCGGTCAGCCGCTGCGCCGTTTTCCAGAGCGCCGTGTACTCGAGCGGTCCGCGGGTCAGCTTCGCTTTGACCACGCCTGGCTGGTACGCCTCCTGCACTTCCCAGAGGATGCGGCCCGGCCTCAGTCCGTGCCGCTGCATCCAACCCCGCGAGGTGTCGCGGTGGCCGTCGATTCCGCCCAGCCGCTCGATCGGGTAGAAGAACCACGACTTGCCACCGACGGCCAGATCGAACCGCGTGTCGCCGTCGGTCACGATGTCGAGCCCGGCGGCTTCCTGGGCGTTGATGACGCACGCGACCGCGTCGAGGTACTGCTCGCGAAAGATCGAGTCGCCGAGCGCCGACTTGAACGACCGCCCGTGCAGGCTCTCGGTGAACCAGAGCGGCCGCGGGTAGGACCCGGTGATGGCGGTCGGCAACATCAGATCCTGCGTGACTCTCAGCATCGATTCCTCCGCTCGGCGCGGTGCCGCGACGTGTCGCGCGAGACGTTCTAGTGCGAGAGGCTCGGCGGCTTCATCCCGAGGAAGCGGAAGCAATTGTTCCAGGTGATGTCCGCGTGGGCGTCCGGCGGCAGCCCCAGGGTGCGAAGCGTCTTGTCCACCGGCAGCTCGGGCGCCATGTACGGGTAGTCCGTCCCGACGAGAATCTGTCCGGCTCCGACCAGATCGATCAGATAGCGCAGGGCCCGCCGGTCGAAGAGCAGGGTGTCATAGTAGAAGCGGCGAGCGTATTCAGCCGGTGAGCGCGGCAGCGCGCCGGGCGCGCTCCCGCCGCGGCCCGGACCCGGCGCCTCCTCGTTCCAGGTTCCGCTCCAGTGGTGGCTGTAGCGCGGCAGCAGGAACGGGAACGTGCCGCCGCCGTGGCTGAACGCGATCCGCAAGCTCGGACACTTCTCCGCGGTGCCGCCATCGATCATCGACGCGATCGTCAGGCTCGTGTCCGTGGGATAGCCGACCGGATTGAAGAGGGCCTTGGTCGGGAAACGCTCCATCATCGTGGGACGGAGGGCGTGCACGAAGATCGCGACGCCGAGGCGCTCCGCCTCCTGGAAGAAGCTCTGGAACTCGGGCATTCCCAGCGACTTGCCGTTCACGTTCGAGCCGAGCTCGATCCCCGGGAATCCCAGGCCCTTGATGTGGCCGAGCTCCCTGGCCGCCAGCTCGGGATCTTGCAACGGCACGATACCCAGACCGATGAAGCGGCCGGGCGCGGCGGCGCACATGCGCGCGACGACCTCGTTGGTATAGCGGCAAAAGTCGAGGGCGTCGCCGGGAGTGAACCAGTACGCGCACAGCTCCGGCATCGGCGAGATGACCTCGACGTCGGCGCCGTGCGCCTTCATGTCCCGCAGCCGGCGCTCGACGTTCCAGTTGCCGTCGTGCACGGTGCGATAGTTCTCGCCGCCGATCATGACGCGCGCGCGCCCGGGCTCGAAGTGGTCCATCGACGGCCACGACCATGCGCTGGCGCGCGTGCCCGCCGGCGGGAAGTTCTCGGGAATGATGTGCGCGTGCATGTCGACGATCATCGGCTCGTCCAATCCACTGGCGCTCCTATCCGTTCCCGTCTCGAGCGCCGGCTTTGCCGGCGGTACCGACCTCGCGCGCGACCGCACAGCTTGACGGTAGGGGGAAGCGGGGGGAGATTCATCCCCCCGATCCTCAATCAACTTCACGCGTCGCTCGCAGGCGATTCGCCGCCAACGGTTATCGCGGAGCGGCGCTCGCTCCCCCCGATCTTCAGTCAATTGAATGTCAGGACGGTCCGGGCGACCTCGCCCGCCTTCATCGCGCGGAAAGCCTCGTTGATGTCGTCGAGCCGCCCGCGGCGTGTGACCATCTCGTCGAGCAAGAGCCGACCCTGGCGATAGAACTCCAGGTAGCGCGGGATGTCGGTGCGGAAGCGATTGCCGCCCATGCGCGAGGTCTGCACCTTGCACTCCGGGCGAATGGCCATCCACGGGAACTCGATCTTCGCGTCCGGAGGCATGACGCCGACGATCGTGGCGGTGCCCCGGATGGCGAGGCTCTCGATCGCCTGGCGCACGAGCGTGGTGTTCCCGACCGCCTCGAAGGCGTGATCCACGCCGGCCCCTTTCGTGAGGGCACGGACCGCCTTGACGGGATCGTCCTTGCTACTGTTGACGACGTGCGTGGCGCCCACGCGCTTGGCCATCTCGAGCTTGCCGTCGAAGACGTCGACGCCGATGATCTGCCGAGCGCCGCCGATCCTGGCACCCTGCACGATCGAGAGGCCGACGCCCCCGCAGCCGAAGACCGCGACGGTCTGCCCGGCCTCGAGCCCCGCGGACCGCAGCGCGGCTCCGACACCGGTGAGCACGCCGCAGCCGACGAGGGCCGCCCGGTCGAGCGGCAGGTCCGGGTCGATCTTCACGATCGAGTTCTCATGGAGCAGCATCCGCTCGGCGTAGCTCGAGATGCCGATGAACTGTCGGAACGGGGCGCCTCTCTGCGAGAGTCGCGGCGCGGCCGATTCCGCCCGGGTGACGAAGCCGGCGACGCAGAGATTCGGATGCCCGCCCAGGCACTGCTCGCAGCTTCCGCAGAAGCCCGAGAGGCAGGCCACGACGTGATCCCCGGGCCGTACGGTCGTCACGTCGGCGCCGACCGCCTCGACGACGCCGGAGCCCTCATGTCCCAGGACGATCGGGCGGTCGAGCGGAAACCGGCCCACGCCGTCCACCACGTGTAGATCGCTATGACACACGCCCGTCGCGGCGGTGCGAACCAGGACCTCGCGACCCCAGGGCTTGTCGATCTCGACGGATTCGATCGTCAACGGCGCTTGAACTTTGCGAAAGACCGCGGCTTGCATCTCCATGCTGGCTTCCTCCTCATGGTCGCGCCTCGGCGGCCTGGCGATGGCCTGCAGCGCGTACCGCCTCGCAAGCGAACCCGGCGCAGTATAATCCCGACCACGGGTGAAGAGGGGGAGCATGGGGGGAGCAGGGACGGTGACGGCCATCGAGCCGAGCGGGCAGATCCTGGGGGCGACCGTCGGGGGGCCCGATCTCGCGAAACCCTTGAGCGACGTGGACTTCGCGACAATTCTGGAAGCCCTCGGCCATCACGGCGTGCTGCGCTTTCCCGGTCAAAAGCTCGAGGCGACCGAGCTCCGAGACTTCTCTCAGCGCTTCGGGCGAATCCAGGCCACCCTGACCGGCCGTCATCACGAGCCCGGGATGCCCGAGGTCGGTTATCTCTCGAACATCATCGAGAACGGCGAGCCGATCGGCATCACCGACGCCGGGCAGGACTGGCACACCGACATGTCCTACAACGAGACGGTCGGCTTCCTGAACGTGCTCTACGCGGTCAAGGTGCCGCGGCGGGATGGTCAGGTGCTCGGCGCCACGATGTTCGCCAACACGCAGGCGGCGTACGAAGACCTGGCGCCCGAGCTGAAGGGGCGCCTCAAGGACACGACGGCCACCCACGACTTCAACAAATTCTGGGAGAACATGCGTCGCCGTCCCGGCAGCCTGCGCGCGCCGCTTTCCGAGGAGCAGCGCCGGCGGCGTCCGCCGTCCGTCCATCCGCTCTTTCTCACGCATCCGATCACGGGACGCAAAGTGCTCTACTGCAACCCCGGGTACGCGATCCGCATCAACGAGCTCGACGAGCCGGAAAGCGACCGCGTGCTCGAGACCTTGTTCGCGCACCAGCTCCAGCCGAAGTATCAGTACACGCACCGCTGGACCGAGGGCGACGTGCTGATGTGGGACCACATCGGCACGCTCCACAACGCGGTCGCCGACTACCGGCCGGACGAGCACCGGCTGATGAAGCGCTGTCAGGTGATGGCTGACCGGATCTTCGAACCCGCTTTCGTGCGAGAGGCCCTTTCGGCAGCCTCGCCCGCCGGCGCAACGTCTCGGTAACGGAGGATCGTGTCATGGCCCAACGCGTTCGCTATCCAGACCACATCGAGCCGCTGGTGGAGTTCGTCGAGGAGACGACCCCGGAATGCATTGTGGCCGCGACGCATGACAAGCTTGCCGCCGGCACGACGGTGAAGGACATGCTCCTGGCCTCGGCGCTGGCGGTGGTGCGCTCCTCGGATCTGCCGCCCGGGCATCACGGCGGCCCGCTCCATCCGCTGTGCGGCCTGCACGCCGTCCACCACGTCTCGGCGCGGCTCTCTGGCGAGTACGCGATGCTCCCGGTGATCCAGAACGTCGCGGTCGCGAACAAGCACATCCACTCGCCGGCGATGGGCCCGTACGTGCTCGCCGACGCGAAGCCCGTCTCCGAGAACGACGACGTCGACGCGACCGTGAAGGCCTTCCGGACCGCGGTGAGCCGCGGCGTCTACAACGCGTGCGATCACTACTTCCTGTACCTGCTCGAGCGGCTCACGCCCATACAGATCCTCGAGCTTCTGCTCGAGGTCGGCGTGCCGAAGAACCAGCTCGACGACCACTACTTCCTGTTCCCGGTGTTCACGTTCCGGGCGCTCGAGTATCTCGGCTGGGAGTACGCGAAGTACATCGGGCGGGCGCCGGTGCGCTACATCACGCGCCCGACAAACCCGGCGATGATGCTCGACGTGGACGAGCTGATCCGGAAGTACGAGCTGCTCGAGCGCGACCTGCGCGCGAAGACGGGGGACGACGAGACCGCCGCCGTCACGGCGCTTGCCGACGAGATCGGCCGCTGCAACGAGTTCGGCGAGATCCCAGAGATGCTGGCGCGGGCGCTCGGCGGCGGCCTGTCGCTCGAGGGCGCCGGCGAAGCCCTGTCGGTCGGCGGGTCCACGCTCTTCCTGCGCTCGAAGACCGGCAACCCGATGGACGTGCACATCAACACGGGCGCCAACACCCGGCGCTATTTGCTGCGGCAGCCGGAGCTCTCGCGGCGCATCAAGCTGCAGGCGCTGCTGGTCTGGAACACCGGGCCGGAAGTGCGGATGGCGCAGCGCATGCTGGCGTCGGACGTGCAGCCCGACCCCGAGCGGGTGGCGGCGCTGCCGTCGCACACGCAAGACGAGCTGCTCGAGGAGATCGAAAGCCTCATCAGCCGTCTCCCGGTCGGCGAGCGGCTGCCGACGGCCGGTCTCGCCAGCTGGCGCTCGACCGACGAGGTCAAGCACGCTGCCGCCCTGGCTCAGCAGTATGCCGACACGGGCTACGCGCCGGAGGCGCTGATCGGCGTGATCGGCAAGATCGCCTGTCGCGACAACTTCACGGAGATGCACGCCTTCAAGCATCACCAGGCGACGTACGAGGAGTTCTACGCGACCCGTCCGCCGCTGCGCTGGCGCCACCTGGTGGCCGCCGTCCAGGCGAGCGCGATCTCGCACGGCCGCATCCAGGACGTCTTCGATCACGCGGCCGAGGTGATGCATTTCTAAGGCATCGCCATGGATATCCTGGTCCTGTCCCCGCGTCTCACGGAGAGTCGTCGCGCGGCGTTCCGTGCTCTAGCTCGAGAGCTCGGCGAGCCGCGATTCGTCGCGTCCGGAGGGCCGCTCCCGGACGTCTCGGAGTGCGACGCGATCGTCGTCGACGGACCGCAGCCTGCCCAGCCCTTGCAGTTCCTCGCCGCGATGCGCGCGGCCGTCGAGCGCGGCGCCGCGATGGTGGCGATCGGCGGCGCGCCGGTCGAGCGGGACGGCTTCTGGGCTGATCTGCTCGGCGCCGTCGCCGGCCCCGAGCCGCCTCCCGGCGAGTACTACGCGCGCGTGACCGAAGCACACTCCCACATCTCGGCGCGCGTCACGCGCGAGTTCGCCCTGGTCGACGGGTTCGTGCCGCTCATCCCGCTCGCGGACGGTAAGGTCATCGTCGACGTGAGCGTCGCGCTCCGCGACCTGGCCGCGGTCGTGGAGACGACGCGCGGCGCCGGCCGGGTGGTCTCTTGCGGTCTCGGCAACACCGACGCGGCGCTTCGCAATCCGGAGCTGGCCCAGCTCCTCGCGCGCGCGCTGCGTCCCGATCTGCACTGTTGTGGTCGCAACATCGGCGTCGCCATCGTCGGCTACGGCCCGCTCGGCGGCATGGGCTATCACCACGGGCTCGGTGTGACGGCGACCGAGGGGCTCGAGCTGGTCGCGGTGGTCGATCCCAACGTCGAGCGCCGGAAGGCGGCCGAGACCGATTTTCCGGGCGTGCGAACGTACGCGGCGGTGAGCGAGCTCGTGAGCGACGACGACGTCGAGGTGGCGCTGGTCGCGACGCCGCCGGCCCATCACGTGGCGCTGACCCTGACGTTGCTGCGCGCGGGCAAGCACGTCGCCTGCGAGAAGCCGCTCTGCCTGACGGTCGCCGAGGCGGACCAGATCATCGCGACGGCGGCGGCGAGCCGGCGCATGCTGACCGTCCATCAAAACCGAAGGTGGGATCCCGACTTCGTCGCGCTGCGGCGGGCGGTGGGTGCCGGGCTCCTGGGCGAGATCTTCAACGTGGAGACCTTCGTGGGCGGCTACGCGCACCCGTGCCGCACCTGGCACTCGGACACCGCGGTCTCCGGCGGCGCCGGCTACGACTGGGGCTCGCACCACGTCGACTGGGTGCTCCAGCTCCTGACCGGGCCGCCTCGAGTCGTGCAGGCGCACGGCCACAAGCGTGTCTGGCACGACGTGACCAATCACGATCAGATCCGCGTCCGCATGACGTGGCCGGACGGCCGCGAGGCCGAGTTTCTTCAGAGCGATATCGCCGCGGTGCGCCGGCCGAAGTTCTACGTCCAGGGCACGACCGGCACGCTCGTCGGCTCGTATCGGACGATCACGCTCGAGCACATCGAGCCGGGCCGCGGCTACGTCGCCAAAGAAGCGCACCACGCCGAAGCGCCGGCCGACCTCGTGCTCGCGCGCTACGAGAGCGGCTACGGAATCAGCGAGACCCGACTGCCACCGGCCGTCGAGCAGCCCTTCGCCTTCCACCGCAATCTCGCCGATCACCTGCACCTCGGCGAGCCCCTGGCGATCACGCCCGCGTCGGTCCGGCGCGTGATCAGCGTGCTCGAGGCCGCGCAGCGGTCGAGCACTCGCGGGGGCGCGGCCGTCGCGATCGAGGACGACGGGAGCTGACGTGCCGGCGCCGACGTCGCCCGTCGGCTGGGGGGTGCTCGGCGCGACCGCTCAGGTTGCCCAGAAGGCCGTGCTGCCCGCGATCGCCGCGAGCCCGGGAGCTCGCCTCGTCGCGGTCGCGAGCGAGCGCGCCGGCGACGGCGGAGCCGGACGCTTCCGACCCGTGCGCGCCTACCGCGCCTACGATGCCGTGCTCCACGACCGCGAGGTCGAGGCGGTCTACGTTCCGCTGCCGAACAGCCTGCATCGCGAGTGGGTCGTGCGCGCCGCGGCCGCCGGCAAGCACGTGCTCTGCGAGAAGCCGCTCGCCACGACGGCGGCCGATGCCGAGGTGATGGCGATGGCGTGTGAGACGGCGGGCGTGAAGCTGCTCGAGGCCTACATGACGCCGTTTCATCCCCGGGCGATCGCGCTCGAGACGCTCGTCGCCTCGGCCCGTCTCGGTGCGCTGCGCTTCGCCCGGGCGGCCTTCACCGGCGTTCTCGATCGCCGCGACGACCACCGCTGGCGCCCCGAGATGGGCGGCGGCTCGCTGCTCGACGTCGGCATCTATTGCGTGGCGCCGCTGCTGGCCGCGGCGGGGCGGACGCCGGCGCGGGTCGAGGCCTCAGCCACGTTGGCCAAGTCCGGCGTCGACGTCTCGTTCTCGGGATGGCTCGACTTCGGTGATGGGTTCACCGCGACGATCGAGTGCTCGTTCGACGCCCCGGAGCGGCAGCTGCTGGAGATCGTCGGGACCGAGGCGGCGGTGCTCCTCGATCGCGCGTATACCCCCGGCCCCGCTGACACCGCGATGACGCTCCGTCGTCGGGATGGCCGGCTCGAGGACATCGTCGCGGGCGGCGCCGATCCGTATCGGGAGATGGTTGAGCACTTCCAGGCCGTCGTGCGTGGCCGCGTCGCCCCGCGGAGGCCCTGCGTGGCGTCGATCACGTTGCTCGCCGTTCTCGAGCGCCTGCGCGCGGCGGCCGGGCTCGCCGCATGAAGCGAATCGGCGTCATCTCCGTCCACACGTGCCCCCTCGCCCCGCTCGGCGGCAAGGAGACCGGCGGGATGAACGTCTACGTGCGCGAGGTCGCGCGTCACCTCGGGCGCCTGGGGCTCGAGGTCGACGTGTTCACGCGCAGCCAGACTCCGGGCGTTCCGACGATCGTGCCACTCGGCCCGGGCGCGCGAGTGATTCACGTCCAGGCCGGCCCGCAGCGCCCGGTGCCGCCGCCCGAGATCGTGGCCGACCTCGACGAGTTCACCGACGGCGTGATGGCCTTCCAGCGCCGGACCGGCGCGGAGTACGCGCTGCTGCACGGTCACTACTGGCTCTCGGGGCTGGCGGCCGTCGAGCTCTCCCGCCGTCTCCGCGGCGTTCCCGTGGTCCAGATGTTCCACACGCTCGGGGTCGTGAAGAACGCGCTCGCCGATCAGCCGGAGGACCAGGTTCCGCAAGCGCGGGTCGACGCCGAAGCGAGAGTGGCCGCGCTGGCCGATCGCATCGTCGCCGCGACGCCGCTCGAGAGCGCCGAGCTCGCCTGGTACTGCGGCGCCGACGTCGGTCGGGTGCGCACGATTCCCTGCGGAGTCGACGTCGAGCTGTTCAGCCCGGGCAGCGTGGCCGCCGCGCGCGAGCGCCTGGGGCTGACCGCCGAGTGGGTGCTGCTCTTCGTGGGCCGCCCCGCTCCGATCAAGGGCCTCGAGGTGCTCCTGCAAGCGCTCGCGCGCCTGAAGGCCGACGGCCTGGGGCGGGTCGACGTGCGCCTGGTCATCGTCGGCGGCGACCGGAACGACGAGGGCAACGAGGATCGCGCGCGGCTTCGGGCGCTGGCCGACGCGCTCGGTGTCGGCGCGTGGGTCGACTTCAAGGGCCCCGAGCCGCAGTCGGCCCTTCCCGAGTACTACCGCGCCGCCGATCTTTGCCTGGTGCCGTCGCATCACGAGTCGTTCGGGATGGCGGCGCTCGAGGCCATGGCGTGCGGCGCGACCGTGGTCGCCTCGCGAGTCGGCGGCCTGGCCACGACCATTCAGGACGGTGTCACCGGCGTCCTCGTTCCGCCGCGGGACGAAGTCGCGCTCGCCTCGGCGATCGCCTCGCTGCTCGCCGATGCCACCCGGCGGCGCACCCTCGGCGGACAGGCCGCGCGCTGGGCGCACAGCTTCGCCTGGCCCTCGGTGGCGCGCGCCCTGATCGATCTCTACGAGGAGCTCGTGCCCGATCTGCGCCGGCCGGCTCCGGTCAGCGTGAACTGCGCGCTGGCGATCTAGCCGTCGATCGAGCTCGCGTTACTCCGGCCTCTTCCCGAGGCCCGTGCCGAGATTGGCTCGGCGCCGATTTGCTGGACGAAACGGGATTGATTGCACGCAGTGCGCGCTATGTGATTATCTTCGGCGTCTCGGCGGCGCTCGCCGGATGCGCGTTCGTCAGGGACTCCCTGCCGATCAGCGAGCCGGTCGCCGAGCCGGTCACGGAGCGCCCAGCCGAACCCTCGAGGGGCCAGACGGTCGTCGCCCTCGCGAAGCGACATGTCGGCGCGCCTTATCGATGGGGCGGATCGAGTCCGTCGGGCTTCGACTGCTCGGGACTGGTTCGCTACGTATACTCGCAGGTCGGCGTCTCGCTGCCGCACAACGCCGCGCAGCAATTCCGGCTCGGGACTCCCGTCACGCGTGCCAGCCTCGAGCCTGGCGATCTGGTCTTCTTCGATCGCCTGCGTCACAACGGGATCTATCTGGGCGAAGGCTTCTTCATCCACGCGCGACAGACGGGCCGCGGCGTGAACATCGCGAGCCTCGACGACGGATGGTACGCCTCGCACTGGGTCGGCGCGCGTCGGCTCGCGCTACCGGCGGAGGCGGGCTGGGACCAGGAGCGCTGAGCACAGAGAACAGCGCCGAGCCCGGTCAGCCGGGAAGCTGCATGAGTTGAAGGATGTTGCCGTCCGGGTCGGCGAAGGTGGCGACCCATCCGCCCCAGTCCTCCCGCTCGGGCTCTCGGCTGAAGGCGACGCCGTCGCGACTCAGACGCGCGTGGACGGCCCGGATATCGGCGACGGTCAGGTTGATCATGATCCGCAACGACTCGCGGCTGACTCCGCGGACCCGGTCGTGCACGCCGACACTCAGGCGCACTCCGCTCCAGTCGAAGTTGATGAAATCCGACTTCGCCGAGCGCGGCGTGAGCCCGAGCGTGTCGCGATAGAAGCGCGCCATCGCCTGGAAGCGATCGGCCTCCGTCCAGATGAGCACGCCGGCCAGTCCTTCGATCGATCCTGTCGTCATCCGCCCCTCCTCGTCGCCTGGGCTGATTCTATCGGACAGCGCCGTGACGGCGGCGGTGCGCGCCGCGCGCCGATCCCCGACATCTGGCCGGCGATGCTAGGATTGGCGCCATGACGGAGCCCAAGGGGTCGTCGGCGGACACGCCGATCGCGCGGCGCATCGTGGTGGCTCAGGGTGTCGAGCTGCACGTCGAGGTTCGGATCGGCCACAAGGCGGCGGTACCCTTCGTGCTCGTGCACGGCCTGGCATCCAACGCGCGGCTCTGGGACGGCGTGGCCGAGCACCTGCACGCGGCGGGGCACACGGTGGTCGTGATCGACCAGCGCGGCCACGGTCTCTCCGACGCCCCGGACGCGGGCTACGACCTGGACACGGCGGTGGCCGACCTGCTCACCTTGATCGACACGCTCGAGCTCGATCGCCCGGTCCTGGCCGGCCAGTCCTGGGGTGGCAACGTCGTGCTCGAGCTCGGCTGGCGCCGGCCGGAGGCCGTGCGCGGCATCGCCTGCGTCGACGGCGGCGTCATCGAGCTCTCGCAGTCGTATCCGTCGTGGGACGACTGCCTCGCGGCGCTGACGCCCCCGTCGCTCGATCACCTGACGCTCGCCGAGCTCGAGAGGCGGATTCGCAAGAGCGTTCCGCACTTCACCGATCGCGCCGTCGCGGCATATCTTCACTGCTTCCGGACGCGCGCCGACGGCACGATCGAGGCCCGTCTGCAGCGAAGCCGTCATCTCTCGATCCTCCGATCGCTCTGGGAGCATCGGCCCTCGACGCGCTGGGCCACCCTGAAGGCGCCGACCCTGTTGCTGCTGGCTGACAGCGGTGACACCACGAGAACGTCCAGCAAGCGCCGGGCCGAAGCCGCGGCGCTGGGCGCCGGCGGGCCGATTCGCTCGGTCTGGTTCTCGCCCGGCCACCACGACCTGCACCTCGAGTCTCCCGCGCGGGTCGCCGATCTCTTGATGCAGGCGATCCGCGAGGGGTTCTTCAGGTGACGGCCCGGCCGCCGCGCATCCTCGCGATCATGGGGTCGGGCGAGACCGCGCCGACGATGGTCACGCCGCACCGTGAGATCGTCGCGCGGCTGGGTGAGCCGACCTCACGCGCGGTGCTGCTCGACACACCCTACGGGTTTCAGGAGAACGCGTCCGAGATCACCGAGCGCGCCGTCGAGTACTTCGCCCATCGCGTGCAGCTCACGATCGAGGCGGCCGGCTTTCTCGGGCCGCTCGCGGTCGACCAGAGGCATCGCACGCCGCTGGCGGAAGCCGCCGCGCTCTCGCGGCTGCGCACGGCCGGCTTCGTCTTCGCCGGGCCGGGGAGTCCCTCGTATGCGCTCTCGGTCTGGCGGAGCTCGCCGGTGCCCGAGGCGCTCACCACCAAGCTGGCCGAGGGAGGCGCCGTCGTGTTCTCGAGCGCGGCGGCGCTGACCCTCGGGAGCTTCAGCGTGCCGGTGTACGAGATCTACAAGGTCGGGCAGGGCGTGCACTGGCTCGACGGGCTCGATCTCATGCGAGCCGCCGGCTTCGACGGATCGTGCGTGGTGATCCCGCACTACGACAACGCCGAGGGCGGCACGCACGACACGCGCTTTTGCTACCTCGGCGAGCGGCGACTCGCCGTGATGGAAGGGCTGCTGCCCGCGGACGCCTGGGTGCTCGGCATCGACGAGCACACCGTGCTGGTGGCCGATCTCGACGCGAAGACCGTGTCCGTGTCCGGGCGCGGCGGCCTGACGGTGCGCCGCCGCGGCAAATCGCGCGTGATTCCGTCGGGAACGCGGCTCACCGTGGATGAGCTGCTCGCCGCCGCCCGCGGCGACACGGAAACCGGCCGGCGTGAGCCGCAGCGCGCGCCGGCCCCGGCCGATGCCGAGCTGGCGGTGACAGACAGTGCCTCAGCCTCGAAGCGATCGCCGCTCCTGACGGAGGTGACGCGGCTCGAGCAGGCGTTCGAGGCGGCGATCACCGGACGCCGAGCGCCCGAGGCGGCCGAGGCGATCCTGAATCTCGACCGGACCATCGCCGAGTGGGCCGCCGATACGCTGCAGACCGACGATCCCGACCGCGCGCGGGCCGTGCTCCACTCGCTGGTCCAACGTCTCGGCGAGGCCGCCGCGGGAGGTCTCCGCGATCCTCGGGAGCTTCTGGCTCCGCTGGTGGAGAGCCTGATCACGCTTCGGGGAGAGCTGCGCGCCGCGAAGGCATGGGAGCTGGCCGATCGCGTCCGCGATCGCTTGATCGCGGCCCGCATCGAGCTCCGCGACACGCCCGCCGGCACGGTCTGGGAGCTTCGCGACTAGCTCACCGCTCGGACGTGGCGAGGGGCGGCTCGATGCCGCCCCTCGGGGTTGCTCAGAAAAACTTGGACGCCCGGGGCCTGAAAGCGCGCTAGGCCCCGCCGGCCATCTGATGGCGCGCGTTTCGGATCACGCGGCCGGGATGGCTCCCGGTATGCTGGCCCTTCTCGAGCAGCACCTCGCCGTTGACGACGGTGTAGTGAATTCCCTCGGCCAGCTCGCGCATCCGCCAGCCGTTGGCCGGGAAGTCGTGGACGACGTCTTCCTTGACCGGCGCCACGGTGTCCGGATCGAAGACGACGAGGTCCGCGGCCATTCCGGGCTGCACGAGCCCGCGGTCGTAGA
>WNFO01001574.1_pt1 | contig 18119 bp, 24 predicted proteins | sample 5400251 | NCBI WGS metagenome assembly WNFO01 (sample SAMN13153354, study PRJNA577476) | soil metagenome | isolation source: 100 cm saprolite under Madrone tree | place: USA:California | collected 2016-06-14
GGTGCCCCATGCCGTTCATGTCTTCCAGCAGCCATTTACGGACATCCGCTTAGATAATTGTAAGAAGTACGATCTCGACAAGAGTGGCCTCAAAGGCAAAGCCGATGACGGTGAATGCTCATCGTTGTCTTATCTTTTTGTCATAAATTGACTCGTTTGAATGCACAAGCAAAGGGCAAGAAGCGCAAAGGAGATGATATCGATCCCAATGACCCCAACGCACCCAAATCGAAGAAGGCCAAGGCCGCGGCCAAGCCCACCAAGGGTCGTTTCAAGGGTCCCTTCAACCCTGATAGGCACTGTGGCGTCATCAATGATAAGAACTTGCCCTGCTCCCGCTCGCTCACCTGCAAGTCTCATTCTATGGGCGCCAAACGGGCCGTCCAAGGCCGTTCCAAGGATTATGACGAGCTTTTACTCGAGTGGAACCGTGCACATAACCCAAACTGGGTCGAGCCCGTCAAGCGTGAGAGCAAGAAGGAACGCAAGGAGAAAAAGGAGCGCGAAAAGCGTGAACGCAAGCAACGCGAGTTGGAGGAACTCGCGAAGAGGAAAGGCATCGATCTTAGCAAGCCAGGTGCGGAGGCCCAACTTGAACAACTCAAGTCATCTACCAAAAAGAAAAAGAAGGTAGAGAATGCTGCAGTGGCCACCGGAGGTGCTGGCGCGCATCCCTCGGCCAATCACACGAGGGTAGATGACGAACATGGAGCCGAGAATTTTGCGGATCTGGACTCGGAGGAAGAACTCGACTCGATGGCGAAAAGCGTCCGCCTGGCATCGGAGGCACGTCTTCTCGGAGTTCCCCTAGCGATACCCTGCGACGCCGGGTCGTGGTTCGTCGTGCGGAGGGAGCGTCTGCGCACTTGTCAAGACTTGTTTGCAAAGGCCCTAATGAAGGGCGGCGCGTCCAGCGTCGGCGCCGCCGGCGCCGCAGCCCGTCTGGGTACGGGAACCAGTTGAATGTCGTCCACACCACGTACACTGCCGGAACCCATCTATTCCTATCTCCGCCCTTCGAGCCGGTGGCTTCCTCGCGGGATTTCAGGAACGTCGCACGTCAGCACGTTGGCGACCTTCCTTGTGGCCGCTCCGCTTGCGCTTGCAAAGTGTCTCGTAAATGCTCTACAAGGTTTTGTTCGACACGTCTGCTTCGATCACAGTACTTTCTAGTCTATTGTAGGAATCGTGGACCATACATTTTTTGACACAGGATTTTGAATTATAGCCCAATTTATAAGATGTAAATATTACCATGTGCACTACAGTATCAGACCCAAAGAAATTTACCATTCCTCTGTGATGTGGATATGCGTCAAAGGCCCAGCCCGTCGATAATTACTTCGGTCTTGTCACACATTGAATTGTAACGTCGTCTACGGTCTCCTCACCCCCAGCATCCTCCTCTCTACCTTCTACCATCCAGCTGTCTATCAATACCGGCGGTACTTGTCTGGTCGAGGATCAAAAGTCCTGAGCGTTCGCATTGGCCCACTGGCATTCAAATGTTGCCCACTTCAAGTGGCCCTATGGCTTGCGGTGCTGGCGCACTAGAGCCAACTAAACGCATACATTGAAAGGTTACACCTCCGCAGGTGACGACCATAGTTACTTACCCCGTTACCGAGTGTCGCGAGGCAAGGAACTTGAATCGATCGCACATAAATTACATCAGAAAGAGCTTGTCGTGAACCGACGGCGGCCTACGCGTCGTGTGAGTCGGGTGAAGGGTGCGTCGGGAAGGGCCGGTGCTGTGTATCGAGACGAGCGTGTCTACAGTAATTTAACGGGTTGTTAGAAGCGATTCCGAGTCGGAAGTTTGGCTGCGGAAGAAGCACAGGGAGCGCTTGCGCGAAGGGCAAGTCAGGGGAACTGTCAGATTGGGCCGGTCATGTCGGGGCGAACGACTTTGTCTCCAAATTCGGCGCGGACAATTTTGGCAATAGGCCGTGCGGATAAACTCATTGATCATGGGAGTTGGCTTTCCGTGCATAACATCATCGAGTTCGTCAAGTACGGCCGCAGATATAAAATATGGTGGATGCATAGCGGTGCCAGGGACGGACGAGTGGGCGGTTTCTGCTGTATTACCGTATGGGTATACTGTAGTGTCCAGGGCTGAACCGGCGACGGACTCGGAGTTTTGGTAATACTGTAGAAAATGATGTCAGAAAGGGGAGTGCGTGTATACGCATTACGCAAGCGAGTAGCTCACACATTCAGAAACCAAGCTGACAAAAATCACGGAAGAGAATGCCGAGGCAGAGGGAGCATTCAGGTACTAAGTTGATATAACGACTTACTGTACGGGGCTTTCCAGACGTCATCCGTGTGAGACTGTACATACTGTAAGTTTAATCGAGGGTTTGTCAGGGCTACCCCAGCGCGGTAGACAGACAACAGTTGCCGGCCTCGGCCGTCCCTCCCTGACCAGTAAGACAACAGGGACAATAATATCGCTGGCGTTTTTGAGTGCGAGACTGGAGTGGCTGAGTCTGTTGGGGCACCTTTAATGGACTGACAGCAAGGCTTTGAGTACAAGCATTGTCTCATGACAATCACCGACGGCTGGTGGTCGCGTAAAGTCAACGCCCGTACAATAAGAAAACAACTTGGTCAAGATTCACGACCAAGGGTTCAGACGGGTTCCGGTCAATCTTGAGCTGAGCATAGTACTGGATAAAGTTAGCTTTTCGAACTATCACCTCCGAAAGGTAATGGCACTTGTGGTGAATTTAATATGTGAGACACTGAAAAAGTCACTGAGTTAGGCAAGTCGCGGGATGATTTCGCTCGATAAAGCATTTGATGACGTCAGGTCTGGACACCTGTGAAGAAGACGAGATGTTGGTATTCAAAAGGCCTAGAGGACACCTCCCACCTTTTCTCCGTCTTTCTCGTCCTCTCGCCCATCGCCACCTCACGGAATGGCTGCAGCAAAGATCAAATCGGCCACCTCCAAAGTGGCCAATGCTCTCACTCGTCCCACTCTAGTCATTCGGAAGGACAAACGCATCTCCCCCGCATCATCCGCTGGCTCATCGCCCACCTTCACCAAGACTCCCAAGACTCCCGCAGATGAGGGAATAGACTTCTTCGAGTCGGCGATAAGGCACGGTGAAACTCCCATTTATGTGTATGAGCTACCATTAGAGCCTGATGGTGGCCCGAGCAAGAGTCGAGAGGTTTGTCTTGGCCCCAACTAAGTATAGTTACTGCCACGTTGACAAACTTCACCCAGTATATCCGTCTCCCTCCAGCGGATGTCCCATATATCCTCCGCGTTTCTTTAGAGGCAGGCACGCCGGCATCTAGAAATGGCGTGTTCAAAACCAATTTCCCACTTGATGGTGGCGTGTTTGATCGCAGCAAGTTTGTAGAGCGCAAGTAAGTGGTTATTGTACTGTTATATTTTCTCTCGTTATAGATCAACAAATGCGTCTTCAGGCTTCCCACGAACGCCTCTAAACCCATCCATATCGACCTTCCCATATCGCATGCTGGCGCGTTCGCTTATTGGGTTGAGTACGACGACGAAACTCGTGGTCACCGCATCACCGGCAGACAAGGTTACTTTAACATTGATCCACTTCTTCGCGTCAAGGCGCGCACTCCCATCCTCGGAAAGGACTCGAATCATTTACTTCCTGCGAACGGCGGCGCAGTTTTAGAAGATGAAATCACCAACCTCCCTCTCTCCGCAGTCTCTCTTCTCAGCACAGTCTCGAAATGGATGGGTCCTATATCCAAATGGCCTGACTTTTTCGCAGAGGCCCGAGACCGGGGATACAACATGTTACACTGGACACCGCTCCAGGAACGAGGCGAAAGTAATTCGCCGTACTCAATTAAGGATCAGCTCCGCTACGAGCCGAGCATGTTCGACGACCCCAAAGACGTTGAGGAAGACGGCGGAGTCGCAAAAATGGAGGAGATTCTTGCTCTTGCCCGTGATCGATATGGTCTCCTTCATTTGACCGATGTTGTGCTCAATCATACGGCGAACAATAGTCCTTGGCTCGAGGAACACCCAGAAGCTGGTAAGTCTACTTATTCGCGCCATGTCATTCGTGATAAACTGGATGTATTCGACTCATAGGTTACAGTCCACTCAACTTCCCGCACCTAATCCCTGCTCTCGAGCTGGACGACGCCATCATCCAATTTTCTGGTTCACTCAAGGACTACGGTTTGTCCACCGAGATCAAGTCAATGGAGGATATCGAACTTATCCTCGATGCCTTCCACGAGTACATCCAGCGTTTCAACTTCTGGCAGTATTACGTCCTCGATGTTGCGAAGGAAAAGGAAGTGATTCAAGGCGCCTTCTCTTCTGGAGGAGTCGATGTGTGGAATGGACCTGACGTCCAGGGTAAGAGCATCCCCGAACTTGCGACCATCTTACGCGAGTACCGCGGAGGGGAGGTTCTCCGGGGTTTGTCGAAGTACGCAAAACGGCATGGAGTATACGTAGATGGTGCTGTTGCAGCTGGTTTCGTCCTGGCAGCGCGTGGCAGCGACGCGGATCCTGTGAGTACGTGGGGTGATATCGTGGATACGTTGAATGTGCCGCTATATCGGGAATGGGATGAAGATGTCAACATCGTTTTGGAGAACATCAAAAACCGGCTGAAATACGGTCGTTTGGATGATCACGGCCCAAAGCTAGGTGAAATCACGAAGAAGTCAGTGTTCTCGCCCATCTTTTGCGACGAGAGCTGAGGTAATTACAGGTCTCCGATCATGGAGTCTTATTTTGCTCGGATTCCCGGTGCCGAGAAGGAGCCCCTCAAGTACTCCCTTGCCGTAAACGGATGGCTATGGAACGCGGACCCCCTTGCAAACTTCGCTTTGCTTCCTTCCAAAGCTTACTTCCAGCGTACGGTCATTGCCTGGGGCGATTGCGTAAAGCTTAACTACGGCGCTTCGCCTCACGACTCACCATTTCTTTGGGAGCACATGACAAACTACGTGACGACCCTTGCCCGCTCATTCACTGGCTTCCGGCTTGATAACTGCCACTCAACCCCACTGCACGTCGGTACAACTCTCCTAGACCGTGCGCGTACTGTCAATCCAGATCTCTATGTCGTTGCCGAGCTGTTCACTGGGAATGAGGATATGGACACTATATTCGTGAGCAGGCTTGGCATTAACAGTCTCGTCCGTGAAGCCGGCAATGCAAACAAACCTAAAGAGCTCTCGCGCATTACTTGGCGCTATGGCCTCGGAAAACCATTTGGCTCGATGGATGGTGCTTGCCTTACCTCATCATCATATGTTGCCCCTCCGACTACGTCAGGGCGTGGTCCTATCCGACCATGTACCATCTCTCCCATTTTCGGCTCGCTGCCGCACGCCCTATTATATGATCAGACCCACGATAATGAGTCAACAGCCAGCAAGCGGTCGGCAGAGGATACGCTATCAACGGCCGCTATCGTCGCCTTCTCCTGGTGTGCAACGGGAAGTGTAAAGGGTTTTGATGAAGTATATCCCCGATTGCTAGAACTCGTTACGGAGAAGAGATTATACGAGCTTGTCGGGCTGGGAGACACAGAAGGTAAACGCTTTGGGCGCAGCGGGATTGCCGTCGCAAAGAGGCTCTTAAATAGCCTACACCGGGAGATGGTCATCGGGAAATTCGAGGAGGGCCACATCCACCAGGAGAATGATGTGAGTCAACCTAGTTGGCATATTATGGGCATATTCGTAACTTCTCGTCGATGTAGTATCTTGTTATGCACCGTGTACAGCCAAGTACACAGCGGGGTTACCTGCTAGTGGCGCATACAGCCTATCCTTCGTCCCGGGGCTCGAAAACCCGTGGCTTCAGTACGTCTCTCTTTGATGCGACGTTTTAAATGCTTACAGTGACCGGGATAGTTGAACCCATTCGCCTCCGTGGATCGAGCGCTAAATTCATTTTCGGGGCGAGCATGGAATTTACTGAAGGCACTCCCGTTCCACACACGATCACCGGCATTCCGTCAAAGCTAGTGCATGTTCAACCGGTAACTCCGTCGTGGGGGAGTGACGGCCAGGGTCCATATTCCGATATCGTGGTCCCCGATTGCTTTCCACCTGGAAGTATAATGATTTTTGAAACACAACTCGAAGATCTGGATCCTACACTGGACAAGTTTTGTGGTTCTGGAGCAGAGGACGCGTTTCAAGATCTGGACCCTGTCGATTTGAATATCTTATTATTCCGAGCTGAGGGTGAGGAAATGGATGCGACGGGAGGCGAGATAGGCGCCTACGACATTCCAGGATTTGGCAAACTCAAATACTGCGGTTTAGAGGGCTGGATGCATCCCTTGAAATCCATCATACAACATAACGATTTGGGGCATCCTCTCTGTGGCAACCTGCGGGATGGGACCTGGGCGATGGACTACGTATCTAACCGACTCTTCAAGCAAGCAATTACTCTACCCAAATTTCAAAAACCTGCGGAATGGTTCAACGAACGGTTTGAACGTATTAAAGCGACCGCACCGCCTTACCTTCGGCCGAAGTACTTTGCTATCGTGATCTCAGAGGCATACAAAGCAGCTCGTCACATCGCCATCGAGCAATGTTCTGACTTTGTATCGTCTGGTCACTCGTTCACCCAGGATCTGGCGATGGTCTCACTACAAATGCATGGGCAAGTGCAGTCGGCCTCGTTAGACCCCGTCAAGAGTGTTCCCTCACTAGCTGCAGGCTTACCGCACTTTTCCGCTGGTTGGGCTAGATGTTGGGGCCGAGATATATTCATCTCGCTGCGCGGTCTGTTTTTGACAACCGGCCATTTCGAGTCGGCTAAAAGACATATCCTGGCATTTGCATCGACATTAAAGCACGGCCTGATTCCAAATCTGTTGGACTCTGTTCGTAATCCGAGGTCTGTGTCTTATAGATTGTGAGAAACATCGTTCGTCTGACTGGTCTGTAAAGGTATAACTCCCGTGATTCACCTTGGTGGATGCTTCAGAACATACAAGATTATGTCAATAAGGCCCCCGATGGCCCTGCTATCCTCAATGAACCTGTAAAGCGTCGATTCCCCAAGGATGACACCTGGGTGCCTTGGGATGACCCGCGCGCTTATGCCGAGACCAGCAGCGTCGGAGAAATCATTCAGGAGGTGCTACAACGGCACGCAGACGGCATCTCCTTCCGCGAATACAATGCTGGTCCCAACCTCGATATGCAAATGCGTAAGGAGGGATTCGACATTGACATTCGTGTTGATTGGAAGACGGGCTTAATTCTGGGTGGAAACACATGGAACTGCGGAACGTGGATGGACAAAATGGGAGAGTCCGAGAAGGCAGGGACAAAGGGTGTTCCAGGGACTCCGCGGGATGGTGCACCGATTGAGATAACGGGGCTCCTGAAGAGTACGCTGAGGTGGCTAGACGAATTATCAAGCCAAAGCAGGTTCCCCTTCGAAGGAGTTCAAGCAGAAGGTGGGTTTGAGCGTTTTGACGTTCTATGGATACGCCCTTATATCGAATTGGCATTTTAGTGGACGGAAAACGAGTCTTGATCACGTATGGTCAGTGGAATGACTTGATTCAGGAATCCTTCGAGACGGCATACTATGTTCCTCTTGGTGAGCCGATACCTGTTTTCATATCTCCGCTAATCTAGCGTACAGATCCCTCTGAGGACAAAGAATACGAAATCAACCCGGGTCTTGTCAATCGTCGCGGAATTTATAAAGATGTCTTTGGGTCGGGGGCTGGTCGAGAGTGGTCTGATTATCAATTAAGGCCCAACTTCCCAATTGCGATGGCAGTCGCTCCGGAACTTTTTGACCCGGAACATGCGCTTGGTGCGTTAAAGCTCGCAGATGAAGTTCTGAGGGGTCCAATGGGGATGAGGACTCTCGACCCGCGTGATCTACAGTATCGTCCTTACTACGACAACTCTAATGATTCGAGTGATGCTGCCGTCGCAAAAGGCAGAAACTATCACCAGGTCAGTACTTTTGATGATGTGGGTAGTTGCCTCCGCTGACTGTCATTTCAGGGTCCAGAATGGGTATGGCCATTGGGTTACTTCCTACGTGCTTATTTGTACTTCGACTCGAAGTACGGAGAGGGCCAAGAGGTCAGTGGGATTTCTAGCCTTCCATGTTCGTTTCTGAGGTCGTGTTGTAGGATCTATCCATCACTGTACACCACATTTACGACATGCTTCGCGCTCCTCGTGCCCATATCCGTGGTGACCCTTGGGCCGGACTGCCCGAGTTGACGAACAAGGACGGGGAGTTCTGTCATGATTCATGCCCTACGCAGGCATGGAGTGCAAGTACTATTTTGGACGTTCTAGAGGAGATAAATGAGCTGTCATGAAGGTATAGATTGTTTTTGTTAGAATAGAATAGGGATTCAATAAGGCTGATGTGAACTGTGTGGCCTTGTTTGCGAAGGAGATTTGAGCGCAGGTGAAGCGGGTGAAAAGAGCATGACTTTGCCCATCTCTTATGTCTTTCTTCGGGTTTGAACAAACCAATCGATTGCAACAGGAAAAACAAAAGTTTCTCGACGGAAAGGTAGAGCAAGAAGATCTTGCCGTCTACACCTGGGGTGAGGACAGTTACGACGGTCTCGGAGATGCTCTTCTGGAAGGTGGCGATGAACTAAACGATGAGACGTTTGGTGCTACTGGGGAAGTCGGCAAGTTTTATTTCTGAACGAAAATAGGCCTTTGCTCACGGAGAGCAGGCAAGGACTTTGATTTCACTCAGCAGTCTCTTCCACTTGATGTCGATGCCGGTCCAGCGACCCTGTCCGCCGCCGTCAAGCAAACGCTCCCCCAGTCAGATCAGTCAGATTCATCTCGGGACACGGTACATGCCTACGAAGTTCAGGCCCCATCTTCGTGTACGGTCGTCACAGAATTAAGTCCCTTTCCCCTCTCAAATTCCTCCCCTCTGCCCCGCAGCTCGTCTAGGCCAGTCACTTTGGGACGAAAAGTCGCCCTTCTCAGTCCTTCCTCGATCGGGTGGTACTTCTCGCCCTGCGGATCACGTTCGTAACGGCTCCGTTCGTCTGTCAAATCACTCGACTGGTGGCTCCGTCTCGTCGTCGAGCGTCGTCCAATCACATTCCCCCGGTCCTCCCGTCGCACAGCTGACTCCACAAGCTGGAGCACGAACACTGCAGGATATTGAGGCTGAAATGAAGGCCGCTGCACTTGCACAGCGCATGCAGAATGTCGTCGTCACGCAACGACAGCAGTTGATACAAGAACACCAGCAAGGCCAGCAGTCCCACTTTTATCAGCAGCAGCGCTCTGCCCCACCGAGAATGCATCCTCAAGCCCAGTCGCCGAGATTCCATCAGCAATTGCAGCAACAGCAACTCGTACAACAGCAACAACTGCGAGAGCAACAGTTACAGGAGCAGCTGCAGCAGCAGATCCGTCAACAGCAGATGCTGGAACAAGAGCGAGAACGCCGATTGCAAGAGACGCAACTTCAGGAGCAGATACGAGAGCGGCAGCAGCTGCAGGAGCTGCAGTTACAAGAGCAGCAGCTGCGCGTCGACCAGATGGAAAGACAGCTCCGTTCCCAGCGTCCTGACATCCGCCAGCACCAGATCATGCAGAACCAGTATCTACATCAACGCCAACCATCAGATCCCTCTCTTCAAGGCGTGGCCCAGCAGCAGTTCGTTCAACGTAGACAACAATCTCCGGCTTTCGTCGACCCACATCTGCAACCTCATTACCAGCAGAAAGGCCAGTACGTGCCTCAGAATATCCAGTTGCAGCAGCGCCTCCTGTCTGAGATGGCCCAGGTGGAGTTCATGCGGGATATGCAGGCATCGTCGCAGGCGGAGCAGGACGCTCTGCAAGCTGAAGCGATGCGCAGGATCATGGAGACTGAACGCATGGAAGAGAAAAGGAGGCGTAAGGCTGCGAAAATCGCGCATATGGTATGCCATGCTTGGTATCATCTTTTATTCGTACCCTAACTTTTCCTTCAGTCTCGGTACAACGATCTCATGACCCAGTCCGACAAGGATTTCATCACGCGGATCCAAGTCTCTCAGCTCGTCACTCAGGATCCCTATGCGGACGATTTTTATGCTCAAGTATATGGTGCTATCATGCGCTCACGTCTGGGACTTCAGCCGTCGGACGATCGTGTCTTGAAGTTCGGCTCTTCCGGGGGTGTCGGATTAGGCTTGGGCCAAAAGGGTTCCGGGAGACGGCCAAGCGCTATGCAGAAAATGGAACAGCAAGTAGAACGGATTGTTAATAATGCGCGTCAAAGGGAGCAAGACAAGCGTGAGCTTTTTCTCTCAAACATGTCAAACCTGGGTCCAACCGTAAAGCTAATTATCTGCATCAGCGAATAGCCTCCAGGGCGCTCTCGGAAAGACTGCCGGCCGGAGTTACAAGGCAGCACCCCGGCAACTATTACAGGTTGACACTTCGAATAGTCCCTCCCATGCACACATTTCCAAGGAAGATGCCATCCGGAAACACGGTGAAGGCGCGGCGAAGGAGGCAGCAAAGATAGGTGCAGAGGCGCTTGGTGTTACCGTCGATGTGAGGGTTATACTTCCTTGTGCCCGGCAATGTGCTTATTACTTCTTAGCTGGATGACACAGCTCGCAAGGACCCTTTGACTACGAAGGAGGTGCTCCAGATTCTCGAGTATCTGTATGATGTGGTATTGGATATTGAGCAACTACGACGCGAGCAGTCGAGTCTCGACGTTGAAGACATCGATGTTGTAGAGGCCTGGTGTGTAGTACTGTCATTTAAAACTTTCAAGATTTTCCTAATCTACTTCAAGGAACGCACGGTACTCTGAACTTGTCCAGCAGTTGTGGGATGGCCTAAGGGTTATGGTTCCTTTGGAGACAAGGTAAGTCCCTTGTTGCTTGTTCCCTTGCTGCTCACCGACGTGGATATTTTTTAGTGATCCTCATCCATTCATCTCCCTGATCACGCCTCCTAAAGGCAAAAAGCTATTGCCAAGGATCTCCAGACACCTCTCCTCGCAGCAAATGCTCACTGTTCTTACTCTGTTGGTGGCGTGCTTCTCCCAAATGGATATCGTTTTCCAAGCGCGTATTCTCGATCTTCCCGAGGAAACCACCCGTCAGCAAGACATGGAAAGACAAACGCAGGCATTTCTGGGGAGCGTCGTCCAGAGCATCTTGCCCGTCATTGCCAAGGCAGGGTTACGTCTAGTCAGCGGACTGTTAGGCCTCTTGTTAGAGAGAAGCGATATCGTTTCGATAACTCAAACAAGAGTTTGTGGTTCCGCCTTCTTCTGGCCACCTCGGACTGATCGCCTCCCCGTAGCCCGGCCTAGCCATTTTGACATTGTTTCTCAGCCGGGTCGAGCTGATCAAACAATCCATGTCAACTGCCGCGGATCTTTCGGAACTTCCCACCCAGGAGGAAACAGAGCAATGGTATGAATCTTTCGGCTGTCAGTCGGCATCTTACCGAGGGCGTTTATAGGGAATTGATGTTTGACCACCTCTTCCAACTCCTGCATCCAAATTTATTGTACCTCTTCCCCTCAACCCGTATGTCCACAGCACTAGCCTCCCTCCCGCCGAATTCGGTCCCCCCTACTCGTCACACGGAAGCCCTCGATCAGCCTGTGTGGCAGTTCCTTGCAGCCCTTGCACTGCATGCGACAAATGAGCAACAACAAGCACTCGTCACTGCGCTGCGCGAGAAAGTACTCGAAAATGTCACAAGTGCAAACAAGGGCTGGGTCGCCGATGAGGACGAGCGGCGTGTCAAGCTCGGAAACGTAAACCTCTTCCTACACGCGCTTGGCCTTGACAGCTCGCAGATCAGCATCTAAATTTGTTTTGTCAGCGACTCTGCGCTTAAAACTGTAGAAGTAAGTTACATTGACGATATCCACATCCGCTTTATATTTCGGAAACTAGAACCATTGAAAACACCGTCTCTTGCTGATCGACCGCGTAAGATAAAATGACGATCAACGCATTGTGATGGTTTCCCGGTGTGTTCCGATGATTTCCTAAAGATAACGCTGGGACCCATCAAGATGACCTGCAGCGCCGGCATCGCAATATCCGTATGTTATCCACGACTATGCTGTGTTGGCGACTCCTTCAACAGCAAGACGCGATTCGGTATGAGGGTGTCGGAATCGCAATTTGGCGGTGTTATTCTTTCCTATGACAGGTGATACGTATAAAGACTGCCAGGATAGGCGATGGCTTTGAGCTTGAGGTATTGCAGGATCTGTCGCTTTCATAATGCCTTTTGTGTAATCCCTTACTCACCGGATATCCCTGTGCGCCTCAAGCATCGCAACACTAGAGCGCCGGTGAACCACAGCAGATACCATGAAACGCCTTTGTCATCACCCCTTCCCTTTTTGGGATGGAGTTTTCTGACTCGTTATCCCGAAATGACCATGCACTGCCGCATCAACGAACATCAGAACATGCCATAGCAGGCGTACATGTTTTGGCCCTCCGGTTTGCCAGGTATCCCCCCGTTAGAAGGACAAATCGAGTACCACCGGGCATTGACTCGTCTCTCCGGTCCCAAGTTCCTGGCGTCTTTCCCAAACGGGTGGCTTTGCCAGCGAGACGGCGGCCCAAGCTGGCGCGACATCCTCATCCTTGGCTATGTGGTGCCACAACAGCGGTGCCACAAGCAGATAGATACGAAGTCGTGCATAGCAGGATGGCCTTAGTCGGCCAGTCGGAAGCGCGCCTTACTATTGTTGCGTCCTACAAGTACACGTACTATCAGGATGAGGGCTAGTCGCGTGGAAATCACACTGGTACAGTACAAGAGGTCAAATTCCCCCCTCCCTTTTAAACCCTCATTTAAACCCCCAACAGATACCCTTTCTCCCCTCCCTCTGAAGGACCCTCAGAGCCCCGCAAATTGGATAGCTCCCTCCTAGCAATGGCGTACAATCACTCCAGGGCCCCCCCTAATGGCTACCAGAACCCGCCCTACGCACCCATCCCCTTTGTCCGCAGCGAAGGATTCCTCACGAAGATGTTTGGCCGACGCGACGCGGCATTTTTCATTGAATCGCTCCTCAAAGTGGATGTCAGAAATGTATATCTGGTCGGGAACGTGCCCGGATGTCACAATGCGTTGATGGTCCAGAGTCCGTCCAACCAGGATGCCCATGTCGACGCCTTCGCTCCCCCCAATAATCAGCCCCTTTGGATTTTGGACATGATTCCCCCGCCCATGTACCAAGTTGTCCCGCAGAAGATATGGACTCCACCGAACCAGTCGGACTGGCGCCGATATGTCGAACAAGCATGCCTACGCATGCCCGTCTTTTTCATTCAGAATGACGGTGCAATCGGCCTACCGTTGGTCCGTGCGTTAGCCGGAGACAGGGCATCGCTGCGCGGAGCGGACATGCCCGCCCCTCTGGGAGGGGGCCATTCCACCCAAATCCGCATTGCCGTAAGTACCTCGCCTTTCCCTGGCCTCCACCTCCCCCCCTGTTTTCCCCTTCCCCCCCTCCGCCTAAGTTTCCGGCTAAAAATATGGTCGCATCACAGTGGCCTGAGTATGACTCGTGGGAACGCCAGATACAGATCAGGGACCAGACGCGGCAACGCAATGAAATCACGTTGGAGCGTTTCGTGAAACTCGTTGCGGGCGTCGTTGATAGGTTTCTCACGGTATGGCCTTTTTGTTCTGGCCGCTCTGGGACGTAAGACGCAGTGAGCTGATGTGCCCGCTTAAACCTGTGTAGGACGCATCCTCTGCTGCCGCTCCGGATGGCCCCTGGAGGGTTGGACACGCGGGGATCACTCGCAACAATGTTATTATCGTCGGCGCCGTGCAGGTCTCAGCAGGAGGGTGGATGCCCATTTTACAGGTTTACATACCGCCGATTGTAACCGCTCCCCCGCAGTATTATCTGCGTGCATAAAGATGATCTCCCGTAGTCCCATATTCTATACCATATATCGTAATGTCGTGTCTTGAAATAATGTGCGTTTGGGTATTTGCATCCGCCCTGGGGGCCCAATACAGGCTTCTACCACCGGTTTCAACTACCGGAGGACTTGCCCATTCTGAACCAACGGGAACCCTAAAAATTTCCCACGCAACGCACGGAGCTTCCGCCAAACTGCCCCCCCTGGAAAGTGATCATCAGACCCTCCGCACAGACACCATGGGCGCATACGAATATCCTACGGCCAATGCACACCCGCGGGATGCATAGCAGTCATCGCCCCCCTTTCCCCCTCGACGACAACACATATTTCACCGCATCATTGAATGATCCGCGCAAGCCTGAGCACCATACAACATCCGGTCGATTTTCTAAAAGGACAATTCCAAGCAGGGCCTTTAAACAATGCTCGTCAAGGTGGAGTGCGATACGTAGTCGATGATTCCTGGAAAGGCTTCCCTCGTTCAAGAAACACAGATCCGAATCCATCGGATACTTCCTCACAACACCACCCGTGACTCGGCGTGAAGGTTTAATTGTAGGGCTTCCTTTGGAAGGGTTGAGGATAATGATGCTTGGCGATAGTTTGCGATCGGAGCCTCACACACAGGGGATGGGCCCAAACACATTTTTTCCTCGTGCCGCGGGAAGAGTACAAGAACAACTGAATGTACGTATACCTAGTTACGATTTGATTCCTCTAGTGATACAGTACATCACAGCCTCTTTATCCAACAAATGGACATCGCCCCACCCCACGACGTTGTACCGTAGCACCCACCTTGTTTTACGAACCAGTACAGCGAACGCGCGAAAGAAAAAATCATTATCATATAACCATTCTCGATCCATTCGACAGCGTGGAAGAAACGTGAAAAGCTGGCAATTATTAAAACAGAAAACAAAAGAAGCTGCAGGGCAACTTGAAACAACAAATAATCAAGGGACTAGGCAAAGTAAAGACAACGCATCGTATTGAATAGGTGGATCTGCGCAACCAAATACTTCAGGTCGGCGTGCTTGGCCCCTATCAACGATCAATCCCTCCGACACGACTGACCCATGGAGATCAAGGACAGGGAGTGCGTCCCAAGGGGGCATTCCACTCTCGGGCAAGTCGAGCAACCCCGTGCTGAGGATCTCAGACTCGTTCATATTAGGAAGTGGCATGATCGGTACGTCAAATTGCGCACGCTTCTTGTCAAATATAGCACGTGGCAGCCGCTTGACGTGGGCGCCAGGTTCCAGGCGATTCGTGGACAATGAAGAGAAATTGGCGTAGTTGGGGTACAGCATGGTATAGCCTCGCAGGAAGACCATCTCTATGAAGTACTTCTTCCAAGACTTCTTCCATCGACTAGAGCGAACATTTGGAACGACGTTTTCAGTCAAGGAGAGAGATAAGTCGGTTAGGCGGTAAGCCACATAGGTGTGGAACTCGCGCCAATGTTCCGGGAAATAGACTGCGCCCCAGCTACAAGGTATTTGGGAAAGATAAGGTGTATTTGGCGGAGCGACACTAGTTGCACTGAATAGCCCGCGAGCATTGAAAGGTCTTCGTCCCCCAAGATGGAGTTCAAGGTTCTTCTGCTGGTATAGACTTATGCCAAAAAGTAGGGGCGATTTATCCCTTATGTCGCCATATCTAGATTTTTTCGCCGTGATTGAGAAGCAAAGGTTTGTGACAACAATATCTTACCTATAGCGAAGAAGAGCTAACTTCAACCAAGCATAGAACAACGGAGAAACCTCCACATCGTCCTCCAAGAGTAGTCCATACGAATCGTTCGAACGCGGATACCAAGACTCCACAACAGCAGTCAACAAGCCTCCGTGTGCAACCCTATGATGCACGAATACAGTACCGTGTTCCCATCGGAGATCAGCCACCAGATTCTCAGTGATGGGATCTGCAGTGTCTTCCATGTTTAACCGGAGGTCTAAGGTATCGCCGAAGTAGCGAGCGTTTTCCAAGGAGCGTAGGAGGCGTAGTAGGGAACGTGGTCGGTTGTTCGTAATGATACTAATCTGGACGTCGGGTAAGTTCCAATCTATCAGAGTCAGAGTGGCATCATAATCGACATTGAGGAACATATACTTTTCCATTCCGTTAGGGTCAAAGCACCCATCCAGTCTGAGTAGATCAGATCCTCACGAGGGAGCCGAACCACCGTACACGCGCCGTGCTCAGAATCCCGTACAGCAAGGAGCAAAGAAGCTGTGAATGTGTCCTCTGCTGTCAGAGAGATGATCACATCGAACGGACCAGATAATTGGGAAAGCCACGATGAGACTATTAGAACAGCTGTGGTCGCAGAGGAAGTCGAATGATAATGTAAGGTACATGTGTCCGTGGAGATAAAGGCTTGATCGTGATCCGCTCCTGAATAGAGAAGAATATCTAGGTGATGTCCACCAGCAACCAGGCTACAGGCCACCTGGGAGAACGCAGCAAGATCACCGCGAGAGGGAAAGAAAACACCAAAATGACCGTGAGATTTTTGATTACTAGCAATTGAGGGCGACGGCTCTGGACCAAAGACGCGTAGGTGATAGTAATCGATTGGGCGAGTTGATAAGCGCTGCCTATTGCTTGTTTCCTCGGTTTCAGAATCAGAATTTGATTCCGAGCAATTGTCCGCAGCCAAGTCCCGGCCAATGATGACGCCACCGATCATGTCAGGCCGTTCTTCTGAAACCCAGCGCCCAAGCGCAGACCACGAGTCAAGAGTTAGCTCCGGAAGGGCATAAACATCCGAAAGAGTGAAGCCTGGCAGTACAAAGGGAGGAATGAGGAAATCCGCGGGACGATGAGACGCCGACGGGGTGAGACATGTCTCGCTGTGGGCCTCGGACGTTGGAAGAGCAAAGCCCTTCACACCAAGCGGGAATGTCACGGAGGGCGGATTGAGAAGTAGTGAGAGGGCGGCCTCGTTCACTTGTCGGAGACCAGAATCCTCTAAGAATAACGTCCAGTTAGTGGACACATGGAATGCAGTTTCGATCAGAGCATCGGCCGAACAAGTCGCATGAGGACAAGGCAACAAGGTCAACAGGGTAGACAACGTTTCGCCATATGAGGCAATGATGTTACGGATCGATGATCGCGCTGTGGACAACAACAATTCAGGACAAAGCATGACGACCTCTTGGATAGTTGACTGATACTCGAGCAAGCCGGTGATTGTCAGTTCTAGAGCCTGGGCGCTCTTCTCCGTAACAGGGAGGGCAACAGTAATTGAAGAATTTGAAATCGGTTTTGCAGAACCAAGCTCGAGCATGTACAGAGAACCAGAGTTGTCTACCTGCGGATTGTCAGCAGGGACGAATACAGCCGGATGAATCTTCCACCCAGAGAAATAGCGCTTTGCTGAGAAAGGATCTGAAGAATGGCCGGCGTTTCTCTTTTGCATAAAGAGTATATAGAAGATCATGACCAAAGGGAGTAAAAGGAACCTTTGAGGTTGCATCAAAAAACGATTGCGTCGAGAACGGCGTCTAGATTTGGTGAAGGATGACTTGAACATGCTTGTGACGGTCAAAAGTATAGTGAACCGTGAGACTACAAATACGATGACATAATCTTAACATTGAACGGAACTTTAGAGTACAGAGCTACTGTACGTAGTAGCGACCGCATACAATCTGCGAAGAGGTACAACATACCCTAAGGAGGTAGACCTACTAACTCTTTAATGGGGATCATCCTTGCTACTGAGGCTCCTGAAAAATTCGGCATAAGCATGATCTACATCGAACATCAGCTACAGTAGTAGAGACAAGTGGTCAGCGGAGTTTCTTGGACTGGCGAAGCTATAACTACCTGTCTTGATTGTTCCTCGGTGATCTCCTCTGACGCTTTCATTCCGTTAAGTGTGATCAACCTTTAAATCCGATTAAAAGACACACAGAGCTCTCAGCCAGGCCAGGACGTACCATCCGACCATTTTGCTTCGTCCCTCCCAATCTTTACTTCCCTTGAACCTCGCGTAGCCAGTGACAAGTTCTTGAAGAATCGGATGAAGCTGATCTTTAGCACGCAACCGGAGCTTTATCGCGTCCATAAAGGTGATGAAGCTCTGAGAAGATCTCAGCCTAGGATATCAGAGATGAAAGGGTGTGGCGAAACCTGTGTTGTCTCAGCGACCCATTTTCCGGTCTCCGGACCAGC
>WNFO01005928.1_pt1 | contig 18112 bp, 14 predicted proteins | sample 5400251 | NCBI WGS metagenome assembly WNFO01 (sample SAMN13153354, study PRJNA577476) | soil metagenome | isolation source: 100 cm saprolite under Madrone tree | place: USA:California | collected 2016-06-14
GTGTTGATGAGCTCACGATAAAAACCGGACTCAGGGACGCCGAGCCGGTAGTTGTAACGCACCACCGGCGTTGCGTTCACCACGAACGCGACGATGTCGCCTTCGCGTGATTTGCGCAGGAACGAAACAACGCTGTTATCGGCGTCGTGAAAATCAATCCAATCAAATCCTTCGTAGCTGTCGTCGAGCTGCCAAAGCGCCGGTTCGCTTTTGTAAACGTAATTCAAATGTTGCACCAGCCGGCGCAGACCGTCGTGCCGGGGAAGACTAACCAATTGCCAGTCCAGACTCGTGTCGTGGTTCCATTCGTTGCGCTGACCGAATTCGCCGCCCATGAAGAGCAGCTTTTTACCCGGGTGCCCGTACATCCATGCCAGAAACATCCGAAGATTGGCGAACTTCTGCCAGTCGTCGCCCGGCATTTTGGATAGCAACGAGCGCTTGCCGTACACCACTTCATCGTGACTGAGGACAAGGATGAAGTTCTCCTGGAACGCGTAGAGCAGCGAGAAGGTGATGTTACCGTGGTGATATCGCCGGTAAATCGAGTCGATGCTCATGTATTGCAGGAAATCGTGCATCCAGCCCATGTTCCATTTGAAACCGAACCCGAGCCCGCCCAGATAAGTCGGACGCGATACGCCGGGCCAGTCGGTTGATTCCTCGGCGATGGTCATGATTCCGGGAAAACGCTCGTAACAAACTTCGTTAAACCGTTTCAGAAAATAGATGGCATCGAGGTTCTCGCGGCCACCGTGCACGTTCGGAATCCATTGGCCGGGTTTTCTTGAATAATCGAGGTAAAGCATCGAAGCCACAGCGTCCACGCGCAGGCCGTCGATGTGATATTTGTCGAGCCAGAAGAGCGCATTGCCGATGAGAAAATTGCGGACTTCGTTGCGGCCATAATTGAAAATGAGCGTGCCCCAATCCTGTTGCTCGCCCTGGCGTGGGTCCATGTGTTCGTAGAGGTCTGTGCCATCGAATTCGGCCAGCGCGTGGGCGTCCTTTGGAAAATGCGCAGGCACCCAGTCCATGATCACGCCGATCCCGGCTTGATGGCATTTGTCGATGAAATAACGGAAGTCATCAGGCGCGCCGAAGCGGCTGGTGGGCGCGTAATAATTTGTGACCTGATAACCCCAGGAACCTTCGAAAGGATGCTCGGCGACCGGCAACACCTCGATGTGGGTGTAACCCATTTCGAGGACGTACGGCAGCAACTCCTCGGCAAGTTCGAGATAACTGAGCTGGCGATTTCCCTCTTCAGTTTTGCGACGCCACGACCCGAGGTGCACTTCGTAAGTGCTGATCGGACTTTGCGGCCAGTTCTTTTTCTGGCGCGACTCCATCCACGCGCTGTCGTTCCAAGTGTAACGCTCCAGATCGTACACCAGCGACGCGGTTGATTTGCCGTGCTGATTGAAAAATGCGAACGGATCACTCTTGAGCAGCACCGCTCCAGTCTGAGCGCGGATTTCGAATTTGTAGTGCGCGCCTTGTTTGATGCCAGGCAAAAACAATTCCCACACACCGCTACCGATGAGTTTGCGCATGGGATTCACTCGGCCATCCCACTTGTTGAAATCGCCGACGACGCTAACGCGTTGCGCGTTGGGCGCCCATACAGCGAAATAAACGCCTGCTGCATCGCCGATCGCGCGCAAATGCGCGCCAAATTTTTCGTAAATTTTCCAGTGCTGCCCTTCGGCGAAGAGATGCAGATCCACTTCGCCCATGAACGGCCCGTACTGATAAGGATCGCGCGTGACCTGCTGCGATCCGTCCCGGCCGGTGATCCGGAGATGATATGGGAGATCGCGCGGCGCGCCGGGGATAGTCGCACAAAAGAATCCGTCCTGCTCAATTTGGTCCGCTGCAATCGGCTCCTCTGGTTGTCGATCCAGGAGGATGTCTACCACGCGCGCGTCGGGGCGAAAGACCCGGATTTCCAAATCATCGCCAACTCGATGCGGACCCAGGACGCGAAACGGATCAGAATGAATTCCGCGGACGAAGCGGCTCACCTCGTCACGCGGCAGTCCGGCAATCTCGAAAGGTTCCATTGTATATCAAATCTCACCACGAATGGACACGAATAAACACGAACTTATGAGGAAAGTCCCTGGCAACAACGCGGTCCCATTTGTGTTCATTCGTATTTGTCTCCGTTGTGTGTTCCTTTCGGTCTCATTTGTCCCTTCAGCCTTCTGTCGCCTCGCCCCTTGTTAAAAGGGGAGAGGATTGAGGTGAGGGGTTGAAATCCAAAGCAGGAATTCCCAAATAATAACCCTCACCCTCCCCTCTCGCTTGTGAAGGCAGAGGCGTCCGCAGGCTCCGGCGGACCAGTCGGACACTACAACGCATACGGCCATACCTGATATCGCGTTGCAGAACGCGCAGTTTGCGCATCATCCGCGATAAATGAGAAAAGGAGAATTTTCATCATGGCAAAAGTTGTTAAAGTTATCGAACTGTTGTCACAATCGCCGAAGAGCTGGGAAGACGCCGCGCAAGGCGCAGCAAAGGAAGCCTCGAAAACGCTGCGGAACATTCGCTCGATCTACATCAAGGAATTCACCGCTGAAGTGGATAACGGCAAAATTACAAACTATCGCATCAACGCAAAGGTCACTTTTGATTTAGAGGCGGAAGGCTGAGGCAGGCCTGCTTCGGTGTGCGAAACGCGACTTTCGCGTGGCAATTGGATCACATTGCTCACAGAGCGACGGCTACAGTTTCTTCGGCCTTAGCAACGGAAACAGAATCACGTCGCGGATGGACTCTGCGCCGGTGAGCAACATCGTGAGCCGATCCATCCCGACGCCTATGCCGCCGGCCGGCGGCATGCCATGCTCGAGTGCGAGCAGAAACTCCTCGTCAATGCTTTGCTTCTCTTCGCCTGCCTGTTCGAGCAAACGCTGACGCTGCACTATCGGGTCGTTTAACTCACTATACCCGGGCGCGATCTCTGCGCCATTTATGATCAATTCAAAAACATCGACGAGCGACTTGTCGGCTATGTTTTGTTTTGCCAGCGGCACCAACTCCTTGGGGCAATGCGTCACAAACAGAGGATCGATTGTCTTCTCCTCGACGAGTTTTTCGAACACATGGTGCGTTACCTCGAAATCAGCTAGTTGCGGCAAGATTTCCAATCTGAATTCATTCATGGCGCGATCACGTCGCTGCCCGGGGGATAGCTCGAACCAATCTTTCCCGGCAACTTCCCGCATCACATCGTGATAACGCGCCCGGCGCCAGGGTCGTTGCAAATTGATCGTGCGAATAATTTTTCCATCACTGTCTCGATGCTCAATTGTGAGTGAGCCGCAGATTTTCTCGGCAAGATAACAAATCAGTTCTTCGGCGAGGTTCGCCATCTTCTCGAAATCCGCGTAGGCCCAGTAGGCTTCGAGCATCGTGAATTCGGGATTGTGTTTTCTGGAAATGCCTTCGTTTCGAAAGTTACGGTTGATTTCGAATACCTTGTTAAACCCGCCCACGAGCAAACGTTTGAGATAGAGCTCAAGCGCAATGCGCAGATAAAGATCGAGACCGAGCGCCTTGTGATGCGTTCTGAATGGTTCGGCGGCCGCGCCTCCGGCAATTGTTTGCAAGATTGGCGTCTCGACTTCCAGAAAACCGCGTTCCTCCAAGAAGCGCCTCGTTTCACGGACAATTGCGATACGTTGTTCGAACACTGCGCGAGAACGTTCGTTTGTGAGAAGATCCAGATAACGTTGGCGGTACCGCGCTTCGATATCTTGTAGTCCATGCCACTTCTCCGGCAGCGGCCGCAACGCTTTCGCAAGGAGCTGGAACGTGCGGATCTTTAGCGTCGGCTCTCCGCTTTTGGTGAGAAAACATGTTCCTTCCACGCCGATGAGATCGCCAATATCAAGCAAGCGGAAAAGATCGATTAGCTCCGAACCAACTTCCTTGGCGTGAATATAAACTTGGATGCGCCCGGTCGCGTCGCGCAGGTCGAGGAAGTGGCTTTTACCCATGTCGCGATGCGCCGTGATGCGGCCCGCAGCGCGAAGCGTTTCGCCTTCCTTAAATTGCTCTCGCACCTCCGCAATTGACCCGCTTACATCAAAGCCAGAACCGAACGGTTCTATGCCTTTCGCCCGGAGCATGTCGAGTTTTTTGCGCCGGAGCGCGATCAACTCATTTTCTTCGTCCATCTTTGGAGAGCGAATGTAAAGCGCTGTCAAAAAATGAACAGCCTGAATGAAGGGACAAACGTTGAAGTGTTCACTCGTGGAAGCGTTAAAGCATTAACGAGGTGGCGGTCAAAACGCTCAGCTCTGGCACGAAAACCCATTCAACGGTTCACCGCTTCAACGAATATATTAGGTTTGCCAACAAATGACCTAGAATGAGATACTTCATGTGGCGCGTTCGTCGTGGCGCTGCGACTCAAATGACTGTTGATTTGCCGGAAACAACTTCAAAAATGGAAGGACCGCTGGTGAAGCAGTTCTCTGTGTTCCTGCCGAACAAGGTTGGAGCGATGTTAGAAGTCGTGAAGCTGCTCAACACGCAGAACACGCATGTCGTAGCCCTAAGCGTGTCGGAATCAACTGACTCGGCGATTGCACGGATAATCGCGAGCGATCCCGCGCGAGTGGAGAAATTGTTCCGGGAAAAAAATGTTCCTTTCGGCGTTAGCCAGGTGGTGGTGGTGGAGATGCGGGAAGTCGCTACTCAACTGGTGAAACTGCTCGCAGCATTGGTGATGGCGGAGGTCAACGTCCATTTCGCCTATCCGTTGTTGATCCGGCCGCGCGGTTTTGCCGCGATCGCGCTGCATTTGGACGATACCGAATGCGCGTCCTCGGTGCTGACAGGCGAAGGATTCAAAATCCTGAGCCAGGACGACATTACGCGATAGAGCGTTCGTGATTCGTTGAAACGTTACATCGTTACAAAGGATATCCGACTTAACGATTTAACGCGACGAAGCCTGAGTTGACTCCGAATGCCGTCGCGAGTTGACAGCTTGGCGAGAGCGCGCGAACAGAAATGGGTTTATTGGGGTATGCGGACTCTTCTCTCACGCGCGATCCAAGTCGATCCAACGTTCAACATTGGGCTGAGCCTGATTCTGATTGTGGCCGTAGCAGAGATCTTCGCCGCAAGCTCCCATTATATTGGCCGATCTCGCGCTGCCCAAGTCTCGGCACAGTCGGTCGCCGCGACTGTGGCACGCCCTCCCGCTGCGTCGATTTCCGCGCGAATACCTGCCGCAGCGTCGGCGCAGCCGACGGTTTCGCCGGGGGCAGCGCTCCCCAGCGCTTCGCCGTCGCTTGTTGCTCAGTTAGTGCGAGAAGGCATGGAGTTGCGCGACCGGGGCGATACTACGACGGCACTCAAACGTTTCGACGAAGCATTGGACAGCGAACCGGACAACACAACCGTGCTGACGGAAAAGGCGAAAACGTACGATTCCATGCAGCTCTACGACCGCTCGAATGAAGTGTGGCAGAGAATTAAGGAAATCAGTCCGTCGGACAGCGCAACCTACGAGTTGGCCGATCGGCGCTTGAAAGTGGGAGTGTCGACCTCGCCCCCGCCCGAGGCGGAAAACACGACCACGGCAGTTGACGCCGCGCCACCCAAGGACATCGGCGGCAAGCCGGAAGGCTCCGTAATGGGAATCGCTGAGGTCAAAACCATGGAAACACCAGACCCGGACGCGGAGAAGAACATGGCGCTGCAGATCGGTATAAAAAAACAGCCCGGCGCGACGATCGATCACAAGAAAGTGAAGATCTTCGTAAAATTCTACGACACGGTTGGTGACAAGGATATTAAGCTCACCGACGCGGACGTGAATTACGAATGGCTGACGCCAAAACACGATTGGACGGAAACGAATCCAGAGGTGCTCTCAGTGCGGTATCTCCGCGCAAAAACAGCCGGCGCTTCGCCTGAATCATCGCTTTCCGAGGCCGCGGCAGCCGTGCGGCCAGGTCAAAAAGGCCGAGGCAAAGGTTCTGCTGCAAATAGTGGACAGCGAAAATACCTTGGGTACATCATTCAGGTCTATTACGACGATGACTTGCAAGCGGTGCAAGCGGAGCCGTCGCGGCTTTTACAGCATTTTCCTCCTTCGAAGAGTACGGTCACACAATGAAATCATCGGTCATCATCGACCGCGAGGCGGCATGACTCTAGCCGCGATCTGCATGCGCTGGCCAAAGTTAGGACGCGGTTTGCCGTGGTTCTGTATTTTCCTTTTTGCCGTAGCAGCGGAAGGTCAAATTCAGGTGGAGCTGAAATTCAAGCGCTTGCAGTACATCGCTTACGAACCGGTGGTAGCGACACTTGGAATTACGAACCTGGCGGGACGCGATATCGAGCTTCACGACGCAAATGGGCAATCTTGGTTTGGGTTCGAGGTAACTGGAAACGAGGGGCAGCCGATAGCGCCGCTGAACAGTGAGAATGCGCAGCCGCCTTTAAAAATCGAAGCTGGGCAGAGAGTCACGCGGCAGATTGATCTCGGTCCGCTTTATCCCGTGCACGATTTCGGCGCCTATCATGTGCGGACGCATGTTTATTTCGCGGATTTGGGAAAATTTTTTTACTCTGGAACGCGAGTTTTCGAAGTGACCGACGCGCGGCCGATCTGGCAGCAAACAGTGGGAATTCCGGACGGCGTCGCCGCGTCCGGGGATGTACGCACGTACTCGCTACTGACCAATCGATTCCCCGACCATACGTCTTTATACGTACGCGTGCAGGACAGGGACACAGGAATTGTGTATGCGACGTATCCCTTGGGCCGAACCATTGCTTTCGAGCAGCCGCAGGCGGAGATCGACCGCGCCAATCAATTGCATGTCTTGCATTGCGCCGCGCCGCGTGCTTGGTCCTATTCGCGAATCGGCTTGAACGGCCAACTGCTGGAGCACTCGTCGTTAATGGAAGCCAAGGCCCGGCCTCGCCTCGTCCATTCGGCGAATGGCGAAGTAACAGTCCGCGGCGGCGTGATCGAGACGCCAGCGCAGACCTCGCGTAGCACGGCACCGAAACTTTCCGCTCGCCCGCCCGGCTTACCTAAAGAGGATTAGTAATGCCAATAGGTTTTTGCCGGCCCAGTTTGTTTGTTGTGAGTTTGCTGGTGGCGTTTCTGGAATGCGGCAATCCCTATGCAGCGCCAGCCAAGCGCGCCTCTGAAAACAGCGGCTCGCCCATCACGGTAGTCATCGATGCCGGACATGGAGGTCATGACCGCGGCGGGATTCCCGGGCAGAGAATCGCGGAAAAAGATATGACGTTGGACGTGGCGCAGCGCCTTAGAAACGTGCTGGCGGCCAGCGGCTATCGCGTGGTGATGACCCGGGACAGCGACGTTTCCGTTCCGTTGGGGACGCGAGTTGCAATCGCTAATTCCTACCGCAACGCCATTTTCGTATGTGTTCATTTCAACGCGACAAAACGGATGGGCGCGGGTGGAATAGAAACCTACTTTTACAGCCGCGACAGCTTGCCTCTCGCTTCAGCCGTCCATTACTACGTCGCTGGCGGTGCGCCTTCGGCTAATCGCGGAGTACGCCGCCGGGGCTACTACGTGTTGCGAAAAACGAATATTCCGGCAGTGCTCGTGGAATGCGGCTTCCTTACAAACCCAACCGAAGGTGCGTACGCGCAAACTGCTTCTTACCGCCAGAAATTGGCAGAAGAGATTGCAGCAGGAGTCCGCGGACGCAATTCTGTTACCGGTGCGCTGTCGACGACGCGAGTGGCGACGAACGAAACAGTCCCGCTTCAACCGTACATCGATCAAACGAAGGTAGCCAGCTCTGAACACCGCAAGTCGAAGCGTTCACACAAGAAAAGCACGCGCAAAAAGAAAAGCTCATCGAAACCAGCCGGGTCAGAGGCCCGCTCGGGCTCAACAGGTCGGGAGGGCTGATTTGGACTTGCCGATTTTGACGTCGGCGCAGGTGCGAGCCGCAGAAGAAGCTGCTTTTGCGCAAGGAGTACAAGTCCAAGCGCTCATGGACCAGGCAGGCGCCGGTGTCGCGCAGACAGTCGCGAAGTTTTTCGCGAAGCCTGGGACCTGCATTGTCTTCGCCGGAAAAGGGCACAACGGCGGTGATGCCCTGGTTGCCGCAGAGCGGTTACGGCGCGTCGGATGGAAAATCGAAATTCGGCTTGCTTTCAAAGAGGATGATTGCAGTGAGCTCATGCGCAAGAAACTCGCTGATCTGCGGCGCAGACCGCCTGAGATTTTGGGTTCGACGCGATCGCCTGGCGGCGTCACCGATCCCGGCGTTACTCTGGTCGAGCTTTGGGGAGACGTCGCTGACCAGTTATTGGCCGCGCAGGAAAAAATTGCGGCAGAGGCGTACTTGGGCACTGCTGCTCCGCTGATTGTTCTTGATGGACTCCTTGGGCTGGGCGCGAAACCGCCGCTCCGCGAGCCGATCCGCGCTGCATGCCGTTCCATTAATCAGTTGCGGGCGAAAAAGGGGGCCTATGTATTTGCGGTCGATCTTCCGACCGGTCTCGACGGCGACTCCGGCAAAACAGATCGCGACTGTGTAATCGCGGATTTTACAGTCACGATTGGATTTGCAAAGACCGGGCTGGTCGCGGATGGCGCGCTGAACTTTATTGGCAGGCTGGAAGTTGTACCTCTGCATGATCTGCATCACCCCGACCAGAAGACGAAACAAATCATCGCCAGCCCAGCGGCTTTTGACGGATTGCTCCCGAGACGTCAATACAGTGCGTACAAAAATCAATTCGGTCGCATTGGCATCGTTGCCGGTTCCAAAGGATTCATCGGCGCTGCTCTGATGACATCGCAGAGCGCGTTGCGGGCAGGCGCGGGGCTGGTGGAGGTTTTTGTGCCCGAAGAAATTTACGAGATCGTTGCCAGCGCCGCGCCGATGGAAGCGATGGTGAAGCCGCTCCAGTCGTACCGCGACCTGCTCAAAGAAAAAACGGATATCTGGGCCTTGGGACCTGGTCTCGGAAAATCACGCGCAGCTGAGGTTCTCGAACTGATTGAAAAAGCCAAGCAACCGATGGTGGTGGACGCCGACGGACTGAACATACTCTCAGAAAAAACCTCTGTGCTCAGACGCTGCAAAGGCGAACGACTGCTCACGCCGCATCCGGGCGAGATGAGACGCCTTTTTCCAGACCGCAAAGAGCCACGCGCCGAAAGGGCGACGAAGTTCTGCCATCGTTTTCCAGTGACACTTTTATTCAAGGGCAGTCGCACCATCGTGGCCGAACGTGATCGCCCATTAAGCTATAACACGACCGGCAATCCGGGAATGGCCACCGGCGGAATGGGCGATATTCTCACAGGTGTTTGCGCCGGTTTGGTGGGACAGGGACTGTCTCTCTACGATGCGGCGCGAATCGGTGCCTGGCTGTGCGGGCGCGCCGCGGAGATCGCGATCTTTAATCACGGCGAGAGCGAACAGTCGCTGTTGCCACGTGACGTTCTCGAACGTCTGGGTGCAGCGTTCAACGAATTGTAGGGCGTCTGTGTCAGACGCCGGAAAAGTGGCCTTTCACAGCAACGCCCTGCAATTTGTCGATTAGAATACAGGGCGAGGGCTTACGCACCATGAATCTTCAAACGGAAAGAACCGAGGAGTACAAAGCGCCATCCGAAGAGACAGCCTGGAGCCGGGTAAAAAAAGCGCTCGGGCCACTCGCAGTAGTTGGCGTCGTGATCGCGAAGTTTTTCGCGAAGCTCAAGTTCGTTCTTCTGCCGCTCCTGAAATTTCTTCCAATCTTGCTGAAATCCGGCGGCACCATGCTGCTGATGATCTGGATCTATACGCAGATGTGGGGGTGGCAATTCGCGCTCGGTTTCGTCCTCCTCTTGTTCGTGCATGAAAGCGGCCATTTGCTTGTTGCCAAAAAATTCGGTCTCAAAGTCGGCGCGCCTGTTTTCATTCCCTTCATGGGCGCGTTCATTGCGCTAAAAGAAGCGCCACGCAACGCCTGGATCGAAGCATGTGTGGGCATTGGCGGCCCGATGGTTGGGAGTTTGGGCGCATTAATCTGCAATGTCTTGGGTGAACTGTTCCAGGCGCCGCTGTTCATCGCGCTGGCATGGTTCGGATATTTCCTGAACCTGTTTAACCTGACGCCAGTAGGAATGTTGGATGGCGGACGCATTGTTACGGCATTGTCCCGCTGGCTTTGGTTACCCGGGTTCGCCCTGCTTCTTTGGTTCGGGTGGAAATATCCGAATTTCATTATCTGGTTGATTGTGCTTTTGTCACTGCCGCGGATTTACTCGCTATTCCGTAAACGCACCGCAGAAGAACAGCGTTACTTTGAAGTCACACCATCTCAGCGCTGGACAATGTCGATACTCTATTTCGGTCTGATCGCGGTTTTGCTCTTCGGGATGCACGTGGCCCAGCAGGATCTACAGAAGTACGGTGTGCGTTCCCACGGCCACGGCCGAGACGTGATCGTGCAATAATCAATGCGGTGTCGCCGCAAAAACCTTCTCCGGTTCGAGTCCGATTTTTTTCAGGATCGACAGAAAACGTTTATCGGAACGAAGCGGCGCGAATTCAGGTGCGATCCCAACGCTGTGCAAGGATGACGAGCGTTGCTCGCACGCGCGTTCGAGTTCGCGAATTGCGTCATCATGCGCGCCAAGCGTTATATACACGTGCGCGATGCCATCACCTGGTCGATAGCCCCAGCCTGCGACCGCTGCATTGAGAGTTTCCAGCGCTTCCTTGCGCCTACAGCGCTGCGAGCAGCGGTTCGCCATAGTGGGCAAATGTTGGATCAAGCTGCAACGCGCGTTCTCCGGCCGCGATCGCTTCATCGTAAAGACCGAAATAACGGTACAGCTCGCAGGCGAAGTTGCTCACCCACAGTGAAGCCGGATCGATCTTCGATGTGCGCTGCAAAAAAGCCAACGCTTTGTCCCGGTCACCACGCACGGCATAGAGCGCGGCGATAAAGTAATTCGACGGCGTCGAATTCGGATCAATTGCGACCGCGCGATTAAATTCCGCTTCAGCACCGTCAAGGTCCCAGTCGAGTATGCGTTTGGACTCGGCCAGATAAACGTGCGCTTCGGCCTCTTGGTCGTCGAGCTTCAAGGCACGAACAGCGGCATCACGGACTTTCGGATACGCTTCAAGCGGCGGCACATAAGCGTCCGCGAGCCACAACCAAGCCTTGGCTATTCCCGTCCACGCGCGGCTAAATCTGGGATCCTGTTCCAGCGCCCGCTCGAAGAACTCAAGGCTCTTCCGCAATGCCTCTTCGGTGCTTTTGTCGGAATAAAACAGACCCTGCAAGTAAGCGTCGTATGCATCCGTGCTGCGTGACGCACGCGGCGGCGATATTGCCAACTTGAGCTTGAGAGTATCGACAATAGCGTGCGTGATATCATCCTGCAGCGCGAAAATGCCATGCATTTCGCGCTCATACGTCTCGGACCAGATAGTAAATCCGCCGCGTGCGTCGATCAGTTCCGCCGTGACGCGTACCCGATTCCCATCACGCCGAACACTGCCCTCAACCACGTGGTCAACGTTTAGGTTCGCCGCGATTTCTTCGGCCGAGTTCGCAGAGTCAGTTATCTCGAGTTTCGTCTCCGGTTGCGCATCTTCTGTTCGAACAATTCCATGACCTGTGAAATCGTAGATCCATGCAAGAACGAGAGCGATCGGAAAACCAAGCACGACGGCCACGATGACGAGGCGCTCCACCCAATTGGGTATCTCGAAGGGCGGAAAAACCTGCGTTACAACCTGGATCAGCAGCCAGCCCACCACCGCGTACGTGACTGCGACGGTGTAAACTTTCCTGCGCTTTAGCTCGGCAAAAAACTTTTTCAGGTTCACCGCTTAATCGATCGGATTAAGCTTGTATTTCGCTCATGATAAACAATCGACAAGTTTGAGCTTTGACTGAGTCCGCAGACCCAAATAACATCGGCTCACCGTGACCCCAATCACCTATCAATTCCATGCCGTACGCCAAGCATCAAAAACGCGATTTCTTTGCAGAAATGTTGTTCTGAGCGTTGCATTGTCGTTACTTGCGTCAGCCGTTTGCCTCCGCGCCCAGGAGACTCCCACTGCAGCGGGAGCATCGGAAGGAGAAAAAATGGAAAGGCAAATGTGGGCCGATTTCAAAGCGAAGGAGTGGAAGGTGGTGGAAAGTAAAATCGCCGAAGGTTTTCAGTCGATTCATCCGGATGGCCCGCGCGACCGAGTCGGCGAGATTTCGCTGATCGAGCATCTCAACTTGGGTGAATTCACGTTGAGCAATTTCAAATCCACGGTCAACGGGGGACAACATCGTGGTCACCTACATGATCGCGGTGCAGGAGACGATCGACCAAAAACGATTGCCGGCCAAGCAAACTCCGCGCTTGAGCGTGTGGAAGAAAGGAACGCACGGCTGGCAATGGATTTGCCACGCCAATCTTAACCCTATTCCCTAGAAGTCATTGCGATGCGCCTCGCATTCACGGGGCCGAGATCAACTTCTGAAAACGCGGGTCGCTGCGCAAAGGGTCCCATTCCCAGCGATATTTGAGATCGTTGACAGTAATACTGTAGTCAGCGCTATCGACTGCGCCCGGCGTTTTGAGCAGGCGCGCGATCAGGGGAATAGCGAGATCATTTGCACCGACGCGAGCGTAGATGAGCGCGAGATAAGCGCTCATGATCGGGCCGTCAAGAGCGTCTTTCGATTCGGGTTTGAGTTCGACCGCCCGGCGGCCCTCGCGGATGGCGTCCTCTTTGCGCCCCATAAACGCGTAAAACCAGCCGAGAATTGCGTGCCGCTCGGCGCTCGCTGGCGCTTCTTTCAGGGCCGCTTCAAAAGCGGGTCTTGCCGCTTCGAACGCCTTCTGAGCGTTCTGATTGTCGTTTTGTACGAAGTGAACGCAGCCGTCGAAGAAAATTTTCGGAGTCAATCCAGCGGTGGTATAAGAGATCTCATTGACGGACGCAGCTTGGAGGACCTTTTTTGCTGCGGAATAATCGCGTCGCAGCATGGCCACGTCCCATCGAGCGGCAGTGATGACGCCATCTGGATCGTTATCGGGCGGGACTTGATCCACGAGCGACTTCAGCAGTTGCGTCTCTCCCTTCCACCAGAAATCGATGTAGCCGCTTTGAATTTTTGCCACAAGGGATCCAGGTGCCATCGCGCGCCACCGCTGCACCCAGTGCGCCGCTTCCGGCCAACGGCGCATTGAGGTGTTTGTAAGCATAAGCTCGCGGGCAGTGTTCGGGTTTTGCGGATCGATCTTGGCAACTCTTTCGTATGCCTCGAGCGCTTCCTGCCATTTGCCTTGCCGGCGTTTAATCGCCGCGACGAACCGGGGAATTTCTCCATTGCTCGGGGACAAACGAGACGCAACGTCGAACTGTTCCAACGCGCGCTCGTAGTCCTGATCAATCCAATAAATGTATTGGCCGAGCGCGAAATGCGCTTCTGCAAGATTGGGCTGGAGCCGCAGAGCAGTTTCGGCCTCCGTGCGGGCTTTCGTTTTCCAACTGTCGGTGGGTTCGTAATAGTGGAAAATCCCAGCGTAAACGGATGCTAGCCGGGCGTGGGCAAGTGCAAAATCCGGGTCGAGCGCGATCGCTTGCATGTAAAGTTGCTCCGCAGTCTTGTAGTCCTCGAGCAGCGTATCGGGATTTCGCGCGATTTGATTTGCCCGCAAATAGAACGCGTACGCCTCCGTGTTTGCTGTCGGTATTTCTTCGACGCGCGCTTTTTCTTGCGGCGAGAGTTTGGCTTCGAGTTGGTCAGCAATCGCCTTTGCGATTTCGCTTTGAATTGCGAACACGTCCGCGAGGTCACGATCATAGCTCTCAGCCCACTGATGCGTATCCGTGCGCGCATCGATCAATTGCGCCGTTACTCTCACCCGGTTGCTTGAGCGTTGTACGCTTCCTTCAAGGATATGGGCAACTCCAAGTTGCCGGCCGATTTCGCGCAGGTTGCGCTCGGCATCGCTCTTATATTGCATCACGCTCGTGCGGCTAATGACCCTTAAATCTGCGATCTTGGCGAGATTGGTCAGAATCTCGTCCTGGATTCCGTCGGCGAAGTAGGCATTCGTTTTTTCTTCGCTGCGATTTTCGAACGGCAAAACAGCGATCGATTTTTCGGGAATCGCTGACGCTTGTGATACTGGTTTGGCGTGCTGATTGAATATTCCAAAGTACAATCCAGCAAGCAGGAGAAGGAAGAGCGCCCCGATGCCACCGGCAAGGAGCGCTTTCCTGTTTAGTCTCTTGCCAGGCGCCGCTCTTGTTCTTGTCTGTGCTGCAGTAAGTCCCAGCCGCTGCGCAACCTCGGCGGCCGATTGCGGACGCCGCGACGGATCCTTTGCCAGACAAGCTGCGACCGCATTTTCCCAAACCGCTGGAACGAATGCCGGCTCGATATCCAATTCTTTCCGCCGCTCGGTCATCGAAGGAGCAACTCGCTCGCAAATCTGTCGATCGATATTGCCCGAATAGAATGGCGGCTTGCCCGTAAGCGATTCGTAGATGCTCGCGCTTAACGAGTAGATATCGTCGAGGTGCGTACAGCGTTCGCCGTTTAGCTGTTGCGGGCTCATATAAATGAGCGTGCCGCTTCGACCTTGCTCCTGCGTTAACCGGCTGACTGACTCAGTCAGACTGCGCGCTATACCAAAGTCTGATATCTTTAGATTGCCACGTTGATTGACCATCAGGTTTGCGGGCTTCAAGTCACAATGAATGACGTTGCGGCGATTGTGCGCATAATCGAGTGCATCGCAAAGCTGACTTATCCAAGGGGCGATCTCATTCGGCTCAAACACTTTCTGCTCCTTCTCAGCTCGTAAATTGGATAGCGTTTCGCCATCGATGTACTCCATCGAAATGCAGCCGGAGCGTTCGTCACGGATGAAATCGTGTATCCGGACGATATGCGGATGAGTCAGTTCGAGGCAGCGTCTTGTCTCACGTCTGAGCTGATCAAACGCTGCGTGATCTTGAATCATCAGATCGGGAAGAAATTTCAGCGCCACATCGCGCTCCAGCTCTTCATCGCGCGCAAGCCAGACAATTCCCATTCCGCCTCGCCCGAGCACCTTGACCAGCGTGTAACGGCCAAAGACTTTTTGTCCGCCGGCAAACTCACGCGATGTTGCGCCTATCACGTCGCCTGCGCGTTCCGTACTCACTTTGAGTAAGTATACATCATTAAGGTAGGACGGAAGTCACCAGCAGCGCAACGGCCATAGCCGCCCAGCGCAATTGCGTCCGGCGTTTCTGCACGGTCTCGAATTTCCGGGGCAGCCTCGCATTGCCGAATTGATCGTTATAGAGGTTCAGCACCGAGACGCGCACCCCGTGCTTCACTTCGCACGAACCAAGATCGTGCAGCTGCGGCCGCCACGGTGGATAGTGGTCCAAATCTTCCGCGACATGCCGCGAGAGAAGAATATGTCCCGCATCACCGCAATTCATCACCCGCTGGGCGATGTTGATGCCAGCACCGGCGATGTTGGCTTGTTCGTTCAGATCAGCGACTTCACTGACAGGCCCGCTGTGAATACCCATTCGGACTCGAAGTTCAGGATGACTTTTAGCGCCTTACTGATTTCCAAGGCGCACAAGACGGGCGCTTCTGGACTGGTGCGAAAGACTAGCGCGCCGCCATCGCCAGTCGGCAAACGGAGCAGTTTGCCTTCCGCTTCGGCCAGGCGGAACTGCCCCGTTCCGCGCACGATCTGTTTTAATTTTTGCAGCTTTTCGCTCTGTTCGGTGATGAGCAGTTTCGAGTAACCGACAATGTCGATGAACAAGACATGGCCAATCTCGAATTTCACGTCTGGGGCAGACTCGGACAGCATTGGCATGTATTTGTACCCGGAAACCAGAGATTCAACGAGGCGAATTAGTTGACCACATTCGCCACGGGCACTTTGTAAACATTGCGCCGCTTCAGCTCGGCGAAGAATCGCTTTGGATTTATCACTCCAGCTTATTGTCGATCTTGGGTTGTAGTGCAAGAACGAGCCGCGGTTTGCTCGTGTGCGGTCGACATTACCTGCTGATCTTGTGCTAGATTATTAAATGCCGTTTCAGCTCGAATCGAACTACAAACCTCGCGGTGACCAGGGACAGGCAATCGCAAAGCTGATCAAGTCTGTCGAGGCGGGTAATCGGCACCAGACGCTACTGGGTGTCACAGGTTCGGGTAAAACTTTTAGTATCGCCAACGTGATCCAGGAGTTGGATCGACCTACGCTTGTCATTTCGCACAACAAAACGCTTGCCGCACAGCTTTACTCGGAGTTCAAGCAATTCTTTCCGCGTAACGCAGTCGAATATTTCGTTAGCTACTTCGATTATTATCAGCCGGAGGCGTACATCCCCCGCTCCGACACCTACATTGAGAAGGATTCCTCCATCAATGAGGAGATCGAGCGGTTGCGGCTGGCGGCAACGAGCGCGCTGCTTTCGCGCCGCGACACCATCGTCGTCGCGAGCGTTTCCTGCATCTACGGGATCACTTCGCCGGAAGACTATCTACAGATGTTGCTCACGGTGAAACGTGGCCAACAGATCTCGCGCGAGGCTGTGCTCGGTCGTTTAATCGACATGCTGTATGAACGCAACGACGTCAATTTCGCGCGCGGGCGGTTCCGCGTGCGCGGCGACGTGGTCGAGGTTTATCCAGGGAGTGCCGATGAAGAAGGCATTCGGCTGGAGTTCTTCGGCGACGAAATTGATGCGATCAGACGGTTCGATCCGTTGACCGGTCACGCGCATGAATCCCTCAGCGTCATTACATTTTACCCGGCCAAGCAGTTCGTTACACCCGCGGATAAATTGAATCGGGCGCTACGAACAATTCGCGAAGAGCTCGAGCAACGGATCGTCGAACTAGAATCGCAAAACAAATTGCTCGAGGCGCAACGGCTGCGGATGCGGACCGAATACGACCTGGAAATGTTGCAGGAAATGGGCTTCTGCAACGGCATTGAGAATTATTCGCGCCATTTGTCCGGACGTCCTCCGGGGTCGAAACCGTACACGATCATCGATTTCTTCCCGAAAGATTTTCTCGTGGTGATCGATGAGTCGCACGCAACGATTCCGCAAATCGGCGGTATGTACGAAGGCGACCGATCGCGCAAGACCGTGCTCGTAAATTACGGCTTTCGCCTGCCGAGCGCGCTGGATAATCGCCCGCTCAATTTCGACGAGTTCATGAAGGTGACGAACCAGATCGTCTACGTAGGCGCAACACCAGCAGAATTTGAAATTCAAAATAGCGTGGTCGGCAACAAAGGATATGTCCCGCACAAGCGGCAGCGGATTGGCGAAGAGGAGTTGATACCGTTTGCTGTAGCCGGAGAGAAACGCTCAACGCACAACGCCCAACGCTTAATGTCGAATTCAAAAGTGCATATTTCGCGAACGGACGAGCCGCCGGAAAAATTTGATGTGCACACACCAGGTGCGCCGCTCATCGTCGAGCAGATCATCCGCCCGACAGGTCTTCTCGATCCAAAAATTACTCTCAAGCCACTCAAGAATCAGATCGACGAGACAATTGAGCTCTGCCGTCAGCGCGTAGAAAAGAGCGAGCGGGTCTTGGTGACGACGCTTACGAAGCGAACGGCGGAGGATCTTGCGGATTATTTGCGCGATGTCGGACTGAAAGTGCGCTATTTGCATAGCGACATCGACGCGATCGAGCGCGTGGAAATTTTGCGCGGGTTGCGGGCGGCGGATTTCGACATCCTCGTTGGAATCAATTTACTCCGTGAAGGCCTTGATCTTCCCGAAGTTTCGCTCGTCTGCATATTGGATGCCGACAAGGAAGGATTTTTGCGCAGCCAGACTTCACTCATCCAGACAGCCGGCCGCGCAGCGCGCCACGTGAACGGTGAAGTGGTCCTATTCGCGGATACCGTCACTCAAAGCATGCAGGCGCTCATCTCGATTTCCGAATACAGGCGTGCAAAGCAGCTCGAGTACAACGAAAAACATGGAATCACGCCGCAAACCGTCCGACGCGCCGTACAGGAGAGCCTGCACACAATTTTGCGGGGACGCGAAATTGAGTCATCCGTAATCCGGGA
>WNFO01001575.1_pt1 | contig 18111 bp, 17 predicted proteins | sample 5400251 | NCBI WGS metagenome assembly WNFO01 (sample SAMN13153354, study PRJNA577476) | soil metagenome | isolation source: 100 cm saprolite under Madrone tree | place: USA:California | collected 2016-06-14
TTCCATATTGAACTTGGCCTTGGGATCCATGTTCGGATGCGGCGGCAGCGGGCCGCCATCGACGATCGTTTGCTTGCCGACCTTGCCCCAGCGCGGATCGGTGGTCGCGTCGTCTACCGTGGTTGCTTTGGTCTCTATGACGTTGCGCGGGCCGAAATTGGCGAGGAACTGCGGACTCTTCGGATACTGAGGATCGTAGGGTTCTTCCATGGCATTGAGGTGGTAGAGGATGCCATAGAACTCGTCGAAACCGTGGACGGTGGGCAGATACTCGTTGCGATCACCAAGATGATTCTTGCCGATCTGCGCCGTGGCATAACCGTAAGGCTTGAGCAGTTCGGCGATGGTCGGGTCCTTGTCCTGCAGGCCCTGCTTGGCGGCCGGCATGCCGACTTTCAGCAAGCCGGTGCGGAATGGGGTCTGTCCGAGGATGAACGCGGCACGCCCGGCCATGCAGGATTGCTGGGCGTAATAATCCGTAAAGAGCGCGCCTTCTTTTGCGATGCGATCGATATTGGGCGTGCTTCCACCCATCATGCCGCGATGGTACGCGCTGATATTCCAGATGCCAACGTCGTCGGCCATGATGACGACGATGTTGGGCTTTTTGACAGCCGTCTGTGCTGACGCCACACCGCTGATAGCCAGCGGGAGAGCGAGGGCTGTCGTCGTGAAAAGTTTTTTGAACATCAATGCTTCCTTTTCTTTTCTTAAATTTCTGACCAATCAAGTGACCGACAAATTTTCACGTCGCAAGAAGCGGGCCAGCGAGCGACGCAACCCCCGTTCAGGAAGAAATGCTCGATAGATCAGTCATGTAGAAAATTTCGACAGCAGCGGCTTTGTGCTCGGCATTGCCCAGACGCCTCCGAGATTTCGGAGTCTCCTCCGAAATTTCGGAGGCCGCTGAGCGTTGAGAGCGCGGCGTTCCCGGCCGCTGGATTTCTTATCCCGCTGTTTTGATGGACTTTCTTCGCAGGCGCTTATCGCACCGCGTGTTGGCCCACTTCTTGCGATGAAGACAGGAGAGCTGTCTTGCCGGTTGCGGAAAGACCGAAAGAAACTGAACCTTGATCGTTTTCTCGATGCAAATCGTGGCACCAGATGAAAAGCGCACAGTAATTTTGCGTACGCTCGGCTCATTGCTTGGTCCAACGCGGGCGGCCGCAGGCTGCATGCAAGCTCACCTCTACGCCGACGTCGATAAACGCAAGACGCTGTTCCTCGTGGAGGAATGGGAGTCACGCGAGCATTTCGAACGCAATCTCGATACTACCAAACTCAATACAATCGTCGCCGCGATCGAACTTTCAAGCGAGGCGCCCGTGGTTTGCGTTGACTCAGTTGAACGGGAGGAGGGGGTGGATACGTTGGCACTCCATCGGACCGCCACGGGGACCATTCAATGACTCCACACCTCGTCACGTATCGTCAAGTCATCGCCCGGTGGTGCGATGCGAAGTCCCTATAAATTACTGCAATTGAGGAAGATGGCGAAATGACCACAGTGACATTGGAGAGTACCATGAAGCCAAAACTACGATCTCGATTGAGTGGCCGATCACACATCTGGATTATATTTGCTGTCGGCATGCTGCTCAATTCGCCCCTGTTCTCGCCTACGGCTTCTGCGGGCGACGATGCCGCTCAAATTCTAAAAGCAATGTCCGACTACCTGGCAAGCCAGAAGACGATTTCGCTGACATTCGATTCGGACGTCGAGGTGATCACGCCCGAAGTCGAAAAGATTCAATTCGCCAGTTCCGGCAAGATGCTTTTGTCCCGTCCGGACAAATTGCGCGTCAGCCGTACCGGCGGGTATGCGGATGTTGAAATTGTATTTGACGGAAAGACGATCAGTGCTCTCGGCAAGAACATCAATTCATTTACCCAGATGGATGCGGCCGGTTCGATCGATCAGCTCGTTGGCAAATTGAGAGATATGAACATTCTTTCGGCGCCCGGCGCTGATTTTCTTGGAACCCATGTATTCGAAGACCTGATGAGCGGTGTCATCGACGCAAAGCATATCGGTCTTGGGGTGATCGACGGCGTCGAGTGCGAGCACCTCGCTTTTCGCAACAGGGATATCGATTGGCAGATCTGGATTGATGTCGGTGCCCGTCCCATCCCACGCAAATATGTGATCACCAGCAAGGGTATCGGTGCGGCTCCCCAGTACACGCTTCGTATCAAGGATTGGAAAACGGACGCTCCTGCCGCCGCCGACGCTTTTGCTTTCACACCGCCGCCAGGGGCGAACAAGGTGGCATTAGAAGCGCTGATAAACTTTGATGAAGTTCCCCATGGCATAGTCGCAGGAGCAAACAAATGAAACGAACGATGATCAGAGTTACGCAGGTTGCACTCGTCGCCATGGCGGTCGCCGTGGGTCTCTTTGGAAGCGTGAAGGTCTCACCCACCGAGCCCAGATCGATGTTTACGCGGGTTCATTTGATGACGCAGGCTCATGCAATCATCGGACGCCCGCTCACGCCGATGAGTTATGCCGGCGTTGCGCGACGAAGCGCAGTTGGCGTTGGCGTGGGAGCTGTGGTTGTCGGAGCGCCCGTGGTGGTGGCGCCAGCTTGTGCCCAGGTCGTAGACGTCTATGGACGAATCACTACCGTTTGTCGGTAGGGAGCTCGGTCGAGCGATAGTCCCTGAGCAAATTCAAAGGAAAGAAAAAAATGCGCAAAGTATTGATTTCGGTCGCAATGGGCGTCGCGATGATGACGGCAGGTTCGCCCGCCAAAGCCCAAGTAGATCTGAGCGCCTATGCGGACGCCGATGGATTTCTCGACATCCAGGCTTTGACATGCGCGCAGCTCGCCGGCACCTGGCAGGATCAAGCCGACCTGCTGAGCTCATGGTACAGCGGCTGGTACAACGGCCTCGCGAAGCGGCATTACATGGACATCAGGAAGGGCCGGGAAGCCGAGCACGAGTTGATCGTGTACTGCAAGGCTAATCCTCAGCTCCGCATTATCCAGGCGATCGATATCGTGTTCAAAAGTATGAGAGAACGCCTCGGCATCAAGGTGCAGTGAAAAAATCAGAGGCGGCTTCGGATTTGATTGAATTGGCCAAGGGAGAGCAGCGACATGACCAAACGCACAACAATGCTTTCATTGAGTTTTCTTCTCAGCGCAAGTTATCTCCCCGGAGCGATGGCCCAGACGATCAACGGCACTCCTGGCTCGCCTAGTGCAACGATTACGATCGACGGCAAACAACTTCCGCCACCACCTACCAAGTTTGGTGGGATGATCAAAGAAAGTGCCAAGGACTCCAAACCGTGGTGGCCACCGCGCGTGACGCCGGCCAAAGGCGCGCCCAACGTGCTGCTCATTATGACCGACGACCAGGGTTACGGCGTGAACGGCACGTTCGGAGGTGTCATTCCGACGCCGGCGCTGGACCGTATCGCAAAGGCGGGACTGCGCTACACGCAGTTCCACTCGACAGCGCTATGCTCTCCGACGCGGGCTGCGCTGATCACCGGCCGAAATCACCACTCGGCAGGTTTTGGAGTGATTTCAGAATTGTCGACGGGTTACCCGGGTTATGACTCGATCATTACGCCGGACAAGGCGACTATCGGGACGATCCTCAGCGGTAACGGTTATGCCACATCCTGGTTTGGCAAGAACCACAATACGCCGCCATTCCAGTACAGCGTTGCCGGTCCGTTCGATCAATGGCCGTCGGGAATGGGCTTTCAGTATTTCTACGGCTTCATGGGCGGCGAAACCGACCAGTGGACGCCCTATTTGTTCCGGGATCACACCCAGATTTTTCCATGGGTCGACAAGCCCGAATACAACCTTATTACCGATATGGCAGACGAAGCGATCTCACGCATGAAGCAGCTCAACGCTGCGGCGCCTGATCAGCCGTTCTTCATGTATTACGTTCCTGGCGGGAGTCATTCGCCGCACAATCCCACCAAGGAATGGATCGACAAATTCAAGGGCAAGTTCGACATGGGTTGGAACGCCATGCGCGAGCAAATCTTTGCTAATCAAAAGCGCCTCGGCGTCATTCCCGCAAATACAGACCTGACGCCATGGCCGGATGACCTGGCGAAATGGGAAACGCTCTCGGCCGACGAAAAAAAGCTGTTTGCCCGGCAAGCGGAAGTATTTGCGGGCTACACGGCCTATACGGACTACGAGATCGGCCGGGTCATCCAGGCCGTGGAGGATCTGGGCAAGCTCGACAACACCTTGATCATTTATATCGCCGGTGACAATGGCACCAGTCCTGAAGGCACGCTGGTCGGCACGCCAAATCAGTTCACCTCCTACAACGGTATTTTGAACGTTCCAGTCGCTGAACAGCTCAAATTCTACGACGTATGGGGCTCCGCGGCGACCTATCCTCACATGGCGGTTGCATGGTCGTGGGCGTTCGACGCGCCGTTCAAATGGACAAAGCAGGTAGCGTCCCATTTCGGCGGCACGCGGCAGGGCCTCGCGATCAGCTGGCCGGGCCACATTAACGATCAGGGCGGCATCCGTGCGCAATTCCACCACGTCATCGATATCGTGCCAACGATCCTTGAAGCGACCGGCATCAAGGCGCCGGATACTGTCAACGGGATCAAGCAGAAGCCCATCGAGGGCGTGAGCATGGCGTATACCTTCGACAAGGCAAATACCGCGGCACCCACAAAACACAAGACACAATATTTCGAGTTGATGAGCAACCGCGGGATTTTCAACGACGGCTGGTACGCCAACACGACGCCGCCTGTTGCGCCCTGGGTGCTTAATTCGCCAATGCCTAACGTCAATGAGTACAAGTGGGAGCTTTATAATCTGAATGCAGATTATTCGCAGGCCCACGACCTCGCGGCTAAAATGCCTGACAAGCTCAAGCAAATGCAGGCACTGTTTGCGCAGGAAGCGGCCAAATACAATGTATTGCCATTGGACAACTCGTCGTTCGCAAGAGCGATTTCGCCGCGTCCGAGTGCTACTGCGGGAAAAACCGTCTTTACCTATTCAGGTGAAATGCCGGGAATTCCGACTGAAAACTCACCGAGCATTCTGAACAGATCATTTAAAATTACCGCAGAGGTCGAGGTTCCGGAAAATGGCGACGGCATGATCGTCACCACGGGTGGCCGCTGGGGTGGCTACGGACTGTACCTACTGAAAGGCAAACCCGTCTTCAATTATAACTTACTCACGCTCTTGCAGGCTAGATGGGCGGGTGATCAACCGATTGCGCCCGGCAAGCATACGATAGTGTTCGAGTTTGAATATGACGGGCCCGGGCTTGCAAAGGGAGGCACGGGGGTTCTTAAAGTCGACGGCAAAGAGGTTCACACTTTGCAAATCCCAAAGACGGTGCCCTTCTTGCTTCCCGGGGACGAGACATTCGATGTCGGGATAGACACCCGCACGGGAGTGAATGACCTGGACTACCAGGTGCCATTCCGGTTCAACGGCAAGATTTCCAACGTCACGTTCAATCTCGGACCGACGCAGTTGACCGCGACGGAAGAGATGAGAGTCCGAGAGGCAACCGCTCGAGCGCGCGACTAGAGCGATCAGCCGAGGTGGCGCCTGCCCTGGCGCTACCGGAACTGCCATCGGTTGCCGGCAATGGGCGCCCGAACCACTCATGACAGGGAGCGCAACGTGAACAGATCCATCGGGATAGCAGTATTCGTTTCAGCTTTGATTGTTGCTGGCGCCGTGGCCGCCCAGGGCGTACTCGTCGATGCGGTGGCCGACAAAGTCATCAAGAAATACGAGACAGCAAGCTGTGATCAGTTGAAAGCTTTAAAGGCAGAGCCGCCACCGGAGAAGGAGAAGATCGCCCTGGATTTGCTGAAGGCCGATCCGAAAGCGCGAGTGGCCTTCGTCGATAAGATTGCCGCACCCGTGCTGAACAAGATGTTTGAATGCAGCATGATTCCTTGAGTCTCGAAGGTTCATCAGTTGCGGGCATGACAAGGAGGATTAACGTGAGCAAATCAATCGGCGTAGCCGTGGGAATTTCAGCCTTGTTCCTTGCCGGCGCCGCATCCGCGCAGGGCATGCTATTGGATGCCGCGGCTGACAAGGTGATCAAGAAATACGAGACGGCAACCTGCGATGAGTTGAAAGCGCACAAGAAGGATCCTCCAACCGACAAGGAAAAGGAAGCCATCGAGTTTTTGCGCAACGACGAGCAGGCACGGGTCTTCTTCATTAGCAAGATCGCTGCCCCGGTTCTGAACAAGATGTTCGATTGCGGCATGATCCCGTAGCGCGAAGGGTATTCCAGCATGAGCCAGAACCATTTCACCGTCAGCTTTCCCGTGAGATCGCCGTCGGACGCAAAGGCGTTGACGGAGCAGCTTCCCGCTCTGATGCCGGAGCTGTTCCGGGCAAACGATACGATCGGTACCGTTCACTATTCCCGGTTCACCTTGCTGAGCGAGAAGACACTGCTGTTTCTTGGCGACTTCGATGGCGAATTCGCAAAGCTGATGGCCGATCTCGCCAGGGCTGCAGGGCCGGTGTTCGATGTTATTTTCCAGCATGTGGACAATCCACCGCCCACTCCAGTCGCCGCCAACTCCGATGCTTTCGTCAAATGGACGAGGGCGCATCTTCTCGCGGCGGTGAATCTTTACACGGCCTATCCCCAGGTGACCGCCAGGAAGATCAAGGCGCTAGCGTCTGCCGCGGACGTCGGCGGAGCCGGCGAACTGCATCCGTTTCTGGTGATCCTGCCCATCAGGTCATACCTTCATTTCATCGCGGTACAATTAATCTTGCGCGCGCGAGGCAGCGGGACCACGAAAGACCTGGATAAGGTCGGTACGCCGCACTTCGCACAATTCATTCCGCTTGAGGACAACCAGATTGGTTTCTTCACCGTCTATGACGGCTCATTCGACAAATACATCGCGGATTTCACCAAGAACATCGGGGAGGTCTTCGATCTTATCTTCAAGTTCACGAAGAATCCGCCGCCGTCACCATGCCGAAAGTACCTTCAGGAGTTCGTCGACTTTGCGGCAGGAGCAAATCGCGCTCCAATCGGATTCTATCAGGCCTATCCCGGTCTGTCGGTTCAGGACATTCATGCCCTAATCGCCGACAGCAAATCCCCATCCGCCGCGGCAGGATAGGGGTACGTGCGGCAGGAGCGAACTCGTGGTTGAGAAGGCAAGTGAGAGCGGCGGGTTTTTCAGCCGGCTGTTTCGAGGGACGGCATCGGAATCGCCGCGCCGCGCCGGGGCCGCACTGGATCTGGCGGATATCCAGGGTTTCATCCTGCGCGGGTACAGGATGCCCATGGTGCGGCATTTCCTGCTTACCGTGGGCGTCCCCGCCGGAGCCCGCAAGCTGCTCGGACGATTCGTGAACGGCAACGAGTCCGACGCGCCCCAGATCACCACCGCGGAGGACTGGCACGTCGGGTTTGAGCCGGGCCCGGGAGACAATGCGAATGACACCCCGCGCCGCAAGCCTGACTATTGCCTCAACCTCGGCATTACCTGGCCCGGGCTGATCGCACTCGAGATCAGGGATCGTCTCCCGGCCCTCTCATTCAAGTCGTTCGGCGCCTTCGTCGCGGGCGCCGCCGAACGCGCGAAACTGGTGGGCGATACCGGCGAGAGCGACCCGCAACACTGGATCGGCGGCTTTGGAGCCGGCGGCGATCATGTTCTGGTCACACTGCACGCAATGAATCCTGAAGCGATGGTGGCCTATAGCGACCGCCTCAGCGCTCTGTTTGCCGAAGGAGGTGCCTTTCGTGAAATCTGGCGTGCCGACGGAATGGCGTTGATGGAAGTCAGGGAGGGAGAGGCTGTCCCCACCTTCAAGGTTCACTTCGGCTACACCGACGGCATCAGCTTGACCACCGTTCGCGGCGGTCCCGAGCGATATCCAGCGGATCATCAGAAGCCGTGCGAACCTTGGTTGTTTGTGCTGCGGGACGACGCCGAGAATTATTTGATGCCGGAGCCGCGAGAACTCGGATTGAACGGGAGCTTCGCCGTTTTCAAGATGATCAAGACCGACGTGGTCGGGTTCGAGAGCTTTCTTCAGTCGAACAAGGACACGATCGATCCCGAATTGCTCGCCGCCAAGATCTGTGGCCGGTGGCGCAACGGCGTTCCCCTGGCCTTGTCTCCGGACAGCGATAGCCCCAAGGGTGGATTGCCACCCGACCAGTTCAATAATTTCGAGTATGTGAATGCGGACGGCTCGGGCGATCCCAGGGGACTGCGTTGCCCCGTCGGCGCGCACACGCGCCGGATCAATCCGCGTGGGCAGCCGGTCACGGGCCAGGGCCAGCCCGGCGGCAGCAACAACACGCACCGCCTGATCCGCCGCGGCCTGCCATACGGACCGGTCTACGATCCCACGCAGCCATATGACGGAATCGAGCGTGGCCTGCTCGGCTATTTCATCAATTCGAGCATCGAGAACCAGTACGAGTTCGTGCTCGGGCACTGGGTCAATGACAGCGAGTTTGCGGGATCGGTGAGGCTGAATCCGAAGGCAAGGGACCCGATGATCGGAACGCAGGACCCGGCGGAGAGCATCTTTGTTATTCCACAGGCCGACGGCCGGCCTCCGATCAAACTCGCGGGGTTTTCCAGTTTTGTTGCGACACGCGCCGCTGCGTACTGCTTTCTGCCAAGTGTCACCGCGATCAAGTTCATCGTCAACCTGGGAAGCGGCGTGGCGCATCCAGCTTCAGGAAATTGACATGGTTTTGACCCGATGGTTTGGCGTGACCGTAAGCGATGCCGACAGGTGCCCGGCTAACGAAAAATCGGACATCGAAGCGATCGCCGAGAAATCTCTCCTGATGCAGTCCAACGCCGCGGCACAACAGCACCGGTCGCTCTGTCGCGGGACGCATGCGAGCGGCATCTGTGTCCGTGGCCAATTCGAAATACCCGACCTCTCCGTCGGTCGCGCGCCTGAACTGGCAGCGCGACTCGCGAAGGGGATTTTCGCGAAACCTGGCGTGTATCCCGCGGTCGCGCGGTTCGCTAACGCCGACTCAAACATCAATTCCGACTTCAAGCCGGATGTCAGGTCATTGTCGTTCTCGGTCGATCTCATTCAAGGCGGCACGGCTGACACGGGCGCTTCGCGTCAGGACTTCTCGATGCAAAACGCGACGACGCTGCCGATCAATGACTCTCCCGCTTTTCTGGCAACCATCAAGGTGCTGACCGCGTCGAACCCGGTCGCCGGTTTGTGGTCGCTACCCTTCAAAGACAAGTTGAGAGTGGTGCGAACCCTCGCCCTGGCGCAACTGCAGGCCCAGCAGAAAATAAGGCCTTACCAGCAGCTGCGCTATTGGAGCACCGTTCCGTTTCGTCACGGACCGAATGATGTTGTGAAGTTTTCGGCCATACCATCTCCGGACAATCCGGCGCGTCCCCTGCAGAAGAGCAATCCGAAGGGCCTGCAGGACGAACTTGCTCGACATGTCAGGGAAGACGGTCAGTTGAGCCGGTTCGACTTTGCCGTTCAGTTTCTCGACGTCGGCAAAATGACATATTGGGGCAAGACGAGGGACCCCAGTTTCTGGACTGAGAACGCAAGCATCGAATGGAAAGAAGCCGAGGCGCCGTTCCACAAGATTGCGAGGCTGACCTTGCTTAGCAACTCGCAGTTGTCACCGGAAGCAAGCGAGGCGATATATTTTGACGTGACTGGTAACTCTGCACCCGAAAGCAGGCCGGTCGGCAGCATCAATCGCGCCCGCTGTCCTGCAGAATTCGCCAGCAGGAAAGCCCGAGCGCAGGCCCATTGGCTACGGCTCTAACTCGATCAACTTCGTTATATCACGTAGCTAATCGGTAGTTTCTCAATCGAACCAATGGGATACGAAATGAGCGAACAGAATGTGAGGGCTTTGCAAATCTCGACTGCGGTAATTGAAATAAGCACTGGCTTCGCGTTGCTTATTTTTCCCTCAGTTACGGCGGAACTTCTGCTCGGGCAGAAGCTGGAATCTCTCGTCGATTTGAGCATGGCACGCTTCAGCGGAGCTGGTTTATTGACGCTTGGGATCGTTTGCTGGATGGTGCCCGGCCAGCTGCATAGCCCCATCTCGCGCGGATTGGTTGTTGCAATGTTGTTTTACTATATTGCAGTGGCCGGTGCGCTCGCGTTCGCCAGTCTCCATCTTGGATTGCACGGCTCGGCGCTATGGCCGATCATAGTCCTCCATGCGGCCATGAGCGCCTGGTGCGCCATAACGATGAAGCAGAGGCCGCCAGCTTCCACCGTTTAACAACACGCTTGCAGCGAGTTGAACGAACATTCGCTCCGGCCGGACTATCTTCGCCCTGGATGCAAAACGGATATTCGGAGATGGCAGTCCGTGCAGGGGCTGCCAGTCCAAATCCAAAGCGCGCAAACGACGTTAAAAGCTAACGCGTGAAACATTTCGTTCGCCCTTCAGTCCGTTTCGCTTCCATCAGCAATTAGTAAGCGAAACGTCACGTGTAATCGTGCGCTCCGCTTGCCGACGAGGGCCGTTGCCTCGAACTCGGCACCTTCATTGTTATATGTTCCGGTAAATCCCATGGTGACGATCTTACGTGCAAACAGTTTCGTAATCAGCTCAGGCACGTGCTCTCGCGTCGTCACTTGACCTTTCCATTTGCCGCCGGAGCAAGTGTATTTTCCGGTGTGGTAATAGATCGAGCCGCCACCCCGCATGGTGCCGTCCTGCAGCACAGATACGCCCGATGCGCCGCCTTCCTCCCCATCCAGCAATCTGGACGTGACAGCGTAAAGCCCGTTTTTGATCATCCCGGCTACCGCGCCCGACTGATCTTTTCCCCGTCGGAGGGGGTCCTGGTACTCCAGGCCACAGGTAGATTGTTCAGCACGATCGAAAGAAGCGCAAGGTAAATTCCGGCTCGCTGCGTCACACTCTGGGTGGGTGGCACGCGTCAAAGCGTGCCGCGTGGCGCCGATCGTCACTCGCGGTAAGGCCGAGTGATGTGCGCATATTCTTCACCTGCCGTGAGATTAGCCGGCAAAATTATAGTGTTCCTCCGTGACTTGCGTGCAACGGTGATTCAGAAATGCGTTGGCGAGGTGCGGATGTGGGCGCGCAGGGCAGGTCACAGGTTATTGCCTTTCGACAAGCCCGAGCTTCTTGATCCGCGACTCCAGGGTTGTCGGCTTGACGCCGAGCTGCTCGGCGGCCGCATTCGCCCCCCGGATGCGCCAGCCGCAACGCTGAAGCACACGCAAGATATGGTCGCGTTCAGCTTCCTCGAGCGTTCCTGACGTGCTCGCGGCTTGCGGCCGCAGCGCCGGATTGCCGAGCTTGATCTGCAGCGTCGACCCGCGGGTAAGGATCATCGCGCGCTCGATCACGTTACGAAGCTCGCGGACATTGCCGGGCCATGGATAGGCCAGCAGGGCGGCCATCGAATCCTCGGCGATGGCATCGATCGCCTTGCCCATCGAGTTGCTGAATTCCTTGACGAAGGTCCATGACAGAAGGGGAATGTCCTCACGACGCTCGCGCAAGGGCGGTACTTCGACCGGGAATACATCAAGCCGGTAGAACAGATCTTCGCGAAATCTGCCTTCCTTGACGGCCTGTGCGAGCGGACGGTTGGTCGCAGCAATCACCCGCGCATCGACCTTGATCGTTCGCGAACCGCCCAATCTTTCAAATTCACCTTCCTGAAGCACGCGCAACAGCTTCGGCTGTAATTCAAGCGGCAGTTCGCCGATTTCGTCAAGGAAGATCGTCGAGCAGTCGGCGATCTCAAAGCGGCCGGCCTGCCGCGCCAGTGCGCCGGTGAAGGCCCCTTTCTCGCGACCGAACAGTTCGGATTCAATCAAGGCGGCAGGAAGTGCGGCGCAATTCACCTTGATCATCGGACGATCTTTTCGAGCGCTCGCATCATGGATGGCCTGCGCCAGCACCTCCTTGCCAGTTCCGGTCTCACCTAGCAGCAGGACTGTAGAATCGGTTCGCGCGACCTGTGCGATTTCATCCAGCACACTCAGAAAGCGCGGTGACTTGCCTACGATTCCCTGCGGCGGTCTGATTTGTGCGGCGTCCTTCAGATAGGCATTCTCTCGCTCAAGCCGGTCCTTCAGAATCTTTATCTCCGCCATCGCCTTGAGAAGCTTTTCGTGCTCGCGCTTTCGCGCGACGGCATGGGCGAATACCTCACCCACGAGCGTCAGCCTTGCGATCAAATCGTCCGGCCAGGGGCGGGTATCGCGAAAAGCCGCGAAAGCAACGGCGCCGATGATGCGCCCGCCGACGCGAAACGGGATGCTCAAATGAGAATGCATGCCCGTCCGTCTGAAATATTCCGCCTCGCCAACCGCTTCGGGTGGAAGATCATTGACGGGGTTTTGTACCGCGAGCAATTCGCCGGCGCGAAGTCTGGCAACGAACCAGTCAAGTTGGGCAGGAAGGGGACCTAACGGGGTCGCATCGACCCCCTCGACAGCGGTTGAGGACAGAACGACAAGCGAGCCGTCGTCCCGGAATTCAGCAAAAGTGCAGCGATCGAACCCAAGGAATTTCAGAAGTATCGCCTGTACAACCCGAATTTCGACTTCGACGAGTTCGGCGGGAATGTTGGCAAATCGCGCCGACAGGTCGGAGAGCATTCGTTCGAATGCCAGCAGTTCTTCAATCGACGCATCACTTCTTGACGCGTTCTCTGCCTTCGCGGATCTGTTGAAGGGTATTACGTCTGGCATGGCGTCGCTTCTCCTAGCGCGGTCCCGGAAAATCCGGTCTGACCTGACGGCATTGATTAGCGAGCGGCCTTAGACCTTCCGGAGGCTGCCAACCGGAATTGAGTGGAAAGTGTATAATGTCGGGTATCCGACGCAAGGGGCCAATTCGTGCGCAATCGCTTAAAGGCTTCTGGATTCCATCGGCCACGGGTGATCAAATAAATGAAATGGTACGAAAACCATCAGATGTAGGGCTAATCAGCTGAAGGCTCTCACATTTCTGTGACTAAGGCGCAACCAAGCTTTGCCGTATTAATGCCTGCGCTCGATTTTCAAATCTTCCGCAACTCTGCTACGTCTTTCCATGGCTTCCTCGGCTTGTTGAGAAGCCGATCCATGTCGTTCGTCTTGGCGGGGTCAGCATGGGTCCGCACGACCGAGATCGCGAGAGCTGCGATCATTGATATTGCCTTAGTCATTTCTTGTCCAAGTTGCGGGCAGACGAAACGGTCCGCGAAACGGTCCGCGGGAAAAATGCACGATTCAAGAAGTGTCTGATGTCATTGGTGGGCCTGCCTGGACTCGAACCAGGAACCAGATCGTTATGAGCGGTCTTACAGGGGAAGGTCAGCTTTCATCATTCGGGAAGTCCCCAGTTGCGCTTGGCGTCGTTGCGTCGATTGTTGATGTGCTCGTTCTTGATCTCGATCGTGCTGCCATCGGAGCCTGTCAGGTAACCCATCCAGCGCGTGGTCTTGCCGCTGTTGGAAAGCTGCGGCGCCCAGTGATCCCCCGCTACACCTTCAATGTCGCAGCGGGTTTGAATTTCGTCAGCGATAACTTTCGAGACGTCCTCCAACCAGTGCTCCAACGTGTTGAATGCCACGACGCGGACTGGGTCGTTGAATTGCCCTGACATAAGATCGGCGATGATCGTTTCTAGGTCTGTGCGCTCAATTTCGGTTTCGCGGTAAACGCTGCTGTGCCGTCCGAAGCGATCAACCACGAGATAGACAGTTTGGTCCGGCCGTAGGGCACGATCCTTGGCGTCCAACCGGTGCTGGGCACACGCACCTCCTACGCAACAAAAGAGACTAAAAATTCAATTCGGCCCCGACATTAGGGTTCCGACCAAAGAAAAAGTAGGGGCTTCTTATTGCCCCGAGGCCCCTGGGGTACATCCGCGCGCACGGCACGGTGGCAATAAACCTATCGCAGCAACGTCAACGGGATATATTCATGCGGCGCGGCTCACCACATTGCGCTCGCCTCGCTGTGAAATCACGAGGTACATGCCCAAGCTCTCTGACAATCAGGTAGGTGACCGCCTCCATGCTGCACTGGAAGGGTCGGCACCGACGAGGGTGAAACCATCCGTCGTAACACCGCTTTGCGCACCGCACGTCAGACGTTATCACTTTTTGAGCAGGATCTTCTGATCGCCGCTGAACGAAATTCGGATTAGTGAGTACGGTGATGAACCAGCCCATCGTCCCGCCTTCGAAGACCTAAAGAGACGGTACCAGCACCACGGGGCGGCCACCGACGTGCACATGAACCGGCTCACGACCGAGCGGCAGACCTGCAAGGGCACCGGCTTTCCGACGGTAGCCATTGGAGCCCAGTCGCAAAATCTATCCGGTCCAGTGCAAGAACGTCCGGTTGCGTCTAGGAACGTGGCGTCCTTGCAATGACTGTTGTTCGAATACGTGCTCAACCTCTTTTCTTGCCAAAACAACCTCCATTTCTGCCAACGCTATCTATTGAGATTTGGTAGACCTCGTTTCGATCGGCACGAGGCTACACGATCGTTGCAGCGGCTCTGTGGCGAGATCGCCTTTCCTATCGGAAGGTTCATCGTGCGGGGGGCTCCGATGAACTATCAAGCGTTCACGAAAGACAGCGCTTGATGAATCTTAGCTACCGGTCGAAAACGCCGAGGTCGTGCGTGTGCAAACGAATAGGTGCTATGGTAGTTTTTATGCAGGTCAAAAATTATTTGAAATGTCCGGCCCGCTGGACATTTGCCATCGCAGTTCGCACGCATGCGTGCGATTTGAAATGCGGAGCGGGCGTCGCATTTGAAAGCAAACCGAGTTGAACACATGCCACGCAAATCAGCGGCAGAGATGGCAATACAGACGCCGAAGCTGCGATCGGACAGATTGCAGCCGCCTGCTACACTCACCCGATCGCGCCGCCCTGCAGCTGTCGATCGATCTGACGTTGGCTGAAGATGATGAAGCTAGCGTCGAGCAAGTGAAGACGATGCTGGCCGAACGTGAGTGGGATGATGTAGCACATTCATCGCCAATACAGCGCGTTGAATCTTCTGCCGTGGCAATCGCCGCCGTGCTGGGTCGACGATCCCGATCAAGATCTTTCGACGCCGCAGCATCCGACCGAAGGCAGGCACAAAGCTGCGATGCTAACGAAGCGGATGCTGGCGCTGTCTCGAAATTTCAACCTGATCCGATTGCGGCGATCCAAGCGGCACAGAAAACCAAGCGCTGAAACAGAAGGAGACTGAGCGTGTTTCATTTACGACTTCTGGTGCTTCCATGCACACGGCACGTACAGTTTGATAACGACACCTTCCGCCCCAAAAGCCTAAGCCTCGACTATACGAGGGACTGGGATGCCTCTAGAACGCGTTAGGATGCCCCAGGTGTGTAGTCTGTGTATGAAATGAACAAAGCCCCGCTTGGCAAAAAGGCGGGGCTTTTTCGTGTAATCAAACGAAATACGGCCCACTGAATAAATTCTTGGGGACAACCCTTCAAGATACCAGGCCAGTCTGAAGCAAAAATGAGCTAAAATCGCCAACGACTCAGTGGAGGGTACCATGGACAACAACCCGGACGACCAGGCTCTAGTCGAGAAGACGATAGAGGCCATCAAGGGTATAGCGATGTCGATAACTGCAAACTCTGCAATAGGGCCGAAACCCGATCCGGAGCAAGCTGCCGGAACAACTAACGAGCAAATGTTGCTTGGAGACGCCGCCATAACGCCCGAAGCTGCCCCCGCGCTGATTGCTCCGAAGAAGACCAACCCGAAGAAGCGCCGCGCGGCCCCGAAGAAATCGGCCAAGCAGGTAGCGCAACCGGCGGCAAAGACTCCGAAAAAGACAGCTAAAAAGTCAGCCAAAAAAGCTGCGAAAAAGTCCGCCAAGAAATCCGCGAAGAAAACCAAATCATCTGCCGGACGGAAGGCCGTGGGAAAGAATAAGACCGCCAAAAAGGTTGCAAAGAAAAAGAAGGCGAAGAAGTCGAAGCGCTAATAGGGGCGCTAGCACACCTTACTCTTCCGAGTTTGAAGGCGGTATGAACTGCCGTTTCACCTGATGTGGTTTGGAGCCGATCCTCCTCGCGGCGGCACACGAGCCGCAACCCGCTTTGCCTCTTGCTCGTGAAAGAATATTGTCTCAGTAATCGCCTCAACTATATTGAGCGCCGTATTAAGATCATGTTCGACAAGATTGTAGCCCCGGTGTATCGCGGCGTGTCCTGATTCCAAAATGTGCTCGATTGCGGTAAGCTGAATTTTTGCAATGAAACCCTCTTCAAGAAATTTATTGAGGTTCGCAGCGAAAGTGCCTTGGTCGCCTACCTTCGCTATCATCAGTTGTTCGAAGAACGCACGAATACCCATCAACGCTAGCCGGTGCTGTTTACCTTGCACGGCTTCATAGATTTCGTGCAGCAGCTCGCCTAAAGGCCTTTCCTTGTCTCCAAAAAGAAAGCGCAGCTGCGACAGCCATTCCGGGGGCTGTCGAGAGATTGGGGATGGATAGTACCTGGCTTCATCTTCGCCGCCCGCATTCCACAGATCGGCCATTGAAACAGCTCCGCACCCGGCACAGGCAAGGAAATAGTAGACGTCATGTACTTGTTCGTCGCTTCGGTCCTGCTTCGCTAATACGTTATGCCTAGTGACGCGCGCACACATGATGCAAGGAGCATTTTTTACATCATCAGCCATAGCCCTCTATACCCTTCAGTAGTTCAATCTGGCTGGTCGCTTAGTTTTTATGTAGAACGTAGGCAGTCCGCATTTCAGTATCTTCAGAGCCTACCCTTTGAGGTTGAGAGAGACAAATGCTGGAAAGTGTTTTTAAGCGGCGAAAATTGAAAAATTGCTGGCGGCTAGGTGCGATTACCACTTCAGGTACGTCAAACACCCAGCCATCAACAATCTTTCAAAGTGCACCGTCTCGCATCCCCATGAAGTCGCCAGTCGTCAGGGCTTAGACGTTGCTGGCGATTGCTGAGGACACGAGCTTATTGGGACGGTTTGAAAAAGAATTGGTGGGGGGAGGCCTTGAACCTTCACAGGTTAATTAGACCCGTTGGTAGCTACTCGGCTGGTGTTTAATCCCCGCGCGTTAACGCGGGCCATTGGATTGTACCTCCCCTCATCAATTCTCTTTCAAAGACCACCTGTACCTACTCCATAGTTTTTCCGGTGAATGTGAGTGATAGCACCGCTACGCTCGTTTTTGCACAGCTTTAAGCCCGCAGTAGTTTAACCTACACGCGGGCCGGAAGCTGAAATGATGCTATGTCGAACCCAGAAATTATAACATACGCTGTTACAGCTTCAGGGCACGACACGGAATTTGTCCGATTTTGCAGCATTTCTTCCCTATTGTCTCACAGGTTGAAAATCGCACAAGTTGGACGTGGGGATAAACGGAGGGCCGAGGCATGAAGTGGTTCGTTTTCGTTTTGGCGTTTTTGGTGCCGGTCATACCTTCAGCTTATTCGCAAGAACTGAAGTTTGACTGTACGGGCAAGATCCAGCAGGGCGACGTACCAATGAAACAGTGGCCCGCGATTTCAGGCGCTGAACTGAGCATCAATCTCACGAAGAAAGAACTTTTGATGGTCCTTTTTGGTACCTCCAGTGGGATCTACGGGAAGATCGTCGATGTCACCGATACGATGATTAGATTTCGAAACCAGGATGGATACGGTGGAATTGATAGGACAACCGGCGAATTCATGGCCTCTAATTCGAATACCGAGACAACCCACTGGATGAAGTGTATCTTGCGGAAGCAGTTATTTTAACGGATTGCGCCGAGTTGAACGGCGATTGCCCCAGCCAAGTCACCAGACTATGTATTTGCCGATTTGCACGACTTTCAGGGGATCGAACTCCTGTTGGCTAGGGCGTGTACTCATAAAGCGAGAGATGTCCGCTCTTGAGGCTAGAGCAGACATGCGCTGGTCACCCCGGAATTTCGCCTTTTGACCCAACTGTATGGTCCGGCCGTGCGTTGCAAGAGGTTTCGTCAACCTGGCAGATGCGGTCTTGCATCAATGTATCCGGCCTCTGATTGGAGCGTGTTGTGCTCCGGGCCATCATGGATATCAGCGCGCGTGCGTTCTCATTAGCG
>WNFO01009939.1_pt1 | contig 18107 bp, 20 predicted proteins | sample 5400251 | NCBI WGS metagenome assembly WNFO01 (sample SAMN13153354, study PRJNA577476) | soil metagenome | isolation source: 100 cm saprolite under Madrone tree | place: USA:California | collected 2016-06-14
CCAGTTTTTGCGTGTGCCGAATGATCACCCGCTTCGCGGGAACGCCGATTTGCTCACTGACCAGCATCTTGTGCAGGTCGTGAATCGTGGCGATCGGTCGCTCATTGAAACCGACGATGATGTCGCCCTCCCGCAGACCTGCGCTTCTCGCCGGGCTATCCTTTTCCACCGATACAACCAGCACTCCGGTTTCGAGCGGCAAATTATAAAATCGGATCACGCGCCGGTGCAGTGGCACATTTTGGCCGGCAACGCCGATGTAGCTGCGCCGAATTCTTCCGTCGCGAATCAGCCATCCTGCAACAAGCCTGGCGGTGTTGCTCGCGATCGCAAAGCAGATGCCCTGGGCCGGTCGGATCATCGCCGTGTTAACCCCGATGACTTCTCCTGCTGAGTTAACGAGTGGTCCACCGGAATTGCCGGGATTCAGCGCGGCGTCGGTTTGAATGATGTTGTCGATCAAGCGACCGGACTGCGAATACATCGAGCGACCGAGCGCGCTGATCACGCCCGCGGTCACGCTCGCCTGGAAGCCGAGCGGGTTGCCAATCGCGATCGCTATTTGCCCGACGCGCAAACTTTCGGAATCCGCCAGGCGCACATGAACAAGCTGGGGCGCATCGATCCGAATCACTGCGAGATCAGTTTCGGGATCGTCACCGATGAGTTGAGCGCGATAGTCGCGTCCGTCTGATAAATTCACTGTAATTTGAGTCGCGCTGTGCACGACGTGGCTGTTGGTTAGGATGAATCCGTCCGGTGTGATGGTGAAACCGGAGCCGCTGCCATCGACTTCACGCGGACCACGCTGGCTGTTTCGCTGTTGCTTGATGTCAATGTTAACCACCGCAGGCGCGACGCGCTCAACCGCGCTTACGACCGCGCGCGAATATTCATCCAACAGCTTCGCGTCATTCCCGGCCGAAGTCGGCACTGTCGCCGCTTCGCGGCTTGAAGCGTTCCATCGAAAATCGGCTTCGGCACTGCGCTGGGCGCTGGCTTCCGAGTTAGCGTCACTTAACAGAAAGTCCACCGTCTCGACCTCTTCATTTGGAAAACTCACCATTGTCATGGTACAAATTTCGAGTTGGCCAAACCGCTCGTCAACTACATATCGATGTCGGCTATACATATTTTTCAGAAGGTTACTCTCTGCTTGCACCTGAGACGGCCGGAGGTTACAACAAGGCATGCAAAAAGCGTCCGGGTCGCCTTCCGTCATGGATGCGCAGTGCCCCTCCAGGCTCGTGCTCGATCGAATTGCTGACAAATGGACCGCCCTCATCATCCAGATTCTCGCGCGCGGGACGATGCGGTACGCCGCGCTACAGCGCGAGATCGGCGGCATTTCGCAAAAAATGCTTACCCAAACCTTGCGCACCCTCGAGCGCGACGGCTTGGTGCAACGCAAAGTGCATCCGGTCGTGCCGCCGAAAGTGGAATACTCGCTTACAAAGCTGGGGCGGACCTTGATCGAGCCGCTGCACGCGCTTTGCCGGTGGTCGGAAAAACACTTGGCAGAACTTCAGGCAAATCGCGCCCGGGTAAGGGCGCAAACCGTAGCGGCGACTGCCGGCCGCGATTGATTGAGATATCGTGGCACAGGCCGGGTTCAACAACAACCGGCTACAACAATTGTCGATCTGACATGCATCGAGCGGAAATCATTGTCCTTTTATTTGCCGCAGCTTCCGTTGGCTAGGATTCAGGCGACCCAGTCACACCATAGAAAGAGATCAAGATTGTCGGCCAGCCCGGCGAAGAAATAGAGCAATGAAAAGCCATATCGCGCCGGCCAGTCTTTGGCTGGCCCGCGTAGTTCCGCCGCGCATGCTTTCAGTTCGTCCTTGAAAAACTGAGCTACACGGGAGCGCACTTTGTCGGTCAGTCGAAGCTTTTTCCTTTTGGCGTCGCTGTTGTGATCGGCTCTGAGTCGTCCGCTTGGCTTCTCCGGATCACAACCCAGAAAATGAAGGATAGAGCATCGCAGTTCGGCGGGATTTCTTTCCAAGTCATCAAAGAAATAAATGCGAAACCGGTCTGGATGAACATAGCGTTTCCATCGCGCGACAATTTTGCTCGGATGCGAAAGCGAGAGGACCCCTGGGTTCAGCAAGTTCCGAATCACTTCGCCGGAATCAGTCTCATCAAACGGGCTAATCATTCCGAGGCGTACCCCCATGGATAACTGCGACCAGGCTCGATCAACTGGATCACGCGCCAGAAAGATTACCTTTAAGTTTGGGAAATAACTGGCGACCCGCTCAATGATCTCGTCGTTCAGCATCGAATAGGTTGGCGAAATGTCACCAGAGAGGAGCGACCCTTTGGGCTCAAACAACCGTGCATAATTCTCCAGGGCGATATGCGATTCGGCGCTCAGACCTTTTATACGCTCCAGAAAGCAAAGATCGCGCTCGTCCCGGGGACGCGGCGGAGTCGCTTTAGTCCTGCTCAATTTATCAAAATAATGCAGTTCCTTTATAGGAGGCATCCAGAAATCGGGATGTGAGGCGAGTTGTTGGTAAAGCCACGACGTTCCCCCTTTTTGCGCCCCGACACACAAGAAATCGGGCCGCGCATCGCCCGTAAAAGAGCAATTTATTTCTTCATCGCGGTCGTCAACGACGCAAGCGGTGAATGGCCAGGCCCAATGCATCGGTGCATTATTTTCTTTTCTGCACCTAAAAAGCAAGAGCGGAAACAGACCATGCCGCTTGTCGACCAGCAAACGTGGCTAAGTCTTTCGCCTGTCTCCAACTTTGGCAAAGCGCTTAACTGACTCGTAATCTTGCACGCCACTTGCGCTGACCACTGGTGGATCGGAAGCTTGCAACGAATGGAAAACAATGTCGCCGGCCGGATTTTCCTTCTTTCGCCCGCTTACGCCGGCGGCGAGCGAGCCCGGATGATTCTGAGCGAGCAAGCGGAATTCGATCTCGCGAGAAAATTGCGCGACCCCAAAGGCGTACCAATCGCGGAGGTGTTTACTTTTCTGAGCGGCCTTTATTTTCGCGGAAAGATTGCTTACGCAAATGCGTTTGCACGCCCTCTCAGAGGGATGTCAGGCGTATTTGTTATTACGCCGACGCGCGGGCTTGTCGATGCAAGGACGCGAATTCGTCTCGATGACCTCCGCGAATTCGCCGCGGTCGATATTCATAAGAACGATCCGCGCTATCGAGCACCGCTCGAGCGCGACACACGGCATCTCGCAAAGAACCTGCCGCCGCGGACGGAGATCATTCTTCTCGGAAGCATTGCCACAGGAAAATATGTCGATGTTCTACTGACAAATCTTCGTAATCAGCTGCGGTTTCCTGTGGACTTCATCGGACGCGGTGACATGAGTCGTGGCGGCTTGATGCTGCGCTGCGCGGTGGATCGACAGGAGCTTCCATACATCGCGTTTGGGGGCGCCATTCTTAATGGAAAGCGTCCGCCCAAACTCGCGCCGCGGAGATATTCGAACATGCGACGCTGACACCGCCGTTGCCGCCCATGCGGCCCTCTGCAATGACGCACATGGCTGGGACCGCCAAAATTGTTTTGCATCGCAGTGCGGTCTCGGCCTATTCTGAATTGTTGCAGCTTCGGTAGCTAAATCTTCTGGATGATATGGACGTTAGTGGCACGATTGGTGCGATCCTGAATCGCAAAAGCGGTGAAGTTTTTTCGATCTCGCCGGACGCCACGGTTTTCGAAGCGATCGAAATGATGGATAATAAAAACGTTGGCGCACTGCTCGTAATGGAGGGCGAGCAATTGATCGGAATGATTTCCGAACGCGACTACACACGCAAAGTTATGCTGCGCGGCAAACGTTCCCGCGAAACCAAAGTCGCGGAGATCATGTCAGCCAATTTGACCGTCACCCATCCGCGTGAACCGGTCGAAAAATGCCTGCATCTTATGACCGACAAACGCATTCGCCATTTGCCCGTGCTCGATGGCGATAAAGTTGTCGGCGTGATTTCAATCGGCGATTTGGTCAAATGGGTGATCTCCTGCCAAAGCGCCACCATCGCTCACCTCGAGAGCTACATCCACGGCGGCTACACTGGGTAGCTGTAGCTGGCATCGCTGATACCGGACTGCGATCACCGATCGCGGCTACAGCCGCCACACTGTCTTTCCGCCAACGATTGTCCTTACTGCGCGGCCTTTCAGTTTCCGGCCATCGAAGGGCGAATTGCGGGATGCCGATTCGAACTTGTCGACCCTCACCGTCCATTCCAAATCGGGAGCGATGAGTGTCACATCGGCCGGTGCGCCGATTGACAACATGCCAGCATCAATCTTCAACAAACGCGCGGGTTCGATCGTGTACATCTCAATCAAACGCACGATGTCGATCTTATTGTGTTTGTGCAGCAGCAGATCAAGGAATAAACCGAGCTCCGTTTCTAATCCGATAATGCCGAAGGGCGCGGCATCAAATTCGACTTCCTTTTCGAAATCCGCATGGGGCGCATGATCGGACACCAGGATGGACAACGTGCCGTCGGCGATTCCTTCGAACAACGCATCGACATCGGCCTGTGCCCGCAGCGGTGGATTCATTTTGTAGTTCGTGTCGAAGTTTTGAATCGCTTCGTCGGTCAAAGCGATATGGTGCGGACAAACTTCGCCACTGATTTTGACACCGCGCGCCCGCGCTTCCCGAAGCAATCGCACACTTCCAGCAGTCGTGACGTGCTGGCAGTGAATGTGATTATCGCAAAGTTCCGCGAGCAAAATATTGCGCATGACAATGACTTCTTCACCCGCCGCGGGCCAGCCCGGCAATCCGAGCAGCGTGCTCCAGTAACCCTCATTCACCACTCCGCTGCCGGCCAGATTGTAATCCTGGCAGTGATCCAGGACGGGCACGCCGACCATGCGAGCATACTCAACGGCGCGCCGCATCAATTCGTGATTTTGAACACAATGACCGTCGTCCGTGATCGCGACCACACCTGCCTGCGCGAGTGATCCGATCGGGGCGAGTTCCTCGCCTGCGAGATCTTTTGAAATCGCTCCAGTGGGCAGAACATTTACACATGCGCCGGCTGCGCGATTCTTAATCCACGCGATCGTGCTCGGATTGTCCGCTGCTGGCGAAGTGTTTGGCATGCAAACAATCGTCGTAAATCCGCCAGCCGCCGCGGCGCGCGCGCCCGATTCAATGGTTTCCTTATGGCCGAACCCCGGCTCGCGCAGATGCACATGGATGTCGATCAAGCCGGGGCAGACGATGAGATTGTTTGCATCAATCTCATCAGGTTGAGAGTTGAGAGTTGAGCGTTGAGAGAGCGGCGCGACTTTTCCATGGACAATCAAAAGATCGGCCACCTCATCCCGCTTATTCGCTGGATCGATCACGCGACCGTTGCGAATGATCGTCGCGTTCATGTTGCAATCCCTCCGCAGAGAAAGAGAACGGCCATGCGCACAGCGAGACCGTTGGTGACTTGATCGAGAATGACGCTTTGCAGGCCATCGGCGACGTCGCTGTCGATCTCGACCCCGCGGTTGATTGGCCCGGGATGCATGATCATACAATCGGGTTTCAAAAGCTTCGCCCGCTCTTTCGTTAGGCCGAAGAACCGAGTGTATTCACCGGTTCCAGGAAAATATTCTTTGCGCTGACGTTCGTGCTGGATGCGGAGAAGATTCACTACGTCTGCATGGGGAAGGACATTGTCGATCTTGTATGAAACCTCGACGCCGAGTTTTTCAAACTCGCGCGGCACCAGCGTGCTCGGTCCGACCAGCGTGACGCGCGCACCGAGCTTGACCAGGCCGAAAATGTTCGAGCGCGCGACGCGGCTAAATAAGATATCGCCGATAATGGCGACATGCAGTCCGGCAATCTTCCCTCTTTTCTCGCGGATCGTGTAAAGATCGAGGAGCGCTTGCGTTGGATGTTCGTGCGCGCCATCGCCGGCATTGATCACGCTCGCCTTGAGCCGTTGCGCAAGAAACTGCGGAGCGCCCGCGGAGCTGTGACGCAGCACAAGAATATCGGCATGCAACGCCTCGAGATTGCGCGCCGTGTCCTTGAGCGTTTCGCCCTTCGTCAGACTGGATATGCTCGCCGAGATATTGATCACATCCGCGCTTAATCGAAAGGCCGCGAGCTCAAACGAGGTCCGGGTTCTCGTGCTCGGTTCGACAAAAAAATTTACCAGCGTTTTCCCGCGCAATGCCGGGACCTTTTTGATCTCGCGTGTACCGACCTGTTTGAACGCGTCGGCGGTTTCAAGAACGAAATTTATTTCGTCGGCGGAAAGTTCGCGCAGCCCGAGCAGATCTTTTCGTGTCCAGCGCGTAGTCATTGTTTTTCCAAGCGTACTTCGTCGGGTTCGCCATCGGTTTGTTCGAGCCGTACCCATACCCTTTCGCTTCCTGCTGTCGGCAGGTTCTTTCCGACGTAATCAGGGCGAATCGGGAGTTCGCGATGGCCGCGATCAACCAACGCGGCGAGCTGGATGCGGGCGGGCCGCCCAAATGAATTGATCGCGTCCATTGCTGCGCGAATGGTGCGGCCAGTATACAGAACGTCATCGACAATGATGACGGTTCGTCCTTCCAGTGGCAGCGGAAGTTTCGACGCGCGCACGACTGGCAAATCCGGACGCGTCCCGACGTCGTCACGGTGCATCGCTACGTCGATAACGCCGGTCTCGATATCGATCTTTTCGATCTCGTGGATGAAAGCAGCGATGCGTTGGGCGATCTCGACTCCACGTGAGGGAATTCCCGCGAGCACTATCTTTTCAAGCCGAGGGTTCCGTTCAATGATTTCGTGCGCAATCCGCCGAAGCGCCCGGCGAATTGCCTCCGCGCCCATGATCGGGACGAAGTCAGGTGAATTTTGTTTTGCTTGTTTCATGCGTTTCCTTGGCAACCTCACGGGATCGCTTTAAAGGAACAAAAAAATTAGGAGGCGGACTTCTCGGTGCGCGCCTCCTTCCTTCGTCGCTCTCGCCAGTTGGAGCGATGTTTCACGATCCAATCGAGTAACGCCTTTTCAAAACCGATGTCTTTGCCGGCTTTTTCGCTCTCAATCCACTTGTGCTTCAAAATTTCTGCGCGCTCCGCAAGGAATTCCTTGTAGAGGACGGAATTCTTAACGAATTGAGATTGATCGTCTTGCGAAGACGGCATCTCTCCCTTTTCTTTCATAGAATTTGGAATTAGTCAACAAAATCAAGTCGCCGGAATTCGACGGAGGAACCGCGCCATTTATTTAGTCTCGTTTGCGCTCATTGTCGCGGATGGTTCACTACGGCAAAGTTTTGCGAAGATTTTCTGCAATCTTTTTGAACTCGGCCGTCACGGACGACTGTCGATCTTCGCCTACGATCGGCATGCCGCGATCGCCCGCTTCGCGGGTAGCGATATCGATTGGGATCTGGCCGAGCAACGGAACGCGTAATCGCCTGGCTTCGCGCGCTCCGCCGTCGCTCCCGAAAATGTCGTAGCGTTTGTTGTCGGATGGAGAGATGAAGTAACTCATGTTTTCAACCAGACCCAGCACAGGCACGTTAACCTTCTCGAACATGGTTGCGGCTTTGCGCGCATCGATTAGGGCAACTTCCTGAGGTGTGGTTACGATGATCGCTCCGGAGAGCGCGACAGTCTGCACAATCGTGAGTTGGATGTCGCCAGTGCCGGGTGGAAGATCGAGCACGAGATAATCGAGATCTCCCCATTCGACCTGCCGCAAAAACTGCTGGGTGTAGCGCGTGACCATCGGCCCGCGCAAGATGGCCGGCGAAGTGTCATCGAGCAGAAATCCCATCGACATGAGCCGCAATCCGTATTGCTCGATCGGGACGATCTTGTTTTCCTCCGTGGCCATAGGTCGCTCGCGTGTGCCGAACATGAGCGAAATGCTCGGGCCGTAAATGTCGCAGTCGCACAAACCGACGCGCGCACCGGCTTGCGCGAGCGCGACGGCGAGATTCCCGGCAACAGTCGATTTGCCGACACCGCCCTTGCCGCTTGCGATCGCGATGACATGCTTGATTCCCGGAATTCGCATCGCGCCCATGCCCGCCCCAGCGCTCGGTGGCGCGTGGATGTCGATCAAGACTTTTGCGCTTTGGACTCCGGCGATCCCGTGTAAAACCTTTTCGGCATCGTTTTTAATTGCCGCTGGAACATTCGGATCGTTCGTGGCCAGCGCGAGCTGCACTCTGACTTCGCCATTGTCGATGTTGACCGACTTGACCAGGCCGAACGAAACAATGTCGCGAGTGAAACCGGGATATTTGACCGACTTCAATGCGTTCTTCACCTGTTCCTCGGAGATCGACATGCATTAAACTTACCCGGGGCGTCTCAGACGTAAACCGCGCGCTGAGATTGATCGATCCTGGTACTCCGTTTGTAGCATGATCAATCCAACGAGGAGCCAAATTCTTCTTACCCCTGCGCCCCATAGAGAACCCAAACAATCGAGCTTGGCGTAATGATAAGGGCGACGATCAGCACAATCGCCACCGCAAAATAACCGGCGCCCCCCTGCCATTGGAGAGACGTGAGGCGCGGTAGCCAGGACCGAACATAGAACAAGGCCGAGCCCAAGTCCGGATTCTTTGATGCGTTTTTTCGATTTCCACGACGAGCCCCGAATAGTTCCAGCGGCCGAGCGATTTCGTCGCCGCGACGTAAATCGTTCCTTTTCCTTCAGGACCAGAAATGGGAATGGACAAGTTTCCTTCGCCGGATGCGGCGTTGACGTTTGTGTTTCCGGAAACAAGAAATCCGTCCCTGATCGGAGAACCGAGAGCCTCAATCACGGCAGGGTGCGTCTTCGCCCGGGCCAGAGGGTCTTTATAAAGATCGGTCGATTTGATCGCGCTGAATACGATCATGACCATTGAACCAACGAAGGCGATGAAGAGAAGAATAATTGTAAGGCAGCCGGCAGGCACAAACCATTTCCAGTTTCGTGTCCACCAGTTGCGCTTGGTTCCGGATGGGATCGGCGCGATTGTGGCTTGCACGAGGCATTCCTAACTGACTCGGGGCCGATATTACAACCATCTTCGCTGCGATCTAAGCTTGACCTTTAGTTACCATCCGACAGGATCGACGGCATGAAAATTCAATCCTCTCTCCGAATTATCCTCGCAGGGGTTTCGATAGTCTTAATGAGCGCCTGCGCTACTTCTCCGCGCTCCGGCCCAGCCGCGCTGGCCGGTACATGGACCAACTCCCTCGGAACTGCCTGGACAATAAAAGCCGACGGCACATTCGAGGTTGTGAATCCGAAGCGCCATATTTGGGGTAAGTACACTGTTGCTGGCGATATGGTCACAATCCAGGAGACGGGCGGTAAAACTGCAAAAGGCTGCAAAGGCCCCGGTACTTACAAATTTAGCCGCCCTAACGAAAACACTTTGACCTTTACGTTGGTGAATGATGCCTGTGGCGAGCGTAAGAAAAACGTGCTGCTTGCCTGGCATCAGAAGTAATCGCTACCGACCAAGGCCGACGAGCAGCTAACCTTTGCTTCCAGGACGTAGGCACCGCTCAGACGCGGGCAAACCGGCGCGAGCGCGTGAATTGCGCACTCGAAGCATCGAAGGTGTGACGCTTGCCGGCAACGACTACCTCAAATGCCTTGTCATATTCATTTTCGCAAACTTCGCATGTAGCCATACATAACTCCTTTCGCGCGCCGTCGCCTTTGCGGCGGTGTCTACTTTATTTGCGTAGCCCAAGAATGTAGCCGGGATCGCTGATTTCAGCGCTGCCTTGGTGAGCTGTAGGGGAAGCTGACAGCTTCCGCTACAGCTCAATCTGGAAAGTAGAGATAGCGCGGGGAAGTGATACTTTCCTTTGGGAGCTGGTTATGAAAATACCAATGCAACTCATCGATTGTTTGAATGAAAACAAGGTCCGTTACGAAATTCTGCATCATCCGGAGGCCGTAACCGCGCAAAGGATCGCCCAAGCCGAGCATGTGAAAGGCCGGCACCACGCGAAAGTTGTTATGATTAAATCCGGAGAGCAGCGCTTAATGGCGGTGCTTCCCGCAGACCACCAAATCGATCTGGAAAAGGTCGGGAAAGTAATTGGCAAAACCGCGTCGCTCGATAGCGAAAAGGAATTCAAGTCGCTATTCCCCGACTGCGCCATCGGAGCGATGCCACCTTTTGGCAATCTCTATGGTCTGCCAACGTATGTGGACAAGAATCTGGCGGCGCAAGACTACATCGTTTTCGAAGCGGGCACGCATAGCGATGCCATCAAATTGAGCTATCGTGATTACGAGAAAATCGTGAAACCACAGGTGGAAGATTTGGCAATCAAGCTTCAGCCGATGAAAGGAGCCTGAGATTGCGCGTTGCCTGCGGCTTGGCTCTCTGGCTGGTGTGCGCGACAGCGTTCGCGAGCGACAGGGTTGCTTTTATCAAAATCGACGGAGCGATCGGTCCGGCGACAGCGACTTACATTTCGCGAAGCATCGAAGAAGCCCGGACGCAAAATGCACAGTGTTTGGTCATTCAACTCAACACGCCGGGCGGCCTGCTCGACTCGACGCAAACGATCGTGCAAAGCTTTCTAGGTTCCACCGTGCCCGTCGTAGTCTATGTCGCTCCGACGGGCGCGACCGCGACCAGCGCCGGATGTTTTATTACGATTGCCGCGAGCATCGCGGCAATGGCGCCGGCCACCACCATTGGCGCGGCGCACCCCGTCTCCATAGGCGGTTTTCCCAGCGGCGGAGAAGAAAAAACCGACGATACCATGAAGCAGAAGCTGGAGAATTTTTCCGTGAGTTACATGGAGGCGATCGCAGGCAAGCGGCAACGCAATGTCGAGTGGGCGAAATCCGCCGTAAAGGAGAGCGCGTCGATCAGCGCGCAGAAAGCGCTCGAACTAAAAGTCGTTGATCTGATCGCTCCCGATCTGCCAGATCTGTTAAAACAATTGAACGGGCGTGTAGTGGATGGCAAAACGCTCAAGACTGCCGGCGCCGAGGTGGCGGAGATTAAGATGTCGCCCTCGGAACGTGTCTTTCAAAAGCTCTGGCGGCCCGAGGTTATGTTCGTTCTCATGCTCATCGCGATCTACGGCATCATCGGCGAATTAACCACGCCGGGCGCTATTCTCCCCGGCGTTGTCGGCGCGATTGCGTTGGTCCTCGCGCTTTATCTGGCGGCAATCCTGCCGGTTAACGTGACGGGACTTGCCTTAATCGCGCTTGCGCTGATGCTCTTCATCTTCGACGTCTATGCGACCACACACGGCGTATTAACTGTGGGCGGAATCATTGCGTTTCTGATCGGGTCACTCATGCTCTTCAATCGCGCCGATCCGCTGTTCCGTTTATCGTTGAACTACATTATTCCGGCAACACTCGTTACCGCGGCGTTCTTTATTTTCATCATTGGCAAAGGGCTGCGCGCGCAACTCTTGCCCGTGAAGGTGGGGGCGGAAACGCTGATTGGAAGAACGGTGACCGCATTGACTCCGATCGATTCGCGCGGCGGCAGCGTTTTCGTCGAAGGCGAATATTGGAACGCGGTCAGCGATAGGCCCATCGAAAAAGGCGAACAGACTGAGATTGCAGCCGTGGAAGGATTAACTGTAAAACTGAAAGCTAAAGGAGAATCAAGCCATGCCATTAATTGAAGCGCTGCCGAAGTTAATTAGTTGGGCCATACCCCTCATCATTCTTGCCGTAATCATTCTGCCGCAGGCGATCCGCATCCTGCGCGAATACGAGCGCGGCGTGATTTTTCGTTTGGGAAAATTGCTTGGCTCGAAAGGGCCGGGATTGATTTTTCTCATCCCGATAGTTGATAGAATGGTGCGGATGGATTTGCGCGTCGTCACCATCAGTGTCGAGAAGCAGGAGGTCATGACGCGTGACAACGTGCCAGTGACGGTCGATGCGGTTGTTTATTTCCGCGTCGTCGATCCCCAAGCCGCCGTCGTGAAAGTGGAGAACTTTCTCAAAGCCACCTCGCTGCTGTCGCAGACCACGCTGCGCAGCGTCCTCGGCCAGGCCCCCTTGGACGACCTGCTTTCGCAGCGCGAGTCGATCAACCAGAAGTTGCAGGAGATCATCGACCGGCAAACCGAACCATGGGGCGTGAAAGTCACAGCGGTCGAGGTGAAGGACGTGGCGTTGCCCGACACCATGAAGCGCGCGATGGCCAAGCAGGCCGAAGCCGAGCGCGAACGCCGCGCCAAGATCGTCAACGCAGAAGGCGAATTTCAGGCCGCGGAAAAAATGGTGCAGGCCGCCGCGATGATGAGCAAGGAGCCGATTGCGCTGCAACTGCGTTTCCTGCAAACGATGCGCGAAATTTCCAGCGAACACAACACCACGACATTTCTCCCCGTCCCGATTGATTTGTTCGCGCCATTTAAGAAGAGCGAACCGCCCAAGGAGTGAACCTCATGCCGCCACTCTGACCGGCATCTCGTCGTAAGTTCTCCCACGGAGTAAGCGACCCGTCAGGTCTTTGCGGACTCCGCCCCACTGTTTAAAGAAAAATGGAACGTTTTGCTTGCGACACGTCTTAAAGATTTCTCGAATCCATTCGATTTTCACTGGTCGAGCGCCCCATCCGGATTCCCCACCAACAATCACCCAGTGAATATCCGTCAAATCGATGCCCGCGAGCGAACCGATAAGAGGTTCGCAGGAAAGAAAGCGGATAGCGGCTGGAACCCTCCGTAGATCATCGACCCGCGATAGAACGCGCGAATCCTCGACGCTTACTCCCATCCAAACATTCGCTGGCCAATCGAGCTCTGATGCGAGGTTTCTCAGCCGACCGCTGCGTTTGGTTAAAATTTGGAAAGTGTGTTGAGGACATGCGCGCATTGTTGCAAACACGCGCTGAATGAATTCGAGCGGCGCTTGCTCATGAAACAAATCACTCATTGAATTCACAAAAATCAGACGCGGCTCACGCCAGCGCTTTGGTAATTCAATCAGATCTGCGTGGAGCGTAAGGGCGAACCCATTGCGATATCTGGGATTACCCATTGCTTGCAGCCGCAGCGCGAGTCGCTCTGCGTAACAATTCTTACAGCCGGCGCTGACCTTCGTACAGCCCGTGACGGGATTCCACGTCGCCTCAGTCCATTCGATGTGAGAATTCGCGGCCATTAGAGTTGAAGCTTACGCGGTTCTTTGATCGCATCGGCTGAACACCGAGGGAACGTGGGGCGAGAGTTCCGTACGATATTAGAGTCGTGAAGGCGAGCGTACACGTCCTTTGCAACACCTGACAGAAATCCGTTCGTCAGGCAATGCAGAAAAACGGCTTTGTCTGTTGTCAACGCGGCGGACGTAATTAATTCAGAAAGCTGTTCCTGGAACACTTCAACCTTTCGCTTCTTAAATCCTGTTTTGCCCTGGTCGAAATACATCTCGCCTTGTGCTGTGTCCGCTTCCATCTCGTAATCAGCTTCTCCACAAGCGGGATCTAATTTCCAGACGACTTGTAAGAACTTCTGCATCCCGCGCCAGTGGTGAGAGCCGAACACGAGACCATAGATGTTCGATTTCTTTTTGATTGAAAAGTGGCCGATGAACATTCCTCTTGGCGCCCATTCTCGATATTTGTCTGTGAGGACACGATGGACGTCTGTGTATAAGACGTTCTCTGGAAACTCAATTTCGGGCGCGAGCAGGTCGCCGAAACGCCACTTAAACGACGACGCCGTGAAAAAGATAAAATCCGTGGTTGCGGCTTTCGTGAGCACATTGAAAACATCCCGCGTGATGTGTTTCACGCCACTTTGATCGATAAACACGAGTGATGGATTTGCCCCAATCTCGCTCTTCACCTTGTTGAATGCGTCGGCGAAATCGAGCGATTCAAATCGGGGCTGCCAAGGCAATGATTTCTTCAAGCAAATTTGCTTTAGATTGCCGACCTTAGCTGCATCTTGGTCGTTGAAAAAAATCCGAATGTGATGATGGCGCTGTTCGATTTTTGCGCGTTCAGTCAACAATTCGTTGATGAGAATCAGTGGGCTGCCTGGTTCGCCCGTGGAATCCTCACCAGGACCGCAAAAGAAATCGAAAAACTGCAACGCTTTTCCACGAAAAACCTCAGCGTGAAGGAAAACTTGCAGCCAGGCGCGGACGTAACTTCGATATACCTCAAGCTTGGTTTTCGTACCTTCGTCGAAGGGTTTGTTATGCAAGTCTCGCTTGGGCACTTTCGCTGTTTGTTTCTATCGGCTCGTGAGGCTTTCCGAGCAACTGCTCCTCAAATCGCCGCTTTGCCGCCGTCCAATCCGCTTCCGCTTCAGCACGCAATCGTCTCGCTTCGGCACGGCGACGGCGCACTTCGTCGGCGATTTGCTGCTGCACGTTCAGCACGGGCACAGGCACTAACACGTCCGCTAACTCGTCTTCCGTGATCGCGGGATAGTTACCGCCGCTGGCGCGTTGCAGCATTTGCGCAAGACAAAGCCGCATTCGCAGCGCGCACCAGAGATAATCCGACAAGACCATATCTTTGGCGGCGCCGCGAAGAATGGCAAAGCCGGTGGATGCGATGCAGCCATCGAGCTCACTGCCGATTTGCGCAATTGCGCCGCGATGTGGACGAGTGAGGCTGATGAGGATGTCGCCCGCTCGCACGACCATTTGAGCGCGGCTGGGAGCTTCCGCGGTTGGAATGGTTGAAAAAGTCGCTACGCCAGTGGCGATGTCAACGCCGTTGATCTCGATGTAGCGAAACACCGTGGAAGTCTCAGCGTTTCGATCCCAAGTCTCGCGCGAGAAATGCGCCAGATTGCCGAGCCGCTGCGTTTGCGTTCCAGCGAGTGCGCGAAGGATGTTTTGAAAAGATGGCAGGTGAAAATGCGGATCGAATCGTTTTCGAGCCACGCCTGCCCGAACGGCAAAGATCACGCGGCTGTCCTCCGGCGGCGGCGTGAGTCCGAGCGTGTCGAGCAAATACGCATCGAGGCTGGCGAGGAGGGCATCGGCGCGCTGGAGCTTTTCATTGCGCGCTTTGCGCGCGGCTTGCATTTCTGCGACGAGGGTATGTTGAACGGGAAGGTCAGGAAGGATGATCGGCAATGCCTCGATCGCTTGCTGATCGATTGTCGCCATCGTTGTCACAGTCGCTTTGGCAAGCACATAGCTTCGCGCGAATTGCGTCCTAGCGTAATAATTCAAAAACTCAGGCAGAAGAGTCCGTTGATCCGAGGTTGCCTTGATTAAGTGACACTCGAAAACCGTAGGTTCATCAATGGATCTAGCGAGACACGACCAACCAACGCCTTCCGGTTTGAGCGATGAACGGCAGAAAAAAACGTCCCCATCGTTTACGCGGTATTGCTTTCTCTCGGTGTCTGAAACCTCCACGCGATCAAGTGAAGATAGGTCAATTATTTCATCTCGATAGAGATCCCATACATTTACCAAGCGCACTCCTTTGCCGAAGAATTCCTTCTTTTTGAAGATTCCATTCATCAAGGGTTGTGCTATGCAGTCGCCTAAAGCTCGCACCGGAAATTTTGCCTGTGAGATTGCCGCTGGGCGAACGAACACCTCGAATTGCGCGTTCAGCACTCCGAGATTCGGATAAACTTCGCCCCGTTTGACCGCGAAGCAGACGAGCGCGTCTGCTGTAGCGGTGCTTTGTGAGCGTCGCTCGCTTCCACTGGGTTCCTGCCCCGACGGTCGCAGACCACCGAAAGAACCGCCGGGGCTTAGACGAAAAAAGGTTCGGGGTTTTCCTTGAAGGCGCGGAACTGCCGCGCGACTTCCGGGAGGTCGTTCAGCGTCTTGCGTCCGGTGGCGTCGTAGCCGATGCGCGAGGGCGCGGCCATGAAGATCACTTCGTCGTCGCTCGGACGCTCGGCGTCGGCACGCTTGCGCAGGAAGACGATGCTCGCTTTCACTCCCGCGCCGTAATGGCTGAAGGCGAATTGTGGCAGGCTCACGACGGCGAGAATCTGGAAGTGCTCGATGAGCCAGTCGCGAATCGGCTGCAGCGAGGAGTTGGTGAGGATGCCATCGGGCAGCACCACCGCCGCGCGCCCGGTGGCGGGCTTGAGGAACTGCCAGACGCGCTCGCAGAAGAGGATCTCGGTTTTCATCGAAGTGCGCTGCTTGATCGCCTTTTTGCCACTCTTGAAATCGCCTGTGTCTTGGCCGGGCTCTGTGAGATTTTTTGCATTGATTTCGCTAATTGGCTCCAATGCGTCTTTCCCAAGAACATTCGTGTGACCATCATCGTGGATGATCATGTTCATCTTCGCTACGCGCGCGATCTCATCGTTAATCTCCAACCCGTACAGGTTGTTCTTCGCGAAATCGTGCCAATAACGAAACTGTTCGGTGTGCTCGTGAGGGTCTGTTTCGTAATTGGGGTAGAGGCGATTCGCTTCGTGGCGGATGTGATCCAGCGCATAGAGAAGAAACCCGCCGGACCCACATGCAGGGTCAAGAATCAGATCGTCACGAGTGGGCTCCGTCATCTCGACGGCGAACTCGATCAGCGGGCGCGGTGTAAAGTACTGACCGAAATCACCTTTGAAGAAGCCGTCCATGAATGCTTCGAACGCCACGCCTTTGGTATCGAGGTCGGTTTTGCTAAAGCTGATGCTCTCAATATGAGCGACGACCTGAGCGAGGACTCCCTCGTCGATGTTTATGTTTTCAGTAAGAACTTCGGGCTCGGCTTCCTGAGCGTACGTGTACAAACCTCGGATGCGCGCCGCCAAATGTTTCGGTAGCTCGTCTGTTTTCGTTTGGAATTCGTACGGCTCACCGCGCTTTCGCGGCTTTAACTCATCTTGGATTTTGACAAAAATGATTTTGCAGAACTCCCCGAAAGCGACGATCGGACTTCGCCTTCCGCCTTCCCAAAGCGTCTGATGACACTTACGGATTGCTGCGATCAAAGTTTCGCGCGGCACTGGCTCCAAGTCCGAACCTTCGACGCCTTTGTAGAATCGGTACTCTGGCGGCTTTCCGTAACGCGCTGGCAGGTCAGCGACGATATTACGCGTGCGTTCCTGCGGACCGTGCTTTCGAAAATCAAGAAAACGTCGTGTGCTTCCTGCAACAGTGCCCGCATAGGTTGCGCCAAGGCTGGCGCGGTTGCCGCACGCTTGCTCGACAGCCTGCAAAAATTCGGTATCTGTTATGCCTTCTTTCTTTGTCTCGATGATAGCAAACGGCCGGGTATGTTCGTCATCGTGGTAAATAACCAGATCAGCCCAATCTGAGGGTGTGCGACGTGGAACTGTCACCTCGAAGTCAATACGCTGGGGTTTGTACTCGAGGCGGTAGATAAGCTCGGCCCAAAATTCCGCCCGAACTATCTCTTCAGGATCGCTGAACCGTTCTTTGTGATTTGCTGCGACGTAAAGAATTTGTCGACTCTTTTCTTCTCCGATCAACTTGGCGTGGCCGTCTTGAATAGCGCGTTGGAGGAATGTCATGATTCCAAGTTAAGCGTGCGTAAGCAGACTAGAAAAGCGTAGAACGTTCGAAGCAAATCGGCAGTAAGCGTTGGGAACACTCGCTTAGCGCAATCTGTTCACGATTTTGGCGATTTGCTGGCGGAAAAGTCTCGCGCCGCCGGAAGCCGGATGGCGGATGCAATCCGCGTCCACATTAAGTTCTTCCAGCTGAGCGGCGGCGATTTTTCCCAGCGCGACGACTTGATCGCGCGAAAATAATTCGAGAAAAGCTTTGAGCACCGGCAGGCCGGCAGCGCGCTCGGACTTATTAGGCATACGATTACTCAACATGCCGCGACGCGAATCGAACGAGTGCCACGGGAACGCATTCCAGAGGACGAATTGATCTGGCTTTAGGCCACGCCGCAGGAGAGTGCTCCAGACAATCGTTGCCGTCGGTTCGGAAAATCCGTCTGGATATTTCTCAGGTTTGCTGGTGCGCTGCGGTTTGATGTCGGAAAGAAGATCGCTGGGTATCAACTGGATTTTCTTGTTTCGTCCGAGCAGCAACCGCTCAGAGGTCATTGGAATTCCGCTGAAGTGACCACCGCGATAACCAACTGCTTCGCCGATCACTGCGAATTGTGCCGTACGAAGCCGCTTTCGCAGATACGCGCGTAGCTGGTTCCGCCGTATGGCCGGCGCGTTCC
>WNFO01001580.1_pt1 | contig 18102 bp, 20 predicted proteins | sample 5400251 | NCBI WGS metagenome assembly WNFO01 (sample SAMN13153354, study PRJNA577476) | soil metagenome | isolation source: 100 cm saprolite under Madrone tree | place: USA:California | collected 2016-06-14
ACTATAGGATTCGTCGAATCGAAAGACTTTTGGCGGCGAACGAAACTTTCTCCATTAGCGATATGGAAGGCATGCAAAGCGATGTCGTTTCACTCCACGCTACAGAGTTGATCGAAACCCTAAAAAACGATCTCGCTCAAATTGCGGAGGACGACAGCGATCAGAAAGCCGCCGCCGATCGACTAATACGGTGGGATGGAACGTGCGATGAAAAAAGCGTCGAGGCTGCGATCTTTCACCTATTCCATCACCGCCTTATGGCAAACTTGCTCGTCCCCGCACTAGGGGAGGATCTTTTCTCGGCCTATATCGAAATTTTCAACCAATCCTTAGTGCCGACGGATAAGATTCTGAGTGATCCCGGCTCCCGCTGGTTTTCAACGAAGTCACGGCGAGAATTTGTGGCAAAATCATTGTGCGAGACCTGTGAAGAATTAGAAAAAACCTTCGGCGACGATATTGAGCTTTGGCAATGGGGGAAAATTCACAACTTGATACTCAATCACTCTTTAGGTCGAGTGAAGCTCCTTCGCCCGCTGCTGGGAATCGGCCCTTTGCCATCATCCGGTGACGGTACAACGATCAACATGGGCTTCTACCGGCATTCGAACCCCTACGCGCACACCGTGGGTGCCTCGCTACGGTTCGTCATCGATGTCGGCAGCTGGCATCAGTCCGAATTCATACTCGCTTCCGGACAGTCCGGCCACGTCCTTTCACCGCACTATGGCGATCAAACGACGCTTTGGCGCGCCGGTCGCTACATTCGCATCGAAGCCCTTGCGGACGAGTCGTCGGAAAATGTGTTATCTCTGATGCCCGCCCCGGGATTCATCGCTTGACTGCCATCTTGGGAATGCCATATAAGAAAACGTCTTAAGAAGCACCGCGCATAGGACTGAAGCGGAGGGATTCGATGCCGCTTAAACTTTTGATCGCCGATGACGAGCGATTATTCAGACAAAGTCTTAGAATATTGCTCGAGAGCGCCAAGGACATAAAAGTCGTCGCCGAGGCTGCCGACGGCCAGGAAGCAGTGGTTAAATCCCGCGAGACCGAACCGGACATCGCTCTATTGGATGTTCGCATGCCCAAAATGGACGGGATCAAGGCCGCGAAGCTTATTTCCGCACTGTCTCCCCGGACGAAGATTCTCATGCTCTCTATCTATGACGATGATGAAAAAATCGGCTCCGCAATCAAAGCCGGAGCTGCGGGTTATATTCTAAAAGACACAGACCGATCAGACTTCATAGAGATTATCCGCCACACGCATACCGGCAAAATCCACTCTTCTCCCTATCTCGCCCACCTCACGCTTGAACGAGCTTCGCAGGACGGGGATCTGTCCAATGATGACCGCGAACAACGGTTTTGCGACAAATATGGGCTCACGGAGCTTGAACTCAAGGTACTGCACTTGGTCGCGGAGGGACTCAACAACGAGGAAATCAGTCGTGTTATCCACGTGGCCCGGGAAACGATCAAGGGTTACCTCAAAGGACTCTTCCGCAAGCTCCGCGTTAAAAACCGCACTGAGGCTGCGGTCTTGGCAGTCAGAGAAGGTATCGGCTGAACGCCCCGAATGGGGCACTCCAAAAAACCCCCAGATGGGGATTGACAGAAAGGGCCGAAGTAAGAGATAAGAGCGGGACTTTTCCCTGAATATTGTCAAAGTAGATTTCGTCTTAATAGCAGGAGAAGATATGCAACACGTCAAGAAAGTCCTTTTGGTTTCAATTTTGGTCGTATCTTTTCTCTTGTCAACGAACGGTTTTTCCAAAGCTTTGGAGGTGGGAGAAAAGGCCCCCGATTTTGAGCTCGATAGCAGCAAAGGCGGAAAGCTGCAGTTAAGCAGCCTTAAAGGCAAAAATGTGCTCATCAATTTCTATGTTCTCGACTTCAGTCCGACGTGAATCAAAGACTTGCAGGCGTCCGGTTCGGACAACTATCCGATGTTTCAGGCTGAAAACACAGAGGTTTTAGGAATTAGCGCCAACGCCCCCTTTTCACAGAAGGCGTTCGCTGATTTTGCAAAGATCGTTTACCCTTTATTGAGTGATAGAGACGCCAAAGTGATGCAAGCATTTGGTGTATACGATGAACCTAGAAGGATTGCGAAGCGGGCCTACGTAATCATTGACAAAGAGGGAGTCGTCCGTTATCTAAATATCCGTCCCAGCAATAACGAGAAGGATCTTCTCTCGACCGAAGCATTGTTGAACGAAGTCAAGAAAGTTAATAAAGGTGGTTAAAAAATTATCGCCAATAATGAAAGGAGAAAACAAATAATGATCAAAGGAGCCTTTTTTTGGGGGCTGTTGTTCGGTGTAGTGGGACTGCTGATTTCTTCCCATGTTTTCGCTCAGGCGGACAAGAGGCAGGCGCTCATGAAGAACAACGCCGAAAACGCTAAGGCGATCAAGGCCGCTGTCGAAGCTAAAGATTACGCGACCGTGGAAACCAAGGCCAGAGACATCATGGGGAATGCCGAGAAGATCGTTAGCCTGTTTCCCAAGGGCAGCGACACCGGAAAAACGAAGGCCACAGCGGCAATCTGGGAGAAACCCGATGATTTCGCGAAAGCCGCCAAGAACTTAGAGAAGGCCGCCGGCGAACTCGCAGCCGCGGCAAAAAGCAAAGATGAGGCGGAGGTTGGCGTAAAGGTGAAGGCTCTCGGCGATGCCTGCGGTGCCTGCCATAAGGCTTTCCGAGCTGAAAAGTACGCTGAATAACCGACGCAAGTTAAGGTTGTACAGAATTCCCACCCAGAAAGCCCTTGCATAATGCAAGGGCTTTCTTTTTTTCTTTCCTGCTGTAATAGTTTTCCACGGGTCCAGCTGAGGAACTCTTTCTAGAAGGAATCTTTGCAATGAAACAACCTGCCTTTTTTCATGTGATTGCTTACCTGGTTTGGCTTGTCTTGCTACTTTCGCCCGCTTCGGCCCAGGTCACTCGGCTCAATGTCGGCTACAGCGCCATAAGCGCCGACCAATTACCCGCGTGGGTGGCCAAAGAGACCGGCATTTTCACTAGAAACGGACTGGACGTCCAGCTGATCTTCTTCACCGGTGGTACTACAGCCATTCTTGCGCTCGTCTCAGGCGACGTTCCGATCACTCAAGTTTCGGGACCGGGGCTTGTCAATAGCGTCTTGGCCGGCTCGGACGCCGTATTCGTCGCCGCGGGAATGACTTCGTTAAATTACGTTTTGATGGGCAAGCCGGGAGTAAAGACCGTCGAACAACTGAAGGGTGGAACGGTCGCCATAAGCCGCTTCGGTTCGGCAACGGATTCCATCGCAAGATTCGCTCTAAGAAAAATCGGCTTGACTCCGGGCAAGGACGTGACCTTGGTCCAGGTGGGAAGCGGGCCCGATCGGCTTAGTGCCGCGATGACCGGCAGGGTAACGGCATCCGTGATCAACCCGCCCGCCAGTTTCATTGCCGAAAAAAACGGTTTGGCCATTCTCGCAGACGTTGCCAAAATGGGATTGGTGTTTCAACACACCGGCGCCGCGACGACGCGGAAGTTTATCCGCGAACATCCGGAGACCGTTCGCAGATACGTCAAATCCCAGGTCGAGGCCGTGCACACGATTTGGACCGACAAGGAGGCTACTGTTCGGACCTTAGGGAAGTATATGGGCAGCAATGTGGACCGCGAAATTCTCGAAAAGAGCCGGGAAGATATACTTACGGAAGCTTTATTGCCTAAAAAACAGTATCCCAGCTTGGAGGGACTAAAGACTGTCCTCGACGACATCAGCGAGCGCGACCCGAGGGCGAAGACGGCCAAGCCCGAGCAATTCGTTGACTTTAGCTTCATCAAGGAACTCGATGGGAGCGGTTTCATCGACGGTCTTTACAAGAAAAAATGAGGTCGCCTAGCCGGACCTAGCAGTGATAACCGCTAAACAAGGCGAGCCAGCATCAGCCGATATTCAGGACTGGGCAAACAGTGTTGCTCGCCAAGTGGACGATATGGTTGCCGTCGATGTTTACTACGACGGCGATTCAAGCACCTACGTTTTAAGGCTGGTTAAGGGATCCCGCGTCCTGATCTTCCGGCTATCTGAAGCGCAAGTCAGAACTTCCGGACGGGAAGCGGAATGCGAACGAACACTTAAGCGCAAGGTCAAAGATCTCTGGAATCTGATCTAAATAGTAGAGGCAGGTTTCAAACCCGCCCCTACTTGCCAGCGAAAAGCCGCGCCACATCTTTCGCAAAGTAAGTCAGGATCATATCCGCCCCGGCGCGCTTGATAGCGAACAGGACTTCCAACATGATCCTCTCTTCATCGATCCAGCCGTTCTGCCCGGCTGCCTTGATCATCGAGTACTCTCCACTTACATTGTAAGCGGCAACCGGATAGCCAAACTTCTGCTTCACACGATAGACGATATCGAGGTAAGCCATCGCCGGCTTCACCATGACGATGTCTGCTCCCTCACGGATGTCGAGCTCGACTTCTCGCAAAGCTTCATCCGCGTTGGCAGGGTCCATCTGGTAGGATCGACGGTCGCCGAACTGCGGTGTCGATTCCGCGGCTTCCCGGAATGGTCCATAGAATCCCGAAGCGTATTTTGCCGCGTACGCCATGATGGCAATCTGTTCAAAGCCGTTTTGGTCGAGAGATTGTCGAATCACCCCCACCCTACCGTCCATCATATCCGACGGCCCAACGATGTCGGCTCCGGCGCGCGCATGCGACAACGCTTCTTTGGCGAGCAGCTCAAGCGTGCTGTCATTATCGACGTCGCCGTTTTTGATCACGCCGCAATGGCCGTGGTCCGTATACTCGCATAAGCAAACATCCGTAATAAGTAAAAGTCCCGGAGCCTTTTCTTTGATGGCTCGGATCGCTTGCTGCACGATGCCGCCGTCCGCATAGGCCTCCGTGCCGGCTGAATCTTTATGTTCGGGAATACCGAAGAGAATGACCGCAGGGATATCTAGAGCCTGCACTTCTTCGCATTCCTTGACGGCGAGATCCACAGAGAGTTGGGCGACGCCGGGCATGGAAGAAACGGGCTGAGCTTTATTTTTCCCCGGGCCGACGAAGATCGGATAAATCAAATTCTCGGGACTCAGCGAGGTCTCGCGCACCAGCGCCCTGATCTTCTCGTTGCGGCGTAATCTTCGGGGACGGTAGGCAGGAAACTCCATTAGCTTCTCCAACTTTACGTCTGAGCGCCAGCCCCTTCGCTTCCGGTCCGGGAAAAATAGTCTATGATCGCGCGAACCAAACCAGGAATCGTAAATTCTTCTGCGACCACTTCTGGCCGCATGCCTAAATCTTCCACTGTTCTCTTTGTAATTGGACCGATGCACGCGATAACGACCCCAGAGAGCAGACGGGGTAAGTCCTGATCGCGTACTAGGGTTGCAAAGTTAGATACCGTGCTAGAGCTCGTGAAAGTAATCATATCAATCCCGCCCTCGCGCAATAAACTGCAGAGTGCCGACACATCGGCCTGAGGCAACACGGTTTGGTATGCCTCCACGATATCAACCTGGGCGCCCCACTGGCGCAGCGTCTCCGGCAAAATATCGCGCGCTTGGGCTGCCCGGGGTATCAATACCCTTTTTCCTCGCAACGTTTCTGGTGTCAACATCTCGAGAATGCCCTCGGCCCGATACTGCTTCGGTACCAGGCTAGGCTGAATTCGAGCCGCTGCCAGCCTGTTCGCTGTCTCAGGACCAATCGCGCCGATTTCGATTCCAGCTATGTCGGAGACTTTTTTCCCGAGCTGTTCGAACCGGTTAAGAAACTGTTCCACGCCATTGACGCTCGTGAAAATAAGCCAATCGTAGGTCGCAATTTGCCGGATCGCCCGGTCTAAGGAGACATAGCTCTCCGGTGATCTGATTTCGATCGTGGGGAATTCAACGACTGCACCGCCGAGCGCCTCGAGCCTTTGTACCAAGATGCTCGCCTGCGACCGAGCGCGCGTAACTAGGATGCGCTTGCCACTAAGGACCTTGGATGAATCAGACAATTTATCTGTCGCTTGAAGAGTCATTGCCCGCGCATACCACAGCTTCTACTGGCCAACCAAAATCTTCTCTGCGCCTTGAGACAACAAGCGTTCGGCAAGTTGCCAGCCCAACTCCTTTGCGTGCGTTAGAGAGCCGGATGTTTCACCACGGCAAAGAAAACTTCCATCCGGATGAGCGACAACACCGAAGAGTGTTAATTGTTTACCCTCCGCCACCGCACGCGCCCCGACCGGAACGTGACAACCACCACCCAATCGATTCAAGAACGAGCGTTCCGCAAAGACTTCCGCAAAAGTAAGCGGATCATGCAAGAACGAAAGGTCTTCCCGCATAGACTCGTCTTGGCGTGACTCCAAACCCAACGCGCCCTGTCCTGCCGCGCTAAGGCAGATGTCATTTGGTATATACTCCGCGATCCTCTCTCCACGGCCTATGCGTTTCAGGCCGGCAGCGGCCATGACAAGCGCATCACACTCCCCAGCATCGAGCTTCTTTAAACGCGTGTCGACATTTCCTCGAATTGGCACCATCCGCAAATCCGGACGGTGGTGCAGGATCTGCGCCTTCCGGCGCAGACTTCCCGTAGCAACCCTTGCGCCGGCAGAAAGTTTGCTTAAGTTTTCCGCGCCGGCACTCACTAGAACATCGCGAGGATCCTCCCTTGCAGGTACCGCTGCGATCACCAATCCTGCAGGCAGCTCGGTCGGTAAATCTTTCATGGAATGAACGGCAATATCGATCTCATTTCTTAATAAGGCTTCTTCTATCTCCTTCGTGAAGATACCTTTACCGCCAATCGCTTGAAGGCTCGCCTCAACAAAGCGATCTCCGCTTGTCTTGATAAGAATCGTTTCGATTCTTGCGTCCGGATATTTCTCTGCAAGTCTTCCTTGCACCCAAGCCGTTTGAGCCATAGCCAACTTGCTACTGCGCGTTCCGATTCTGATCGACTTCATCTCCGCGACATCTCAGTGAATGATACTCTCCTGCCGCCAGGCCATTGAACGCTCAACTGTCCAGGTCAAAGAGTTTTTTCAGCGCTGCAACGTATAGAGTCTCCTCCTCATCTTCGTCCCTTGAATTCCGCTTCAGATGAGATATCGGAACGTGAAGAATCTTGTTGATCATGGCTGCGGTCATGACTTCTAAAGCCTCTCTTTGTTTTTCCGACAGATCTCTCAGGCCGCCGCCAAGTGATTTCTCCAACTCCACCCGTCGTATCTCTTCCAGGCGTTGTCGAAGAGCAGTGATCGTCGGGATTTGCTCCAAAGAGCGAATCCAACGCGCGAAATTCTCTACTTCTTCGTAAACGATTCCTTCCGCTTTTTCAGCCTCGTTGAACCTTTCCTGAAGATTCTCCTCGGCGACGCTCCTGAGGTCATCGATGTTGTAGAGATACACGTTATCGATTTTGTTGATCGCGGGATCAAAATTTCTGCGGTCGCCGATGTCGATAAAAAACATCGCCTTTTGTTTGCGCTCTCGGAGAACTTTTTCTACCGTCGGGGCCTCGACGAGGATCTCAGGAGAACCAGTACAGCCGATAACGAGATCGGCCAAGGTGAGATAGCGGGGAAAATCCTCGAATAGAATCGGGCTACCGTGGATCCGGCCGGCAAGCTCCACGGCTTTCTCGAAGGTTCGGTTGGTGACCATCAGGCTGTGCACGCCACCGCGTTGGAGGTGTCGAGCCATCAGATCGCCCATCTTTCCCGCTCCAATGAGCATAACCGTTTTGTCGTCGAACCGGTCAAAGATCCTTTTTGCCAGGTCGACGGCCACAGAACTCACGGAGACCGCTCGGCTGGCAATAGCCGTCTCGTTCCGCACTCTCTTGGCAACGGAGAATGAACGATGAAAAAGACGGTGGAGGATCGTTCCGACGGTGCCCGCTTCTTGCGCAGCATTGTAGTACTGCTTGAGCTGACCTAAGATTTGTGGCTCCCCCACCACCATGGAATCCAGACTTGCCGCAACGCGGAACAGGTGGCGAACCGCTTCCGGACCCTGATAAATATAGACGTGATCATCCAAACTAGCGCGACTTTTTCGCGCTTTCTGCTCGTCCAAGAATGCTTTGATCTCTTCGGATGCTGCTCCCCCATCCGCCGCTGCCGCCACAACCTCGACCCGGTTGCAAGTCGATAGAATGACGCTCTCCTGGATCGATGGGTAGCCCCGGAGCCGAGTCAAAGCCTCAAGAACATAGGAACTCTCGAAGGCGACGCTTTCTCTTACTTCGATGGGCGCGCTCCGATGATTCATACCGACGATGACGATTTCTTTGTTCACTTGCTACTCGAACCGGCCCCCATGCCGGCCGGGGAAGAGCGAATCCCCCCAGAGAAAGTAACCTAGAACAACAGCAAACCCAACCAAGGTCAAAAGCGCCGCCTTCTTGCCTCTCAACCCAGCGGTGATTCGACCGTGTAAAAGAACGCCGTAAAAGAGCCACGCAATGCCGGAAGAAATTTGCCGGGGCTCCCACGACCAATAGTTACCCCAATGAATTCCCGCCCACATGCTACCCGTTAGGATACCTAACGTCATTAGCGGGAAACCCCACACCAGCAGAACATAGTTCAACCTGTCAAGCGCCTCCAACGATGGAAATCGCTTCATCACAGAAGTCATTTTCTTGCGCTTGAGATAGCTTTCCTCAAGCAGATACATCAGGCTAACACCGAAGGCCAGGGCAAAAACAGCGTTACCAAGAAAAGCCAAGGTCACGTGAAGCGGCAGCCAATACGTCTTGAGATCCGGAGGTAACTCGCCACCTCCGGTGCCAAACGCGAAGGCCGCCAGGGTCATAAGAAACGCTAAAGGTGCGATGATCGCGCCCAAAATGGCCAGCCGATACTTAATCTGCATCAGCAGATATCCGGCGACGAGAAGCCAGGTGTAAAATGACAGCGCTTCACGAAAGTCAGCAACTCCTGGGTAGCCCGTCTGTAGAAAATGAACGCCCAGGGCGGCTGTATGGAGCACAAAGCCACTGAATAGAATGATCGGCGACAAATTCGAAACCGAATCACGAACAAAGAAGACATAAAGCACAAAACTCGCGCTGGCGAGAAGATAAAGAATTGCTGTAAGTTTTAATAGCGTAATGTCCATAAAGCCAAGTTAATTATAGGCTAACTGATAGTGCCTTCAAGTCCGTTGCGGGTGCCAGTCTAAGCCGCTTTAATTGCTTTTCCCGGGGAAGGAAACGATAAACCACGAACGTTTCGGGGCGATCATGAACGACAGGCGATTGTGAGACTTCCGGGAGCCACTTTTTACCTGCTGTCATCCAATCGATCCCGGCTTGCTGAGCCAAACTTCACCGGTGGGCTATAAGCTTATTCTTAGACACCGGTTTCCCGCTCACCGATTGTCGACGCACTCCCGATTTGGCCTCGGTTTGTTTTGCCACCGCTAGGCTTCTTTTATTTGCCGGAGCATCGACCGTCTTTTGTTGTGCAGCCGAAAACCGGCTGACTTTTTCTGGTGGGATATTAACGCGATAACCTGCCGGAATCATTTTTACCGTCGGATTGAGAGCCGGGTTCCACTCAAAGAAATCACCTTGAGAAATGGCGGCTGGTTTCAGCACGGCCTGAATGGAGACCGTGCGTTTGACCTCGATTTCATGGAAGCTCCAGGGCGGGTGTGGCCGCAAGAAAGGGAAATGAGCTTCACTGTTCCTAGCGATATCCACCGCGGCAAGAAACTCAGCATAGAAATTTTTCGACGCAAAACCGAACGTGGGGGATTGATAACGTCGAATGATCTCCACCAAATCTTGTGTCCCCACGACGTCGATGCCGCGAAAGATACCTTCCGTCCCATGATTATAAGCTGTAATGGCCAGAGGCCAATTGCCGAGTATCTGGCGATTTTCCTTCAGGAGACGGGCGGCGGCTCGAGTGGAAGCCATGGGGTCGCGCCGCTCATCTACGGCATCGGTAATGCGGAGAAACTTCCTTCCAGTATCGGGCATGAACTGCCACATCCCAACTGCACCGACACTGGAACGAGCACGCACATTGAAGGAGGATTCGACGAAGGGCAGATAGGCCAATTCCGGCGGCAACCCCTCGTCGCGAAAGATCTTCTGCATCTGCGACATGTAGCGTCCGGAGATCCTAAGGGCCGAAGTAAATTGTTCTTTGATCCCCCGCTGGGTTCTAATCCTTCCCTCTTCCTCATTCAAATCGTAGCTAGCGACAATTCGTGCCCGCTCTCTGTCAATAATGGCACGGCCCTCATCCGTATCTGGAACACGTAACACGCTATAAATCATACTAGGATCAAGAGGGTCGAAAAATACTACATCACCGGAGCCGTAACGAGCAAAGATCTGCTTCCAGAACGCCACTGTCCCTTCGAGACCCGGCAGAACCGAAAACGCCGACTCGGCTGCAAAAGGGCGCTCGAAAATAGCCGTTAGCAGTAAAAAAATAAGAGTGGCGGCAAGAGAGACTCGAATTCGCATGGATACCCTTCCCGCACGGAAAAATTGACCCATCGTAACAAACGGGATATGGTTAGTCAAAATTCTGCCTCGGAAATTTGTCGTTGAGGGGACATACGACTTACTATCCTTTGCTTGTCGTTAGCTTCGCCATCGTATTAGGAGGCTGTCGTTTCTCTGCGTCGTCGGTATATCCAACTGGTTACCTGATCGTCGGGATAGAAAGCAACCCGCTTCATCTGGATCCTCGTTACTCCACGGATGCTAATTCCGTGCGGATCGGCAATCTGATTTATAATTCACTGTTGCGCTCTGACAAAAACTCACAGTTGCAACCGGAGTTAGCCGAAAACTGGCACAGGGTTGATGCCCAGACTTATATTTTTGATCTCCGAAGAAACGTGACCTTCCATAACGGCAAGCCGCTTACGGCCGCAGACGTCAAATTCACCTACGAATCCATTTTGGACCCCAAATATCGCTCTCCCAAACGCGCGCTCTTGAAGCCTCTGGAAGCCATCGATCAACTTGGACCCTATACGCTGCGCTTCCGTCTATCAGCACCCTACGCGCCCTTTCCCGAACAATTTACCCTAGGGATCGTCCCAGGGAGTTCCGCTGAGGAGCCCCTATCAAGCGCAGCGCCACCTGCCGGCTCCGGACCCTTTATTTTGGCATCACTGGGGTCGGGGGATGCCGTGACTTTGAAGGCAAACCCCTCTTATTGGGAAGGCAAACCTTCGGTGGCGGGATTGATTTTCAAAGTTGTTCCGGACGCGATGGTTCGTGTGCTTGAATTCAAGAAGGGCAGCATCGGTTTTATGCAGAATGACCTAGAACCGGACATGCTCCCCTGGCTCAAGCACAATACCGGCGCCGACATCGAAGCCCATCAAGGCACGACGTTTCAATACATCGGCATTAACCTCACCCACCCCATTCTCAAGCACAAGAAAGTGCGCGAAGCGCTTGCTTATGCGATCGACCGCGAAAGTATTATTCGCCATCTCATTAAAGATCTCGGAACTCCCGCCAGCGGCCTGCTCTCGCCGTTGAATTGGGCCTACGAAGCTACAGTCAACCAATGGCCCTACGATCCCGAGAAAGCTAAACGGCTCCTGGACGAAGCAGGATTTCGCGATCCCGACGGCGACGGGCCGTTGCCTCGATTCAAGCTCTCTTTTAAGAGCACGAATATCGATCTGCGGAGAAGAATTGCCGAAGCTCTCAAAGAGCAGTTGCAACGCGTCGGCATTGAGCTGGAAATCCGCACTTACGAATGGGGGACTTTCTTTAGCGACATCAAAAAGGGCAACTTTCATCTTTACTCTCTCGCTTGGGTCGGCATCGTCGATCCGGACATTTATTATCAGATTTTTCATTCCGCGAGCGTACCGCCTGACGGCGATAACCGGGGGCATTACAGCAATGCACAACTCGATCGGTTATTAGAAAAAGGACGCACGGCGACGGACACAACGGAAAGAAAGCTCATCTACAGCGAGGTGCAACGAACTCTTGCGGAAGAGCTCCCCTACATCCCGTTGTGGTGGTGGAAAAACGTAATCGTTAAAACGCGTTCTCTCCAGGGATTCGTTCCCTATCCCGATGGCGATCTCATATCATTGAAACAAGTCTCCTTCCGATCACAAATCCCGGCCAAGTGAAACGTTACCTCATCCAGCGCTCACTGCTGTTCTTGCCTACCCTGTTCGGGGCGCTGACTTTGGTCTTCTTCTTGATTCATCTGGTCCCCGGGGATCCCATCGAAATTATGCTGGGCGAAACCGCCAGCGCTGCGGACAAAGAAGAACTGCGCCGTAGTTTGGCTCTCGATCAGCCGTTGATGGTTCAATATCGTAATTTCTTGACTGGCCTTTTGAGCGGCGACCTTGGACGGTCTCTTTATGAGCAATCCGGCGTCACGGACCTCATCCGCACCAGATTACCCGCCACGATAGAGTTAACTTTATGCGCTATGGCAATGGCCATCATCATCTCTTTCCCTCTCGCGACTCTAGCTGCAGTCAACAAAGGCTCGTGGATCGACCGGGGATCCCTACTATTTTCACTCCTGGGGCTTTCGTTGCCCAATTTTTGGCTCGGTCCTCTGCTCATGATTATCTTCTCCATCCAGCTGGGTTGGACACCGGTCTCCGGTCGCGATGGGATCGATCATTTGCTTCTCCCATCGCTGACGCTCGGGCTCGGGATGGCAGCGATACTGACGCGTATCCTCCGGACAAGCTTGCTCCAAGTCACTAACGAAGACTACGTTCGAACCGCGCGCGCCAAGGGACTCAGTGAAAAAGTAGTTTGGTTCAAACACACGCTCCGCAATGCCCTCCTTTCGGTTATCACGATCATGAGTCTGCAGGTTGGATCGCTGCTTGCGGGTTCGATCATCACCGAGACGATCTTTTCTTGGCCCGGCATCGGACGATTGACCGTGCAGGCGATTCAGTCCCGCGACTATCCTCTAGTCCAAGGTTGTGTGCTGGTCATTGCCACTTCATATCTCCTAGTGAATCTTCTGACGGATATCTTCTACCAGTTGGCAGACCCAAGAATCACCTATGGAAAGTAAGCGCTGGTTCTACATTGGTTTGGTTATCCTGACTCTGCTCGTAATATCAGCGCTAATGGCTCCGCTTCTGGCACCCCATGATCCAACGCGACAAAACCTCGATAATGATCTACGTACCTATTCCTGGGAGAACCCCCTGGGAACTGACAAGTTGGGCCGGGACATCCTGAGCCGGGTTCTTTACGGCGGACGAATTTCATTGCTTGTGGGCGTCACAACTGTTGTGATTTCTCTTTCCATCGGTTTGGCCATCGGATCGCTTTCGGGATATTTCGGCGGATGGACAGACCAATTCCTCATGCGTCTGGTCGATATCCTCATGGCCTTTCCCGGAATTCTCCTTGCCATCGCCTTCACGGCTGTTCTCGGTCCTGGTCTCGACCACGTAATTCTTGCGCTTTGTTTGATAGGCTGGACGGGCTACGCTCGATTAATCCGTGGCGAAATTCTTTCCCTTAGGGAGCGCGAGTTTGTCCAAGCGGCAAAGGCGCTCGGCTGCAAACCCGGGCGAGTTATTGTTCAACACTTACTGCCAAATCTCATTCCTCCGGTGCTCATCCAAGCCACCTTTGGATTGGGAGCTGCCGTCATCGCCGAAGGCAGCCTGAGCTTCCTGGGATTAGGTGTCGAACCGACAACGCCATCCTGGGGTTCGATGTTAAACGACGGAAGACAGTTTCTTCTAGTCGCGCCCCATCTGACCACGTACCCTGGGATTGCAATCATGATCACGGTCTTTGGGCTCAATCTCGTAGGCGACGGACTTCAGGATCGGCTCCAGGCCAAGGGCCCATAGGCGAGGCATTACATTGTTATCTTCCCCACAGGATGGTAAGTAAAGCAACAATAGGGAGGATGATTTAATGAAACTCTACTCCAGCCACGGTTGACCCTATGCTCATCGGACAAGGATTGTCCTGGCAGAAAAACAAATTTCATACGAACTCATCGAAGTGAACCTTAAAAACAAACCGAAGGATCTTTTGGAGCTCAATCCTTACGCAAAAGTTCCAGTTTTAGTTGACGTCGATGGAGTCGTTTACGAATCGGCCATTCTCAACGAATATCTGGACGAGAAATACCCTACCATACGCCTCATGCCCAACGATCACCTTCAGAGGGCAAAAGCTCGGATCTGGATTGATTTTTTCAACAGTCGGATCCATCCGGCGGCGCATGATATTACACACGACAACGAGCCCGAGAAGGCGAAAGAACGAATGAAAAAGTATCTCGAAACCTTGGACCAGGAAATGTCCGGCAAAAGATTTATCGTCCGCGATTTTTCTTTGGCCGACGTGACGTTTATTCCCTTCTACACTCGTCGCCAACGATATGGCGTGACTATCGACGACAGCTTGCCCAACTTGAAACGCTGGGGGGAAGACCTCGTCGCCCGACCAGCTGTCGCTTCTACCCTATAGTTGCAAGATCTCTGGACGCGTAAAGAGGACATGATCTATGCAGCCTGTTTTAGTCCTTCCAGAGGAGATCCGCGGCATCGTCGGCATGGAAACTGCCGTCGAGGCGGTTCGCGCCGGCTTCCGTGACTGGGGTGAGAATCCCCAACTCAACGCCCCACGGCGAAGGATTCACATTCCTACCGGTGTCCGCGTGAGCGTACACCAAGGCGGTGTTCCGGCTGCTCAAGCCACCGGACTTATGACCCATTGCGAATGGGTCAAACCCATGGCCGAGGAGCAAGTCTATCCACGCCTAAACCATCCCGTCATTGTGCTTTACGATGCCGCTGAAGGCGAACTTAAAGGCATCATTGTCGGCGAAATCACCTGCGCCGAGTTACCGGATAACGTCGCCGTAACCGGACTGCGCACCGCCGCCACCAGCGCTGTCGGCACCGATCTTTTAGCCCGACCCGACGCCACCAGCCTGGGCCTTTTTGGCGCCGCCGGCCAGGCGAAGAATCACCTGCTTGCGCTAATGCAAGTGCGACAATTAAAAGACGTGAGAGTCTACAGCCGCAATCCCGAGAACCGGCGCAAGTTCGTCGAGGAGATGGGCCCGGTGACCAACCTAAACCTCACGCCGGTTGCAAGCCCACAAGAAGCCATGCGCGGCGTCGATATCGTTTTGGCCGCCACCAATGCCAGCGTTCCGGTATTCGACGGCAATTGGCTTGAACCCGGCCAGCACGTCACAACAATTGTCGGCAGCAACATTGGATTGGTAAGGGGGGGATTCACGGCGGCAAAAAGGCGGGAGATCGACGATACAACGCTAGCGCGAAGCCACGTTCTCGGCATTGTTTCCGTGCAGCAAGCAATTCAGGACGAACAAGCGGATATTTACGATCCGGTGCAACGCGGGGTGATCAAGTGGGACCAGTTGATTGAAATCGGCGAGATCCTCGCCGGAAAAAAAGAAGGACGCACCAAGGCGGAGCAAATTACATTTTATAAGAACAACGCGGGTCAAGGCGTGGCGGATGTGGCACTAGGGGCCCTCGTGTTAGAGCAGGTGAAGAGGAAGGGCGCGGGCCAGACGTTAAATATCTAGCCACATAATGAAGAAGTGTTGAACCGAATCCCAACATTCTAAATCCCATGGTTTCGCTGGCCCTATTAACATGACGCGCATCGCCCTCGCACAGATCACCTCTTCTACTGAAAAGGCGGCTAATCTGGAACTCGCCAAGCAACTGATCAGCGATGCCAAGAACCAAGGCGCTCGGATGATCACTTTCCCGGAATTCCTCATGGCATTTTCCCCCAGCAGCCAATCGTCTGAGGAACTCGCCCAGCTAGCCGAAACCGTCAATGGGCCCTTCACCACCTCTCTCATGGAAGCGGCGAGAATTCATGGTATCCATGTGCTCGCTACGATCTACGAGCGATGTAGGGTACCTAATCGTGTCTACGACACAGCCCTTTGGATCGAACCCAATGGAAAGATAGCCGCAGTCTATCGAAAGCTTCATCTTTACGACGCCCTAGGGTTCAAAGAATCAGACAAGTTCGCTCCCGGCGACGAATTGACGCCGCCCATAAAAACGGACATAGGTCATATCGGTATGATGATCTGTTATGATCTACGCTTCCCGGAACTATCTCGCCTGCTCGCGTTGATGGACGCGGAGATACTCGTGTCCCCTTCCGGTTGGGTTCAAGGCGATATGAAAGTTGAGCACTGGCAAACTATGGTGCGGGCGCGGGCGTTGGAAAACGGTTGCTATGTGATCGCTCCCGACCAGGTCGGGAATATTTACATCGGCCACAGCATAATCGTGGACCCCTTTGGTAGAGTCGTCGTTGATATGTGCGAGCGCCAGGGCTTGGAGATTGTCGATTTCGATCTTTCGATGGTGGGAGAAGTGAGAGAGAAGTTGCCCTTGTTAAAAAATCGCCGCGCCGATATTTATGGAAGGCCCGGTTTCACTGACAAATTGGCATAAATATCTGACACAAACATTAAGTCTTTCAATAAGTGATGCTCATAATGAAAGGAAAGGATTATGATTCTTTCGAAAAACTCTGACGTCAAAGAACTGGTGGTGAAGTCCATCGAAGGGAAACCGATGAATGGCGATCTTTTGGTAAAGCCGCTAATCAAAGGCGACGAAATGACTTTGCTGGAGATTCATTATCAGCCGGGTGTCGGCGCTCCGCTCCATGTTCATTCTCATGAATCTCTCGCCTACGTCGTCAAAGGCAAGGTCAAAATGACGGTCGGAAAAGAAGTCTATATTCTCGGCCCGGGGGATGTCTGCCGCCATCCCGAAGGAGTTCCCCACGGCGTCGAAGGATTAGAAGAATCCATCGTCGTCGAGATCAAATCCCCTGCCCCCGACATCGCAACATTCTTGGGAACTTGAAACTCAGGTCTATCGACTGAAAGGAGTTCGGCATCATGGCAGGAAAAGCGAAGTATCTGATGATTGCGAGCATGGACGTGGACCCGGAACATGAAGCGATCTTCAACGAAGTCTACGATAAAGAGCATGTCCCCAATTTGTGCAAGGTTCCGGGTGTCTTGGGAGTCACCCGCTATGAGCGTGGGATCTTGACGATGAACATCGGTGGGGAGAGAAAGACTATCGAGATCCCCAGTGAACCGACCTACACCGCGATCTATGAACTTGAAAGCCCGGATGTTCTAACCAGTCCCGCCTGGGATAGAGCGATCGAAGACGGTCGTTGGCCTAGTCAGGTAAGACCCTACACTAAGAATAGACGTCACGTACTACTGAAGATTATGGAGTAGATGGGAAACTGTGGATCGGCATGAACGCAAACCAGAGGAACTAAATCAGCACTTCCGCTTACGTGGATACGGATTTCAAAATCTCTTTAATCTTTACCCCAGCTGTTTCGGCCTTCCCTCCTTCTACGTGTTGTTCGAAAAGTGGGAATAACTCCCGCTCCTCCTTGCGAATGTGACGCTCTAAGAGATCGCCCAAGTCGAAGATCAACTTGGCGAGGCCTATTCCTCCTTCTAGTTGAGGAATCGCTTGGCGCATCTGCTCATGATCCCGCACCAACTCATCCATCATCCCCCCGCTCTCCGGGACGGCCGAACGCAGTAGTGGAAACAAGACTTCCTCTTCCGCTCGAAAGTGCACAACAAGATTGTTTGCGTAAAAAGCCAAGAACTCCTTTGCTCTTTCGTGTACGCCTTCCGCACCCATCGGTTTTATTTGCCCCAGCGATTGCTTGCGACACCGCAGTGCCAGAGCAAGACCGTGGTGGTGGTCCTGGGACAAGGGAATCAAACTGGCGTGCCGCATAAATTTTGGCGTTGGACTGGAGATCGGAATCTGGAAAGACGTCTGTAAAGATCAAATGACTCCTTTTGACCGTAGTGACGAGATGCTCGCAGCGTCATAACCGAGGGCATAAAGGACCTCCTCAGTATGCTCTCCAAGCACCGGTGGCGGCCGGTGAATGGTCGGAGGCGTACGGCTCATGTCGACGGCATTGCCGATCAATTTCATCTTACCCATCTTCGGGTGCTCGACTTCCACCGGAAACCCGTACTCCCGAACTTGTGGATCGGCGAAAACTTCGTCAAGCGTATTGATTGGCGCGGCGGGAAC
>WNFO01001725.1_pt1 | contig 18101 bp, 16 predicted proteins | sample 5400251 | NCBI WGS metagenome assembly WNFO01 (sample SAMN13153354, study PRJNA577476) | soil metagenome | isolation source: 100 cm saprolite under Madrone tree | place: USA:California | collected 2016-06-14
TCGGCCGGACTTGATCATCGGTCTTGGCGGCTACGCCTCAGGGCCTTTCCTATTGGCGGGAAAGTTGCTTGGGCTTCGTTGCGCGATCATGGAGCAGAATCTCCGCCCGGGTTTTACCAACAAGTTCCTCGCCCGATTTGTGGATCGGGTCTTTACCTCCTACCGCGACAGTACGGCGTATTTTCCCAACGGCAAGATTTTGGAAACGGGGAATCCGGTTCGTTGGAGTCAACTTCCAGAAGTGGAGCGTAAAGAAAAATTCGTGCTTTTGGTCTTCGGAGGCAGCGCCGGCGCGCATCGCATCAATCTCGCTGTTGTAGACGCAATGAAGAGGCTAGCGGACCTTGCTGCCGGACTGCAGGTGATTCACCAAACCGGCCAGGTGGATTTTGCCTCTGTGAAAGAGGCTTATGACTCTCTTCCCTTCGAAGCGGAAGTGTTACCGTTTATCGATAAAATGGATGAAGCGTATGCGCGCGCTGACTTAGTCCTTTGTCGGGCCGGCGCAACTACGGTGGCGGAACTCACCGCGTTTGGCAAGGCGGCGATCTTAGTGCCCTATCCTTACGCGATCTATGATCATCAGCGGTGGAATGCACAAGCGCTCCAAGATGGGGGAGCGGCGGAAATGATCCTCGATCAGCAATTGAACGGAGAGCTCTTGGCGGGACGGCTAAGAGCCTTCGTCTCGGACCGGCAAAGCCTCGAACGGATGGCAGCTGCGGCGCGCTCGATGGGACGACCAGAGGCCGCGGCTCGGATCGTTGATGAGTGCTATGTTCTTGTGCGCAGGTAATGTGCGAACGGTGATAGGAATTCAATGCTGCAGAAAAAGCACCGAGTCCACTTCGTTGGCATTGGCGGTATCGGCATGAGCGGGATCGCGGAAGTACTGTTGAACCTGGGCTATGCGGTGACCGGCTCGGATCTGCACAAAAGCGAAGTGACAGGGCGACTCCGGAAATTGGGCGCGCAGGTGTTCGTCGGTCATCAGGAAGACAATCTCATGGCGAATCCTTCGGTGGTCGTGATCTCCACAGCTGTCAAATACTCCAATCCGGAAGTTCTGGAGGCGCGGCGGCGGCACATTCCGGTCATCCCGCGAGCCGAGATGCTGGCCGAGTTGATGCGCATGAAATACGGCCTGGCGGTAGCTGGCAGTCACGGCAAAACCACGACGACCTCCATGATCGCCGCAGTGCTGAGCACGGCCGGATTAGATCCAACCATGGTCATCGGAGGGCGGGTCCACATGCTCGGCACGAACGCCAAGATCGGGCAAGGAGAAATCCTCGTCGCCGAGGCGGACGAAAGCGACGGCAGCTTTTTACTGCTCTCTCCCACCATCGCCGTGGTTACCAACATCGATCGCGAACATATGGACTTCCATCAGACGATGGAAAGGTTAAACGAAAGCTTTCTTAATTTTATCAACAAAATTCCTTTCTACGGCCTGGCGGTACTTTGCCTGGATAACGCCCAGGTGCGGGTTTTGTTGCCGAAGGTGAGAAAACGCTTCGCGACTTACGGTTTGTCTTCGGACGCGGATTTTTCCGCGCAAGATCTGCAAATGAAGCCCGCCGGCGTCGAATACACCGTCCTCCATCATGCAAAGCCGTTGGGCAAATTGCGGCTCCGTCTACCCGGGCGCCACAGCGCGACCAATGCCTTGGCAGCCGTCACAGTCGGCTATGAGTTGGAAATTCCCTTTTCCCAGGTGGCAGAAGCGCTGGACGGTTTCACCGGCATCCACCGGCGCTTCGAGATCAAAGGCGAGCCGCAAGGCATTATGGTCATCGATGATTACGGTCATCATCCAGCCGAGATACAGGCAACTATCAGCGCCATCCGCGACAGCTGGAAGCGGCCTTTAACAGTGATCTTCCAGCCGCACCGTTTCAGTCGCACGTATGATTTGTTCGATGAATTCTTAACCGCCTTCGAGGGCGCGGACCGGCTCGTGCTCACGGAGATCTACGCCGCGGGAGAGGATCCGATTGACGGCGTGACGAGCGAAGCGCTGTATCAAGCGATCAAAAGAAGAGGACACATGGAAGTCGAGTTTATTTCGGACAAGGACCAAATCGTTAACCAACTCGCCGCAAAACTCAATCCCGGAGATATCGCGCTGACTCTCGGGGCCGGGGATATCTACAAAGTCGGCGAAGCGCTCGTTGAGGCGCTCACGTGAACAGGCGGAGCAATAAGTGATGGGGTTTTGGAATATTCGAACAATGGAATATGGGAAGATTGCCTCTTCATCATCATTCCATCATTCCACCATTCCAATACTCGCATAAGTTCCATCATGGTTCCGATGACAAAGGAAACCGACGAAGCGCGCTTGGCCCAGGAATTGAAACCCATTTCTGGTCTCAAAGTTAAAGTTTCCGAGCCGCTGGCACGCTACACGTCGATGAAGGTCGGCGGCCCGGCTGATTTTTTTATCGATGCAGAAAACAGTGACGCGTTGACGCAGGCGTTAAGGACGCTCCATCAATACGGCACAGAGTTTTGTCTCCTGGGAAACGGCAGCAACGTCTTGATCAGCGACCGTGGCGTGCGTGGCGCGGTGATTCACCTAACGGGAGATTTCAAGCGGATTGACTGGTGGCACGAGGGCGAAATCGTCCGGGTGAAGGTCGGTGCGGCTTTCGCCATTACACAGCTAGTAAGAGAGGCGGCCCGGAAGGGATGTGCCGGATTGGAGTTTGCGGAGGGGATTCCGGGGACGATGGGCGGTGCTCTTTTCATGAACGCCGGGGCCTACGGTTCCGAATTCGAAAAGCTCATAGACCAAGTCGATGGCTTCACGCGGGAAGGCGAGCCGATCCGCCTCTCTAAGAACGAACTGACTTTTAGTTATCGCGATTCGCATTTACCGCCGGGCATGGTCGTCACCGAGGTGTGCCTTCGAATGCGCCAAGAGAACTCCGCGCAGGTCAGCTCTCGAGTTCGTGAGCTCGTAACCAAGCGAAAGACGAGCCAACCTTCCGGCTATCCAAACTCCGGTTCCATGTTTCGTAATCCTTCAGGAGATTTTGCCGGTAGGTTGATCGAAGCCGCGGGTCTAAAAGGCAAAACAATCGGCCATGCGCAGATCTCGGAACGGCACGCCAATTTCATTGTTAACTTGGGCGGCGCCAAAGGAGAAGACGTACGCCGCCTGATGGAATTAGCGCGCACCGAGGTCAAGACCCGGTTCGGTGTCGAATTGGAATCGGAAGTTCGATTGCTTGGGGAGTGGCCGCTCATTAGCTAAGGGCACAACGATGCAACTGGCGGTATATCGCAGAGACAATCGCAAACGCAACGCCCGTCGATGGCGTCAGCGGATTATTGTTGGCAGCAGTCTTGCGGCTTTTGTCGTTCTGACAGTCGCGCTGTACGGATGGCGCAGCCAGTTGATGAGCTCAGTCGCTGCGGCGCGTCGGTTTGTCTTTGAAAGTCCCTACTTCTCCGTGAGGGAAATTCAAGTCCGCGGTGCAGAGAACTTCGGCGGTAATGAGATCATCGCCATGGCAGGTCTGAAGCACGGCATGAATATATGGCGGATTGAGGCCGCGACGATTGAAAAAAAAGTCGCCAAACATCCATGGGTACGTCGGGTCCTCGTGCGCCGTGAATTTCCTCGTCGGGTAGTCATTGAAATCGAGGAACGAACGCCCAAGGCGATCGTGGCGACCGGGAAACTCTACTATGTAGACTCCGCGGGGGTTGTTTTTAAAGAAGTCGGATCAGGGGAAAGTGTCAAATTTCCTTTACTCACCGGATTGCGTTCCGAAGAACTTGAGAGTCGTGATCCGGCAACCCGTAGGAAAATCCAGGACGCCGTCCGGCTGAGCGATTTGATGGCCAAGGATTCCCGTACTATTTCGGAGATCCATTTTGAGGCTGCAGATCGGGTGGTTCTCTATACGACCGCTTACCCCGTGGCGTTACACATGGGTTGGGGTAATTGGGAAGACAAGGTGCGACGCCTGGACCGCGTTCTAAAGCTTTGGCAGGGACATGAGGAACGTCTCGTGGCGTTGGATGCAAGTTTTGGTGATCAAGTCGTGGCCCGCCTCCGGCGGGTGCGACAGTAAGGAAATGGCACATTGCGCCCAGGTGATAGCAGAAAGCCATGGCAAAGAAACACAGCATCGTAGTGGGTTTGGATATCGGGACGTCAAAGGTTTGTGCCGTCGTCGGCGAAATGACCGAGCGGGGGGTGGAGATTATCGGCATCGGATCGCACCCGTCACAAGGACTGCGCAAAGGCGTTGTCGTCAATATCGAGAGCACGGTGAACTCCATCAAGAAGGCCATAGAAGAGGCGGAGCTGATGGCGGGATGTGAGATTCATACGGTCTTTACCGGGCTGTCGGGAAATCACATGAAAGGCTTCAACAGTCACGGCATTGTCGCGGTCAAGCACAAGGAAGTGTGTCAGCGCGATCTGGATCGAGTGATCGATGCGGCAAAAGCCGTGGCGATTCCTACAGATCGGGAAGTTCTGCAGATTCTGCCGCAAGACTATATCATCGACGATCAGGACGGCATCAAAGAGCCTTTGGGAATGTCCGGAGTGCGCTTGGAGGCCAAGGTCCATATCGTCACCTGCTCCGTAACATCGGCGCAGAACATTATGAAGTGTTGTAACCGCGCCGGTCTCAACGTTGGCGATATTATTTTGATGCCGTTAGCTGCGGCGGAAGCGGTCCTAAGCGGAGAAGAGCGTGAGCTCGGTGTAGCATTGGTGGATATCGGCAGCGGAACCACGGATATCGCGGCTTTCCATGATGGCACCGTAAGACATAGCGCGGTGTTGGGTGTAGGCGGCAATCATCTTACAAACGACATCGCGGCCGGCCTGCGCACCCCCACCGCCGATGCGGAGCGTATCAAGCAGCGCTACGGGTTGGCCAAAGCGTCCATGGTTGCCGGCGACCAGAGAGTAGAAGTTTCCAGCGTGGCGGGTAAGACCGCGGGCACCGTTTCGCGACAAATCCTCTGCGAGATTATCGAACCGCGCATAGAGGAGATTTTTCAACTGGTGCAGAGAGAGATCGCAAAGTCGGGGTACGAGAGCCATTTGGCGTCCGGAGTCGTCCTGACCGGGGGATCGATGCTGCTTCCGGGGGCCGTCGAAATGGCGGAACGGGTCCTCGGTATGCCGGTAAGACTTGGTGTCCCCGCCCACATTGCCGGCCTGGTCGATGTTGTTTCCAGTCCCATTTACTCCACAAGCGTGGGATTGGTTCTCTATGGCATGAAACGGCAAGAGCGGGCTCTTGCGCGCTTCCGTGACGACAGGATTCTGTCCAAGGTCAAACATCGAATGTCGGATTGGTTGAGTGAGTTTTTTTAATCGAAAGTAAAATTATTGACTCTAGCTTAAGGAGGAAAGTTTATGTTTGAGATCGTCGAGGAGGAAAATCTGAAAGCCCGGATCAAAGTTATCGGCATCGGCGGCGGCGGCGGGAACGCCGTCAATACCATGATCGGCAGCAAGTTTACCGGCGTGGATTTCATAGTGGCCAATACCGATGCGCAGTCCCTTGATGCGAGCCCGGCACCCGTTAAGATTCAATTAGGGGCGACAGTGACCAAGGGACTCGGTGCTGGCGCCAATCCTGAAATCGGGCGGCGCGCGGCGTTGGAGGACGAGGAAACCATCAAGGAGTACTTCGCGGGTTCCGATATGATTTTTATTACCGCCGGTATGGGAGGTGGAACCGGAACGGGCGGTGCCCCGGTGGTTGCCCGTTTGGCTCGCGAAGCAGGCGCCCTCACGGTGGGAGTGGTAACGAAGCCCTTCATATTCGAGGGCAAGAAGCGAATGCGTCAGGCCGAAGAGGGCATTGAGCACTTAAAGCAGAACGTGGATACGCTGATCGTTATTCCCAACCAGCGCCTCCTCAGCATCGCGGCCAAAACCACAACTATGCTGGAGGCTTTTCACAGAGCGGATGATGTCTTGCTTCAAGCGGTCCGCGGGATCTCGGACCTGATCATCACTCCAGGTTTGATCAATCTCGACTTCGCTGACATACGAACTGTGATGGCGGAAATGGGCCTGGCCTTGATGGGTGCCGCTTCAGCGTCAGGGGAAAATCGTGCCATCGAAGCCGCGCAGAAAGCCATCTCCAGTCCCTTGCTCGAAGATATCTCTATTCAAGGCGCCCGTGGTTTGCTCATCAACATAACCGGGGGTTCAGACCTTTGTCTGCACGAGGTCAACGAAGCGGCATCGATGATCCAGGAAGAGGCGCATGAAGAGGCGAACATCATTTTTGGCTCGGTCATCGACGAGACTATGACCGACGAGATTCGTATTACCGTCATCGCCACGGGATTCGGGGAAGATCGGGGCCAGCGGAAGCAGGTGCCGGTCAATGTGTCGAGTATTACCAGTGCGCCACAGAAAAACAAGAAAGTAGTGCACTTGGGCACTATCGTCGATGATTTGGACACGCCAACATGGCAACGCAAGAAACAAGGCACCGAGGAGACGGAGACGGTGACTCTGAATAAGACCACCTTTCAGTTCGGGGGCGACAAGGAAGAAGACGAATACGAGATTCCGGCTTTCTTAAGAAAGCAGATGGACTGAAGTTGAGGGCTTCTGAGCTGCCCAGTTAACTCGATCGGCTGCGACTATTTCTTGTAGCGCATGCGTCCAGCGTGTTGGCGGTCTTGGGTTCTGCCACAACCTCAACTGGGATGACGGCATCAGATAGACATCCTCAAGTTCTTTTCCCTGCGAAATCTTTCCAAAGCGAGCTGAATCAAGCGGTCTATCAGTTTGGAATACGGTATGCCGCTGGCTTCCCACAGCTTTGGGTACATGCTGATTTTCGTAAATCCCGGAATGGTGTTGATCTCGTTGACGAACAGCTCTCGGTTATCACGAAGAAAAAAATCTACGCGGGCCATTCCTTCACAGCCCAGGGTCTTGAAGGTGGCGACGGCCATTTCCTGAACTTCTTTGACGATGCTTTTAGAGAGTCCGGCAGGAATCACCAGTTGAGCTCCCTTTTCATCGAGATATTTAGCGTCATAGGAATAAAACTCATGGTGCGTGATGATCTCTCCGGGCAATGAGGCGATGGGATTGTCGTTGCCGAGGACCGAGCACTCAATTTCCCGTCCAGGGATATTTTCTTCGATTACAATCTTGTTGTCGTAAAGGAAGGCTTCTTTGAGGGCGCCGCGGAATTGTTTGTTCGTCCTCACCTTGCTGATGCCGACAGAAGAGCCGAGATTGGCGGGTTTGACAAAGAAAGGCGAACGCAACGCGCGTTTCACCCCGGCAAAATTAATCTTGCGTATCTCGCTACGATCAAAAACCAGGAACTTGGCGACCGGTATCCCGGCGTCTCTGAGCAGTCGCTTCATCACGTCCTTATCCATACCCACTGCGGAACCCAGGACTCCAGCACCGACGAAAGGAACATTAGCGAGCTTCAGCAACCCCTGAACCGTGCCGTCCTCACCAAAGGGACCGTGGAGAACCGGAAAGACGACGTCCACTTTTCCTAAGGCCCGCCCTGTGGAGGTGCGAATCATCGGCGTGGGCGTCGTTCCTGGGAGCACAGCCATTGGATCAGAGTTTTGCCGGGATATGACGTGAGATCGCTCCCTGGGATCCAGCAGTAGCCCCCCTTCGTCGAAGAACCATCGGCCTTGCTTGTCGATACCGATGGACACGACCTCGTATTTATCTTTGTCCATCGCTTCGACGATATTGCGCGCCGATATCAGGGAAATCTCGTGCTCGGCAGATTTCCCACCGAACAGAATCGCGACGCGCAGTTTCTTTTTCATGGATTCAGAGATTAAAAAAACCAGCGGGCCCGGACCCGGCCCGCTTGCGATCCGTTTCAATGGAGGCGAGATTGAACCTAAGATTTTTTGGCCAGGGCTTGGGGAGCTTGCTGTTCGATGACCTTGACAACTTTACCCGGGTAGCTGCGCTTTTCAAATTGCAGAACGAAGTATTTCGCTTTCACCGGATCTCCCTTATTGTCGAAGGCAATGGAGCCGGTGACGCCCTTGAAGTTTTTCAACTTTCTGACGGCAGCCGAGACTTCAGCGCGGCTGGGTTTCTTGCCTCCATTGGTCTGCAGGGTTTGTTCGATGGCTTTGATGCCGACTAGGGCTGCGTCATACCCATACATAGCGAAGGACTCTACTTCCTTGCCGAAGCGCTGTTTGAACTTCTTGGCAAAGGCCGCGCTTTCGGGATAGGCATCCGGCGGCCCCGCCACGGTAGTGTAGTAGCTGCCGATCACCTGAGTGCCGGCGATCTTGACCATTTCCGACGAGTCAAGGCCGTCCGGTCCCATGAAAACCGCATTTACTCCCTTTTCGCGCATCTGTTTCAACAGCAGCCCGCCTTGGTGATAAATTCCGCCGAAATAGACGAGGTCGGGATTCTTCGCCTTCATTGGAATGATCATCGGAGCAAAATTAGCCCGCTCTTCAGTTCCGTCATAACCCAAAACTTTTAAACCCAGCTTGTTGGCCTCGTTGCGAAAATTATCCGCGACACCCTGGCCATAAAGGGTCTTGTCGTGGATGATATAGACCGATTTGATTTTGAGATCCTGAGCAGCAAAGCGCGCTCCCACGGGACCCTGGACGTCGTCCCGGCCGCAAACTCGATTGACATTGGGATAGCCGCGATCGGTGATTTCCGTCGCCGTATTGGCTGGCGAGATCATGGACAGCATCGCGTCCTTATAAACTTCCGAGGAGGGGAGAGCGACTCCCGAATTGAAATGCCCCACTAAAACCAGAATATCCGGATCAGCGACAATATTTCTCGCATTGGCGACGCCAACCTCAGGCTTCGCTTGATCGTCGTAGGGCACAAATACCAAGTCAAAGCCCATGGCCTTGAACGACTTGGTTGCCTCCTCAACCGCAAGCTGAGCTCCCAATTTTATGTGCTCGCCCAAAGCGGCTTGCTCCCCAGAAAGCGGCGCCTGGACGGCGATTTTGATGGTGCCTTTTTGAGCCCAAACTGGGGTTGGCAGCGAGGCTGACAATAGAAAGAAAATCGAGAGAAAAATGCGCATAGCCACGGTGGAGATTTCTCCTTCTTATTGGGATGGTTCATGCTAACAAATACTCGCACGTAGTGCCACTGTTTTTTGGCCGAAGGGTCGCGACTGAAGCAGATCAGAGGGCGACTTTGACTTTGGCCGCTTTGGCTGTTTACGTTGTAGGCGCTCACGACCTTATTGACACCCCTCCCAACGATGGGCAAACTTTGCTTAATGATACTGAGCGTTGGCGTGGACCTGGTGGAAGTCCAACGGATTCAGAGAGCTTTGGAAGACTCTCGGATCGGCAAGCGTTTCCGTGAGCGGGTTTTTACCGCGAGGGAAATTGATTATTGCGAAAAAAAAGGGCGTGGGCGCTACGAAAGCTATGCCGGGCGATTTGCCGCCAAAGAAGCGGTGATGAAAGCGCTGGGAAGAGGCTGGGGATCAAAAGTGTGTTGGCTCGACATCGAAGTCGCCCGCGCCCGCAGCGGCAAGCCCGAGATTGTCTTACACGACAAAACCGCACGGCTGGCGGACGAACTAGGAATCCAGAGTTGGTCGCTTTCGATCACGCACACCGAGCAGCATGGCCTCGCTTATGTTATTGCTCAGGCCGAATAGATCAAGCATGCGGGCGGCTGGTCGCGACCCCTCGCTGGCCATGCGAGCGTTGAGCGTATGGCTCGCTTTTAGGGATATCTCGTTTTTTTTGCCGGTAACAAAAAGAATGTTCCTAAGGCCCAAATCCCAAAAAGCAAGCCAGCCACCGTCCAAAGAAATTTTTGCCGTCCACTCTGGCCGGCGATGACCCGACAGAGAATTGCATCGAGAAAGTGCACGAGAGCGGCCGTGCGGACCAAGGTCGCAGGCTCCATCTCGGATTTGATGAAAAGGAGTCCGGAAAAATAGCCGAACAGATGATAGAAATCCACCACAAGGCCTTGACGCTTGCTTTTCACAACTAATATACTCGGTCTCCTTTCAAATGGGAACATCGCCATGGCCGTAAAAACCATCCAATGGAAGAATGACCGGGTCATTATGATTGATCAGCGGGTACTACCCCACAAGGAGGTCTACCGAATTTGCCGCGACTATCAAGAAGTGGCGCAGGCTATTCGCGAGATGGTGATTCGCGGCGCACCCGCCATAGGCGTGGCGGCGGCCATGGGCGTAGCCCTGGGCGCGTCAAACACCCAAGAGAAAAATTTCGACCGTGAGTTCGAACGGATCCTTTTGACGCTTTCAAAAACCCGGCCCACAGCAGTAAACTTGTTCTGGGCGCTGGAACGAATGCGCAAGGTTTATACGGACAACCGGAGCCGAGGCGTGGAAAGCGTCAAGCGGCTACTTAAAGATGAGGCGCAAAAGATTTATAAAGAGGATATCGTCGCCAACAAGCAGTTAGGTAAATTCGGTGCGAGTCTTCTACGCAATGCCCGGCAGATCATGACCCACTGCAACGCCGGCGCTTTGGCGACCGCGGGGTATGGAACAGCCCTCGGCGTAATTCGCGCCATGAAGGAGTCGGGAAGACCGATTGAAGTATGGGTCAATGAGACGCGGCCTTTTCTGCAAGGCGCCCGTTTGACCGCCTGGGAACTTAAGAAGGAAAAAATTCCTGCTACTTTAGTCACGGACAACATGGCCGGTTACTTGATGCAAAAAGGCAAGGTCGATGCGGTGGTGGTCGGTTGCGACCGGGTTGCCGCCAACGGCGACGTAGCCAATAAGATCGGAACCTACGGTATCGCCGTGCTGGCAAAAAGGCACGGAATCCCATTTTATGTCGCAGGCCCGACTTCCTCTATTGATGTTAACTGCCCGTCCGGTAAAGACATCCCCATTGAGCAAAGGGACCCCAAAGAAGTATCGCATATCTTTGGTCAAGCGCTTGCGCCCAAGGGCATCAAGATCTTTAATCCGGCATTTGACGTCACCTCGCAAGACCTGATCTCGGCGATCATCACGGAAAAAGGAGTAATTCATCCACCCTACCAACAGAATATTCGCAATCATGTCAGTCATTGAAAAAAAAGCAGAGCTGGAAGCCTATTTTCACAACGCGGGAAAACCGCGCGACCGCTGGCGCGTGGGAACGGAGTACGAAAAGGTCGGTATCGATAGAAACACGGCCAAGGCGATCTCATACTCCGGCCCTCGTGGGGTCGAGTTTATCCTGAGAGAATTAATCGAGCGATATAATTGGGAGCCCGAGGAGCAGGACGGCCATATCATCGCGCTGGCCCGCGGCAATGCGCAGATCACGCTGGAACCGGGCGGGCAAATCGAACTGAGCGGCGAGCCCTGCGAGAGCATCCATTGCACCTACGCCGAGTTCACGCAGCACATCCGCGAGCTCTTGGAGGTCGCGGATCCGCTGGACATCGTTTTTCTCGGCCTCGGTATGCAGCCGGTGAGCCCGTTGGAAGAGATCGAATGGGTGCCGAAAAAACGTTATCGCATTATGGCACCCTACATGCTCAAAGTGGGGACGCTCGGGCAACGGATGATGAAGCAAACGGCTACCGTTCAGGCGAATATCGACTACAGCGACGAAAAGGATGCGATGGCCAAGTTCCGCACCGGCATGGGGCTGACGCCGATCATCATTGCCATATTTGCCAATTCACCGATCTGCGACGGGCAGCTCAATGGCTACCGTAGCTTCCGAGAGCACATCTGGACGGACACGGACAAAAGCCGCAGCGGTTTGCTTAAGTTCGCCTTCTCTCCCGACGTCTCGTTCGCGCATTATGTCGAGTACGCACTGGATGTGCCGATGTACTTCATCATCCGCAACCACGATTACATTGACATGACCGCCGTGACCTTCCGTCATTTTCTAGAGTTCGGTCATAACGGCGAGCGAGCGACCCTCGAGGATTGGAATGATCATCTCACGACGCTATTTCCCGAGACCCGGATCAAGCGCTATATCGAAGTCCGTTCCGCGGACAGCCAACCGCCGGATCTTATGCCCGCGCTGCCCGCACTCATCAAGGGAGTTTTTTACGACCCGGATTGTTTGCAAGCCGCTTGGGACTTAGTGAAGGGGTGGAGCTGGGATGAGCGGATGCAAGTCTATCTCGATTCGCATCGGGATGCGCTGGCAGCGCGCGTCCGTCGCTACTCGCTGCTCGATCTGGCAAAAGAATTGTTTCAGATTGCCTGGGAAGGGTTGCGACGCCAAAGGGCGCTCAACAGTCAAGGCGACGATGAAACGATTTATTTGAATCCCCTCAAAGCGTTGTTGTTCCAGGGCAAATGCCCCGCCGATTTGCTGGTCGAAAAATGGGAAGGAGAATTGCAACAGGACATCAAAAAGCTGATCGCTTACAGCGCTTACAAGCTGCCCTGAATCTCCCCAACGATTCGTCGATGATTCGACCCGGCAAGTCGCTTCTCTAGTTCGGGGTCGTCGATCCCCGTAAACCGTTTCAAAAAACTCTGTTTGAGCTTGGTGATTCTCCGGTAACTGTTTTCGACCTGGGTGCAAAGCCGCGGGTCTCTTTCCACTTCCGAACAGAGAAATTCAAAGGCACGAAGGGCTCTCGGTAGCTCGTGACAGAAGAGCATCACATCTATGCCGGCGCGGGCGCATAGCGCAATGGCTTGTTCTTCCCCATAGTGGCCGCTGATCGCTTTCATTTCCATGTCGTCCCCGAAGACGACGCCGTTGTAATGCAACTCGTCCCGCAGCAATCCCGTTACGATAGGGGAGGACAGAGTCGCCGGAAGGTCGGGGTCAAGGGCGCGGTAAACAACGTGGGCGGTCATCAAGGATTCGATTCCATTGTGGCAGGCGCTGACGAAAGGGGGTAGTTCGACTTTTTCCAATTCTTCCAACGACCGATCCACCATCGGCAGATCGAGATGAGAGTCCTTGTCCGTGTCGCCGTGTCCGGGAAAGTGCTTGCCACAGGGAATGATCCCACCGTCGCGCAAACCTTGGATCCAGCGCTCGCTGAAGGCGATCACTTTTTGCGGGTCGGAAGCGAACGAACGGTTGCCGATTACGGGATTTTTTGGGTTCGAGTTGACATCCAGGACCGGTGCAAAATCGAGATTGATTCCCACCGCGGCCAGTTCTTCAGCCGTGGCGCGCGCGGCCTCGTATGCGAAATTTGGGTTGTCGGTTGCACCAATGCGCGCTGCGGGAGGAAAGTGAGTGAAGGGCTTGGGAAGCCGATGAACTCTTCCGCCTTCCTGGTCGATGGCGATGAAGGGCGGATGGGTGTGACCGGTTTCCCAGAGCGCTCGGCACAAGGAGAGAATCTGCGCGGGGACACAACAATTGTGGCCAAAGAGGATGAAGCCGCCGAAGCCATAACGTTCGATGACGATTCGTTCTTCGCCGGTGAGCTCCGGACCGCCTACCCCGACCAGGAACATCTGGGCGATTTTTTCTCTGAGCGTTGGCATTACGAGCATCATAATACAGCCTAGACAATTTTAGGTCCATTGTGTAAATTCGCCGCGTTAGATGGAAAAGTGCAAATATATAGTCGTCGAAGGACCCATCGGGGTTGGCAAAACCAGTTTGGCCAAACTCCTCGCCAACGAATTTCAGGCCCGAACGGTCTTTGAAAAAGTAGAGGAAAACCCATTTCTTCCAAAGTTTTACCGGGCTCGCGAGAGTTACGCCTTTCAGAATCAGACCTTTTTCCTGCTCAACCGCTATCAGCAGCAATTGGAGCTCAACCAGCAGAATCTGTTCAACCAAAATACCGTCGCTGATTACCTTTTTGCCAAGGACAAAATCTTCGCGACCTTGACCTTGAGCAGCGAGGAATTGAACCTTTACCAGCAAATCTACGTGCTTTTGAACACCAGGGTTCCGAAGCCGGACCTCGTGGTCTATCTTCAGGCTCGACCCGAGGTGCTTTACAAAAGGGTCAAAAAAAGGGATAAGAAATACGAACGGAGCGTGACCTTCGAATACCTCTCAGATGTCGCTCGGGCGTACAATCAGTTTTTCTTCCACTATGATGAGACGCCTCTACTAGTAGTGAATACTTCTGAGATTGATTTCGTGGCGAGCAGCAAGGATCTGGCTGACTTGATCAAGGAAATCAACAGCATGGGTTCGGGGATGCAGCACTATATACCGCTTGGATCCAGATAGCCTGGACCGAGACGGATGCCAATAGGCAGTAGCTTGGGTGGTTCGACTTGGCTTACCACTCGCCATTGTTGGCCTTCCGGTTCGGTCCGGAAGGCTTTTGTGCTTTTCGGAGGTTAGATCAATGGTAGAGAAGGTCACCGTGCCTGATATCGTCAAGCGAAAACGCCGAGGCGAAAAGATCACGTGTCTCACGGCCTACGATTATTCTTTTGCGCGGATTCTTGACGCCGCCGGCGTCGATATTCTCCTTGTCGGTGATTCGGTGGGTTGTGTCTTTCAAGGACAACCCAATACCCTACCGGTGACTCTAGACGAGATAATCTATCACACCCGGGCCGTCGCGCGCGGGCGCAAACGGGCCTTGGTGGTGGGAGATATGCCGTTTCTCTCCTATCAGGTGAGCAGGGAACAGGCGATCCAGAATGCCGGGCGGCTCTTACAAGAGGCCGGCGCCGAGGCGGTGAAACTCGAAGGCGGTGCGGCGATGCAAAAGACAATCGACGCCATGGTTCAGGTCGGTATCCCCGTTATGGGTCACGTTGGCCTTACCCCCCAGTCGATTCATCGATTCGGTGGCTACAAGGTTCAGGGCAAAGATAAAGCTCAATGGGAAGTCATTGTGGGCGATGCAGTGGCGGTACAAGACGCGGGAGCGTTTGCCATTGTGTTGGAAGGGATACCCATGGACTTGGCCAGGGAGATAACCGAGCGGCTGACGATCCCAACCATTGGCATCGGTGCGGGGGGGCACTGCGATGGTCAGGTGCTCGTGATCCATGACATGCTAGGGCTGTTCGATGATTTTACGCCAAAGTTCGTCAAGCGGTATGCCGATATCAAAGGAGTGGTGACCAGTGCGGTCAAAAATTTCATTGCCGATGTTCGCGAACAGAAGTTCCCCGGCGAGGAGCACTCCTTTCATTAAAGGATTAATGGATACCATTGAGCAGGTTCAAGAGATGCAGCGCTGGAGTGAAATCCAGCGTCACCGAGGAGAACGCATCGTGTTTGTTCCCACCATGGGTTTTCTTCACGACGCGCATCTGAGTCTTGTGCGCGATGGGAAGAAGCGGGGCGGTCGCGTTGTGGTTTCCATTTTCGTGAACCCGGCGCAGTTCAATCCAAACGAAGACTTTGCTGCCTATCCGCGCGACTTCGAGCGGGATCGAGGGCTCCTGGAAAGGGAACACGTCAATGTTCTGTTCCACCCTCCGGTACGAGAGATCTATCCGGAAGGCTACCAGACTTACGTGAATGTGGATAAACTGAGCCGGCTCCTGTGCGGCGCCCATCGAGCCGGCCACTTCCAGGGAGTGGCAACGGTGGTTGCGAAGCTCTTCAATATTGTTCGGCCCCACGCGGCGATCTTTGGCGAGAAAGACTACCAGCAGCTGCAGGTGATTCGACGGCTGGTACGAGATCTGAATTTCGATATCGAAATCGTCGGTCATCCCATCGTACGAGAGGCGGATGGCTTGGCCATGAGTTCACGCAATGCCTATCTTAGCTGCCAGGAACGACAGGCCGCCGTATGTTTATCTCGATCTTTAAGTCGGGGGGCGTGTGTGGTGAAAAGAGGTGAGGCACAGGCGCGAATCGTCACCCAAGCCGTCAGAGCCGAAATCGCAAGGGAGCCGCTGGCGAGATTGGAATATGTTAGCTTCTGCGATTCTGCTACACTGGAAGAGATTGAAGAGATACGTGATTCTGCGCTGCTGGCCTTGGCGGTGTGGATTGGCAAGACCCGGCTCATCGACAATACGATTCTGCAACGATAGGGAGGATGTGGCGTGGCGGAAGAGGTGCCGATTAAGGTCAGGGTACGAGTGCGGGAAAGCCTGCAGCGCTATTTCCTGGCGGGGTTGCTGGTTTTTCTCCCCGTCGCTATCACACTCTGGTTTTTGGGTTGGGTGATCGAGCTTCTCGATAGCGTACTCGATGTCCTCCCTTCGAAGTTACACCCGAACTCCTATTTACCCTTTCCAATTCCCAGATTAGGCGCCATCGTCACTTTGGTTTTGATTCTCTTTCTGGGTATTCTCACCCGGGGCGTCGCCACACGCCGGTTTCTCGCCGCCTGGGAAAAAATACTGATTCGGATTCCAGTCTTTCGCGGCATCTATACCGCCGTGCAGAAATTGGTGCAAACCTTCTTGGGGCAATCGCAAAGCAACCGGCAGGTGGTGATGATCGAATATCCACGCAAGGGAATTTACACTGTCGGCTTCGCCATGGGCAGGGCGTGGCGCGAGCTGGAAAGAAAAAATAACGATGCCCAGCTCGTCAACGTTTTTGTGCCGACGACGCCAAATCCCACATCCGGATTTTATCTTCTAGTCCCCGTGAACGAGGTGGCGCCGCTGAACATGACCATGGAAGAGGCGCTAAAGCTCATTACCTCCGGCGGATTGATTACGCCGGACGATAAGAACAAAAACCATGGCTAAGGAAAAATCACCGAGCGAGCAAATTGTCTGCGTGAATCGCCAGGCGCGGTACAATTACTTCATCGATGAGACCTTTGAAGCAGGCCTGGTACTTCTTGGAAGCGAAGTAAAATCGCTCCGCGACGGCAAGGCCAATCTCAAAGACAGTTACGCGCGAATTCAGAAAGGCGAGGCATTTCTTGTCAACGCGCACGTGAGCCCGTACGCGGGCGCCAATCAGTTCAATCACGAGCCTACGCGCGCGCGAAAGCTCCTGCTCCACGCGCGCGAAATCGAGAGGCTTACCGGCAAGACCAAGGAGCGCGGGCTGACTCTAATTCCGCTGAAACTATACTTCAAGAATGGACGGGCAAAAGTCGAGCTGGGGCTGGCGCGAGGCAAGAAGCTTTATGACAAGCGCGAAACGCTACGGCGAAAAGTAGCCGAGCGCGAAGTCGAGCGGTCTTTGAAATCAAGGCATTAGTTGATTTTGAGTTTTGTATCCAGTTCGAAGGTTTTTCACCCCTCTCGAAACTCGAGACTCAAAACGCTAGACTATAGGGCATGGGGGCGATGTGGGTTCGACGGAGGTGGGAAGTCAAAGTGGCATGCCGGGGTTCTGTTATCCCGTTAAACAAACAGATCTGCAATTTAAACGCAGACAATTTTGAATACGCCCTAGCTGCCTAATCGCAGTTAGCGTCTTACCGACTTTCTCCCACGGGGCTGGATAAGACGTCATTTAGTGGGATTGGCTGATTCTCCTGCCGGAGGGGATGAGGCTGAAATCCAAACCGGCTGGCTCCGAGAGACCCTGCCGCTGGGGGCTCAAGGAGCGAGATCAAAGCAACGGCTAAGCATGTAGTCATATTTGATGGAAGACCTTCGGACGGGGGTTCGATTCCCCCCGCCTCCACCAATTTAATTCATAGTGAATTGCTGATACAGTGTCCGGCATGGTCCCATGCCATCCAATACAAGTTACCCCCATAGTGGGGGTAACTTTGGGGGTAACTGGTAGACCTGGAAAGTGAGTTACCCCCAATATGCCGCTGACAGATACCGCTCTTCGTTCCGCAAAGCCTCGGGAAAAGCCCTTCAAGTTGTTCGATGGTGGCGGTCTGCACCTACTGGTCAATCCCGCCGGCGGCAAATGGTGGCGCTGGAAATATCGCTTCGGTGGTAAGGCGAAGTTGCTTTCGTTCGGCGTCTATCCCGACGTGAGTTTGAAAGCGGCGCGCGACAAGCGCGATGACGCTCGTAAACAGCTCGCGGCCGGCATCGACCCTGGACAGGCGCGCAAGGCGGAGAAGCAGGCGCAGGCAGGGGCGGAGAGTTTTGAGGCGATCGCGCGTGAGTGGCATACTAAGTTCTCGCCGGGGTGGGTGGATAGTCACGGCGACCGCATATTGCGGCGACTGGAAAAGGATATATTTCCTTGGATCGGCAAACGGCCAATCGTAGAAATCAAAGCACCCGAGCTTCTGGCTGTGCTCCGCCGAATCGAAA
>WNFO01001581.1_pt1 | contig 18100 bp, 11 predicted proteins | sample 5400251 | NCBI WGS metagenome assembly WNFO01 (sample SAMN13153354, study PRJNA577476) | soil metagenome | isolation source: 100 cm saprolite under Madrone tree | place: USA:California | collected 2016-06-14
TGGAGGCGTCGTAAGCGAACCATGTCATTGCTGCGAAGCATGGCGGGCGGACTCCGAGCGCTGTTCCGAAAAGAGCACGTCAGCCGGGAGCTGGACGAAGAACTAAACGGCTTCCTGGAGATGGCCGCCGAAGCAAAGATGAAGCAGGGTATGAGCCGCAACGAAGCGCTCCGGACGGCACGCTTGGAGCGGGGAAGTGTCGACGTTGCGAAAGAAGTGGTTCGCTCTGCCGGCTGGGAATCGTTTGTGGAGACTCTGCTGTGGGACACGCGCCACGCGCTCAGACGCCTGCGACTGGCGCCAGCATTCACCATCGCCACCATACTGACACTGGCACTCGGCATCGGCGCAACTACTTCGATTTTTACTTTAGTGCATGCCGTTTTGTTGAAGTCGCTCCCGGTAGCGAGTCCCGGCGAATTGTACCGTCTAGGGAAAGAGCCCCGCTGCTGTTACCAGGGCGGATACAGTCAAGAAAAAGAGTTCTCCCTCGTTTCCTATGACCTGTACAGATACCTTCGAGACAACACCAAGGGTTTCTCCGAATTAGCGGCGTTCCCAGCGCCCGAGCCACAGTTTGGTGTACGACGCTCGGGCAGCTCAGAGGCAGCCCAAAGTTATCCAGGCGAGTTCGTCTCCGGCAATTACTTCTCCATGTTCGGCATAAGAGCGTATGTCGGCCGCGCTTTTGCCGATGGGGATGATCAACCGAACGCTCCCCCAGTCGCCGTGATGAGTTATCGCCTTTGGCAGGAAAGGTATGGATCCGATCCATCAGTAATCGGAGGCTTGTTCAATCTAAATGACAAGCCGTTTACGGTGGTGGGGATCACTCCACCAGGCTTCTTTGGTGACACTCTTCGAAGCACTCCACCCGATTTCTTTCTACCGCTGAACACCGAACCGTTTGTCCAGACCGATGCCGACCTGCATAAGATCGATACTCACTGGCTGGAGTTGATTGGACGCATCCAACCGGGCGCGAACCCTGCATCCATAGAGGCTGAAATGCGGGTGGAGCTCAAGCAGTGGTTGCGCTCGCACTGGGGTGAGATGAGCGCGAACGATCGCGCAAAGTTCCCGAATCAGACCTTATACCTAAGCCCTGGCGGCGCCGGAATCACGAGCATGCGCGAGCAGTACGAGCACTGGCTTCTGATCCTGATGATGGTTTCAGGATTTGTGCTGCTCATCGTCTGCGCTAACGTTGCCAACCTCATGCTTGTTCGCGGCATGGAGCGCCGGCGACAAATATCACTGAGCATGGCGCTGGGTGCCCAGACTTCGCGAGTTGTGACGCAGCCCCTCATTGAAAGCATCTTGCTCTCATTGTTTGGCGGCGCGGCAGGTCTGCTGATCACATTCGCGGGCACGCGCCTGATCCTTCATTTTGCATTCCCCACTTTTCCCGGTTTCGCCAGCGTGCCCATCAGCGCCTCGCCTTCCGGGCCGGTGCTGCTATTCGCTTTTGTCACATCACTTTTGACCGGGGTTGCCTTCGGCATCGCTCCCGCATGGATGGCCACACGAGCAGATCCAATTGAGGCCCTTCGTGGTGCGAGCCGCTCCAGCGACCGCACTGGCTCCCTCCCGAGGAAGACACTTGTAGTATTCCAGGCCGCGCTCTCGCTTGTTTTGCTATCAGCATCAGGACTGCTTACCACCGCTTTGCAGAGACTGGAGAATCAAGATTTCGGGTTCGAGCAGGACCGGCGCATCGTCGTGAACATTAATCCACGGCTTGCCGGATACCGGACCAACCAACTCTCGTCACTTTATCGGCGCATCCGCGATTCGATAGCCAGCATTCCCGGCGTGTCTTCCGTCGCTCTTTGCCAATACTCGCCACTAAGCGGCGGGGGTTGGGGTGCTGGCGTCTGGGTAGATGGCTACCCCGCTCCAGGGCCCAACGATGACAACTCCACTTCGTGGGATCGAGTCACGGCGGGGTATTTTGGTGTCATCGGGACCCCGATCATCAAAGGACGCGGCCTCTCCGAAGAGGATACGGCCACTTCGCAAAAGGTTGCAGTCATCAACGAAGCGTTTGCGCGGAAGTTTTTCGAGAACGAAGATCCAATTGGCAAGCACTTCGGCCGGAAGCCGGAAGCAAGCCGTGAATTCGAAGTTGTCGGTATGGTTAAGGATGCGCGCTATGTGACATTCAATCTCGACCAGCCGAGCGGCCCGTTCTTCTTTTTGCCTGAAGCGCAGGCGGAATACTCGCAAGGCAATCTGGGCTCACTTTTCCTCCACGACATTCTCATTTTGACGAGGCCGCAAGCTAGCCTGTCCATCGCGCAGGTGCGTCAAGCCATGGCTTCGGTGGATCCTAATTTGCCGATCATTTCGATTCGGGCTCTGAGAGAGCAGGTGGCCACTCAGTTCACTCAGCAGCGACTCATCGCGCGCCTCACTTCGCTCTTCGGAGTTCTTTCCCTAGTCTTGGCTTCGATTGGTCTGTATGGAGTGACTGCCTACAACGCTGGACGCCGCGTCAGTGAGATCGGCGTGCGTATGGCGCTGGGGGCAACACGAGGAAGCGTGGTCGCGCTCATTTTGCGGGGCGCGTTCGCGTTAATCGCCTGTGGGCTCACATTGGGTGTGGTGTTGGCTCTTGCCGCGGGGCGGGTATTGAAGGGCCAGCTTTATGGATTCAACCCCCACGATCCGATAGTCATTACGATAGCTGTCGTCGTTCTCGCGCTATCCGCCTTGATTGCCACACTGATTCCAGCCTTCCGAGCGTCTTCCGTCTCTCCATCTGAAGCGCTACGCAGCGAATAAAAATCCAACATTCTCCGCGATTCGAAGACACGATGGAACCGCTCTGCGCACTCTCAGTACGCACGCACTGCGGCTGACGGTTTTCTTGAGTCCGCGCGGTCGACCGCCGATCCACATATGCATGCGCTCGCCTTGGATCTGACAGGGCGAGTAGCGATGGCTGAGAACGACTCGGCGGGCGCACGCGAACATATCCAGCAAGCTCTCGCGATGGTTGACAAGTTTGAGATTCTGGTCGCGGCCTGGCAAACATATGCTACGGCGAGGCAGTACAGCAACGGAACGGTCTCGCAACCCGGGCTTCTGGACTTGGGATGTCGGGGTCCACGAAAACATTCCAGCCCCGGAGCGCAGCGGGTGCAATTCCGGCTGGAGGTTTTCAATCTCCTTAACCACCCCAATGGGGACGTAGCCAATTCCAATCCCCGGAGCGGGTCCTTCGGGCAGATGACGAATAACGAATAAACTTGGGCAGCGACAAATGCAACTGGCCCTGATATACAGTTTCTGAAAATGGGAAGGTTGAATCATGTTCCGGTGTGAACGAGTGTGCCGATGAATGAACTCTCTCGACGAGAATTTACAAAACTGATCGCGGCGGCAGGGGTTGCCACACGATTTCCTCAGATTCAAACCACCAATCGAGTTATAGGCATTCAGGTGGGAGCGGTGTCGTTCGTGGACGAAGGCATCTCCTCCGTGCTAGACCGCTTTCAGCGCGATGGCAACATTAACGCGCTGTTCGTGGCGACGTTCACTTACGGACGCGGCATTGCCGGTCGGCAGGTTCCCGGCCAGCCCCTGCCGGATCATGGCAAGCAAGCGTATGACACCAATTTTCACGGCGGGAATTATGCGCGCACGCATGAACAGTACTACACGCATACTGCCCTGAAAGAGATTCAAGCGCCCGACCATCCTGGATTTGATGTTCTCGCGGAAGTTCTACCGCAAGCGCAATCGCGACGGATAAAAATATTCTGCTGGTACGAAGATGTCTTTCGTCGCGATCTGGAAGGCGTTGACCGCTTGCAAGAAGTGACGCTCTCGGGCGAGAAGGCGAGCACGATCTGTTTTCACAACCCCGAAGTGCAAGCGTTCTGGCGCGCACTTACCGAAGATTATCTGCGCAGCTATCCCATTGACGGCGTCATGTGGGGAAGCGAGCGGCAGGGTCCTTTTGGCAACGCGATTGGTGCCATGCACGGAGGCGCTGGATCGAATCCTTTTGAGGTCGCTTGCTTTTGTGATTTCTGCAAGCAAGCAGCAAAGTCCCGAGGGATCGACGCAGAACGAGCCATGGAGGGCTACAGAAAACTTGCAACCTTGGTGCGCGATGCACGGGAAAAATCGCGTCCGAGCGACGGCTACTTCGTTTCTTTGTGGCGTCTGCTGATCCAATATCCGGAAATTCTCGCGTGGGAAAAGCTGTGGAGCGACGGTCAGAAGAGCACGTACGCAAACATCTACCAAGTGACGAAGTCAATTCGCCGGGAGGCAATGGTCGGCTGGCACATCTGGCATAACAATTCCTTTAGTCCGTTCTATCGCGCGACACAGGACTACGCGGAGTTCCGCAAATACTCTGATTTTCTCAAAGTCGTCATGTACAACAATTGCGGCGGTCCCCGGCTGGCGTCCTATGTCAATAGCGTCAGCCGGACAATCTTCGCGGATTTTACTGCGGAAGAAGTACTTGGACTCACTTGCAAAACGCTGAACTACCAAGAGACGAATCTTGCCGGACTTCCGAGCAAGGGACTGTCGGCAAACTACGTCGAGCGCGAAACGCGCCGCGCGATTGCTGGCGTCCAGAATACGGTCAAGATTTGGCCCGGTATTGATATTGATATTCCGACCGGCCGAGACGAAAAGAAGACCGAGCCGCGGGATGTGCGCGATGCCGTGCGAGCGGCTCTGGGCACTGGCGCAGACGGCGTGATCCTCTCGCGCAAGTACTCGGAAATGCGCCTAGCGAATTTGCGCGCTGTTGGGGAGGCGTTGCGAGCATGAGCACCATGAACAGACGCTCCTTCCTGCTGCTTACGGCAGCCTCAGTTACCACGTCTCCGGCAGAAATTCCTGTCATGCTGCCCGATTCCACCGATATCGTACAGGCCAACACGCCTTCATGTCCCTGGTACAGCGCCATGCGACGATGTGGTCAGATCAATTTCAACGAACGCGATCCGTTGACCATGGATACGCAAGCGTGGGCCGACTATTGGGCATCGCTCAAGGTCGATGCAGTGCTGCTGAACGGCGGTGGCATTCTTGCCTTCTATCCGACCCAAGTGCCCTACCACCGTCGTAGCCAATTCCTCGGAACACGCGATCTATTCGGCGAGATGGTTGCCGCCGTGAAACAGCGCGGTATTCGCGCTGTCGCTCGCATGGATTGCAATCTCGCCTACGAGGACGCCTTGAAAGCGCACCCCGAGTGGTTCGAGCGCAACTCCGATGGATCGTTTCGACCTCACCTGGAGTCGCCGTGGCTGTTCTCTACCTGCATGTTCGGGAGCTACTTTTCCGAGCAGATGCCAGCAATCTACCGCGAGATCAATCAGCGTTACGCTGTAGACGGATTCTTCACCAATGGCTGGCCGTCCACAGGAGCACTGCGTGTGTGCTACTGCGAGAATTGTCGCCGCCTGTACGAGAAGTTAGGGGGAGCGCCACCGGCAGAAACAGACGCCTCGAATCCGCTTTATCGCAAGTACTACCAGGCGCATCAGGACCGCGTGTTGGAACTGTGGCGTTTGTGGGATAGCGTCGCCCGCGAAGGCAGCGCGGAATCCGTGTACGTCGGCAACCTCGGCGGCGGGATCGACACCATCAAGGATTTAGAGCCGCTTAGCCACGCTGCGGCATGGTTCAACGCCGACCACCAAGGCCGCTCGGGTGAGACGCCGATCTGGAACTGTTCGCAGCAGGGTCGCGTCGCGCAATCCGTCATGCAGGGGCGCACCATAACGAACGTCGCGGGGGCTTACAGCAATGCACAACCAAGCTGGCGGCACGTTTCCAAAGCGCCTGCCGAACTGACGCTTTGGCTTGCGCAAACTACTGCAAGCGGGATGGTGCCATGGTTTCATTGGCTAGGCGGTTCTCCCGAGGACAATCGCTGGCGGGAGGTAGGGCGCTCTTTCTTTACCTGGCTGGCCGCAAACGAAACGCATTTCTGTAATCGGAGTTCGATTGCTGAGCTAGCCGTCCTCTATCCGCAACGCACGGTCGCTTTCTATCCCCGGCCAGATTCCCGACGGCCACGCTATCGTGGCGGCCCGGTCGATTATCTGCAAGGCATTTACTACGCGCTGCTGGAAGGACGTTTCTTGTTCGACTTCGTACACGAAGGGAACCTGGATGCAGCGAATTTGAAAAAATACCGCGCGCTTCTTCTTCCCAACGCAGCTTACCTCCGCGATGCTCAGTGTGAAGCCATTCGGCAATATGTGCGTGGAGGCGGCTCCCTGCTCGCTACATTTGAAACCTCCCGTTACAACGAATGGGGCGATCCGCGTTCCGACTTTGAACTGGCCGATGTGTTCGGAGTTCATGCGGCAGGCGAGGTCGTTGGACCTCAAGGGAATAGTTACGCGCGCATTGAGCAACCTCATCCAGTCGTTCAGGGTTTCAATGGCACCGCCCTGCTGCCCGGAGCCGAGAGCCGCGTTCCGGTGAAGGCCGAAGCCGCTCCTCTCGTCTTGAGCGTTGTCCCTTGGTATCCGGCATTTCCGCCGGAGATGGTCTATCCGCGCACCCCGAGGACAACGGAGCATGCTGCGGTCTTTCGGGAGATAGAAGAATCGCGAATCGCGTTTTTCCCGGGCGACGTTGACCGTACCTGCTGGCGGTCTGGCAACGCGGACATGAGTCAGTTGTTACAAAACGCGATTAAGTGGGTACAGGGCGATGACCCCGCCATTTCCATTAGCGGCGAGGGCATGATTGAGGCTTTCGCTTGGGAAACTGAACCCGGCTACGCCTTGCACCTACTTAACTACACAAACCCGAATATGACCCACGGCGCGATCCGGCGCACTTATTCCTTGGGTTTGCAGCAGGTACGCTTCCGCGTTGCTCGCAATCGCTCAATCAAGAGTGTGCGCGCGCTACGCTCGTCCGTGAGCCTGCCCTTTCAGCAGCAATCGGACCGGGTGAGTTTTGCGGTCCCGGGAATCGCGGACTATGAAGTCATTTCGTTGACCTAAAGCCGCCGTGGGCCGCAGGGAGGCAACGTTCACCGGTCAGCCGGATAACTGGAAAGAAGATACTGTTCAGATCGAGGGCGGGATAAACGAAGCGTGGCGAGTGGCTCTTCGTCTAGATCCCTGTGGGTCAGTCAGTAATCAAGGGAAGCGGCTCGCCGGGAAGGTCGCTGGAGCGGTACAGAGCCTCCACGAGCGCCATTGTTTGAAGCGCATCTTCAAAGTGCGACGGCAACGTGGAAGCAGTTCCTTCCAGCGAAGCACTGGAGAGCGCCCATAGTTCCCATGAAGGCGTCGGGAGAGTTGTTCCGCTAACCGGGAGGGAGAAATACCGCTGAACACGCTCACCGCCAAAAAGGTCATGCGGCACACCTGTCAAGCGAACTAAGCGAACTACGGTGCCTGGTAGGATTGGAAGATGTATTGTAAACTGCCTTCCCCCGATTCACCGGCAGAGCGGGCTGAGGTGGTGTCCCTGCGGGAAGCATTCTTTCGCCAAATTCGCACCCATGAATGCTAGCGAGCAAGACTACGATCGAGGAGAACGGAGGAGATTCCTTTGTCATTGCAATTTGTATACGCTACCGTCTGGGAAGCTCTCGATGCGTCGCGCACCACGTTCCTTCGTTATCATGACACTCGGAACTATGGCCGCGGTTTGTATGTTGACCTGCGGGGCCAGTTGGCAATCTCATTTGGGCCATAGTCAAGAGGTGGGTCAGGCCGCTGGTGCGGTGCTCATCAGTCGCGCTACGCATATGGACGTCTCGCGGCCGCTCGCCTCGATGCGGGAGCGGGACATCAGGGACGCGTCCGCTGATTGTGAAGGAGCGGGATGCGGCCCGTCGCCAGGCGCCTCGGCGGATGGCTCGGATGCAGTGCAAGAGCAAACGCAGGAAGGGGCCTTACCTCCTCCAATACCGCCGCCAACTTTAAGTCCCGCTGGAATTGCGGTTGAGCAAACGTCCCAGGGTGCGCGGCCCGCGGCGCCATTACTTGAGAGCTTCGACGGACTCGGCGCCGGGTTCGAGGGTCCGCAGGGCACAACGAACTTTCGCAACCCGTCCGACAACAGCCTGGCCGTCGGCCCCAGTCACATCATGCAGATCGTCAATTCCAGGATCGCAATTTACTCGAAGAGGTCCGAGAAATACGGCAAGAGCGGTACGGTGTTGTACGGGGCGGTTGCTACGAAATCCGTGTGGATCGGATTCGGAGGCGCATGCGAAGCCCGCAACAACGGCGACGCCGTAGTGCGCTACGACCAGCTTGCCGAGCGGTGGCTGATCGTGATGCCAATATTCTCACGAATTGGACCCGACGAATTTCCGGGCGGCACCGGTCTGGCTAGTGCCAAACCGGTCCCTGTAGAACAGGTTGCGAAGACCAGCGAGGCGTCTGCACCGGGGGCGGCGACGGCGCTTCCTGCGAATCCACCGCAGCCGCCATCCCTGCCAGAGCGCGCGCAAAGGCCACCCGAAAAGAAAGAGGGAGTGTGGGCCATGTGCTATGCGGTCAGCACCGGCCCGGACCCGCTGGGTACCTACTATCGGTATGCGTTCGAGCGGAGGTTATTTCCGGACTATCCACGTCCTGCGGTTTGGACGGACGGCTACTACACGCCAACCAGCACGGGCGACGATGTGATTCAAAAACACACGTGCATTGCGGACCGCGAAAATGTTGGCGGGCCAGCCAGCGACCGAGCAGTGCATCGTGCTCGATGGTGTGAATTTTCTGAACAACGCTGACATCGATGGCCGGAAACTTCCGCCTCCGGGAGCGCCCAACATCATGATGGCGGCTGGTGGCACGCAGCTCAAGAAGATCTTCGAAGACGATGGCATTTACTACTGGAAGGTTCACGTCGACTGGAATAATCCTGCGAATACGAAGGCAGATGGCCCAGTAAAAATCAACGTTGCGCCGTACCACTACTTGTGCGAAGGGCAGTTGTCGAGCTGCGTTCCACAGCCTGGCACCGAGCGCCGGCTAGACGTGCAAGGCGACAAGATCATGCAGCGGCTCATCTACCGAAAGGTCGGGGGACACGAGTCGATCGTCGCTGCGCACTCGGTCGCTACGCAGGGCGGCGGGGGTGTGCGCTGGTACGAGTTCCGCCTCGACAAAAAGCGCGACCCCGTGTTGCATCAGCAGGGTACGTATGCACCGGAAGGATTCTACCGTTGGATGCCCAGCATCGCGATGGATAAGAAAGGCGACATTGCGATCGGATACTCGTTCGGTGGACTACCCAATTTCACGGGGCAGCGCTTCGCGGCCCGGCAGGCTGGCGATCCAAAGGGTCAGTTGACATTGCACGAGACCGTGCTCGTGAAAGGGGAGGCCTCGCAAACGAACACCCTGCGATGGGAAGACTACACGACAACTGCGATGGATCCGAGCGATGACTGCACGTTCTGGTATGTCGGCGATTATATGAAAGAGGGCGACAAAGCCTATCGAACCAGGATCGGCTCGTTCCGTTTGCCAAATTGCAAAGGCCGCTAGTTAGATTACCGAAGCCATCAGGGTTGCCCCGGTTTTGTCTCGATGGATGCTTTCAGTGCTTTCGCTACTTCGCCGGCGATGTCGTCCTGGACAATCAAGATGTCGTCGAATTGTCGGTCGTAGGTTTCAGACCAGGCAAAGAGCCGTTGTCAGCACGAATCAATCGCCCATCGATCCGCACCCTGCGTGCCTGACTTGCTCACGCTCGCATCGAGTACCTAAGCGACATCGGGGATGGGTGGGGTCCCATGCGAAAGCGGCCCATAGTTTGCCCTTGAAATAGAACGAGGGAGCGGGAGGCGATACCCCACAGCCCGGAATCCTGCTGATTTTGTTGGTCAGCTCCTCGTTCAAGCTGTCGGCGAAGGGCTTTTGGCCTATATCAACGGCCAGAGCAAAAAATGCGAGCATGGAGGGATCTCTGTGGCTGCGGAGCAATGGCGGCGAATTGTTGTAGGCGAGCGTGTCGTGGAACAGGAGACAACGACGACGGCAGGGAAAAGCGCAGCGCCGACGGCCCCTATGTACCCGATTCTGAGGCGGCGGCAAGCGTTCCACGGAGGAGCGGGCACCTGTGTTCTGGGTGTGAAACGTCGCTTGCCCAGCACCGGCGAGTGGGGAGTTACTACCTGCCAGTACGTCCAGATTGGTCATTAAAGCTTAGGGTCTCACGCTCCTAGCGAAATGAACTCGAAACCTCGTGTGGATATTGTATACAATGCAGTGCGCTGTCGAGGTCGCGATCGTGACGAGACCGAATAGTTGTTTTCGGAAGGCGCTGCTGATGCTTTGTGTCGTTCTTGCGCCACTCGCTTCCGCGCGCGCCCAAGAACGGAATGTGCCGGGCAAGCCCATCGGAAAAATTTCCGTCCTCGGAAGTCTGATCCTCTTGGAGTTGGACGAGGACGCCCTCGGGCAGCAGAACCTTTTCGACCTCGGCCAGCACACGCTTCGCTTCACGCCCGGAAGTGCGGGATATCGCATCGAAAATCTTGCCCTGCGCTGGGATGGGGAGTTCGGACAGCAGTTAAGCGGTCATCAGGTCACGTTGCGTAACTTCTCATTTCCTTTTTCCGGCAAAACCTGGGATTCATTTTCAGTCGGCGTTACCGGGTCGATTCGGTTCACACCGGAAAACAGCGCGCCCGCCGATGGGGCAGGCTCCGGCTTCGGGCCGCGCGATGAAGGCGGAGTTTCCATCGGCCGCTTCGATCCGTTGACCGAAGGGGCCGCGACGCTGGTTAACAGCGTTCCAGCGATTTGCGTTTTCTTCAAGCCGCGCATGTCTGGCAATCGCTACGTGAAGGAACTCCAGGATCGCGTCGTGGTGACCTGGGATGCGAGCGAACCTTGGGGAAACATCCAAGACTTTACTTGGACCAAGACCATCAACCGGTTCCAAGCCGTGCTCCACAACGACGGCGCGATCGAAATGTCTTACCAACAGCTTGCAGCCAAGGACGCAATCATCGGTATCTATCCGCTTATCTCTGGCGGAGCAGAGCAACCTCTTGCCACGCTCACGGGCCAGAAAAACTCTTCCGTCGCCGCGCATCTCGACATCCGGAACCTCAAACTCTCGGCGGTTGACGGGTTATTTCTCAAGGTCACGTTCGAGACTGTCGGCCCCGTATTGTCTGAGGGGGATTCGGGAATCTCAGGCATCGCCTATCGCGTTTACTTTGACTCCCACAATCCTTCCGCGCAGTCTGACGATTCTGTTAATGCCCATGTCGTTTGGACAATTCGCGGCTTTGTACCGCGGAACCACGCGAACGCCAGCAAGTCGCGATACTTTGCGTTCGGTTCCGGCTTATCCCGCCGCGTGAAGACGAGCGGCAACACGATTTCGATTCAAGGAATCCTGCCGTCGGCGCTTCGTGGCGCGAAACAAATTGCTGTTTCTGCCGACGCCTCTGCTCCCGGCTCGGACGAGCCAGTGGCGCGGATTCCCGCGGGCCCGGTCGCGCTCAGCGGAATTCGTGACCCTGAAGTACAGTTATCTTCGCTCAAGCCGCGGGACGGTCCGTTTTCCCTCGCCTACCAAGCCTTCCACTATTATGCTCTGCCGAATCCTCGCGATCTCACCTGCAGCGTGATCAAGAGCGTCGGCGACAAGTTCGATTTCCTCGCCTACTACTCCGACTTCCGCGTAGACAACCAGGAAGCGGGCACGCCGAGCGATGGCCCGCTGGGAGCGGTGGGGGGCGTCGTCACGGGAATCGGCGTCACGCAGAGCGGCCTCGGATCCTACTGCACGCAGGGCAGGTTTCAGTGGCAGTTCATCCAACCGGTGTATTCCGGCTCGAACCAGATGCAGGAGCGGCCGCCCCAGGACGCGCCGGTCGGCACAGATCATGACATTACGTTCTACCAGCAGCAACTCGCTGAGCCTTCGCAGAACGGCAAAATGCCTCCTTATATGTACGCCATCTCTCAAATCGCGCACGAAATGGGCCACCGCTGGGCGGCTTTCGTTTCGGCAAGGGTGGGCAGCGAAACAATTCCCCTCGGTCCCACGCATTGGGCGCGGGGTTTGCAGGCCCGCGTGGCATTCCCGTATCAGCGGCCGACCGAAGCGTCGATCATGGGAGGCGGCGTCTGGCAGGACAACTTCGACGGGACCTTCACACAACTCGACGACGACTACTACGTGCCCGCCACCGGATGGTCCTATCTCGACCTCTATCTCATGGGCCTGATTTCTCCCGCTGAAGTGCCCGATTTTTTCATTCTCCGCAACCTGGTTCCCGCTGGCAAAGACGCCCACGAGCACTCTATTTTCAAGGCGGACAGAACCAAGGTAACCATTCAGGACGTCATAGCCGCCGAAGGCGAGCGCCTTCCCGGCGTCGACAAATCTCAACGCCAGTTCAACACTGGAATGGTCATCGTCGTTCAGCACGGCGTCAAACCGACTAGCGAATTGATCGAGCGAACGAACGGGATTCGCAAACAGTGGATTGACTATTTCTCCGTCACCACGGGACGTCGTGCGTCCATGACGGCAAACCCGGAATGAGGACGGGAACGATCCAAGGGGACTGAACATGACCAAACATGGAATCGCCGGGAATTGCTGGCTCAATTGGCCGGAGCCTCCGCGAGAGTGCTTCTGCCGCAGGGCAGCACCATAGCAAGCGGAGCCGAACGCATCGAATTGCGACGTCTTCTGAACTAACATGGCAATGGTCACGTACACAAAAATCAGCACCCATTCCGCGGCAGTCTCTTTCCGCCGAGGTAACAGAACGGCTGCACGAGAAAATTCTGAGTTGGAAGTTGCGAGAAGGCGAACGGCTACGGCAGGACGCCATTGCGCCATCCCGAACATGAAGAAAGAGGATTTTCACAGCGCGGAAGACATCCTCGTACAGTACGAGCAGTCGCTGGAGAAGGATTCCGAAATAAAATCCTGGGGCCAGTGGAACTGGAGCTTTCATTTCGCGCGTTATGCTTCCGCTAATCGTCCGGTGATGCTGGCATTTTTGAAGACGCTGAACATCAACTGCGATCGCTACACTCGTCTTCACCTCGTATTTACGCGGGATGCATCCCGCTGGGACGGGCCATCGCGAACCTCTCGATGCCTGCAAGACGAAGAATCCGGAAATAGCCGAGAAGGAATTATGGAAGCACATTACAGAGAAGTTGGTTTGCTTGGCCCAGGAAACGAATATGGAGGATAAACGTCGCCTGACAATTGTCTGGGCGCGTCTTAGGAGGCTCTTGTGAGGAATTTCTTTGTTGTTTCATCGCTGATGATTTTGTCTTGGCCCGGGATCGTGCAGGCGCAAGCGCCCAACGCCGCACAAGTCGCGGAAGAAAAGATTATCAAAGTCCGGCCGCTGCCGTTGAACAGCGTGCGGCTCACTGGAGGGCCACTCAAAAACGCGCAAGAGCTTGACGCTAAATACTTGCTCGAGCTCGAACCGGATCGGATGCTGGCTGACCTGCGGCAACGCGCGGGACTGGAACCAAAGGGAAAGCCCTACGGAGGATGGGATGGGGCAGGACGACAATTAACCGGACACATTGCAGGACACTATCTTTCGGCTGTGAGTCTGATGTGGGCGGCCACCGGCGACGGGCGCTTCAAGGAGCGCGCTGCCTACATCGTAAGCGAACTGCAAGCAATTCAACATGCGCAGGGAGATGGCTATCTCGGGGCTCTGATGGACAACCAAGGTGTCGATGGAAAGCTCCACTTCCAGGAACTGTGCAGAGGAATTATACGGTCAGGTGGATTCGACTTGAATGGCTTGTGGTCGCCGTGGTACGTGGAGCACAAGATTTTTGCCGGGTTGCGAGACGCCTACCGGTACACGGGCAACCGCACGGCGCTGGATGTGGAGATCAAGTTCGCGAGCTGGGCGGAAAGTATTGTTTCCAAGCTTGACGACGAGCAAACGCAGAAGATGCTGGCGACGGAGTTCGGAGGGATGAACGAGGTGACCGCCGATCTCTACGCCGACACAGGCGATCCGCGTTGGCTGGCGCTATCCGGGAAATTTGAGCACCGCGCGATGATCGATCCGCTTGCCGCGGGACAAGACATTCTTGGTGGCAAGCACGGAAACACGCAGGTACCCAAAATGATTGGGTCGCTTTCGAGGTACATCTACACCGGCGATGAAACCGACCACAAAGCCGCAACGTTTTTCTGGGACCAGGTGGCAATGCATCACAGCTTTGCCACCGGCGGGCACGGCAAGAATGAGTACCTAAGCCAGCCCGACAAGCTGAACAACATGATCGATGGACGCACGGCGGAAACCTGTGATGTCTATAACATGATCAAGATGTCGCGCACGCTTTTCTCCGTCGACCCGGAGATACGCTATGCGGACTTCCACGAACGGGCGCTCTTTAATCACATTCTTGCGTCGCAAGATCCTAATGATGGCCGCGTGTGCTACATGGTGCCGGTCGGCCGCGGAGTACAGCACGAATATCAGGACAAGTTCGAGGACTTTACTTGCTGCGTGGGCAGCGGCATGGAGAGCCATGCGCTTCACGGCTACGGCATCTACTATGAATCCGCGGACAAACTTTGGGTGAGCTTGTATGTGCCTACGCACGCGAATTGGGAAACTGAAGGCGTCCAAGTGGAAATGAACACCGATTTTCCCATGGGTGAAACCGCGTCCATAGAGGTTACGCCCAAATCAGCAAGAAAATTCACTTTGGCTTTGCGGCGGCCGTATTGGGCGGGGGTGGGTTTCAGCGTCAAGGTGAATGGCCATGCGTTGAAGGATTTGCCCAAGGCGGATTCCTACGTGGAGATCACACGGACGTGGAAAAAAGGAGATACGGTGGAGTTGGCTCTGCCGAAGACACTTCGCAAAGAACCGCTGCCGGACAATCTAGAGCGATTCGCGCTGATGTGGGGACCGCTGGTGCTGGCTGGGGATCTCGGTCCAGAACGGCAGGAACAAGAACGACGAGCGCGACGAACCGCAGCCGGGGAAGATTCGGCGCCAGTGCTTGTGGCCACTGCGGAGCCCGTCGAGAACTTTCTGAAACCAGTGCCAGGCAAGCCGGGAACATTTGTGACCTCCGGCGTCGGTCTGACGTCGGACATCACATTTGTGCCGTTTTACCAATTGCCGCGGCGACGATACGCGATCTATTGGGACATGTGCACTCCCGAAGAGTGGAAGAAGAAGTCGGAGGCTTTCGCCGCTGAACAAGAAAAACAAAAGAAGCTTGAGGCGGCCACGGTGGCGTTTGCGCAACCGGGGCAAATGCAGACGGAACGCGACTTCAACCAGCAGGGTGAAGACAGCGCTCCTGTTCAGTTGATGGAGCGCTATGGGCGACGAGCGACGAAGTGGTTCTCGTTTGATCTTCCAGTCGACGCAGGTCGTCCGGTGGGACTGGTAGTTACGTTTAGCAATGACGCGCGCCGGAAGGGATCTTTCGATATTTTGGTGGACGGAAAAAAAGTGGGAGGACAGGAGACGGAGAGGCGCAGCCCGGAGCAGGACGTGAGGTTCTTCGACGTTGAGTATTCAATTCCCGCCGAGTTAGTCGAAGGCAAGCAGAAAGTGACGGTGCGCTTCGAGGCTTCCAGCGGGAGCGATATTCCAGGCGTGTTTGGGATTCGAACAATCCGTATGGACGCGGCGCGCTGAAGGAATTCAGTGGTCGTTGCGGAACAGGTTGAGCCCCCGCGAGATACGCCATAGGACAGGCCGTCCGGAGTTTCAGGAAAGCTGTTTGCGATGGCGCGTGATGAATTCTTTCAGGTAGTCGCCCGCTTCCGTGATGTGTTTCCACAAATTTTCAGAAGCCAGTTCGAGATTTCTGAATCCTGGCCAGATAGTATCTGAAACCTTGCCGAAATTTCACGCCGCTGTTCCGGCCATTGGGGTACTCTCCCGCCACGCCGCCCTATTATCCGGTTGTGGGAGTACCTCATTAACGCCTCTTATCAGGCGATCTGCCAATGATGTAGTCTCGCAAGATGAGCACCTCTACCCCAGCCACGCATGTAACGCCTTCGCGTACGCTTACTTTCATTTTGGCCCTGCTGCTCCTTTCCACAACGCTCTACGCGCAGGAACCGCGCCAGAAGGCTGCTGAGGGCGCCTTCAGCGTCATCGCCAACGGCCGCGAGGGGGAGTTTCGTAGACATTTCGACCAGTGGGTGCTCTGGAAGACGGCGGGAGGCTATGAGCTCGAGACGACGATGTATCTGCTAGGTCGACCGCAAGCATCCCCAGCTAAACAAATTCTTTACCTTTCCAATCAGTTCCACACCGAGGGATTCAAGATATTTCCTGTCCCCTGGGACCCTCCCCTCGTAGGCTCATACGACTGCCATCTCCAGCCGCTGCCAGACGGCCGGCACCTGCAGTGTGACTATTCAATCCACAACAAACAGGGGGGTGGGAACATCTCGCTACCAGCGCCTTATATGTTCGAAATCTCGGTGGACTCAGTCAATGAACACCCGGAGTTCGACCTTCCGTTTTCGTTCGCCAGCATTGTTCTGAGCGCCCCGCGCGATCCCAAACAGAGCCGCACCATCCCGCTCGTCTATCTTAAAGTATGGGACGCTGACGATGGAGATCCGAATCATGTCACCGTAGTGGCCGACCGCACGGAGAACAAGAAAGTTCGCTTTGTCGGACGCCAAAGGATCGCCGTCCTCGGCAAACAGATCGACGCTCTGAAGTTCGAACTCGACGACACCCACGCGGTCTGGACGTCGGAGAACGGAATGCCTTTGGCAGTGGAGCAACTACATCATTCGAACCGGTGGGAGCTGACGCGATTCCTCCAATATGAGAGGATCGTACCTGGGCTGGATTGATCTCTTCTGTTGACCCCGGCTGTGTCCATACATGTATTCAAACCGAAGGTTGTAGTTCCCTGACTTGTCGCAGCCCTTCTGCTGTCAGCCCGTAAGCCGGGCGGCGGGCCGCTTCTACCTAACCGGCACGAAGCTGGACTACTGGCGGGGCGCCATTCCGAATTTGAACTGCGCCACGCTGCCGAAACATTCGAAGATTGTGACGTCAGCCGTCTTCACAATTGAGTAGCCTAATAGCTCGCAGCCAAGTCCGGCTTCCCTCCAGCGATTGGTTGGTCACTGCCGGCGCGTTGATCGGTACTAATCAATTCGTAACAATCAGCACGCGCCTTTCGAGAAAACGAAGAGACCATCTCACGACACGCGCCGAAAAATTAGCGGGGCCCCGCGGTCACTGTTCCAGGGCTAAGGGATTTTTACGTCTGACAACCTCCCGATTTAAGAGACTGCTTGGAGCAGCCCCGCCGCCTCAGCTCCGTTATTGGCGTGGCCAGACTTCTTATGCTTCTTGCCCCACTTTGCCATTAGTGTCAGAACCGGTACGAGAGTCCGCCCGTAAGGGGTGAGCGCATATTCCACTCGCTCCCGTCTCTGCCCTAGAACCTTCCTAGTAATAATTTGATCCTTCTCCAGTTCACGCAATTGCTCGGTAAGGACTTTTCGCGTGGCTTCGGGAGCATGGCGTCGTAATTGGCCGAATCGCAGCGTCCCTGGCTTCAAGGCATTTACGATGATCGGTTTCCATTTACCATCAATTACGTCGATGGTCGCTCTAACGGGACACTCAGAAAGAAGCATATCGAACTCCGGTTACAAAATTGTGCCTACTGGACTCGGCAACCCGCTCATGTAAAAAAGGGTTGCTTGAAGTCAGGATAGCGCAGCTCCGTTGAGATTGCGCGAGCGCGACTTTCGCTCGAGGAAAGCGATGGCTGCAGTTCTTGAGGGCATTCGCTATGCGGGGGTTCGCGTGCGCGAATTTTGAGAAAGCCATCACAAATGACCGAGACTCGCAGTTTCAAATAAGCGAGGCATTAGAAAAAGTAGTAGCACGGTGTAAATCGCCACATTTTTATTAGCTTAGCGAAATCAGATGTGGCGGAGAGGGGGGGATTGAAACCTCCGTTGGTGAGAGGGAGGTGAAGGGTTGGTGAGCGTTGGTATGTCTCTTGTTTTCAACACTCATTTTCAATTTTCTCCAATCGCCAGATTCTACGGGGGTTCCAATACCCTCAAATCAGTTAAAATTAGTAGCAAGTAGAGTCACGAA
>WNFO01001664.1_pt1 | contig 18098 bp, 14 predicted proteins | sample 5400251 | NCBI WGS metagenome assembly WNFO01 (sample SAMN13153354, study PRJNA577476) | soil metagenome | isolation source: 100 cm saprolite under Madrone tree | place: USA:California | collected 2016-06-14
AACCGCTGGTCACGGCGGTGGCCTTTGTGCTGCCGCAGCAGATGTTCGCTTTCGCACCCGCTTGCCTTGTTCCCGCCGCGGAAACTGCGCGCGCTGTCGCGATTCCGCGGGTCGTAAAGCCTCTCTCTCCTCCGCCTCGCTTGGCCTACGCTCTTTAAGAGCTGCTGTTTTTTTCCAACCCAAATGATTGGCTCTTGCCGCGACTCTGTGTCGCGCTCTAACTACTTTGGAGAAAAATCATGCGAGGCGTTTTGAGATTGCTTGCTGCTTTGATCTTTCTGAGCGTGCCTGCGTTGGCCACGATTTTTGGGACGGTGCGCGGAATTGTGCACGATCCGCAGCACCGCCCGGTCGCGGATGCCACTGTTACGCTGAAGGCAAAGACATCGGATTACGCGCAAACGATACAGACCGATGCGGAAGGGGGATTTCACTTTGATGCTGTGCCGCTAGGCCAATACAGCGTGACTGTGTCACAGGCTGGTTTCGTGACGCAGGAGCAAGCCGTTACGGTGCTGTCCGGCACGGCGCCGATTCTGCATTTCGAGCGTCACCCCCACCACTCTGGTAGATCGCTTGGAGATCCAGCAGACACCGGGCGCCACGCGCAGCAATAGCTTGGCGATGATTACCGACTATGTTCCGGGCGCTTATTTTACGCACGACCAACTACATGTCCGCGGCGGCCACCAGGTGAGTTGGCTGATTGACGGCGTCGCGATTCCCAACACGAATATCGCGAGCAACCTTGGGCCGCAGGTCGATCCCAAAGACATCGATGCTGTCGAAATGCAACGCGGCAGTTATGCAGCGGATTTCGGCGATCGCACCTACGGTATCTTCGATGTTCTGCCGCGCACGGGGTTCGAGCGAAATAATGAAGCTGAGCTGACGTTTGGCGCGGGAAACTTCCATCAAACAGACGATCAAATCAATTTCGGCGGGCATAACAGCCGCTTTGCGTATTACGCCAGCGCGAACGGGAACCGCACGAATCTGGGCTTGCAGACTCCCACCTCGGCGGTTGTCCACGACGCCGCAAACGGGTACGGGGGATTTGTCTCGCTGATTTACAACGCGGATTCACAGGACCAGTTGCGCCTCGTTGCGCGAGCGCGCCGGGACTTTTACCAAGTGCCGTTTGGCCCCAACAACCCGCTGAATAGTCCCGGCATGACGCTGCGCGATGCCAACCGGGAAAACGATTCCTTTGCTGCCTTCTCTTGGGTACGCACGTTCAGCCCGGGGCTGGTGCTCACCGTTTCACCGTTCTTCCACTACAACAGCGCCGACTACGCAAGCGATCCAAATGATTTCCCAAGCGCCGCAACCCAGAATCGCTCCTCAAAATATGAGGGCGGGCAGGGTACCGTGTCTTGGATCAAGGGCCCTAATAACGTGCGCGTGGGTTTCTACAGTTTTGCTCAGCAGGACAATCAATTTTTTCACGTGGTATACAACGATGGGAGCGGCGCAGTCGCGCCGTTGTCGCAAAATCCGGACGGGAGCCTCATCGCTGTTTATGTTGAGGATCAAGTCAAAGTTAATCCATGGCTGACGCTCAACGGCGGGCTGCGCCAGACACACTTTTCCGGAGGAGTGGTGGAAAATGCCACCAGTCCGCGCGTTGGCGCTTCGCTGCGAATCCCCAAATTGAACTGGGTGTTCCGCGGATTCTACGGTCACTTCTATCAGGCGCCACCACTGGGCACGCTCTCTGGCCCCACGCTGAACGATATCCAGACTCAACAGCAGCTTGACTTCGTACCTTTGCGGGGAGAGCGGGACGAAGAGCATCAATTCGGCGTCACGATTCCCTTCAAAGGCTGGGTGCTCGATGCCGACAACTTTTTGACTCGCGCGCAAAACTTCTTCGACCACAACAGCTTGAACAACTCTAACGTTTTTTTCCCCGTCGATCTACAGGGCGCGCGAATTAACGGCTGGGAGCTGACACTGCGCTCGCCGCGGATCCAAAACCGTGCGCAACTCTATCTGACTTATTCCAACCAACTCGCTCTTGGCTTCGGCTGCGTGATCGGCGGACTGATTGGTCCGTGCGCTGTGCCTCCGCCGGGCTTTTTTCTGCTCGATCATGACCAGCGCAATACGTTGCACCTGGGCGGCCAGTACACACTGCCATGGCGCGCTTACGCTTCCGCGGACGTTTATTACGGGTCGGGCTTCTCGAACAGTAATCCGGCGATCCCCGGGGATCATCTTCAGCCGCATACTACTTTTGACTTGTCGCTCGGCAAGGAATTCGGGGAAAAGTTCTCGGCTTCGTTGAGCACGACGAACGTTGCGAACCGCCGGGTTTTGCTGGATAACAGCTTCACGTTTGGCGGCACGCATTATCTGAATCCTCGGGAAATCTTTGTCCAGGTCCGCTACCGGTTTCACTACTAGGCCTCCGCGGCTACAGTTGATATTCACTTCATGCCGCGAGGATATTTATGGTCGACATGCTTCGGTCCGGCTAAAAGACGCCGTACCTCAGGATGACAGGCCTTACAGTAGCGAGTGATAGGAGTTCGTGGTGATTGGGCCGTAGGGCTACTGTGCAGTTTCCCACATAGAAAATTTGACGTAGAACGCTGTTGCGTATGCGAAAACCGCGTGCTAGCCTTTGGCGAATAAAAGGCGAACGCGCGGGAGGCTCGCATGCCGGAATCACTGGCGGTTCGTAGGGCTGGCACTTCAGTCACACCGATTTCCAACGGCGCTGCGCTGTCGCGCGGCTCGACGGCGATCGCTCGCGTCCATGAGGTGCTCGATGTGCTCGCCGCTCGCGATGTTCGTGGCGAAATCCTCACCGCAGTTCGCCACTATCCGGCGCGCGAGGCACAGTGGGCCGACTTTCCGGCCTGGACGCACAGCGATCTGAAGGCGGCTTACGCCGGTAAAGAGACTCGGCAGCTCTACAGCCACCAGGCCGCCGCTGCTGAAGCGGTTCACGCCGGCAAGAACGTGGTTATCGTCACACCGACGGCTTCCGGCAAGACGCTTTGCTACAACTTGCCGATCCTGAACGCGATTCTGCAAAGTTCGGACAGCCGCGCGCTATATCTCTTCCCCACCAAGGCGCTGGCGCAGGACCAACTCGCGGAGCTCCATGATTTGAACGAGCGGCTCGAAAATTGCTTTGGCGTTTTCACCTATGACGGCGACACGCCGAGCGATGCGCGCAAAGCCATCCGCGAAAAGGGGCACATCGTGCTCACCAACCCGGACATGTTGCACACCGGAATTCTGCCGCACCACACGCGCTGGACGCGGCTGTTCGAGAATTTGCGCTACATCGTGATCGACGAGCTGCACACGTACCGCGGAGTCTTCGGCAGCCACTTGTGCAACGTGCTGCGCAGGTTGCGGCGCATCGCGCGATTTTATGGGCGCGAGCCGCAATTCATTTGCTCGTCGGCGACGATCGCAAATCCGGGAGAACTGGCCGCGAGGCTCCTGGAAGCAGACGTCGAGGTGCTCGACGCCAACGGCGCGCCGGCCGCGGAGAAGACGTTCGTTTTCTACAATCCACCGGTGGTGAATCGCGCGCTGGGGATTCGGCGCAGCTATATCAACGAATCCGCGCGCGTGGCCCAGGAATTTCTGAAGCACGACCTGCAGACCATCGTGTTCGCCAATTCGCGCCTGCACACCGAGCTGCTGCTGACCTACTTGCAGCAGGCCAATCCGCACGCGCCCGGCAAACCGGAAACGATTCGCGGCTACCGCGGCGGCTATTTGCCGAACGAGCGCCGCGAAATCGAACGCGGACTGCGCGACGCGCGGATTCGCGGCGTGGTCTCAACGAGCGCGCTGGAGCTGGGCATCGACATTGGCTCGCTGGATGCCGTGGTGATGGCGGGTTACCCCGGGACGATCGCCGGAACCTGGCAGCGCGCGGGGCGTGCGGGACGGCGCAGCGGCAGCTCGTGCGCCGTGATGGTGGCTTCCTCCACGCCGCTCGACCAATTCATGGTGCGCAATCCGGACTATTTCTTCGGAAGGACGCCGGAGCATGCGTTCATCCAGCCGGATAATTTGGAAATCCTCGTGAATCATCTGAAGTGCGCGGCGTTTGAACTGCCGATCGCGCCGGCAGAGCGCTTCGGCGACGTGGACGTGCCGGACGTTTGCGCGCGACTTGCGGAGGCCGGCTATTTGCATCAGGCGGGCGAGCACTATCACTGGACGCATGAGGCTTATCCGGCGGACACGGTCAGCCTGCGATCGGTGACCAGCGACAATTTCGTGATCATTGATATCACTGGGGAGCCGAACGTAATCGGTGAAGTTGATTTCTCGAGCGCGCTGACCACCGTGCACGAAAAAGCGATTTATCTGCACGACGGCGAGCAGTATCACGTCGAGCATCTGGACTTCAAAGCGCGCAAGGCATGCGTGAAGCGCGTGGATGTCGATTACTACACGGACGCCATTCGCTACACGCAGGTGCGCGTGCTGGAGATGGCAGCGAGCGCTCGGGATGCTCGAGATGGGACGCAGCGTGCTGCGCCCCTACAAGAGCTGGGTTCGCTTCATGCCCATGGGGATGTGCTGGTGCGCTCGCAGGTGGTGGGGTTCAAGAAGATCAAATTTTTCACCAATGAAAACGTGGGCGCCGGAAAGCTGGAGCTGCCGGAAAACGAAATGCACACGACCTCGTATTGGATCACGCTGGAGCGGCCGTTGCTGGAATCGCTTCCGATTACTGTGAGCGAGCGGCAGAGCGGAATGTTTGGCCTGCTGCACGCATTGGAATCCGTGGCGACACTGTTATTGATGTGCGATGGCCGTGACCTGGGCAGTGCGATTGGCGAGCACCCGCCGGATACGGCGACGGTTGAAGTCCTTTCTCCGTCGCGACTGGAAGAGGCAGTTGGTGCGAGCGCGAAGGAGTTCTTCGAGCCCAACCTGTATCTCTTCGATGCATACCCGGGCGGCATCGGCTTTTCCGAGCCGCTTTTCCGCGCGCATGCATTGCTTATGCAGAAGACGCGCGAGCTCATCGCGGCGTGTGGATGCGAGCAAGGATGCCCATCGTGCGTCGGTCCCGCGGGAGACATGGCGCCGCGCGCAAAGGAAGCAGCGTTGGCCATACTCGATCGGTTGTGTGCGTGATGGCGGCGTTCGGTGACAAGTTCTCGCGGCTAGCAGCATTGAAGCCGGTTCGGCCGCGGCCATCGGGCGCGGAACTGCTGCGTGCGCCGCATGCCGAGGATTCGTTGTCGCGCTTGCTCGGCGCAGGAATCGCCACAAACCGTTACGGGCAACACGTTTTGGTGCGTAACTGGTTTTCTTCGCCGGAATATTCCGAAATTTCCGAGGTAAGCCTGGAATTGCTTTCGCGTGGCCGCGACGAAGCGCTCTCGAAGCGCATGCGGGCGGCGCTGGCCGATCCGTCGAAATGGCTTTTTCTCGATACGGAAACGACAGGGTTGGCGGGCGGCACGGGGACGTATGCGTTTCTGATTGGCCTGGCATGGTGGGACGCCGGCGCGCTGCAAGTCGAACAGTTTTTCATGCGCGATTTCGGCGAGGAGCATGCGATTTTGCACGAAGTCGCCGGGCGCATTGCGGAGCGGCCCGTGCTGGTCACCTTCAACGGCAAAGCGTTCGACTGGCCGCTGCTTGAGAACCGCTTCACCATGACGCGATCGATCGCCGTGCCGCGGCTGGCGGCGCATCTTGATTTGCTGCATCCGGCGCGAGCGCTATGGAAGCTGCGGCTCGGGTCGGTGCGGCTGGTGGAGTTGGAGCGGCAAGTGCTGGACGCAGCAAGATTGGGGTGGCATCGTCAAGACGATGTGCTGGCCGCGCTGATTCCGCAGCATTACTTCGATTATCTGCGCGGAGGGCCGGCGGAGCCGCTGGCGGCCGTGGTGCGGCACAATCAGATGGACTTGCGGGGGCTGGCAGCGCTGGTGGGCAAGATCGATGCGCTGCTGGCATCCGATGAGAACCGTGACGTCGAGAGCTTGGACTTGTTTGGGCTTTCGCGTTTCCTGCAGCGGCGCGGCGAATCGGGGCGAGCGCACTCCGCGTGCACGCAAGCCATCGATCTCGGCTTGCCGAAGGAATACGATGGGCCAGCGCGACGTGAACTGGCGCTACTGGCCAAGCGCCGCGGCGAGCATGACAAGGCCGCGGCACTGTGGCACGAACTTGTGAGAGACGAGCGCAATGGCGCACCCGCTTGCGAGGAGCTCGCGATTTACTACGAGCGGAGGAGAAAGGATTTTGCACGCGCGCTGGAGTTCGCGAAGCTGGGGCTTGCGAAGGTTCGCCGAGCGCGAGCCCTTTTTCTCGATCGGCACGGCGCACGCGGCAGCATGCGAACGGAACAGCGGCTGGACGCCCGCATTGCGCGCTTGCAAAGACGAATCGAGTTGAAGAGCGAAGCGCGTCCTACTCTGCCACTGGAGAGTCGCAGCCCAATTCCAGCGGCGAGGAAACTGCCGGCCTAAACAAGTTCATCGGAGCGCCCGCGCGGATCGCGACTTCTTTTGCAGCTTTTGCGAGGACCTTCGGCTGTTCTGGAACCGGCGCCCACTGAAGTTCCTTGTTGAGCTTGAGGAAGAGCGCGCGGTCGCCACCTTCGAGGGTCACGCACTCCTTTTCAAAGCAGCGGAGAAAGACACCGCCGCCGGGAGTGTCGAAGGAAAAGAAATCGGGCTTGCGAAAGAGAGCACTGCGCTTTTCGTGTTTTTTCTCCAGCGCCTCGGAATATTGGCCGAAGAAACGCTGGGCTTGCTCCTCGCTGGCCAGGCGCTCGCGCGTTATCAGCAGAAGACGTTTGCTCTGCTTTTGCTCGTAGACAGCGTAGCGGTCGCCGTCCCACGCCGCGGACAAGCCCTTGGCGCGCGGCTCGTCGAGAAATTGCTTGAGCACTTCTTTCCAGCCGAATTCGCCCATCACGTTTTCTTCGAGCTTGGCCCAATCGGCGCCTAACGCTTTTTCCATGGAGGGCAGCGAAACCGGCGCAGGCACTTTGCCGGAGGTGTACAGCCCGGGATGCATAATTTGCTGGGTGGAAACCGGGGGCGTGGCGAAAATCGCGGACAGACCTTCCCAGCCAGTGGGCTTAAGGACCGCGGCGGAAAATGTCAGACCGTCGAGATAGGGGAAAATCAAAGCGTCTTTCAGGAAAGGCGGCGCTTTCTTAAGCAGCGGCGTCTCGGTCATGTCACCGATCAACATGGCGGGATCAATGTCGGGCAAATCCTGGAGGGAGCGCCCGCTGCCCTGGAGCAGATATTCGACCATGGCGGCCATGGCGTTGCCTTCGAGGACGGCTTCGCGCGCGAGCTCGCCGTCATCGTTGGGGCGCGCGGCCTTGGCCCAGGCTTCGATTTGGAAATGCTGATCTTCGAGGGCATGGGTCAGCTCGTGGGCCATGACCATGCGCTGGTCATCGATGGGAATCCAATCTGCGACGTAGAATTCATGTGCTTTAGGATCGTACAGGCCGGCTATCTGTTCGGTGAGCAGATCAACCATGAAGGAATCGAGGTCGAACCCTTTGGGAAGCAGGCCGAAAGCCTCGGCGCTTCGGGCACCTGCATAACGCTCGGCGGTGTTTTTGTCCTCGTCCATTTCTCGAATGACGTGGGCGCGAATCTCTTCGCGTGAGCGCAAGCTCTTCTTAACTGGGCCGCGCAGGGCCAGGCCGGTGATCTGACTCATCTGCTCGAGTACTTCGTCGGCGGCCGCGGAGAAATCGGCGGCGCCCGGTTTGCTCGCGAGGCTAGGCGGTGTAGCGGGAGCGGTGGTTTGCTGCGCGAAGCCACAGGAGGCGAAGCCCACGGCCAGGACTAGAAATATGACAATCAGGAATGCGACTGGGCGGCGAGAACGCGAAATCGAAGTGGGCATGACATTTTCAGAATAGCAGATTCGGTGTTGAGCCGCCGCCGGGCTTGGCGGCGATGTTGCAGTTGGTGTCCAGGGAATCTTGGAAGTTCCGGGTGTACGGAAATCGCGGGGTGCGCGATGGGAAGGGTTACCCGGCTGCCTGTTCCGTTGAAGGCTCTTTCTCGAGAATCTCCAAAATCGCGCGCACATTCGAGCAAAAAAGCTCTTTGAGATACTCCGGCGATTCGGCGGGCAACAAGGCGCGATAGGATTCGAGCCTGCGCCACTGCGCGGCGGCCCTGCGCGAGCCATTCGGCAGCGTCCGGAGATGCGCGCGCAAATCTTCCTCCTGCACCGCCAAAGGGGTCTCCAGAATGCGCTCGAAAAGCTCTTGATGGCATTGCTCGAGGGCTTGCCGAACCGCCTCCTTCGGGTATAGGGCGCTGAGGCCGACATGCTCATACACATTCGTGGCAATGTCGCGCAAGGAAGCCAAATAGGCGAGACGGGAAAAGGGGCTGGAGATTCTTGCCAGCGTGGAAAGCGTCAGGTCATGGATGATGCGCCGATTCTGCTGGAGTTGCGTCAGTGTATCCATGTGCTTCCTTGCTCTAAATAGGGAGCTCTTTGCAATGAATAGCCCGATTTGCGCTGTTTTTCCATCACGGCGACTCTTAGGAGAATTCCCCGTGGAAACAGTGGCTGTCACTGTTCGGACGGTTCCTGTTCGCGGCATCGGTCCTACTTCCTGTAGCCCGCTCAGGTAACTATAATCCAAGTAACTCCGATGTCGAGGGAATTCTTGTGGCGCCTTTGTTGACGGTCGTTCACATCCATCATTGCCGCCCCTCGGTAAGCGAGCTTGCTTTTCGCGCGGAATTGGCCATGAAGGAGCTTGGCCAACGAGCCGCCGTTGCCGAGGAGCTGGCGTCAACGCTAAATAGGCGCGGGCTGGACATGGCCTAGCGCCATCTCCACGGCGGACAATAAATCCGCGGCTTTAAACGGCTTTTGCAGCACGAGCGACGCATTTCCAGCATGATTTCCCGCTTGCGCAGGTATGGCTGCGGCGCTCATCCAAACTAACCGCCCCGCCAGTGCGGGCCTGTTGGCCACCAGCCATTCTTGCAGGCCCTCTCCGCCAGCGGCAGCCCGCACTTCGGCGTCCGCAACCACCGCGTCGAATTCCTGCTCCCCGAGTAGCCGCTGTGCTTCCGGAAAGCTTGCGGCAGTTCGCACCGCATGATTCCCTTCACGAAGGATGGCCTCCACAGCTTCCAACACCGACTCATCGTGGTCGATGAGGAGAATGCGCCCGCCGCGAGCAGCAACTGCCCCGCCGGCCGGAATGGGGTCCAGGGGAGCGGCCGCGCGCTGATACGGCAACTCAATGGTGAAGCAAGCACCGGAGGGCTGCACATTGCTTACGTTGATGGAACCCCCATGTTCGGTGACGATTCCGTAGCAGATGCTCAAGCCTAGCCCGGTGCCCTTGCCCACCGGCTTGGTCGTGTAGAACGGATCAAACACGCGGGATGCATCTTTCACACCCGGACCGCTGTCCCTGAATTCCACAATTAGGCGATCCTCTCTTGCCCTGGTGCTGACCCAGAGATCCCCCTCGGTAGAGTGCTCCAAGATGGCATCGACGGCGTTGTTTACCAGGTTCAGGAATACCTGTTGAAGCTGGTGAGGATCCGCGGCAGTCATCGGCAGATCGGGAGCGAGGTCATAGTGAACGCGAATGTTGCTCAGGCGGAGGTCGTAGTCACGCAACGCCAGGGTATCTTCCAGAATTTGGTTGAGTTGCGCGGCCACGCGCTCCGGCTTGTGTTGGCGAGCAAAGCTCAGGAGATTCTGCACGATGCGATGGGTGCGCTGCGCCTGCTTGTAAAGCTTGTCCGAGTACTCCATGCCCAGCGGCGGCATCTGCCCGCTCGATAGCAGTAATTGGCTGTATCCCAGGATGGCGGTCAGCGGATTGTTAAGCTCGTGCGCCACACCGGAGATGAGTTGGCCGACGGCGGCCATCTTCTCGCTGTGGAGAAGCTGTTCCTGCGTGCGCCGCAAATTTTCGTAAGCTTGCCGCGTCTCTTCATACAGCACGGAGCGATCAATGGCGTTGGAAATCTGGCTGCCGACGGCAATCAAGAGATTGATGTCCGCCGGCGAGAATTCCCTGGGGGTCCGGCTACCAACTATCAAACCGCCGAGCACGCGATCCTTGGACCACAGGATCACTACGAAGGCGGAATGCAGCCCTTCCTTGCGCTGCGCCTCCCGCAAGACGATGGGGATGGGCAAGCCCTGTGCCGATAGAAACGTGGCATGCACGGCCTTGATGTGCTGCAGCAACTCCGGCTGCACCGTGACTGGCGGAATGTGCCGACCCTGCTCTGAGCGATGGCCAACCGCTGCGATGCGCCGCAACGTCAGCCCGGCCTCATCGAGCAGGTAAAGCGACGAGGTGTCCAACTTAAAGAGCTCAGTCATTTGCCGCAGCGTGCGGTGAATCGAGTCGGTCAGGTCCAGGGACTCCGTAAGCGTTTGCCCGATGGAGTTCAGCACCATCAATTCGCGATTGCGGCGCCGGATTTCCTGCTCGGCTCGTTTGCGGTCGGTTATATCCAGCAGGAAACCCTGTAAGGCGGTGAGGTTGCCGGCGGCGTCCCGGATGGCGATCGAGGATTCCATCATCGCGCGGACTTCGCCATCTTTGCGGCGAATTTCGTATTCAAAGTCCGCCACAGCCCCGTGATCCTGCAGCAGCCTCTTGAGCCGCTCGCGGTCCGCTGGGTTCACGAACATCGACGGAATATCGGCATTCAACAGTTCATCGCGCTCTTCAAATCCCAGAATGCGCATGAGCGCATCGTTGAAATCCAGGAATCGCCCCTGCGGACTGGAAATGAAAACTCCCTCTTGAACGTTCGACACCAAGGTCCGGTATTTCTCTTCCGCGCGTTTGCGCTCGGATATGTCTTTCAAGGCGTGCACCGTGCCGAGCTGGCGGCCGCGGGGATCGGTGAATGTCGAATTGGAAGCGAGGAAATATCCCGTGAGCCAGGGATCCGGGTCGTCCCCCTCGCCGGCAATTCCTTCGCAATAGGGACAACTCTTGTAGTTCGTCCCCTTGCGAGGAAGCAGATCGGTGACCATGCGCCCAACCAGCGCGGCCGAATCGCGGCCGAGCAAGTTCCCCAGCCGTTGGTTGGCGCGCAAGACCCGAAATTCCGGGTCATGAACGAAGATAGGGTCGCCAATCGAATCAAACGTGTAAGCCCACTGCTGCTGTACAGTCGCAACTTGTTCAAAGAGCCGCACGTTCTGCAGTGTCAGGCCCAGAAGGTTGGCGATGTTCACCAGATAAGAGATCTCGTCACGTTGAAAGCGAACGTTCTGAAAGGACCCCACGGAGATAATGCCAACTGGACCGTCTTTCCCCGGCAGTGCCAGAGAAATGCTCTCGCTGACACCGCTCTGTTCCATCCTCGCGCGCTCTTTCGCATCCACCTCTTCGTCCAAACGCAGAAACAGGCAGTCCTTCTGAAGGACGCGCTGTACCCAGGGCTCAGAAACGGGCACACGTTCGTGCGCTTTCAGGTACGCTTGCTGAAACCCTACCGAAGCTCGCGCGACCAATTGCGCGGCGCTCCCCTGGCCTTCCAGCAGGCGCACAACCCCGTGCGTCGCGCCCAGGCTCTCCACTAAGTGCCCGAGCACCTGCTCCAAGACTTCGCGCACCGACAGAGTCTGTGTGCTGGCTGCCGTAAGCAGAGAAAGTCGCCGCATTTTGTCATTCAATTCGTCGCTGCGCGCACGCGCGCTTTCCAACACCAATACCGCCATGGCGATGCCCAGCGAAACGTTCAGCAAGTGGTCGAAAGCCAGCCGGAGCAAGTAGAACGGGTGGACGAGCCACTGGAAGCGGTCGATGCCGTTAAGACCGCTGACCAACAAAGCTCCCGCGAGCAACCGCGCCCCGTGCCCCTTGTGCTCAGCCCTTGCGCGCCACAACAGCCAGCCGGCCCACAACGAGATGACAGACTCGAGCGCGGCCGTCTCCCAATGGATTTTGCCGAAGTACGGCGCGGAAGTGTTGCGCTCGACGTAATACACTCCAGCCAGAATAGCGGTGGCCAGCGGCAGCACCGGCCAATTGCGACTTACGCCGCCCACCGTGAGTTGCATCGCAGAGGAAAGAAAAAGCAGCAGGGCTATTACTTGCGTTGCGAGCGCAACCAAACGCAGCTCTGGGCTTTCTTGCGCTGCCAGGCCAAGCTCGAAAACAGAGGAAACCGTCAGACTCACCCAGCCCGTCAGCCAGAGGCGAAAATAGCCGTCCGGATGGTCGCGCCGAAGCAGCAGAAACAGCACCAGCAGGACGATGAGCGCCGTCACTTCAAAGAAAGCAATGGCGAGCAAGCCCTGATTTACGAACACCTTGTGCCCTCCCGGCTGGCGCGCTGGCGATTTCTAGACACACGGGTACACGCTCGTACCGAAGGCCTGAAACCGTGGGGACTACTTATCTTTGAAACTACACGCTGTTTTCTGAATGGGCAATGGCCCCTACTTGTTCCTGTGCTGTCCCTTATAATGGGTCCTGGGAAAAATGACCCCTGGGAGCCAACCAACCGTGGACCTCGAAAATATCCTTGTCGTCGATGACGAGGAAGCTATCCGGGAAGTCGTTTCCACCATGCTGGAGTCCAAGGGCTATCACTGCACGGCGGTAAGCAATGGACGCGCAGCCCAGGACCAGGTCAAACGCGCCACCCCCGACCTGGTGCTCAGCGACATGATCATGCCGGAAATGGATGGCATCAAGCTCTTGGAATGGCTACGCCAGTACGACCCGGAAGTCCCGGTAATTATGGTCACCGCGATTCACGACATTTCCACAGCCCTGGAGGCCATACGGCGGGGCGCTTACGACTATATTTTGAAGCCGTTTGAGAAGGACCAACTTTTCCTCGGCGTCGGGCGCGCCTTGCAGCATCGCCGCTTGATCATGGAAAACCGCACGTATCAGCGAAATCTCGAGCAGTTGGTGGAAGAGCGCACTGCGCAACTAACCGGGGCCATCGCGCAGCTCGAACAATCCTACGACGACACGCTGGAAGCTCTGGGCAGCGCGCTGGACTTGAAAGACGCAGAGACCGAAGGCCATTGCCAGCGAGTGACCGCGTTCTGCATCTCCATCGCGAAGGCCATGCCCGTGCCCGACGCGTACCTTGCGGTGCTGGCACGCGCCGCTTTTCTTCACGACATCGGCAAGATGGCCATTCCAGACGGCATCCTGCGAAAGCCTGGCCCGCTCTCCGAAGACGAAAAACAAATCATGCGCAAGCATTGCGAAATCGGCTACAACATGCTGATCCGCATCCCCTTCTTGCGCGATGCCGCGGAAATTGTTCTGGCGCACCAGGAATTTTTCGATGGCACGGGTTATCCCAGAGGCCTGAAAGGCGACGACATTCCTCTGGGGGCACGCATCTTCACCATTGCAGACTCGCTCGATGCCATGATCAGCGATCGTCCGTATCGCAAGGCTTTGCCGCTTTCCCATGCTCGGGGAGAAATCAAGCGCTGCTCGGGGACGCAGTTCGATCCCAGGGTAGTTGACGTTTTCATGTCCATCCCTGAGGAGCACTGGCTGGAATTACGCGAAAATCTGGGTTCGCCCTTCCGGCTGGCGCATTTGAAGAATTTGTAAATTCTGCTGTCCGCCGGTAAACACACGTTACGCAGCGCGCTTTCGCGGCGTATACTGTCAGGGCTCGCGTGGTACCTCAGGAGGCGTACATGCGTTCGCTGCATCTCAAACCCATGATTGTTGCGGCAGCGCTGGCCGGCTGCCTGGCCGCCGGCGCGATTCGCGCGCAGGAAGACCCCAAAATCACGCACACTTCGCTGAAGGCCGGCGACATGGCTCCGGACTTTACCCTGCTCGATAACCAGTGGAAGCAGATCCACCTGAGTGACTATCGCGGCAAGAAGAATGTCGTCCTGGCCTTTTACGTTCTGGCCTTCACCGAAGGTTGAACGAAAGAACTTCAGGCCTATCAGGCTGATATGGCCAAGCTCGAAGCCGCCGACGCAGTCGTTTTCGGCATCAGCATCGACAGCCCCGCCGCCAACAACGCGTTCGCGCAAAAAATCGGCGTCACCTTTCCGCTGCTCAGCGACATGAACCGCAAAGTGCTGAAACAGTACGGCATCCTGAAGATGTACAACGTCCAGAAGGAAGAATATGATTGGGCACAGCGCACCACGTTCGTCATCGACAAAAAAGGCATGATCCAGTCGGTGGAAGAAGAGGCCAGCGCCATTAATCCAAACAATGCCGTCGCCGTGTGCACGAAGCTTCCGAAAAAATAGCGCTTCGCGGGGTCGGGAATTCATGCGCTACCGCTGCGGCCCGGATCATTCTTCGCATGAGCTCTAATCCACTCGCAGCCGCCTATAGCCCAATTCCACAATTTGATTTGGCGGCGCAATACGCAGCCATTGGCGGTGAAGTTCGCGAGGCGGTCGAGCGCGTGCTTTCCTCACAGCAATTTATCCTGGGCCGCGAAGGTGCTGCGCTAGAAGAAGAAGTCGCGCGATTTTGTGGCGTGGCGCATGGAGTCGGTGTCGGCTCCGGCAGCGATGCATTGGTCCTCTCGCTGCGTTCCTGTGGAGTTGTGGCCGGCGACGAAGTCATTCTTCCGCCGTTCACGTTTGTCGCCACGGGCAGCGCCGTCAGCGCGCTGGGAGCGAAACCGGTATTCGCGGACATTCACCCCAACACCTATAATATCGACCCTGCGCAGATTGCGCGCCGTGTGACTCCGCGCACGCGCGCCATCGTCGTCGTTCACCTCTACGGTTTGGCTGCGGACATGGATCCGATCATGGATTTCGCGCGCAAGAAGAACTTGCCGGTGGTCGAAGACAGCGCGCAAGCCATTGGCGCCGGCTACAACGGCCGCCGCGCCGGATCTCTCGGCGACGTCGCTTGTTTTAGTTTTTACCCGACCAAGAATCTGGGCGCTTGCGGCGATGCCGGCATGATCGTAACCAACTCGGCGGAATGCGCGGCGCGTTTACGCACTCTGCGGAATCATGGACAGAAAGAGAAATACGTCAGCAGTGAGCCGGGCTGGAACGGCCGGCTGGATGAAATACAGGCCGCGATTCTTCGCGTGAAGCTTCGCCATCTTGCGGAGTGGCAGCGCGCTCGGCAATCTCATGCGGCGGAATACACTCGGAATATGTCGCAAATCCCGGGAATCATGCCGCCGCTTGTGCCGGAAGGCTACGAGCACGTATTCCACCAGTACACCATTCGCGCGGAAGAACGCGACAAGTTGCAACGCACTTTGGCGGAGAAAAAAATCGGCAGCGCCGTCTATTACCCGCTACCGCTGCATCTGCAGCCGCTATACGCTTCTCTCGGATACAAGGCCGGTGACTTTCCGCACGCCGAGCATGCTGCGCAAGAAGTTCTGTCGCTGCCGATGTATCCAGAGCTGCGGCCGGCTCAGTTGGCGCGCGTCGCGGAAGCGGTGACCGAGTTTGTGCGCCACTAGAGGCCGCTCATCTTCCCAGATAGAGCAGCAGCAGCAGAAACACCCACAGGCCGTCCATGAAATGCCAGTAGTACGAAGTAATTTCCACCGCTGTGGTGCGTGAGATCTTACCCTTTTCAAAGTCGCGCGTAGCCACGTACAGCAAGGCGGTAACCCCGCCAACCAAATGCACGCCGTGGGCGGCGGTAAAAATATAGAAAAAGCTGGTGGCTTGATTGCTTGCGATGTATATGCCGGTCGCAACGAGTTGCAGCCAAGCCACCAACTGGCCGGCCAAAAACAAGATGCCGAGAATTGTGGTAAGGCGCCACAGCTTGCAGAATCCCGGAAAGTCGATGGCCGATAGCCGCCGTCTCGCCTTTTCGAGCGTATAACTGCTCAGCAACAGGATTGCGGTATTGAGCCAAAGGATTTTTGGCAGTTGCAGCGGCACCCAGGCTTGGCTTACGCGCTTCAGAACGAGGAACGCGACGCACAGGCCCAGGAAAAACATCAAGATGGAAATCATGCCCAGCGTGATGGCCGTCGAATAGCGGCGTTGCGGCGGTTTGCGGCGCCGTCTGCCCTTATCGCCATCTCCGCCACCGTCGCCGCCCGCGGGAGGCTCTTTCCCTCCGCCTCCTCCCCCAATGTCGACAACGATCAGCTCGGTATCTTGCGTAGCCATTGTCCCGGGCCTGAGTTCCTTCCAAGTCTACTCGCGCTCACAGTTCCCGGCGTTCTGTAATAGAGGCGCGATACGCGAACGCGCGAAGCACAGCCCTCCTAAATACAGTACATTGGCCGGGAAAATTCAAGTAAGAAAGCCAGGTACGAGAGATTGCGACAGTGTTTCGCTTTGAACACAGAAGGCGGTATAGTGTGCCCGCTGCATAGCCATCATAAGAGAATCGATACGTGCGCGGGAGAATCCTTGATCGAGCGACCTCGAGCTCGCCGTTATCCATTTGCCGCCAGCGTCGATCTGGTGGACATGGCATTAGAAACCGAGATTCGCGAACAAACCACCGACCTCAGCGTTTTCGGTTGCCAGGTAACGGCGCAAAAGGTTTGGGCCGTCGGCACAAAAGTTCGCCTCCGCATTGTTCACCGCGGCGCAATCTTCGCGGCCCAAGGCCAGATAATGAATGTTCGCAGAAATGGCATGGGCGTGGTGTTCACGAAGATCGAGCAAAAGGACCAGCTAGTTCTGGAGAAATGGCTGGCCGAGGCTCGCGACATCCACGAACGCAATTCAAACGCGCACTAATATTCCCGATCGACTCTTCGTGTTAGTGAATTGGAAATGGTGCGGTAGAGAGGACTCGAACCTCCACGGTATTGCTACCGCCAGCCCCTCAAGCTGGTGCGTCTGCCAGTTCCGCCACTACCGCATTTCACAGACTTGCTGATTATAGTTGAGAGCCTCGCGAATTGCGAGGTTCGCCCGAGCCGTCGCTAAGCCGATTAACTCCTAAACAAGGGACCTATGGCTTCTTCGGTTGCGCGGGCGCGGGAGCAGGCGCCTGCTGCGCAGGTTGCTGTGTCGCCTGTGCTGGCGCGCTGCTGCCGGTTGGAGCATTTGGCTGTGGCAAGCTGGACTGTGGCGTGCTGGATTGCGGCGTGGACTGCGGTATGGTCTGCGGCTTTGCCGGCGTCACGGGCGCAGGTTTCGGAGCCGGCTTCGAGAATTTCTCAAGCACTGAGCCGCCCTGCTCCACGCTCTTTTCCGTGTGCAGCAGGAGCGCAAATGCGCACACCATGAACATGACCGCGCACCACGTGGTCGCTCGAGAAAGCACCGTCGCTGCGCCGCGAGGTCCGAACGCCGTCTGGCTGCCCGCGCCGCCGAAGGCGCCTGCGATGTCCGCTGCCTTGCCGCTTTGCAGCAGTACGACGATGATCAAGAACAGGCAGTTCACCACAAAAAACGTGGGCAGCAGCCAGGAAAACCAGCGCGAATCCAAAAGTCGCCAACCCAGCGTGATAAATCCGAATCCCGCAGCCAACGAAATTGCCCACTTCATCCAACCTGACATTCACAACCTCGCTCAAGTAAAAGATGCGGCCGTCAGCGCGCGATCAAACTATTGCGCCGATTCGCAGCCGTTCACGATAGCCGCGAAGGACTTCGCGTCCAGGCTCGCTCCGCCGACGAGCGCGCCGTCTAACTCTTCCTGGGCCATCAACCCCTGAATATTGTCGGGTTTGACGCTGCCGCCGTACAAAATCCGCAGCGCCTGGGCCTGGTCCGAAGAGAATTTCCTCTCCGCGCACTTTCGCAAAAAGCGGTGCGCCGCTGCGGCAATTTCCGGCGTTGCCGTCTTGCCCGTGCCAATGGCCCAGACTGGCTCGTAAGCTACCAGAATACGGGAGAACTCTTCGGGGGTCAACGCGCCCGGGCCGCCTGAAAATTGCGTCTCACAAATTTCTTCGGTGCGCCCGGCTCCGCGGTGCTCCAGCAGTTCGCCGACGCAAACGATCGGAGTCAACCCTACGGAAAGCGCAGCCTTCGTCTTTTTCGCCACCGTCTGTTCGGTTTCGCTGAAAAACTGCCGGCGCTCGGAATGCCCGATGATCACGTAACGGCACCCCGCCTCCACCAGCATGGGCGGCGCGATCTCGCCGGTGAACGCGCCCTCCTTTTCCCAGAAGACGTCTTGCCCTCCAATGGCGATATTGCTC
>WNFO01001702.1_pt1 | contig 18093 bp, 22 predicted proteins | sample 5400251 | NCBI WGS metagenome assembly WNFO01 (sample SAMN13153354, study PRJNA577476) | soil metagenome | isolation source: 100 cm saprolite under Madrone tree | place: USA:California | collected 2016-06-14
GCACTCACCCTTATCCAGTGGGGGTTCGGCACGACAGACATGGGGTCATTTCCCCCTCTTGATGAGCCACCACCGCTAAAGCCCGGCGCGGGTGGCCCGCCAGAAGGCGTCGGAGGAAATCCAGAGGACGGGATGATGGGAAACTCGACGATGATGGATGGGAATCGCTCTGGGCTTGCGGATATGCAGATGCCGTATACGGGCCACGAATGGGTATCCTTCCTTCTCATGACAATTGGTTCGTCCGTCATTTTTTCCCCTCCCGTCTCCACTTCCCGTCTTGCTTGTCGTAGAACTAATCACCGCATGATATGGCATCACAGGTTGGTTCCTGCTTCTCACGTCCTTGATTAGTTATTTTCGCGTGAAACGGTTCGAATTGTCCGTTCGCGCATCGCGCGCTATCCCTTCATCATCAACAATGTCAACAACCGAAAACGACGTCGAGCGCAATGTGATGTTGCGGCGGAATTTTGAGGGCGTTTTCGGCGGCGTTAGTGTCGTGTTTGATTCGGAACTGGCGGCGGCGGCGGCAGCTGCAAGCCCCACTAGCACACCACAGCGCGGTCCGGACAGAACGCATCAAAGTGGTGTGATTTTTCGGGCGATTGAAGAGGCGCGGCTACAAAATGATCTGCGCAACGCTGGGCTGCTATAACCCCCATTCCCTGTGCGTATGGTCGCCGTGCTTTATCATTTAATTATTTCAGATTTGTAGTATACATTTAGATCGCTGACATGTTGGATGTACTCATCGCTTACCAAAGGCATTTCTCTCCCTCTCTTTCATTGTTAAAACTAGATAACTCGGTAGTACGCGGGTGGGATTCGACCATTTCACTTGCGGGCTCGAAGTTCTGGAATCAATATATCATAGACCTCAATAACCCTCAGACCGGCTGGCATCACCATCATGTGGTCTCGTACAAGTTGAAACACCAGTACACCGTTGGCACGTTCGACATGTGTGGGAAGTAAATTGGACGCGGCCACATGCCGAATGAATAGAGAGTGTAGAGAGGGTCTGGATCAAAGCCCACCCCTTCTCATCTTCGAGAAAAAATATAATCTATGGCCCAGGGCGCAGCCCTTCGCAGGGTCGGGGCCGATGGTGTTACTTTAATTCTGACCAGCATCTCAGTTCGGTTACTGTACCGGTGCTAGCGCGCCGGAATGAACCTATTTTTATCACTGTTTGATAGATAGAAGCTTCCATCCACGGTGTCTGAGAGGTCAGTGTAAACACGTAAACGTGCTTGTTTCGAGTGATTAGGATAGTGTTACGCTCGCGTCGTCTTGCCGGATCTTACAGTACTACCCTTTGATAACGTGTGCGCGTGGTGGGTCGAAGTGATCGTTTACAAAGTCCCTCACTGGACATACCCAGAGAGACCCCGAAATATTGAGGGAACGACGTAATAAAAGAAGAAAGGAACGCTGGCACATGGGTTTTCTGATCATGATGCTGACCGGTTCAGGTTAGGGGTTTGAGAAACTTTCGCACAGAATGGGGAAAGAGATGCAACACGCCTTGAGAGTCGAGACACTCTGACACCGGAGCAAAGCAACATGACAGAGGCGTACAGTAATAGGTAGTAAGTACCCCATGCAAACTGTGATACTGCAGCGCCACCACCCTTTGATGCATTTCACAATCGAATAATCGCGGCAAATGGTGTTAATTTCCACCGCACGTTGTGATACCCTCCACGCCCTCCACCCCGCCGATCTTGCCCAATAGAGCACACAGTTGGAGTTTTCTCAAGGACGTGATTTCATCTGACCTTTGGGTAAGTGGCGGCGAAGGCTAGCTCCACTGCACGCGTGCTCAGATAGTGACCAAGTTGAAATTCCTAGAGAGAAGAGACTACGGTGGAGTGCGAATTTGTGCCCTGGAGCCGGGATAGGGGCGAAGAGTCTAGGACATGAACTGAACGAGGCGAGGCCCTGCGCATGATATGTGAGTCTCAAGTAGCTACTAACCCACATGGGTGCTGTGCATCCTGTCGACCTTGGGCCTGATCGATGCGTCGCAAATGCCGCCCGCAGAACATCCTCTCTCCCTTACGACCGCATGGTACCTCTTGCTCTGCTTCATGCTTTCCTTTCCAGTATGAGGGTAAACTTGTTGCAGTTAAAAAGCCCGTAGTTGAACTTCAGTCTAGTGTCCTCGGCAGATGCGCCATCCGCAGTTTGTTCTGTCACTTGAAGTCGAATCTCCATGATGGCGGAAAGCATATCTAACTGAAAGAGTTCATGGCCCATTCCATTCAGTATAATTGTCGATAAATAGTGTTTCATTGTTTGAAAATAACTGAAGAGATAATAAAAGGTGCACGGCGAGTGATAAGCCGGCAAGCCCTACGAGAAAATAGCAAAAATCGCGAATCATTCTGTGAGAAAAACAGAAAAGACGGGCTATATGCCATAGATGTCCGTTGTGCGTTGTCCACCTGATCATACTGAATGCGGTCTGGGGTTCAAGTTCATCCCTGCGGGCGGCGTCAGAGATAAGATGGTGGTAAATTGCGCCATGTTCGCCTGAGAGAGAGAGAGATTAGGGGAGGGTTTTTTGCGGAGAACGTTGTTGATGAATTTTGGCGCCGAGAAAACCCTGTAGAGAGAGGCCCTTCCAACCGATGACCGACGAGATGGGGGTTCAAGGCAAAGAGAATAAGCGTGTGCATGACTCGGCAAATGATCCGAGTTTCCTCCCGCAGTTGAAGGTGACCACGGCTACCCACGCTTCCTTACTCTCACTCCACTTCCTCAAGGAAATTCTCCGAGACCAGTAGTCCGGTGTGGAGGCGCTCGCAGTCATTATCGTTCAGAGAAGACGCAGGTCAAGGGCCTGGATCCGATATCCAATCCGGCCGTAGCGCGTTCGTTATCGAACTGCGCATCGCATCTTCCCAGATGGAGGAACCTCCCTTTCCTGCTCTGCATATAAACCCGTGGCCTCCTTGTCCCGAAGACATTATCACTCCAACTACCGGCATGGACAACAGTATCGCTGCCGATATTGAAGTCGCTGAAGTCAAATTCTTCCCCCCCCTTCACGAGCAACGCCGCTCGTGGGCTCTTGAAATCCTTAGACGCGAGCGCGTCACGACGGTAGGACCCCTCGGTCACTCGCAGCTGCATCCCGACTAACTACTGTATTATCCTTACAGGTGTTGGATGTAGGTTGTGGTGAAGGTGTATTCCTTCAGCACCTCACAAACGCTCCACCGTGGCGAGCCCACACCTCCGAAACCCCTGCACCTGCGGTTTTTGAAAAACCCGACTATATCCATGCTCGCGAGCTTCACGGGCTCGACATTCATCACAATGATCTTCTGTACGCGACCGACATCACAGGGCCTTCCAAGCATGCCTATGGTTGGACGCGATTTGAAGAGCTTGATGTGTCTATCTGGGAAGGCGGGTTACAAGTACCGAATCCCGCCTTCAAGGGCATTGAGTGCATCGTTTCCACCGAAGTGTACGACCCCCTACACCCGCAAATGCTTTCACTGGCTGACTTACATCGTCTAGTATCGAGCATCTCCCCGAGGATGTCTTCGACGATTTCGCCCCCGTCTTACTGGGCAATTATACCCCTCGCCTTTTACTGGTCACTACACCCTGCTTCGATTTCAATGAGCGATTCAGCGCGCCCGGTGAAGAGCAGTGGGGGTTCGCAGACCCTACTGGCCGCACAACACGTATATTTCGCCACGAGGACCACAAATTCGAGTGGACGGTCGACGAATGCGTGAAATGGTCCAAAGCGGTGGCCGGTGAATGGGGCTATGATGTTACCATCGACGGCCTGGGACGCTCTTTGACGAAGGACCCGTGGGGGCGCGACGGCGACGGCGACACGCTCCGCGCAAGTCAAACCATGACTTTTCGACGACGTGAAGACGAAGGGTGGGCTACAAGACGCGCCGAAAGATATGCAGAATGGGCATCTCGTAGGGAACGAGATATACAACCACATGCGTTGCTCGCCACTCACCACTATGAAGCACACGTCGGGACGCAGAGCCCTGCACCGCGTGAAGACATCGCCGCCGCCGTCAAGTCTACCATCCAGGACATAGGCTCTTCCGACGTCACCATATTCGAGGTATGGCGCGAGGACGCTGTTTCCACCATCTGCGGTGGCTGGCTGGAGGTATTGCTCGATGTTCTGGAGAAGGACGGCGCCTTTTTACTTCACAAAGAAGGTAAAAACGCTGATGACTGGAGGATCGAGCTCCCAGGCGTAGAACTGGAGGGGAAAAACTTTTGGCAGAGTCCTCCTACTCGTGACGATGCGTGGGGCGATTCATCCGAGTCTACAGAATCCGCCGAGACCTACGACGATGACGACGGAGAAGAATACGATGGGGATTACGACGAGGAGTATGACGGAGACGAGTGGGAAGAGACTGAGGATTCGGGATGGGCGGTCTCTGACGATGGTTGGAGCAAGGATGAGTCCGATATCAATATCCTTAAAGCTTGGGCAGAGTGGAGCCCTGGGCCCGGATGGCTCATGGACGGCAACTGGGACTAAGAGGCTTGCTCCGAGTTCATGACATTGTACTAGCATCACGCGAGAATACCAGAATAAGATTATTTGCAGTCCGTTACACTAGCGAGTGAAAGATAAACAAAATATGATAAACCACGATGCCTGAATGGTAGTCATGAACCCCAAATTCGCGATAGAATCGGCCAGCGACGTACGTAAGAATGAACCCGCCGCCCTTCGTCTCCCTAAGGTATGGTTATGGCACCTCAATGTTCCAGCGCGAGATTCACCCTCGGGACTAATAAAACCATGCCGCCAAATCAGGGATGGGCTCTTGAAAAAGACGAAAAACGCCGCGCACCTTCGAGAGGATGTAACTGGGCCAAGTACGCTATAGCCCACATCAAGTAGCAACATGTAAGAGTTAGCATCAGGCTAGTGCGGATGAGTCTGCGTGGATTGTTGGTAGTAAGGCCAAGTGCTGCGCGGTTGACATGGCATGTGGGAAAACGCACGTTTGTTGAGGTCCCTTGCGTACAGAGATCCACGACGTGGCCATAAGACCGAGAACAACAAAGAAGACAAGAAGTACGGGGAATGCGGAGGCCATACGTCTATCACAAGCACACAAGCACACCTTGCAATCTCTGCGGCGCAGCGTCACAGGTCACATGACTGTGGGTATGTATTACTAATTATCTAAATATATGCACTATCTAATCAAGCTTCAAACTTCCGACGACGGTATGTGATCATCCGCGGCTGCTTCGGGAGTGTAATCATGGTCTACAGATGGATCAGTGCTGCGTATGGATGCCAGACGATCAGAACGTACGTGGTAGTTAGGTAGCGGAACACCACCCGGGATGCGCATCTCAATGTCGCGCACCACCGTGGAGACCACTATGCCCAGCTGCAAGTATGCGAATTGTTCCCCGATGCACCGATGCCTACCAGCACCAAACGGTTGGTACGGACTTTCTGTGCCCTTGCTTATGGAACCAAACCCATAATCGATTTTCTCGCCATTCTCGTCGGAGTACTGCTTAAACGCTGCCTGAGCCTGGCCTTCTGGGTCCGTCCACCGACTCGGCATCCATTCCTCGGATTGGAACCACAGCGTTTTATCCACTTGTGATACGGCGGGAGACGCGAGGACGTAGTGACCCTTTGGCACAATATATTGAGAATCTTTCGACGGTGCGGAAAGTGTCCCTGGAACAATGAAGTCATTGCGGACATAACGCATGATACTGTGAATTGGTGGGTGCAAGCGGAGGGTCTCGCGAATCACTGAATCTAGGATCGGAAGGGATTTGAGCTCCTCGTAGGTTGGTAGGTGAAAGGTGCCGTCAGGATTAGATAAACGTTCGACTTGCTCTTGGTAGAGTTCCTCACTGACCAAGCACTGTCAAATTCAAAGCAAAGCGTAGAAAACGGTGGTACTTACGCGACGTCAGGCTTATCGGCTAGGTGCAGGAGGGCCCAAGCGGCTGTCGCGGAACTGGTGTGTTGCCCGGCCATCAGGAGGGCAATCATTATATGCGCGATTTCATGGTCAGGAAGTGGAGTCCCGTTGCGATACGACTGGCCCATAAGGGCAGTAATCATGTCCGGCTCATCATTCTAATTGAACTCAATGTCAAGGGATCCCATAGAGAAAAGGATAAACCAACGAACCGTGCTCGTGCCTTCCTTCCTTGACTTCACAATATTGATGTAGAACTCTGCCATCTTTCTTTGCGCGCGGTCACGCTTGCGATAGCTCTCCAGCGGCAAATTTGGGAACATCAAATTGAGCGGGGTAAAACCACCATCCAGGTCTGAGTACAGCTGTGCGAACGTTGTGTCCAGGTTACTGCGTACTTCCTTTCCTTGGAGCGTACGAGAGGCGGTGAGGATCGTTATCTCCGAGGAGACCTTCAAGGAGTCAAATTGGCCCCATTCGTTGATGTCGTTCATCTGGAATATGCGGAAGCTCGGGTCTTTCCTGAGAAATTGGGACACCTCATTCTCTATCATCCCGACGTATGTACACATATTGTCCATGGAGAGGCCGATTTTGATAAACTTTTTCTGTTCCATGAGCTTCTCGTTCGGGCAATCGTAAACGACGTCTTTCCCAAAGACGGGCGTGGTCAAATGCTTCAATCGTGGGTCAGCTTCACCGACATCTCAATACATGCTGGGAACCATACGTACCGTATACGCGTCCTCGGCGGAGAAATGGGCTACTTTCCCACCAAGTATGAAGTTATTTCCAGCTGATCCCAGGGCCACCGTCATTTTACGGCCCAGCAAAATAAATGTGAATACATCTCCGTACTGAAATACAAGTTAGTAGCAATTTGCTTGTTAGCATGCGAGCCGTACGCACTTTTTTGCGGCAAGACTCGAGGAAGGCAATTGGGTCGTTCCCATAGCTTGCTGTAGATCCAACGAAGGGTATGAGATGGAAGACCTCTGGGGGTAATGACGGGTCTCTGGGAAATACCTACGTAGTACGTCAGCGGCAAAGCATTAGCGAGGAGAGTATAGGGCGCACTAGTTGACGTAGGACATTAAATATGAGAGCGATGACCGGGATGTTGATGAACACGAGAAGCGCGAGGCGCGACCCCGAGTCTGGGAGGTACTTCTGGGCTTTATAAAGATACGCAGACCAGGTATGGGTAGAGATGACTGTGGAGTCAAAATCAAGCCCCATTGCGCTTGTGATGAGGGAGGGAGAAGAGGACGGGGTGAGAAAACCAGGAACGCAAAAGAATATTTGGAGCCATCGAACGACAATGTACCGTGAGAAAAAAAAAGGTCGGTTATTAAGAGTGTGTTAACTTGAGTCTAAGTACAGGGTGTGTCGTTAGCATAATTTTGTCCACCGTCACCGCAACCTCTGCTCCAATCTCATGTTCAGAATCTGCACCCTCCAGGATTCCGAACAACCCAAGCTTGGCGATGTACACCTCTTGTACCCACGTCCCACGGAAAACATCCTCCCGTGCCCGCGCGGTGACCCGTCCGATCATATTCTCCACAGGGTTATGCGTGCCATCTTTTCGCTTGTTCTCCATCCAGCGTTTGATGAAAGCCAATGCCCACCATCTGCTGTGCGCCTGCTCAATCCGTTTCCATCTGTCCTCTTTTGCGTCAATATAATCGAAAGTGGTCTGCATCTCCCTGCTGCTGAACAGAGGCTCATTGTGCAGCAACATGTGCTTGATCTGCCAGTGGGTGACGAGGTCCCCGTAGCGCCGCAGTGGTGATGTTGCCCTAGTGTACCCCTCACCCTCCGCAATTCCCAATGTCCAGTGCTCTGCGGGCTCCAGTGTATACCGACTCGATGGGAGTTGGATTGCCTGGCGTCGTACTTCAAAGAAATCCACCCAACCGTCTTTGTCCCGCAACTTAATTAGATTTGCAAGTACTTCGTCGCTTCCCGCCGGTGCAGCTAAGGATCGCCGCACAAGGGGAACACCATGGTCACGTCCAAAACGGGACGCGACACGATTCGCAACTTGTGCAGCCTGGGCGACGATTTGACGGGACCCTGAAAAAAGTACATGGGGAACCGCATAGGAGATTTGCGGATTCCCTAGAAACAACCCCGGTTGCATCAAATCGACTACGCCAAGAGAGAGTGGTTTTGGAGAGACCCTCAGTTCGGGACGTCCTAAACCATGGATGAAGGCGGACGTGGCAAGTCGATGCGCCACCATGCGCTTGGAGAATAGGTCGAGTAAATGAAGGTTCTCGGTGTCGGTAGGCGATAGGGTTAAGAGAGTGGGCAATGGATTGGGGTGTCGACCAAAAGGGAATGTAGTGTCACGAGAAGGGAATGACATCGCGGCGTCGACATCGTCGTATCTTAAGATACGCATATTGCGAATGATACCTGCACGGACTCCGTAATCAACGATATCGCCGCTGGGAGTGACCTTGGCGCTGAAGGTCATGACGTTTTCCGCTTGGCCAGTTCTCGCAGCGTTGCCCAGACTAAGTTTGTCAATTACGAGTGATTCTGGGAGCATGCTCCGCGAACTATGATTGAAGTAGAAGGTGTGCACGGCGTCGCGAGCGCGATGTGCTAGTGAATGTGTGGGTGGTAGAATGGCTGTGGGGTCTGCAACATGGACATGAACCCAAAGGTTTGAAGTATCAACTATGTCGCGTTCGATAGAAATGCCGTCGTCAAGCTCCTGGGCCCCATAGTCATCAATTGTATAGACAGGGAGCTGCCCAAAGTCATGACGGATGGATTCCAAGGGGTCGGTGTGATAAAAGTCATCAGGGCCGAGGGAAGAGGTACTTGCAGTCGACTGGAGGGTTTGTTCTCCTTTTAAAAGAGGCACGAGATCTGGAGTTGGGGTTAGGAGGGCGGGCTGGACTTCCTTAAGCGATGGAATATCTTGCCACGGGGAGAGGACACCGAGGTCAACGAGGAACTGGCGCACTTGTTCCGAGTCGATATCACCACGGTACAAGCGGAGAGACTTTATTATCTCGCAGACCAAGGGGGTATATGGGTTGGTCTGAACTGAGCGTATGTCAACGAGGGAATCGAGGAAAAATTTGATGAATAGTTGATCGTCTTCGGTGAAAGCAAAGTCCGACGCCGAACTATATGATGGGGCCTCTTTCTTTGAAGCCTCGGTTACCCTCCGCAACCCGAGGATAATTTTCTTGGCCCGTAACGTGAACTGCCTGACGCGATCGTTGTCGTCGCGCATCAACTGCCAAACTTGGTTGAAACGTTCAACCTGAGATCGAGGTCTCACGTAGAACGTTTGGGATGATAAGAAGTTGAGGCTGTCCATAACAAACATTCGAGAATGCTTCATCAAGCGGGTGTACACCGCGTGCAGAACTAGGTTGCGATCCCGATGGTGGGTGCCCAGAAGCCTGGCGACTTCCGCGACGGTGGTGGATGCCCATGCCTCTTCGTCAGACGCGCTGACCCGCGGATACAACGCATTAAACCGCGCAGCGTACCCGTGAAATAGATCCTCGGCGGCTTTGTTGAATGCGCGCAATTTCCCTGCGAGAGATACCCGCGCCATGAGCTCTTTCGAGTTGACCGGTTTGTCTGCAATGCCGCAACGCTTGACAAGGAAATGGTCCACAAATTTTGGCACCACATAGAGGATATCATGGGTGTTATGGACTAGAATACATCCATTGGCCATGAGCGTATGGACCACGTTTCGTCCTTCGTGGCGGACCTCTCGAAGAATGACGCCAAGAAGAGGTTGATTCTTCCTGGTGCAAGAAGGTTAGTTGGTGATTAGTCGTAGTGGGTCAGAGTGAACTTACAAACGAATTTCCACTAGCGCACCAGGACCCACACCTGATGGTAATTCGGAGGTGCATTCGTCGAGATCCGAGGTCATGGGTGGAACAACACCCCGTAAACCCTGCTCGGTTGCCGTAGGCAAACGCCATTCATCTAGAATAAAGTTAACGAGTCTCAGCTCTGTAGCGCGGTGAGATTTTGGGGGTCTAGCTTGGCGGAATGCGGCAGTGTCCAACACGGTCCGCGCGGAGTTAATCCATTCCCGTTTCGTTTTCTTGATGGCCTTCGAGGATAACGTCGACCTTTCACGGAGTGAGGGTGATACAAAAGATGGGTGGTATGAGTGGGGAATGAGAGAAGAAACGAGTTCTCCTCTGCGCGCACGATACATCCGCTAGAGCAAAAGGAAAGACGCGTGCTGGTCACGCGGTCCATCCCATTCGACTATGTTCAAGCGCGTCGATAGACGACGCAAGCGAAAGGAAAAGGAGGAAAGACTCGGCCTCGACGAGGATCAGCTAGGAGTATTCGGACTACATCACACTGACTCTTCAGAATCCGAGTCTGATTCAAGTTCGTCCGACTCTGCCTCTACTTCTTCCTCAGATGGACCTGCTACACAATCAAGGAAGAAGCGGAAGCGAGAAGCTTCTCCAGCGTCGTACGATGGGGTCGGCGAGAACGAGGATAGCGGACCCGCTACATATGACGAAGAGGACGAACAAGGGAGCAGTGACCACGGGTCGCATCCTCCTCTAACAATTGCTTCTGCCCTCAAAGACCCCATTCGTCCTACGCACCCCGATTCTGATTCTGGAACATGGGTGTGTGCTTTTTGTCCAGGAAAGACTCTGAAGCATGCGGCTATGATAAAAGTTCACGAAGCCTCACGTGTATGTTGTATACTACAATCACAGCGTAAATTATTCACTCAAGAACTTCTCATAGATTCACCAGCGGCGTTTCGAGCGCGTGCAGGAGCTCGCCATGAAATTCAGTCCGGACGAATACATTAAATACGTACTTGCAAAATCAGTGACGGGAGCACAGCACGGAACAGGTAGTGCAACCTTGTCGCTCAGAGCACAAAAGAGGGTGCGTTGAAACGCTCATCTATGCATTATGTTTTCTGTTGAACACTTGTACGGAACGAATAGATAGCCAAACGGGCGAAATTGAAGGAGAGACGTAAGAAGATCAAGGAGAAAAAAGCAATTGCGATGGCCGTGGCAAACGCAAAGAAGGCAACCAAGACTGCTGGGACAGAACCTATGGCAGGAGACTCTGATATGGATGAAGCTGCTCATGCCTCTAAACGCTTAAAAGCTGCGTCGAGGGACACACCCGGAAAAGCCAAGAATACGCATCAAACTTCCGTCGAAGCAAAAGGGAGGAGGATACTCACAGATGCAGGTCGAGAGCACAAAAAGGCAACCACTAAAGCCCCCGTCTCTGAAAAGAGTAAGAAGAGAAGACAGATGGGCGAGGAGACTACACCCGCGCATTAAGGCTATGTATCAAGACAAATTTGCACCGAGCCCACGGCGGCACGCAGAGCATCGCAGGTAAGCTTACAACAGGGAACTTTTTCGCCTCATTTCGAATTTTCATGATGGCCATCCTGGGGGTTAGAAACTTCGTGATCTTAGAGAGGGGGTGAATGAGTGCTTGGACTCGATACAGATATTTTTATGTGTACAATTGAGTTACTGTATCATCGCTTGGGGATTAGGGTGACAGGTGAACTGTCCTTAAGATTGCGACTCGGACACGGGGATGATGGCCTCTCACAGATCTCACATCTCACGAGCCTTTACCGGCTCACACCATCCTGGTGAGCACCGCATCGCCTCATGGCGATTTCCTCCATTTGCTGTGTCGGAAAACCCAGGAAAAACATATATCTGCTGATATGCGCTCATATGTGCGAGTAAGGCCGTCAGATTTTCGGGTCTTTGATAAGTTTGATTGGCCACAGAATATGCTCGTGTGCAGAAACATACCAGTGCTTACTGTGAGCTTGTATGGCCTGATAACGTGTTGATATGTCTGCCCGCAAAGCCAATCAGCTTCTATAAGACCGTCTGCTGCCGCAACTACTGATATGCTAATTGGGATTTTTCCGACACTCGTAGGGTACGGGATGACAAGTAGATGGCATTAATCGGGGGAAGCGTGTAGGATTCAGAGACCGGAATGTATATCCTTCGTTGCCTTGAACGTTGACGAGTATTTTTACAACACTACTTTGGACTTCAACAGGGCTAGTCCCTCGCGAGGTGTACGGCCATGTACAGTATGGAATACAGGACGTACAGTAAGTTACGCTGAGACGGGAAATGTTGTCGGAGCGCCCCGGGCCGGGGTTTTATCGCGGCAGTCACGGTCTGGGCTACAACTGCATTTCAACTTTCTACCCTCATTCATAGCCCGAGTCGACAACAAATCCGACCACTGCCGCTTGGTTGCCGATTCCAGACGGACACCTTCCAAGCCCCACTTTCTGCCCCACTGCTTTCCTCTTCTTCCTTCAGTTTACTACCATTCCTTTACCTACTTTCTCTCCCTCTTTCTCTGACGAGATGTTTCGCACAGCCGACGCGTTTATATTTTCGGTCATCTTCTCTACTGACAGTTTGATTACTGCCGCGGCTGGTGGTGGGACATGCTCCGGGTGCGGTACGGACATCTACCCATTTCTGCGGATGACTCCTTTCTTGAATTCGAAGGCAACGGCATGGCAAGTATTTGGGCCTCGAATTTGTTGATCCCCAGAGTTTTTTCATGATAGTATCTAAGTCAGTTTGGCAATTGGACTAGCGCGGAATTTGCTTCCGTCTCTGAACTTTTTTCGAGGCACCAGGAGAGGCATGTCTTTATTAGTTAGATTCGTCCTCAAAAAGCCTGTTCCCCTCGACTTTCAACCCTAGAGTCATGCTCCAAGTGTCTTACATTAGGCGATTGTGAGTCTCTGGGGCGTTCTCAGGGTTCTTCCACAATATACCGGACTACGGCACTCTGGATGCATTGGACAGCATCTGACATCGATTTCATATTGAGCGTTCACTTCCGTATTCGCTTAGATCCGACAATCTACCTTCCACCTTCAAGTGCTCGCATGAAATCACAAGCTCGCTTTGCAAGTGCTGGTCCTGTTCTCATGACTATGACTTCCTGTCTCACCCAACTTCACTTTTATTTGGGTTCACACACCCCTGCTAGCACTTATCTGGATAAACTCAGAGTGTGGATAAGGTGTGCTCCGAGTAAGAGGACCCCCAAATAGGCTAGCTCTTTTTTTTCGAAAATCCTTGGACGCACATAGAAATGACTGACTTGGTTCTGTCACTTTGTTGAGTCTTGTGCCAGCGAAAGCCTATCCTATTTGTACTGTAACATCACGGGAGTTTTCAAGTCCCTCTCTTGCCCACGCTGATAATTGCCTTTTCAAGGATTCCTACACCTCTTGCATCATACCTACCGCTCAAATGCAAATTTTGCGTAGAGGTCGAGTGTATGATTCTTGGTTTAGCTGCCAGCCGGGCTCAAACGAAACAATCCAAACTATCTCTCGTGAGACCCACAATACTTCCGACTCTTTTTTTCTAGCCGATGTCGCACGGGAGCGACGCAACGCGAACAGGCCCATCGGCTCTCACCGATCTTTACGACCCAGTGACCTTCTGACTGCGATCGTCATCTAAGTCATGTTTCACGCTACAAAATAATTACTGGCAACATAAAGGGCATAACTTTGCTCGAGAGGGAACGATTCAGCATACTCGCTTTCACCCAAACCGACTCTCAGGTCTAGTCAGTCACTCAGGCTCTACGCAACTAGTCAAGATGCTCGCTCTCCGCAACGCCGCTGACTCCGCGGGTGATCCCTGTATGTACACCACTACTGCCTAGTTCTAGAGATCGGAAGACCCACTGAGTGCGTCGTCTGACAGTGATGGTCATGAAATTCTGGCTCATCTTGTCTGGTGTCTACATGTGCGTCTGCTAGTGCTAGTGACTAGCTCCATCAGCAAAATATCACGTACTCAAGTTATTTCCCAACTCGCAGCTGGGAGTTTGTCACCACTCTAGGCTACGAGTGGAATGTCATCCGAGGACACCAACCCTATCGATGGACGATATGGGTGCGTGACGATGGGGCCTTACTCTAAGCTTCCCTATCCTAAAAATTGTCCTTTCGAAAGATTTACTCCGTTACGCGCTTGTCCGGCCTTACGGTCATAATTCTTGCCCTAATCAGTTTCAGCATTACGTCCGAAATTAATTGCCAGGTGAGTGCGGCATTCTGCATCTACTTTTTCTACGCGCATTGACTGGCCACGACTTCAAGGCCTGGATCAAATGCGGTTGGGTGAGCATCCCTGCTGACCCTGATGACAGTGCGCTTGTCCTGATATCTTTTCCCTAGGCCTTTTCCATAATGGGTGGCTACGCCCTAGGTTCGATATTGATCATGCTTCGCATGTTAGTTTTTATACTTCCATGGTTGCATGCGACGACACTCTTCCCAAAGTATGTGCTTATGGAGCTTTCTAGCTTTGCTATTTGGGATAAGAATAAAGCTGTTATGGCCATCTCTGCCGGCGTATGGGCGATTAACCTTATATTCCAGTTGATAGGTCAGTTTACTTTCTCTATGCCCTGTGAATCTCAACGAAATGTGATTTGATATCAGGTCTCGTTAAAGTAAATGATCGCTTTCAATGATTTGGCCTTCTTGCCTTATTGATTAACAGATTCGCGCGGTATGGGTGCCTGCGACAAGATCTTGCGCAATTGTCAACATTCAGACCTCAGGCTGCAAAAACTTCTACGCCAACTCACTTGTCACCGACGTCATTCTACTACTCATCATGCTCGCTGGCTTGCTACGCCTTCGCCTTCGCCGTCATGCTACGGCTTCTTTTGGTCTTGCGTCCCTCCTTTGGAAACAGGTGGGGAAATGTTCTTGTTGGCTGTAGTGTTGTCAACTCACTGCATTTGTCGTTCTTGAGGGTGTCATTTGGCTCGCTATTGCCACTGCTGCAGAATTTCCGCAAGTGGTAAGCCCCGCTTGTATTGTACATACGTTTTCATTTGCTTATTGCAGTTTTGTATTGTAGGTACTCCTGTTTTTGAACGTGAACGGTAGTCTTCGTTTTCTCTCTTGTCTCTCGTTGCAGAATATTGATCGATATTGGCTCGGCTCTAAATGTCAGACGCTCTTGACTTGGTACGTCCTTTCTAGTGCTACTGATGGTGGAAGCAACTGGTTCTTATGTCTCTTAAACACAGTTGTTTTTGCTTCCCTCAGTAGTTGCAATAATAATCGCTGCGACCCGGATGTATCGCTCCCTTATATACTTTGCATCGACTCCCCGGAACACGGCATATGATACGACGTACGATATTCTTCCATTCAATTCTTTCTCCGCACTCACTGCTATCTGAGACATTCTAGCGGACCAGTCTCATCCAGCCTCAAAAAGGATAATCGCTTGAATACTACTAAAGATTCCTCCGTCGTACATAATGCTTCTAAGCGATTGGAGGTGTCGGTGCACAGATCCTATGAGGAGTATCCGATGTCACAGACGGACCACTATGGCTCGTACCCCAGCTCAGATGCACAGCTAGCTGACAGGCCGCACGAAATCGACTTGGGTGACAATGTAGAGGGCCACGACGAAAAGAAATGAGTGGTTATGAAGACGGTTTTTCATAGGAAACTAGCGGTGACAAGTGCAAAACGTGATGGTCATCGGACCAACATCGAATTGTGTACAATAATGGTAGAATTTATTTTTGTATTTTGGAGCATCAGGGAAACATCCTTGATATCTTCTGCTTATGATTCTATACTTGTTTTGTTAAAATTCATCAACGTGCACCCTGAGGTTCATTGCATCGGGAAAAAATCTCCCGCGCTAGCGAGTGCTAGCGATTATTACGGTATCCCACGAGTGATAACAACAGCACTCTTGGCGTGGGAGGGGCTGTAACGTGAGTAGATGATTCCTTGGGCCCACCTCTCACGCCCCATTCCGACTCGGAGTTTTTCTGCCCCACTGCTTTCCACCGTCTCCTTTCGCAGTACTACCATTCCTTTTACCACCTTCTTTCCCTCTCGCTCGGACAAGATGTTTCGCGTAGCTGCCACCACGTGGCTATCGCACACCCCCGCATTTATACTTTTACAGTGATGACCTTTTCTATGCTAACAGTTTTCCTGACCGCCGACACTGGTGGCGGGACATTTTCCGGGGGTGCGGTACCGCCGGCACGGACGTCAACCCATTTCTGCGGACAACTCATTTCTTGAGTCTGAATTCAGAGATGGCGACGGCAAGGGGAGTATTTGCCAGTGTACCCCGAATTTATTGCACTTTGAATTGGATAACAGTGTCCAGTTTTGGCAAAGTGACTACTGGTAGTGTGGGATTTATATCCACCTCTAAATTATTTTGAGGCACAAGAGGACTCTTAGCATGTCTTTGGACGGGAGACAAATGGAAGCAAGCATAAGAAGTATAGCCTGCGAGTGAGATCACACACATGATGGGTGAAATGACTCCAGAGTCAACACCTTTGCGCGTGGATTGACTTACCATAAAAGCGTTGTCGCGGCTGGGCCCAAAAAGGAAATATTGGACAAATCCCTTTTTGGGCTCAGCCGCCGCGACAATAATTGAGATAGCGCATCACGTGAACCACGTGGGTCATAGCCACGTAGTCACAAACGGCGGACAAGGGTTGGCGTACGGGTTGGTTATGTACGTGTTACATGATTTTCCGTCTGGTCTTCGGAGCTACATTATGCGACAAACGAACGGTCTCCCGATCTCACCATGTTCTTAACCTTCTGGCCCCGCTTGGTCCTTCGATCATCGATCATCATCCAAGTCATGTTTCTAAAACTAAAATTGTTAATCATCGCTAGCTCTATAAAGAGCATATCTTTTCTCAAGAGGAAATGATCGAGCATACTCGCTTTCACCCAAACGGACTCCCAGGTCTAGCCAGTCACTCAGGCTCTACGCCAGTCAAGATGCTCGCTCTCCGCAACGCTGCTGACTCCGCGAGCGATTCCTGTGTGTACACCGCTACTGTTTATTTCTAGAGCTTGGAAGACCCACTGAGTGTGCCGTCTGACAGTGGTGGTCATGAAGTTCTGGCTCATCGTGTCTGGTATTTACATGTGGGTCTACTAGTACCCGTGACTAGTGTCGCTCTCCGCCAGTGAAATATCACGTACTCAAGTTATCTCCCAACTCACAGCTGGGAGTTTGTCACCACTCTAGACTACGAGTGGAATGTCATCCGAGGACATCAACCCTATCGATGGACGATATGGGTGCGTGACGACGGGGCCTTACTCTGAGCTTCCCTAGTCTAAAATTTGTCCCTTCGAAAGATTTACTCCGTTACGCGCTTGTCCGGCCTCGGGGTCATAATCCTTGCCTTGGTCAGTCTCAACACTACATCCGAAATTAACTGCCAGGTGCGTGCAGTATTCTACATCTGCGTTCTTACGCACATTGACTGGCCACAATTCAATGGCTTGGGTCACTTCTGGTTGGGTGAGCATCCCCCGCGACCTTGATGAAGTGCGCTTTGTCCTGATATCTTGTCCATAAATTTTTGCCATCATGGGTTGCTACGGCCTAGGTTCGATATTGATCATACTTCGCATGTTAGTTTCTATGCTTCCATCGCTTCATGCGACGACTCACTTCCCCAAGTATGTGCTTATGGGGCTTTCCAGCTTTGCCATTTGGGATTGGAATAAAGTCATTACTGTCTTTATCCCCTGTGACTCTCAACGAATGTGATCTGATACCAGGTATCATCAAAGTAAATGATCGCTTTCAATCACTCGGCTTTTTTGCCTTATTCATAAGCAGATTCGCGCTGTCTGGGTGCCTGCAGCAAGAGCTTGCGCAATTACCAACGTTGAGACATGCAAAGGCTTTTACGTCAACTTACTCGCCACCGACGTTATTCTACTACTCATCATGCTCGTTGGCTTACAACGCCTTCGCCGTGGTGATAGTGGTAGGCCTGCTTTTGATCTCGTATACCTCCTTTGGAAACAGGTGGGGAGATGTTCTTGTTGGCTGTAATGTTGTCAACTCACTGCATTTGATTCTTGAGGGTGTTATTTGGCTCGCTATTGCCACCGCCGCAGAACTCCCGCAAGTGGTAAGCCCCGCTAGCTTTACTTACGTTTTTTTGCTTATTGCTTATTGCTTTTTGCATCGTAGGTACTCTTGTATTTGGATTTTAACGGTAGTCTTCG